>ERZ1066123.84-NODE-84-length-77347-cov-9.959103_pt1 | contig 77347 bp, 61 predicted proteins | sample MGYA00382770_ERZ1066123 | MGnify/ENA primary metagenome ERZ1066123 (study PRJEB33369, sample SAMEA5778353) | biofilm metagenome | biome: Industrial cooling water; feature: Water cooling tower basin; material: Biofilm | place: United Arab Emirates | collected...
CGATCCCTTCGTCACCGAGTTCCGCGAGGACGGTCACGTGCGCAAGGGCGTGGAGTTGAGCGACGAGATGCTGCGCTGGGCGGACGCGGTGCTCATCGTCACGGACCATCAGTCGGTTGACTATCAGTTCGTGGTGGACAATACCACCCTGGTCATTGACACCAGAAATACCACGGCACCCCTCCGTCGGGGTATCGCGCGGATTCGTGGTCTGGCCGACTCGCCGGATGGAAGATGGGAGCGTCGGGCCAAGCCGCGATGAGCCTCCTTCTGGTTTGACGTGTTGTGTACACAAACGAAGAGGGGCTCAGCCAGTTTGGCCGAGCCCCTCTTTACAAACCGCAGCGCTTAAACCAACCGACGGCGCTTCATCACCAGGAATGCCATTCCGGCAATCCCAATCAGGAGGAGGGCGGTCTCAGACGGCTCCGGCACGTAGGTCAGGAATGTCTGATTCTCGCCGTTGTACAGAACGACCCAGTCGTCCAGACTCGCGTTTGCGTCATAGTCCACGGTACCCGGGATGCCACCGAGCTCGCCGCGGAAGGCGGCCCAAATCCCGCCTTGGTAGTCGGCCCGCAAATCCGCACCGAAGATGTCCCAGTTGGTCTGCAGAATGGACACCATGGAAACAACCGCGCGCATCTCTGCGGTGCTCAAGTTGTTTGGCTTGCCCGAGCCAAGGGTCGAATTGGCAAACGCTTGGGCAGTCCAAGCCTGATACTCGTAAGTTCCCGGCACATCAACAGCGCGGGTTACATCGATGCACCAGACGAGGTAATTGTTGAACGTCGCGGGGACGGCTTGGGTCGGAAAGTCCAACGAGAAATTCGCCAGGAATCCGCCACCGTTTCCGGAGCCTTCGAAACCTGTTCCAGGAGTCGGAAGGTGCTGGGTGTTAATCTGCAGCGTGACACTTGGGTCGAACGCCTGTGCCGAGCTGACCGCTGGCACAGCAAGCGTTGCCGCAATGGCGATGGCCTTCAGCATGTTCTTCATCTTGCTTCCCGGGTGGGGGTCTGACCGGTGCTGTCTGCAGATATGCTGCAGACCGTCGTACATGGATCACTCGGACTCGAACCACTGAAGAGCAAGCCGTGTGCCAGTGCGGGAGAACAACGAGGCTTCCCATGTATTCAGCAATGGGAAACGCTAAGTGTATATTTTGCAATGTGATACGCAAATCTTCACGAGGTGAGCGGCTGTTCTGGGTGGCAAAGTATTCCCTATTGTGGAATGTATCTTGTTGCATCCATGCATCACGGTTGTTGTTTGGCACCACTGCGCCTCGTCAGTCTGAACTCCTTTCCCAAATTCTGGGCAGACTTTGCAAGCGCCAGTAACGCACCTCGTGGCGACCTCAAGTTCGGGATGTTGCATCGAAAATGCATATCCACCTGAGGGTGCCACCTTTGGTGCCAGCCTTGACGGACCACCATATCGATGCGGTCGACGGTTGGCTGGCTACAGCACCACTCTATGAGCCGCCCCATCAGTACCGTCCCTGGGGACGCGTGTGCAAAACCCTCATTGTACGCGACCCGAATGAGAAAGAGTGTTTCACCCGGGGCAAGGGCCAGTTGGGATGCGACCAGGACATCTCCGACGTAGAGCTCAAAAACAAACGCCTCTCCAGAAACGGAATGTCTCTGGAACGCGTCTCTCAGGAGCCTCGCTTCGTGCACATCCTTGCCAAGAGGGTCCAGAGTATGCTTGTAACCGGCGCACTCGAGTCGCACGAATCGTTCAAAGGCGTCCCCCATGGCATCCGGCTCCGATACCACTCGAAAGCGCTGATCACTTCCAATTCTCTTCCCTGCCTGGCGAAGCTGCCCGCGCAAATTCTTCGACTGCGCGGCTTCCCACGCAGCGAAGGGCAGGTCAGTCGAAATCACGGAAGCCCCCTCGTACGACTCCATCCAACGCGACGAACCAGGGCCAAACAGGGCAAAGAACGCAGAATGCTCCTTCACGTCCCGTATCCGGATAACATCACACGGTCGTCCGTCGCAGATAGGCTCGGTCTGAAGGACCCGAAGGATGCTTTCGCGAGCGGTGCCCTCCCGAACCTGTGCGTCGGCATATAGCATGTCGAAGCGATTCAACGAGTACAGCGCGCACATCGAAAGCGGTCCAAGCCGTTCGCGTACAAGGCGGAGCGGAAGAACGGCCAGAGGCCCCTTTCGGTCCGTCAAGAGAATCCAGCGTAGACCGCGAAAGTGCCCTTCGTTCTCCTCCATCAAGGCGTGCAGGATGCCTCTCGAGTGGCTCAGCGCTGTGCTTTCTCTCGGTAGGCACAAGCTAGCTTCTGCCACCGGCTGCAGGTCGTCTGCCGGCAGGAACACCCGCCAAGAAACCGATTGCGCGTTCATGATGCACCGAATCTACTGCGCGGCTGATCAGATTGAGGGCGGCGCATCACTTGCCCCGGTGCCATCGTGAAGAAGCCGGCGGAACACGTGCTTTCCGTGACCTCGCATGGGGGGCTTCCCGGGTTTGAAGCACTCGAGGACGACTGGCGCAGGCTCACAGCGGCCGACAACAGATACTGGATTCAGTATCGATTCTTTCGTGAGCTGATACGGCATTCGCTGCATGGCGCAGGTAGCATCTTCTGTCTGGCCCTGCGCGATCACGACAGCCGTATCGCGGCGATTGTGCCGCTCAGAGAGACCTTGGTACCAGTCCGTCGGCTGGCCTTCCGCTGCGCCGAACTCCTCGGATCTACCTTTGACGACGTTACGTGCCAGGCATCAAGCGCCGGTTTTCCGCTTGCCGGGACAGTGGCGCCCAGGGATGTCCTGCGTGCAGTGCAGGCCGAGCTGCGGCGTCGAAACGGTGCACCACCCTCACTGTTGCTCCTTGGGCGGCTGTGTGCGAACAGCCCGGAACTGAGAGGCGCACTTGAGATCAGCGGGCAGTCGCAGCCACATGTTTCCATGGGAGGATACAAATGGTTGGATGTGTCCCGAGATTTCTCCGCGGTGCACGGCGCGCTGGCGGGCAAGTTTCGCATCAGCCTGCGGAGCTGCCGCAGGAATCTGGCAGCGTTGGGAACGGTCGAACGCAAGATCATCACACCGAGGGACAATGGCTTCTCCGAGGAATTCGAAACGTTCCTCAGCATTGAATCTTCCGGCTGGAAGGGCACTTCGGGAACTGCCACGGGACTTCTGGTCAATACCGTACCAAACCAGCGGAAATTCCTGCGCGCGATCGCTGAGGAAATGGATGTTGGCTGCCCAGAGATCCATAGTCTGACTCTGAACGGCCGGCCTATAGCCGCGCAGTTCTGGCTAAGATTTCGGTCAACGCGCGTGGCCTTCAAAATCGGCTATCTCGAGGAATTTGCCCGCTTCCAACCCGGGCATCTCCTGGTCGAGGATATCGTGCGAATGTCCTGCGAAGATCCGACGCTGACTGCGATCGACTTTGTGTCAGACGCACCCTGGCTGGACAAGTGGAGAGTCTCGTTTGAAGCGCATCATCACCACTATCTGCCTGTGAAGTCGACGGCGGGCGCGTTTGCAGACCTTCTATTGCGGCTCCCCTCCGCCGAACAGCTCCGCAGACGTATTGGACTACCTTCTGGAGCGGGATAACCGGGCAAGCTCAAAGGCCATTGGCCTGTGGGTCGCCTGCGGCAGTCGTCGCATTAACTCGTCGGACTGGCTGGTCCTAGTAAGGTGATCCCAGATCACCATCCTAGGGCTTGCTGACGGAATCTTCATTCAAGGCGTGCGTTTTTCCCGGCGAGCGGGTTTGGCCGGCTTCTTGCTTTACCGTGACACTGAGCCCCACCGCCGCGTCTTGACGGTAACCCCGGAATACGCCACTCTCCGGTTCTCCCTACAATGTCCGGTATCCATTCCATCTCCTCGATCGCAGGCGGCCCGCGCCCCGGCCCGCGCCGCGTGACCCCCAGGTCACGGGACGCCGTGCGCCCGCTGGCCGTGGTCCCGACGCCGGGACCCTACGACGACTTCGAGCCCCGGCCCCGCTCCGAGCTGGCCACCCGGGTCTTCAATGTCATCGTCGCCGGGCTGATGCTCGTTCTGGCCTCGCCGGTCATGCTGCTGGCGGCCCTTGCCATCCGCCTCACCTCTCGCGGCCCCATTCTCTATATGCAGGAGCGGGTGGGCCTCGACCGCCGCTGGACCCGTACGCGCGCCCTCAACGAGCGCCGCCGCGAGGATCTGGGCGGGGCCCCCTTCACCATTTTCAAGTTCCGCTCCATGCGGGTGGACGCCGAGGCCAATGGCCAGGCGGTGTGGGCCAAGAAGAACGACGACCGTGTCACGGCCGTGGGCAAGGTCCTGCGCGCCACGCGCATCGACGAACTGCCCCAGCTCTTCAACGTGCTGCGCGGCGACATGAACATCGTGGGCCCGCGCCCCGAGCGCCCGTCCATCTTCGTCCGCCTGCGCGAGCAGATCGACGAGTATCCCGTGCGCCAGCGCGTGCGCCCCGGCATCACCGGTCTCGCCCAGGTGTCCAACCCCTACGACCAGACCATCGACGACGTGCGTCGCAAGGTGGAGTTCGACATCGCCTACATGCGGCGGCAGTCGCTGGCCGAGGACATTCGCATCATGGCCCGCACGGTTCCGGTCATGCTGCTGCGCATCGGCGGCTGGTAAGGCAGGCAGACCTGATTTCGCCGCCTCAAGGGCGGCACGACGACATAACGAGCGGGTGGGCGGGGCCTCTGGGCTCAGCTCACCCGCTTCGTCTTGGGTATGGCGTATTACAATCTCCCGATTCACCGCATTGCATTCTCACGAACACTGGCTTTGCATTGTGCCGGTCATTCTGGTTACATTATTACGAATGACTCCAGAATCCGCCTATTTCCCGCGTGTGGTGGATGCCGAACTGCGTCAGCGCCTCCAAGCCGCAGGCGCCGTTGTTGTTGAGGGGCCAAAGGCCTGTGGGAAGACCGCCACCGCCAGGCGGGCGGCGGCCAGCGAGGTCCTTCTGGACGTAAACGAGGCGATGCGAAGCGCCGCGGCCGTCGCACCACAACTCGTGCTGGACGGACCAGTACCGCGGCTGATCGACGAATGGCAGGTCGAGCCGGCTCTCTGGAATCATGTGCGGCGGGCTGTCGATGATCGGGCCTCATCCGGCCAGTTCATCCTCACCGGTTCCGCCGTGCCTGCCGATGACGTCACCCGTCACACCGGCGCCGGACGGCTCTCCCGCATGCGCATGCGGCCGATGAGCCTCTTCGAAAGCGGGCATGCCAACGGTCGGACGTCGCTTCGCTCGCTGCTGCGTGGCGAGATGGAGCCGGTGCCCGATCCCGGGCTCGGTCTGTCCGACGTGGCCGAACGCATTGTGGTGGGCGGATGGCCACTGCATCTGAAGCTGTCACTTGCCGCCGCCACACGAGCGGCCCGCGATTACCTCGATGAAGTGCGCCGAGTCGATATCGTGCGCGTTGACGGAGGGAGGCGCGATCCGGATCGCGTGGCGCGTGTCATGGCGTCGCTGGCCCGCAACGTGGCCACATCGGTCGGTGCAACCGTTCTGGCAGCTGACACGGGCGGTGCAGACGGAGCCGTGAACGACGACACCGTGCGCGATTACCTCACCGCGCTCGATCGGCTCATGATCATCGAGGACCAACCCGCCTGGGCGCCGCATCTCCGCTCGCGGTCCATTCTGCGCAGCTCACCCAAGCGCCACTTCGTCTGCCCGTCATTGGCCGTGGCCGCGCTTCGCGGCTCAAGTGACAGCATCATGCGCGACCTGCGCTGGATGGGATTCCTCTTCGAGTCATTGGTGGTACGCGACCTGCGCGTATATGCGCAAGCCAACGACGCGGTGGTCCGCCACTACCGCGACAACACCGGTCTCGAAGTGGACATCATTGTCGAAACCGGCGACGGACGCTGGGCGGCCTTCGAGGTCAAACTCGGGCACAGCCAGGTGGACGCGGCCGCCGAACAGCTCAAAAAGTTCGCCGAGCGCGTGGATACCGGCGTCTGCGGCGAGCCGGCCATGCTCGGTGTCATCGTTGCCACAGGGCCCGGCTACCGGCGGCCAGATGGTGTGGCGGTGGTGCCGGTTGGTGCGCTCGGGCCCTGACAGCTCAGCTCACCCGCTTCGTCTTCTTCTTGAGGAAGTCCATGAGCACGAACTGGCCGAGGCTCATGGTGTTGGTGAAGTAGGCCTTGCCGCGGCTGATCTCGCTTACGCGGCGCACGAACTCCACCAGCGCGCGATCGCGTGCGAGCATGAAGGTGTTGATCATGATGCCGCTCTTGCGGCACGCCGCCACCTCACGCAGGGTCTCGGCAATCACGTACCCGTCGAGTCCCATGCTGTTCTTGTAGATCTGCCCGTCGGGCATGGTCAGCGCGCTGGGCTTGCCATCGGTAATCATGATGATCTGCCGCATGTCCTTCTTCTGCGCCATCAGCAGCCGACGCGCGAGCTTGAGACCTTCGGCCGTGTTGGTGTGATACGGGCCCACCTGACTGCCCGCGAGCGTGGCCAGCGGGATCTCCTCGGCGCTGTCGTGGAAGAGCACCACACGAATGGTGTCACCCGGGAACTGCGTGCGAATGAGATGCGTGAGGGCCAGCGCCACCTTCTTGGCCGGCGTGAAGCGATCTTCGCCGTACAGAATCATGCTGTGCGAGCAGTCCAGCATGAGCACCGTGGCGCAGCTCGAGCGATACTCGCTCTGCCGCACCATGAGGTCCTTGTAGTCGAGATCGATGGGCACGTCGAGTGAGCCCGTGCGCCCCAGCGCGTTGGCCAGCGTGGCCGGCACATCGAGGTTCAGGGTATCGCCAAACTCGTAGGGCTTGCTCCACGCGTCGCTCTCCACGCCCGTGGCCAGCTGCGGCGTGTCATGACTGCCTACACTGCCCTTGCCGAAGCTGCCCAGCAGATGGCGCAGGGTCTTGTAGCCCAGGAAGTCCATACCCTTGGCCGTGAGCGAGAACTGCACGTCGCGCGCAGCGGCCTGGCCAATGGAGCCCTTGCCCGTCAGCGGGCGGTCGCCACCCTCACCGTTGGCGTCGCCGGAGAGCTTGAGGTAGCCGTCCTGCAGGAGACGCTGCACGAGGCCGTCGAGCAGCTGGGCCAGCTGCTCCTCACTGACGGAGTCCCCGTCGCCGCGCAGGGCCTCGAGCATTTCGGGCGTGAGCTGCCCGCTCTCGATGAGCGCGCGCAGGATGGCCTCCTTGAGCGCGTCGAGTGACTTGTCGGGCTCCTCGTCGGGTTCGCCCCAGTAGGCGCCCTGGCCACCGGCAAATCCCGACTGCAGCAGGAAATCCGCCAGCTGGTCGAGCAGCGCCTGCAGGTCCACCGCGTCCGCCCACTGCGGGTTGAACTTCGTGTACGTGTGAGACCGCATGGAATTGGGGGAGAGAGGTGAGGGTACACAAGAACTATACGCGCGCGGGACGTCAGCCGATCCCGGGTAAAGCGCCTGTCACAATCTGTTGCTTGCCTGGGACGATTGTGTGGTTTCCAAGCCTCAGTCCAGCAGTGTAGTGACTCGGCCGTAACGGAGAATGGGCAGCTTTGTGTGCCGTTTGCCTGCGTTTCGGGCTGACGATTGAGGGTTTGGGCCTGCCTTTCACGCTTACGACTATCGGCACGTCATTTGCAGCTTATCCCGTTGCACCATCAATTTGTCCCTCCCTCCTGAACGGCGGTCTCCCTCCATGAAGTCACTTCGTCTTGCGGGCGCTGCAGTCGCAGCCATGCTCGCCTTCGGTGCCAATAGCGCCGAGGCGCAGTTCTATCGCACCGGTGAGCAAACGCTGGCCAACGGTGTTGGTGGCTGCAACTTCGGTCTCGGCTGCGATGCCAACTGGACCGTGCAGTGGTTTGGCCTGAGCGGCGGCTACGGCAGCAGTGTCGGCCCGGTCAAGGCCGCCATCATTTCCAATCCGCCGAGCAGCGGTGGAGTGGGTGGTCCGTGGGCGCCGAACATTCCGGGCGTTCAGCAGTGGATCGGTGCCAGCAATTCGGCCACCCTGTCGCCCAACACGGGCAATTCAAACAGCAACTACCGCTATTACTTCCAGACCACGTTCACGCAAGCGGTGAACACGACGCTGGACTTTGGTATCGGCTGGGACAACAAGCTGGTGGGCGCGTGGGTTGGTGGCTCCATCAACAACGACGGTACGTTCAACACCTCGGGCGCGACCGCGCTCATTGGCGGTATCTCCCCGGGCTCGCCGTACATGGGTGGTGACAGCGGTTTCTGCCGTGATGCAGATGGTGTATTCCCCACGGCGCAGCACCCCAACTGCGTGCTCAACCTGAGCCTCGCGGTCTCCGCCAATCAGCAGCAGACGCTGACGTTCGTGGTTGAGGGTGACGGCACGACGGACGGCTTCCTTGCCGGTACGTCGACGCGCGTGCCTGAGCCCACGTCGCTGGCGCTCCTGTCGGCCGGTCTCGTTGGTCTGGTGTCGGTCGGCCGTCGCCGCCGCGCCTGAGTTGGAAGAGTGATTCGCGATCGATTTCGCTGAATCACTGCATTCTCGCTAGTCTTCCTTGCCACGTGGCAAGGCGTCGGGCCCGCCAACAGGTGGGCCCGTTTGTTTTTGGGGGGCCGGATCACCCCTGGTATCGCTTCCGCGTCACCCCCCGTCCTCGTCTCTTTGCACTACCCCACTCGCACGGCATCCAATCCGTTCCGCGTACTCCGGACCCACCGGAATTTCCGTTTGTTCTGGACGGGACAGACGGCGTCGCTCATTGGCACCTGGATGCAGACAATGGCCGTGGGCTGGCTCTCACTCGAGCTCTCCAACTCGGCCTTTGTGGTGGGGCTGGTGGCGAGCATGGGGGCGCTGCCCATCGTGCTCTTCAGCATGCATGCGGGCGCGCTGGTGGACCGGGGAAACAAGCTGCGCATCGTGCGCATCACACAGACGCTGTTTCTGCTGCAGGCACTGGTGCTGTTTGGCGTGACGCTGAGCGGCCATGTGACGGTGGGGCTCTTGCTCGGGCTGTCGCTGGTGCAGGGGACACTGAGCGCGGTGGAGATTCCGGCGCGGCAGAGTCTCATCATTCAGCTGGTGGGACGGGAGGACCTGCAGCCGGCCATTGCGCTCAATTCGAGCGGGTTCAATCTGGCGCGGGTGGTGGGGCCGGCGGTGGGGGGGGCGGTGATCGGGAAGCTCGGCATTGCGTGGTGTTTTGGGCTCAATGCCTTGTCATTCGGGTGGGTATTGTGGGGGTTGGCGCGGATAGGAACAGCAAACAGCGAAACGGCCAAAAGCGACAGCGGTGGGTCGGCAGCCGTTGGGTTCGAAACGGCAAACCGCGATAGCCGTGTCACGGAAGCCTTTGCGCCGGAAGCCATTGGGGCAGAAGCCTCAACTGCAGGGACTGCGGTCAGGGCTTCTGGGGGTGAGGCTGCCGAGCATGCGGGCTTCCGGAGTAAGGGCTCTCGCGGTTTGCCGTTTCGCTCGGCGCTCTCGGTGCAAGGCTATCGCAGTTTGCTGGTCCAGCTTTCCGAGACCAACCGAAGTGCGTGGGACGGCCTCAGGTACCTCGCAATGCCCGGGCCAGTGCGCGAGCTGCTGCTGCTCGTAACTGTTGGTGCCATTCTCGGTGGTCCCTTCATTGCCCTCATGCCCGTCGTGGCGCGCGACCAGTTGGGTCTCGGTGCAGAGGGTTACGGCGCGCTGCTGGCCATGGTGGGCATTGGGGGACTGATTGGCGCGCTGCTCGTGGCCGGGCCCGTGTCGCACAAGCCCCACAAGGGCCGCGTGCTCATTGGTGCGGCGCTGGCGTTTCCGCTGCTGCTGTTGGCCTTTGCGTTCACACGCACCCCCTGGCTGGCCAATGTACTGCTGCTGCTCACGGGCATGGCCATGATCATGTTCAACTCGCTCAGCAACGGCGTGCTGCAGCTGCTGGTGGACGAGCGCTATCGCGGCCGCCTGATGGCCTTCTACTCGCTGGTGTTTGTGGGGCTGTCGCAGGCCGTGGGCGCATTGGCGCTGGGCGCACTGGCGCGGCTCATCGGGGGAGGGGAGGCGATTGCGGCCTGTGCTCTGGTGCTGGCCGTGGCGTCGGGGGCGGCGTGGAGGTGGGGGAGGTTCTGGCGGCAGGTCTGAGAACAGCAAACTGCGGCACAGCAAACTGCGACAGCCAACAGCGAAACAGCCAACTGCGGCAGCCTGATTCGGAAGCCTGCATGCTCGGCAGCCTCAATGGCAGAAGCCCCAACTGCAGGACCTGCGGTTGAGGCTTCTGTCGTTTTGGCTTCTGATGTAATGGCTTCTGGCGTAAAGGCTGCCGCAGTTGGCCGTTTCGCTGTTGGCTGTCGCCTTTTGCTGTTCAGCTGTCGCGGTTTGCTGCTCTCGCAGGACCACCGTGAGCTCTGCCGACCTCAGCATTGCCGACTGGTTACCTAAGGCTCTTGAGCTGTATGTATGACGTATGTACATCTCAAGGGTGGATGATCTCCGCTTTGATTGGGATCCAGCCAAGGCGCGGCTGAATCAGCGCAAGCACGGCATTGCCTTCGAAGAAGCGCAGACCGTGTTTGCCGACGAAGACGCCATTCTCCTGTACCGTGCCGACGATGGCGTCGTCCGACTCATCTCGGCCCGCAAAGCCACCCCAACTGAGCGCGCCCAGTACGACGCGCGGTGGACCAGATGAAGCGTTCGCTGGATTTCTCCAAGGGGCAGCGCAATCCATACGCCGCGAAGCTGAAGCGTCCGGTGACCATTCGACTGGATGAGTTCACGGTCGACTACTTCAAGGCGATGGCAGCGGAAACGGATATCCCGTATCAGACCCTCATCAACCTCTACCTGCGCGAGTGCGCCGGAACGGGCCGTCGGTTGGCAATGGAATGGCGGAGTCCCAAGAAAGGGGCGGCCTAGGACTGAGGAAAAGCCAACGGCGACAGCTGAACAGCAAACTGCGACAGCCAACAGCGAAACGGCCAACGGCGGCAGCCTGATCCGGCAGCCTGCATGCTCGGAAGCCTCAATGGCAGAAGCCCCAACCGCAGGACCTGCGGTTGAGGCTTCTGTCGTTTTGGCTTCTGATGTAATGGCTTCTGGCGTAAAGGCTGCCGCCGTTGGCCGTTTCGCTGTTGGCTGTTCCGCCGTTGGCCGTTTCGATGTTCGCTGTCGCCGTTTGCTGTTTCGCAGTTTGCCGTTCCGCGCAATCCGCTGCCAATTGTCCGTGTAATGAACTGTCCGCCCCTCCTCCCCCCTAGGCCGTGTCCGACAGCAATGATTCGGATGGCGGCTTCGCCGCCTGGGAAAACTTCGTTGCCGATCACAGCCGCCTGCTGCTTCACGTAGCCGGGGAAGTCTTTCCGCGTCATGACGACCGGATGGACGCCTATGCCTTTGTGCTCGAACGCCTGCGCGAGGACGACTGCCGTCGCCTGCGGGCCTATCAGGAGGATGGGCGCAGCAAATTCTCCACCTGGCTTACCGTGGTGGTGCGCCGTCTCTGTCTCGACTTCTATCGCCAGCGCTACGGACGCCCGCGTGGCGAGGCACGCTCGACCGAGATCAGGGAACGATTCTCCTGGCGCCGCCGCCTCGTGGATCTCACGGCTACAGAACACGACCTGGTCGTGCAGCAGGTCCTGGCCGACCAGCACCAGGGACCGGAAGACGCCCTGCACGCGCGGGAACTCTCCCGCGCCGTGCACGAAGCCGTCGCTGCCCTGCACCCGGAAGAGCGCCTGTTGCTGTCGCTCCGCTTTCGTGACGGACTCTCGGCGCGGGAAATCGCCAGCCATCTCGGTCTGCCCACTGCGTTTCATGTATTCCGCAGGCTCAATGCCACCTTCACTACGCTGCGTCGCCACCTCGCGTCGCGTGGCGTGGAGAGCAGTTCGTCATGATCACTCCCGTGTCTTCGCAGGACCCGCTGGCCGCCGAGCACTGCAGTGTGGGGGACATGGCGGCCTACCTGGACGACCGGCTCGAGCCCGCCGCACGACGCCGACTCATGGCGCATCTTGCCGTGTGCGCAACATGCCGGGCCGAAGCACGCGACGTGCGCCGCATGCTGCGCGGGCAGGAACACGGCAAACAGCGACGCGGACGGTGGATCTTGGGGGCGGCGGCGGCCGCGCTGCTGCTCGTGGTGGCCGGACGCTTCACGCCCATCGGCTCACGCGCTGCCACAGCGGAACGGACGCCAGAGACAACACGCCTGCGACCGGCTGCAGACGGTGAGTGGCAGATGGCCGCGCTCAACGTGGTGCTCGATACCGTAAACGGGGCAGGCGACCACGCAGCGCGCGGTACAGGCCTGCGACTGCAGTGGAACGCGGATTCGCTGGCGACGGTGTACGAGGTCGCCGTGTACGACGAGCGTGGTGGCGTGATGCAGCAGGATCGTCTGCAGGACACGGTCTGGCGCCTGGACATGGCCAGGCTGCCGCGTGGCGCCCGGTACTTCTGGTCTGTCGATGCGCATCGACGTGACGGGCGCGTGCGCTCCAGTGGCATGCAGGTGTTGGAGTGGCGCTGATGGAGAGCCGATCGTGGTCCGGCCTGCGAGCTGCCCGGCGCTGCACGCGGTACTGCGCAGCCCTGCTGTTGGTGCTCACTGCATGCTCCCCGTCTGATCGTGCGACGCGCGCGGCAAGCCAGCAGGAGCGTCTCATGGACAGCCTGCTTGCCGAAGGCGACTCGGTCTATCGCCGCGATGCCGAACGCGCCGCCGCGTTCTGGGAACGAGCGCGCAGCCTGGCCGCAACGGCCCATGACTCGGTGCGGCTCGCGTACGCCTGGACCGGCCTTGGACAGGCGGCCATGCAGCGCGGCGACTACGCGCTGGCCGAATCGCTGGGTGTCAGGGCCCTCCAACTCAAAGATCGGCTTGGCTTGCGCGCTCAGCGCTTCCGCTCACTCAACATGCTCGGCTTGCTGGCCTACTACCGCGATCGCAACGCCGAGGCCTCGCGATATCTGAGGGAGGCCGCCAACGCGGCCCACGAAACCGGTGACCGCGGTGGTGCCGCCAAGGCCGCCCTCAACCTCGGTCTGGTCCATCGGGAGTATGGACGATTCGCGCAGGCGGATTCGGTATTCGCCGCAGCGGCGCAGGATTTTGTCGCCGTGGGCGACTCGGTCAGCCTCGGGCGAGCCGCCAACAATCGGGCCGCACTGGCCATCGACGTGGGAGACTGGACGCGGGCGTTTGAACAACTTGCGGTGGCCCGGCAGATCTACACGCAGACCAGTGACTCGGCCGGGGTGCTCAACGCCCTGGGCCAGGCGGCGTTGGCCCACGCTGCCATGGGAGAGCCCGCCAGAGCATTCGCTGCCGTGGACAGTGCCATCGCGCTGGCGCGGCAGGTCGGTAAACGCAGCGAAGTGGTGGACGACCTGCGCATTCTGGCCGACCTGTTCCGCGACGCGGGTGACTACGCCAACGCACTGGAAACGTACCGACAGGCCGAGCGCGTGCTGGACAGCGCGTCCACGCCCGACCTGTATGCGCGGCTGCGTCGCGGTCATGCGCAGACCTTGATGGCTCTCAATCAATCGGACGATGCCGCGCGGCTATTGCGTGAGTCGCTGGCCGTGCACGAGACGCAGCAGCTGCGCCATGCGGCGTTCGATGATCGCCTGCTACTGGCCGCCGTCGCGCAGCAGCGGAACCGCGGCGGTGAAGCCGACCGTTGGTTGCGTGAGGCGGCAAGGCAGCTGGATACACTCGATTCGCCACTGGCCCGTGCGCGGTGGCTACTCCAGCGCGGACAATGGCTGGCGGCAGAGCGGCAATGGCGTGCGGTGGACTCGCTGCTCCGCGATGTGGCGGTCGTGTCGCCGCGGCTGGAAATCGAGCGTCTCGCGCTCCTGGCGAGAAGCGGCGATGCGCAGGCCCGCCCCGACTCGGCGCTGGCGCTTGGCGAGCGCGCCCTGCAGCAGGTTGCGCGCGTACGCAGCCGACACCAGAGTGACGCACTGAGCGCGCACTTCTCGGATCGATACGCCGCCCTGTTTGCAGAGCACACCATCCGTCTGCTGCGTGCCGGACGACCTGCCGAGGCGTTTGTGCTGGCCGAGCAAGCCCGCTCGCGCAGACTGCGCACGCTGCTTGGCAACCGGCGGGCCGACGCGCGCGCCCGGTCCCTGTCCGACCGCGAGGCGGAAAGCCTGCTGTTGCAGTTGGACGTGCTGCTTGCACGACTGCAGGATCAGGAGCGGCAGCCCCCCATCGAACGCGGCGCCGACTACGCCTCCGCGCAGACCGAGTTGCGCGACAGCATCGCGGCCACTCGCAGCCGCTTCGAAATGCTTGACGCCAAACGCCGCGCGGTGGCACAGTCGCCGCGGGGGTCACCCGATCCAGCGGGCGACGACGGCGCCGCCGACCTGCATGACCTGCACGCGGTGCTGCGGCCGGGTGAGGTGGTGCTGTCCTACCTGGTCGGTGATCAGCGGGTGATTGGCTTTGCGCTCTCGCGGGATTCGCTCTGGGCGAGGGAGTTGCCGACAGACGGTGAGAGGCTCGGATATCGTGTGCGCCTCGTTCGCGATCTGTTGGCCGGACGTGAGCGCGCAGGCATGGCCTTGCCGGCGCTGGGCACGCTGTACGATGCGCTCATTCGGCCGATGCTTGGCGCGTCCGTGCACACGTACGGTCGCCTGCTGGTCGTCCCGCATGGGCCACTACAGCATCTGCCGTTTGCGGCGCTGCGCGACACGTCGCGGCAGCAGTTTCTGGTGGAGTCGCACACGCTCACCGTGGTGCCAGCCCTGGCGCTGCTGCGCGCGCACCGCTCGCTCGGTCCGGCCGCGATGCGCGGGCGTGACATTACCCTTCTGGCGCCCTATCCCGATGAGCTGCCCGCCACGCGGCGGGAGGTGCAGGCAAGCGGGCGTATTCTTGGCAGCACGCGGGTGCACACGGGTGCCAGTGCCAACGAGCCGCAGTTGCGTCGCGCCCTGTCACGGGCCGGGGGCATTCATGTGGCCACACATGCCCAGAGCGATGTCCAGAGTCCACTCTTTTCGTCGGTGCTGCTGGGCGCACGTTCTGCTGTGACGACGCGCGACGACGGGCGGCTCGAGGTCAGGGAGCTGCTGGCACTCGAGCTGCAGTCGCCGTTCGTGTTTCTGTCCGGCTGTGAAACGGCTACCGCCGTTCGTGCCCACCTGCCGTCCACCCAGCTGGATGCCTGGACCACAATGGCGCAGGCCTGGCTGCGTGCCGGTACCCGCACGGTGGTGGCCACCATGTGGCGCATCGACGATGTGGCCGCCGCGGACATGGCGACCGCGTTCTACCGGGCGCAGAGCGCGGCCGGGAGTGACGTAGCGCTGGCCAACGCACAGCGCGCCATGCTCCGTACGCCAGCCACCAGCTCACCGTACTTCTGGGCGTCGCACCAGCTCATCGGCGACTCACGCACCTGGGTGGATGTGCCACGAGCAAATGTGCAATGACGATCGTGCCAATGGTTCCCACAGTGTTCGCTCTCACCACATGCCGAGGTTGTCCATGATCACCCGTACCTTCATCGCGGCCACACGCCGCTCGTACGCTGCGCATTTTGCGGCGGCCTTGCTGATGGGACTCGCGTTTCTGGGCTGTTCTCATGCCGGCGAGCACAGCACGGCACCCGACAGACCCGTCTTCGCGAAAGGTGGCGGTGGCAGCGGTGGCGCCGGGGGCGGCGGCAGCGTGACCGTAACGGCTGTGTTTCCCGCCATGGCACCGACGGACACCGTGCTCGATGTTGACATCGATGGCAGCAACTTTGCACGTGGTGCGCGGGCCAAATGGCTGATCAATGGTGACACGACCCAGGTACTGGTGCTGTCCACGTCCTACGTGTCCAGCAGTCGACTCAGAGCGCGCATCCAGGTGCGCGCCAACGCCACGCTGGGCGACTATGACGTGGCGGTGGAGCTGGATGGCGGAAAGAAGGGAATTGGTGCAGAGGTCTTCGAAGTCATTCTCGGAGATCCCAAGGTGGATTGGCTACTGCCGCTCAACACGACGGGACTGAGCCTGCGATCCGACGGGCAGTTCGCCGAGAACGGCTATTCCGTCTATGCCAATGGCGTCTGCGGCGTGGGCACCAATCTCTTTGCCACCAGTGCGGCCTCGGGCAGCGGCGATGCGACCATGCACACCAATGCCAACAGCGCACGCTCCAAGGGGTGCCCCGTATCGGAACGAACGGTGCGGCTGCGTTATGCCGACGGCTACGAGGAACAGCGTGTGGTGTTCGTCAATCTGCGTGAGATACAGAACGCTACCTACAGCATTCCCATCGGGCAGTCGGCGCTTCGCATCTTTGCCCTGTCCACGCTCACCAATACCCGCGGCCTGCGCTGCCCCAGTCTGCGCTGGCGCAATTTCAGCAATGACGGTGGCCCCGTTGGTGACTTGGTCGTGGTGACGCGACTGAGCTCCTCCACCTGGCACGCGCGCACGCAACCCTATCCGGCCAATCGTGCCATCTGTCTCGAGACGGGACAGCTGCATCATCTTGACGTGGAGTTCCTCGTCAGGGCGCGCAGTCTGCCGTGGGACGCAATGTAGCAGGCGCTGTCCGTGCAATGAGGGCGGTGGGAGGCAACGACGCCTCCCGCTGACCCCATTGCCCGGAGCACGTCATGCGTTCCTCACTTTCGTCATCGCGGATGACCACGGCCAGATCAGCTGCAAGCCACCGCTTGCTGCCATTCGTGGCGATCGTTCTCGCTGCCTGTCAGGAATCGGCAGCGCCGCCCACGTCGCCCGAAAGCCTGAGTCCCGCCTTTGCCAAGCCGGCGCCGAGCGAGCCGGTGACCACGGCCACATTTCGGTTTCCTGCGACGCTCACCACCGGCCTGATGAGCGATGGGGTGCAGCCCGTGAATGATGTGGTGTCGTACTTCAATGGGCAGTGTGGTGTTGGCACGCGTATCTTTACCGAAACCGGCGCCTCGGGCGACGCGACCATGCAGACGCGCAACCCCTTGGGCAAGGACAAGAACTGCCCACAGTACCCGCGCCGACTTCGCGTTCGTTACGTGGATGCCAATGGTGTGCAGATCGACCGGATCAGTCGTGCCTTTCTGAATGTCCGCACCATTGCCGCGGCCGGGGATGGCATGGCGGTTGGTGAGACGCGCGCCATTCGCATGGCGTTGACCCTCTGGGACGCGGGACCGGGATGCAGCGAGTGGCGCTGGAATCCGGAGTTTCAAGGCGTGCCGAATGGCTCGAACTATGTGAGTGTGACGCGGACGTCGCCGACGGTGTACGAGGTGAGCACGGCACCTGGGGCCCGGGCGTACTGCATTGACGATGGGCGCACGTACGAGTTGGCGGCGAGGCTGACGGTGGAGGCGAGCAGGGCACCTTGAGCGGCCGAACAGCAAACAGCGGCACAGCGAACTGCGACAGCCAACAGCGAAACGGCCAACTGCGGCAGCCTTTACGCCAGAAGCCATTGCGCCGGAAGCCTTGAATACAGCAGCCCCAACCGCAGGTCCTGCAGTTGGGGCTGCTGTCGTTTTGGCTTCTGATGTACAGGCTTCTGGCGTAAAGGCTGCCGCAGTTGGCCGTTTCGCTGTCAGCTGTTCCGCTGTTTGCTGTGCCGCTTCTTGTTGCGCCGTCGTTCAACCCAGCGTGAGGCCAAACCGCAGCGTCCGTCCCGGCTGCGGCAGCCCGCACTGATCGTACACCGTTGCGTTGCTCACATTGTCCATCGCCATCAGCGCCGTGAGTCGCTGCAGCAGTCCGCGTCCACGCAGCGTGAATGTGCGCGTGATGGCCGCGTCGCCCACCGTCTGCGCGTCCAGCTTCACCTGGCGCCCGAGGTCCGGATGCTGGCAGTACTGCGCGCCCGTGTAGCGGGTCATCGCGCTCGCGCGGAAGCCTTTCATGAGCGGCGAGATGAACGCCAGCGACGCGCGCTGCTCGGGATTGTGCTCGGCGAAACGGTCGCTGGTGTTGGTGATGCTCCGGTCCTGCACCCGAATGCGCTGCAGCGTCACGTCGCCCGTGATGGTTGCGCCGCGCAGCGCCGCCGGACTGTAGCTCAGCAGCGCCTCGGCGCCATGGCTGCGAATCTCGTCGCGATTGATGCGACGGAACAGACGGTTGGGCAGGGTCACACGCACCACCGCGTCATCGAGGCGGTGGGCAAAGCCCACCAGTTGCAGCTGCAGACCGCGCGCCGCAAAGGCCCCACCGTCGAGCGTCACGCCGCCTTCAAAGCCCAGGAGGGTCTCGGGGCGCAGGGTGGGATTGGGGTCGAATCGGTTGAGTGCGCCGCTGTAGAGTTCACGCAGCGCGGCAAAACGCGCGCGCTCGCTGGCCGAGGCGTGCAGGCGAATACCGTCGTTGATGCGCAGCGTGGTGCCCAGGCGCCAGCCGGTCTGTGTGAGGGTGCCCAGTGACTCACGCCCGCCGCTGCGTGGCGTGCTCGCGCGGTCGTGTACCACGCCACCACTGAACAGCACGCGCTCGTGCACGGGCACATCAATCTCCGTACCGACACTCGTGAGACGCTGCTCGTAGCGCGTGGCCACTGACGCGGGATTCTCTGCGGCCATGGTCTCGTCGTAACGCACCCGACTGTCGGTGGCGGCCACACGCAGTTGCATGTTGCCGGGCAGCGAGTGTGTGCCTTCAATGCGCGCGATGTCGGTGGTTTCCGCGCCCAGCTCACGCGTCGTCACCCTGGCGTAGTCACGATTGGCATAGGTCTCGATTTCGAGATCCTGCGTGGTGCGGCCCACACTGGCCGACAGCGTGCCATAACCCAGCGGCGTCTGACGCACGCCGCTGCCGGCCGTGAGCAGTCCCAGTGCGCGCGACTGCGCGGGGTAGCGCCAGTAACGCGGCGACGCGATGTGCTGCTCCGGTGCCACGCCACGCTCGGCGGTGTAGCCGGTGGCCGTGAAGCCAACGTAGGCGCCGGATGGATTGTCCCAGCGCACCGCGGCAAAGCCGTCGAGCTGTGACTGATCGGTGTTGGTGCGCAGGCGCGTGTTGCGGAGATCACCCGGATCGGCCGCGCCACCGGTGAGGCCATTGCCCGGATTGCCGCCCGAACGCGCAAAGCCGTCACGCGCGCGCGACGAAACCCCACCGCGCACCCGCAGCGTGCCGCTGCCCAGGGTGAAGGGCTGCGACAGGTTGGCCGAGAGCACGCGACTGCCGTATTGGTCGATGCCGGTGCCGAGTGTGGCGCTGCGGGAGAGTGGCGCCATGCCACCCGCGCGTCTGGGCAGTGGGGCGTTGAGGTCGAGTCGGATGACACCACCCAGCGTATTGGCGCCGCCCAGCAGCGTGGCGAGACCGCGCACGACTGTGATTTGCTCGATGCCGGTGGTGGGCAGGATGGACGGGTCCATGCGCGAATCCCAACCCACCGAGAGCGGCAGGCCGTCGAGCAGCACGGCCGCCTGACGCGAGTCGCTGCCGCGCACGCCGATTTCCGTTTCGCCGCGCGAGTTCTGCCTAACCAGCACAAAGGCCGTCTGCCGCAGCACGTCGGCCAGCGCCGGCGCGGGCTGCAGCGGCACCGGCAGGGAGTCCGGACGGATGACCACGGCCGTGGCACCGCCCGTCACCGATGGTGCGCGCGAGCCACGCACGGCCATGGGTTCAATACGGCGGGCGGAGGTGTCGGGCGTGCTGCGGGGCTGCGGATTGCGCTGCTGTGCGGCAAGCGCAGCGGGGACAAGCAGAGCCAGCAGGGTGGGGAAAAAAACCGGAGGTCTGCGCATGCGGCGGGGCTGGGAGTGTGCAGCCTCCAAGCCTAGTGCGCGCACATAAACCGTCGATTAATGGCTCGGCTCGGTGTTCTGGCCCCATTACTGACTACCACGGATTCCTCGGACAACAAGGGAAACCACAGGAAGGAACCTCCAAAGAAAAGGAGACGCTTTCTTCCTGTGGTTTCCGTGTGTTGTCCGCGGAATCCGCGGTAATCAGTCTTTACGCGCGACGCCGACGCGCGATGGCCAGGCCACCGAGGCCGATGCCGAGCAGGGCCAGCGACGTGGGCTCCGGCACCGGGGTGCCGGGCGCGCGCTCACCGTTGCGGAAATCGAAGCTCCACGACGGACGCTCCTGCGCGGTGCCGTTCGAGGTGAACGTCAGGTCGCCCGTGATGGTCCAGTCGCCCGTGGCGTTGACACCCGCGTCCGTGTAGAACTGCTGCACGAGCCCGCCGTTCGGAGCCAGAGCGGCGACCGAGTTGCCGTTGATCATCAGGTTGCTGAGCGAGGAGCGACCCGTGCTGCCGCTCTCGTTGCCCGTGATGGACAGGTACTGGAAGCCGTAGCCGGTGTAGTTGGCAAGACCGGGAGCTGCGAAGCTGCTCTGGAAGATGCTCTGACTGCCCACGTTGCCGCCGAAGTCGACAGAAAGGCCCAGCTGGCCGGTGGCGGACACGAAGCTCACCGTGAAGGAGTAGGGCGTGTCCAGCTGCCAGATGGGTGTGCCGCCCGGATTCAGGTTGGGCATGCCGGCGGGGCTGCCGCCGTCGAGCAGGCCGGCCTCGAACCCGGTGGCTCCCCAGCGAAGACGGGCGCCGATTTCATTGGTCGAGACACCCGGGGCCGCCGTGGTGGTGATCTGCGCACCGGCGATGCCGGGGAGGACGAGGGCGGCGCTGGCGGCCGCGACGACGAGCTGACGGAATTGCACGGTCACTTGCTCCAAAGATGAGGCCGGAAGACGGGTGTTTCGTGAACACCACCTCATGGAGCAAGTACTATGCCGATTTCCAGTTCTCGTTACAGGTTCGATATCACCCCTGCAAGTGCGACATTGCCAAGGCTTTAGCCAGCGATTCCCGCCGCGGTGTTCAGGTCAGCGCAGGATTGCCGGGCCCGACTGTCGCGCCGCGGCAACAATCCATGTCTGGCATTTGCATCACCCGTGTGCGAGGCGGTCGGGGTCAACTGATCATCACGGATTCCGCGGACAACAAAGGAAACCACAGGAAAGCACCTCCAAAGACAAGGAGACGCTGTCTTCCTGTTGTTTCCGTGTGTTGTCCGCGCAATCCGTGGTAATCAGTCCAGCCGATGCCCGCAGAGCGAGTCAATACTCGTCGCGCTTGCGCCGCGATTCGCGCTCGGGCCGTGTGTACATGCCCACGTCGGAGCGCGAGATGCGCCGACGCGCTACGAGTGCCTCGAGTACCAGTTCGCAGGCCACCACCACCAGTGCATCGTCGTCACGCGGCGCGAGACCCACAGCCGTGACGAGATCGACGAGGCCGGGCACGAGATCGAAGCCCTTGCGCACCAGATCCACCGCCATGTCGTCGGCGATCTGCAGCAGGTTGCCCTGCTCGAACCAGATCACGATGCTGTCGGTGTCGAGATCCCCCGCGCGTGCCTCGAGTGTGGCGTGACAGGCACGGCGAATGAGTTCGCGCGCGATGGCCGCCGCTCCGACGAGTTCACCCTCGTACTCGAGCTCCATCTTGCCGGTGATGGCCGGCAGTGCGGCATACACGTCACCCAGACGCGGCACGGCTTCACGGTCGCCCTGACGCAGCGCGCGGGACTCGGCGTTGGACACCACGTTCTCGAGCGTGGTGATGGGCATGCGCTGCGACACGCCGCTGCGCCGGTCGATGCGCTTGTCCTCGCGCGCCTCGAAGGCCACGCGCTCCACCACCTCCGACACGAGATCGGGCACGCGGATTTCCACGCTGCCCGTGCGCGCCGTCCACGCTTCCTGCTGGGTGATGGCCACGCCCAGATCGACGTCTTCGGGATAGTGCGTGATGATCTCGCTGCCGATGCGATCCTTGAGCGGCGTGATGATCTTGCCGCGCGCCGTGTAGTCCTCGGGATTGGCGGTGAAGCAGAGCAGCACATCGAGGGCGAGGCGCACCGGATAGCCTTTGATCTGCACATCACCTTCCGGCATGATGTTGAACAGACCCACCTGCACCTTGCCGGCAAGATCGGGCAGCTCGTTGAGTGCGAAGATGCCGCGGTTGGCGCGCGGCAGCATGCCGTAGTGAATCGTGAGCTCGTCGCTCAGCAGGTGCCCACCACGCGCGGCCTTGATGGGATCCACGTCGCCGATGATGTCGGCCACCGTCACGTCAGGCGTGGCCAGCTTCTCCACGTAGCGCTGTTCGCGTGCCACCCAGGCAATGGGGGTGTCGTCGCCATGTTCGTCGATGAGCAGGCGCGCATAGCGGCTGATGGGGCGGAACGGATCGTCGTTGATCTCACTGCCCGCCACCACCGGCATGGCCTCGTCGAGCAGGGTCATGAGCGCCCGCAGGATGCGCGATTTGGCCTGGCCGCGCAGGCCGAGCAGGATGAAGTTGTGCCGTGCCAGCAGCGCATTGACGATCTGCGGCATGACCGTGTCTTCATACCCGAGCACCCCGCGGAACAGGGGCCCGCCATCCTGCAGGCGCGCGATGAGATTGCGGCGGATCTCTTCCTTGACGGATCCGGGCCGGTTGGCAGCGTAGCCGGAACGTTTCAGGGCGCCGAGGGTGTCAGGAAGTCGCGTCACAGGTCCAAAATGGTGAGGAGTGGAGCGCCGGATATGGGACCGACGCCTTCCGAAGCTGAGAAAATGCTTGAGGTGTAACGGTTTGCGGATCGCAGGCTGAGGTGATTCTTAGCACCACCTTTCCCTTGACAGGGTGTGACCTGCCCGTAGTTTGGAGGTGCAAGATCCCCGTCGGCACATCCGCCGAGGGGGCCGTGCGCTTTTCAGGCCGCACGGCGCAAACACCGCCCCGTTGAGGTTACTCCATGAAGCGCATCGCCCTCGTCGCTGCTGCCCTCGTGCTCGCCGCCTGCTCCGCCAAGGAAGAGGCCCCCGCCGCTGACTCGGCGATGGCTGCTCCGGCTGCCGCTGCCCCGGCCACGGATTCGGCCATGATGGCTCCGCCGGCCGACTCGATGGCTGCTGATTCCACGGCTGACACGACCAAGAAGATGTAATTCGAGACCCTTCGGGGTCTTGTGGTGCGGGCGGGAGCTTCTGGCTTCCGCCCGCATTTTTTTCTGTCCCGCAGAGTCCCGACAGGTCCCGCCTGCTATCCGGCCGTGATCGGCGCGCTCTCGTCGAACGGCAGCGCCACCACGCTGGCGGCAATGCTGCCGTCACTTCCCACCACCTGCACACGGTCGCCAGGCGCCACCTCACGGCGAATCATGGCCATGGCAATGGGCCCGAGACGCGGTGAGACCACCGTACTGCGCACATCACCCACGTCCCTGCCCGTGGCATCCAGCACGCGGGCGTGCTGCGGCAACACCTCCTGCGCGGTGAGTCCGCGCAGATGGCGATTGACGTGCCCACGGAAGTGCACACGCGCCACGGTCTCCTGCCCGGTGTAGCAGCCCTTGGTGAAGGAGATGGCGCCGAGTGTATCGAGATTGGCTTCCTGCGGGATGGTGTTCTCATCCATGTCCACCCCGTAGGCCGGTCTGCCACCCTCAATGCGCGCCACGTTCCACACCGCCCGACTGCCACGACGGTAGCTGGAGGCCTGCACAAAACGTGTCAGCGTCTCGCGATCCTCCGCCCGGGCGAGCATGACGAACCCGGGCAGTGCCCCCATGACCGGCGCGCGAATGAGCCGCACCGTGATGCCATCCACGCTCCACGGCGCGTGCCCCCACACGGGCCACGCGTCCAGCTTCGCGATACGCTCCTGCAACGCGCCGCCGGGTGCATCCGGTTCCGTGTCTGACATCGGGCCCGCTGCCGCATCGCGGCCCAGACGCGCCACGGCGTCGGCCGCCTGATTGCCGTACACCAGCCAGGTGGCCCAGGACTCGTGATCGTCGTGCACCTTGGCGAGGCGCGGATTGATGTACTTGCGCGCCATGCTCAGCCAGGCCTCGGCGCAGTCGCGGATGACCGTGCAGAGGAAGGTTTCCTCGTCGAGGCGCGCGACGTACATGTCGCAGACCACCTTGCCCTTGGGCGTGAGGGCCACGGCGTGCAGGCCGCGGCCCACCTCGAGTGCGGCCACGTCGTTGGTGACCAGCCCGTTCAGCGCCTCGGCGGCCTTGGGGCCGGCAATGGTGCTCCAGTGATTTTGCGCCTCGAACCACACGGCGCGGCGACGGAGGTCGTGATAGGCCTCCACGTCGTCGGGGCCGAGCGGCGCCGGATAGAGCAGGTCGGTCGAGTCGATGGGCATGGCTGGAAATCTATCGCACTTCGGCAGACCGGAGTGGCCTCGGGGCTGAACGGCCTTGACGCGGATTTCGCGGATGTGGCGGAAACAACACGGATTGAACTGCAGCCAATGAACGACTCACCCTGGGTTTCTCCTCTGCGCTCTCTGCGCCCTCGTTCCCTCTGCGTGAGCTGTTCACGATCCGGCTGCACCGACCGACCTCGCGGCCTACGCGAGATCGTCAACAGCTCACGCAGAGCAAAGGAGGAAAGGAGGGCGCAGAGAGAAGCCGCCCTGGTCAAACCCTTATGTCGTGGATGACGCGGTGAGCTCGTGCACGATTCGCCGCGTCTGTGCTACACCTAGCCGCTGCAGCCGCTCGTCGATGTGCTGCCAACTCCGCGCGAAACTGCTGCCGGCTCCGCGGGGCGGATCGTCGGCGCAGCGCAGCAGACTGACCTGCGTCTCGAGTCCACTCAGCGCCAGCAGGGGTTCCACATGACGGCGCTCGCTGTCGCTGCGCAGCACGACCCGATGCCCCGACGCGACGGCGTCGCGCAGCGCCGCGAGTCCCTCGGGCAACAGCGGCACGCCGTGCGCAATGATGCCGGCGTAGAGGCGCTGCGCGCGCAGCAGCACCAGGTCGTGCCGCGTGGGGTCCTGCGGCGCGGGATCGAGCTGTTGCAGCGCCTCGGCCATGGCACGGCCGGGCAGCGCGGCGCGCACGAGATCCTCACTGAGGTCGAAGCCCTCTGCGACAAGCGCTTCACGCAGTGCCGCTGTGCGCGCGGGCAGGGTGTCGAAGAGCACCCCGTCAAAGGCGAGAATGAGGGCGTGCTGCAGGGGTGATAAGGCGTTCACCGCGTTGCCGCTGACTGGTTGTACGACGCGGCCAGCAATTCCACGGGATGTTTGACCACCACGTTGGAGCCCGCGAGGTGCAGCCCCGCGCCCAGCTGCATGAGACAGCCGGGATTGCCAGTGGCCAGCACCTCGGCGTGTGTTTCCGCAATGCGCTGCAGCTTGGGTGCGAGCACCGCGTCTGACGTATCGGGCTCGACGAGATTGTAGATGCCCGCACTGCCGCAGCACTGGTCGGCGTCTTCGAGCGGCACAAGCTCGAGGCCGGGAATCTGCTCGAGCACGGCCAGCGGCTGACGCACCACACGCTGCGCGTGCATCTGATGACAGGGCGGATCGTGGGTGACACGCAGCGGCACGGTGGCGGTGCCGGGCTTCGGCCCCACCGAGGCCAGCCACTCGCTCACGTCGCGGGTCTTGGCGGCCACGCGTGAGGCGCGTTCTGCCCAAGCGGGATCGTCGTGCAGCAGATGGCCGTATTGCTTCAGCATGGCGCCGCAACCGGCGGCGTTCACCACGATGACGTCGGGGTTGCTGCGTTCGAAGGCGGCGATGTTGGCGCGGGCAAGCGCACGGGCGCCGTCCATGTCGCCGGCGTGGGCATGCAGGGCGCCGCAGCAGCGCTGGCCTTTGGTGTCGATGCACCTGGCACCGTTGGCTTCAACGGCAGTCCGGGTGGCCTCGTTGACGTGGCGGAGAAGGCCGTGCATCACACAGCCTTCCAACTGCGCAACGGCGATAGCTGTGGCGCGGGAGCCGTTGGCGGAGGAAACAGCGATAGCCGTGTCACGGAAGCCGTTGCTTGCAGCAACAGCGGAAGCCGTAGAGTGGGAGCCGCTCGAGGACGGCACTGCGGAAACAGAAGGGCGGGAGCTGTGGGAGCGGGTGATGGGTGTCGGGCGTGTGCTGGCCAACATCGCGAGGGGAAAGCCAAGACGGCGCGGCAGTTTGGGCGCGAGGAAGGCCGGGATGCGAGTGTCGCGAAACAGTCGTGCGGCAAAAAGCACGCTGTGCAACAGGGCGTGCATGCGGAACACGCGCAGAATGACGCGCGCAACCAGTGGCAGGCCACGCAGCGGCGCGAGGGTGGCGCGGGTGGCTTCAATGAGCTCGCCATACGGCACACCGGAGGGGCAGGCGGTTTCGCAGGCGCGGCAGCCGAGGCAGCGATCGAAGTGCGCGCCCACCTCGGGGTCGGTGGGTGCGATGTCGCCGTCAAGCAGACGACGCATGAGCACGAGACGACCGCGTGGCGAATCGTTCTCGTCCTCGAGATTCACATAGGTGGGGCAGGCCTGCAGGCAGAAGCCGCAGTGCACGCAGGCGTCGAGGCCCGCTGCGGCCTCGGCCAGCGGTGTGTGCGGCAGGGCGCAGGGCCTGGCCACCAGGTTGGCGGACTCACTGCTCATGGCGTGCCCTTCACGGCGTGGCCTTCATGGCGTATGCACCACGGCGTCGTGCAACACCTCGGGCGCCACGCGCCAGGGGCTGCAGAGGCCTGCGAGATCGAAGCGGGCCTTCACCTGCTGATCGAGCGCGGAACGCGGTGCGGGGACAGCACGACCCTGATCCCATGCCACCGCGATGCGATGCATTGCGCCCTGGGCGGCCGCGTGGTGATACAGCAGATCGAGTTGGGTGTCCAGCTCGTGCATGGCATCGTGACTCGGTGCGTGATGCGGTACGTCATGCGGCACGTGGTGCGGCACGTGGTGCGGCACGTGATGTGGTACGATCAGACGCAGGCTGCCGCGCTCCACGTGATACTGCCAGCTGGCATCGGGGAAGGTGCGATGCACGGCCTGCACAAAGGGCAGGGCGTCGCTGCGCGACGTGCGAAGTCGCAGCACGGCGGCGTTGGCGGGCGTGTGGCGCAATGCATCAAGCGGTGACAGCACGGCCGCAGCGCTGCCTGCGCGGGTTGACGACTCGCCGGACGATTCGACGGGCGATTCGACGCACGCGTCTAAAGGCGTGTCGATGTCACCCAGGTCGTCCACCTCGTGCGCGCCTGTTCCCGCGAGGGCGGCGAGCTGCGCACGCAGCGCCGCCACGCGCGCGGCGTTTCCGCTCACGCGCGCCCAGAGGGTGAGCGGCTGACCCGGCGTGTGACTGAGCAGCAGAGGCAGCGGCGCACGCTGTGCGATGAGTGCCGGCAGACTGCCGGCGAGTGCATCCGCCACGGGCCGCGACATGGTCACGCGCATGAGCCGGTCCAGCGGCGGCCGGGCATGCAATCGCAAGCTGAGCTGCGTGATGATGCCCAAGGTGCCGTGCGCGCCAGTGAAGAGACGCACCAGATCAAAGCCGGCCACGTTCTTCACCACGCGGCCACCGGCGCGCAGTACTTCGCCTGTACCGTCCACCACCTCGAGGCCCAGCACGAGATCGCGCATGAGCAGATCGCCGAGGGCCAGGGGCGCCGCAGCGGCGGTGGAGACCATGGCGCCCAGGGTGCTGTCGTCGCTGCCGTAAGGAGCCAGTGCAAACATCTGCCCGTGCGCGGCCGTGATCTGCGCCAGCTCGCGCCAGGTCATGCCGGCGCCCACCGTGATGACCAGATCACCGGGTTCGTATTCCACGACCCCGGCGTGGTGGCTGCGCACCGCGATGGGCTCCGCGTCGGCAAAGGGCCCGCCGCCGTGCAGCCAGGTCCCGCTGCCCACGGGGCGGAAGCTGCGCCGCGCGGCGAGGTGTTCGCGCACGAGGTGTGCGACGGGAGTTGTTGCGTTGGGCATTCCGCTCATCGTGGCGCTCATGGTGGCGCTCATCGCACTGCTGACTGCGTTGCTCATCGCGTTGCTCATCGCACCACGCCCGCCCATTCGCGGCAGCTGTGCACGGGCACCACCTTGCCCGGATTGGCGCGGCGCTCCGGGTCGAAGACGCTGCGCAACCGGCACATGGCGTCGAGGGTGGGCGCGTCGAAGAGCCGGTCCATGTAGCCGATCTTGTCGAGGCCAACGCCGTGTTCACCCGTAATGGTGCCGCCGGCGTCGATGCAGGTCTGCATGATGTCCTTCATGGCGGCATGCACACGTGCGTCCTGTTCCTGATCGCGTGCGTCGTAGGAAATGTTGGGGTGCAGGTTGCCGTCGCCGGCGTGAAACACATTGCACACGCGCACGCCATGCGCGGTGCCAATGGCGTCGATGCGCGCGAGCACCTCGGGCAGCCGGGTGCGTGGCACGACGGCGTCCTGCACCACCAGCGAGGGGGCAATGCGGCCCATGGCGCCAAAGGCCTTCTTGCGGCCCTGCCAGAGTCGCAGTCGGTCGGCAGCTTCGGTGGCCACGCGCACCGCCCGTGCGCCGTTGGCCATGCAGGCCTCGCGGATGATGGCCACGTCTTCGTCCAGACCCTCGGCGGGGCCGTCCACTTCACAGAGCAGAATGGCCGCGGCGTCGACGGGATAGCCGGCGGCGTAGATGCTGGCTTCGACGGCCTGGATGGTGGCGTTGTCCATCATTTCCAGCGCGGCGGGCACGATGCCGCTGGCGATGATGCGCGAGACCGCGCGCGCGGCGTCGGTGACCTGCGAAAAATCGGCCAGCAGGGTGTGCACGGCGTCGGGCAGGGGCACGAGACGCACGGTGATCTGTGTGGCAATGCCGAAGCAGCCCTCACTGCCCACGAAGGTGCCCAGCAGGTCGTAGCCCTCGCTTTCGCCGTGTGCGTCGCCAAGTCGCACCAGCGAGCCGTCGGGCAGCAGCACCTCGCACTCGAGCACGTGATTGAGCGTGACGCCGTACTTGAGGCAGTGCGGCCCGCCGGCGTTTTCCGCGACGTTACCGCCAATGGTGCACACACTCTGGCTGCTGGGGTCGGGTGCGTAATGCAGGCCGTACTTCACGGTCTCGCGCGAAAGCCGCGCGTTGACGACGCCGGGTTCCACGCGCGCGAGGCGGTTGACGGGATCGACGTCGAGGATGCGTGTGAGGCGATTGAGGCCGATGAGCACGACGCCGTCGGCGAGAGCACCACCGGAGAGTCCCGTGCCGGCGCCACGTGGCACGAAGGGCGTGCCGGTGCGGGCGAGTTCACGCACGACGGCGATCAGTTCTTCGCGGGTGCCCGGGAAGACGGCCAGCGAGGGAGTGGCATGGTAGCCGGGCAGACCATCGGCATCGTAGGGGGCGAGAGCGGAGGGGCGGGACTTGACCCAGCGTTCCCCGACGATGGCGGACAGACGGTCGGACATTGCCGTAATCTAGGTGGACGGGTGAACGGCAAACAGCGACAGCCAACGGTGGAACAGCAAACTGCGACAGCCAACAGCGACACGGCCAACTGCGATAGCCGTGGCACGGAAGCCTGTGCGCCGGAAGCCGTAATGCAGAAGCCCCAACTGCAGGACCTGCAGTCGGGGCTTCCGGGGTGTGGCTTCTGAGGTACAGGCTTCCGGCGCACAGGCTGTCGCGGTTGGCCGTGTCGCCGTAGGGCTGTCGCAGTTTGCCGTTTCGCAGTCTGCTGTTAGCTGTTGCTGTCGCCGTTTGCTGTTCAGGTCCCCCGGACCCGCCCCACCATCTCCTTCAGCGTTGCCAGGTCAAACGGCTTCTGCAGCACAAAGGCGTGTTCCGCCATCACCGACCCTGCCGGCGCATCCGACACCGCGTCGCCGCTGGTCAGGATGATGCGCTGCGCCAGTGCCGGGCGCTCGCTGCGCAGCAGCCCCAGGATGGCCTCGCCGCTCAGATGCGGCAGGTGAAGGTCGCAGACGACCACGTCGTAGCTCTGGTCATCACTGTCGGGACTTTCACGCAGCATACGCAGCGCCACCTCTCCGTCGTCGGCCTCGTCCACCTGATACTGCTGGCGTTCGAACCACCGCTTGAGGGCGAAGCGAATTCCCGCTTCATCGTCCACGATCAACGCACGAGGCACTCAAACAACTCCGCTGGAAACCTTAAACGGCGACCGCCCGTTCGTCCGGGTGCCGCCGTTCCTGAAAGTTAGACGATTGCGGAAATCCGCACAACGCAATGAGTTATGGATGAGCTCGCTTTAACGAACCGGATCCTCGCCAGGCGTCTTCGGTTCAGGCTGCGCCCCAGAAGCCAGCCAGGGCCCGTCCATCGGGGGATTCGCGCAGCTTTTCGAAGGCCCGTTCGCGGATCTGACGGATGCGCTCGCGTGTCACGCCCATGAGGGCGCCGATGCGCTCGAGGGTCATGGCTTCCGCCCCCTCGTCGAGTCCGTAGTACAGGTAGAGAATCTTGCGCTCACGCGGCGTGAGATACTTGCGGAACACCCTGTCGATGAACTCCCGCATGAGACGGAAGTCGGTGCCTTCCTCGATGTCGGCGTGGGTCTCGCCGGCAAAGCGCTCGCCCAGCGTGGAGGCCTCGCGGTCCTGACGGTCGATGGGCGCGTCGAGGGAGACTTCGGTGCTGGTGATCTGCCGAGCCTGCCGCACCTGCTCGAGCGGCTCACCCAGCAGCTTGGCCATCTCCTCGTCGGTGGGCTCGCGGTTGAGCACCTGCGAGAGCACCATCTCGCCTCGCGCGAGACGAATGAGCTGAGAATTCTGATTGAGCGGGATGCGTACGCTGCGCGTCTGTTCGGCGAGGGCCTTGAGCACCGCCTGCCGCACCCACCACACGGCATAGGAGATGAACTTGACGCCCTGATCCGGATCGAACTTGCGCACCGCCTTGAGCAGTCCCTCGTTGCCGATGGCGACGAGCTCGGACAGGTCGAGGCCGTGGCCCTGATACTTCTTCACGTAGCTGATGACGAAGCGCAGGTTGGCCGTCACGAGCCGTTCGGCGGCGGCTTCGTCGCCCTTCTGGGCCAGACGGGCCAGACGCCGCTCTTCGGCGGCGTCAGTGATCAGCGGCAGCTTTTGGATGTCGTGGAGGTACTGATCGAAGGCGGTGGAAGGAGCGGAACGGAAGAAGCCCTTGGAGCGAGCTTCAGGTGTCCTGGTCGCAGCTGCTGCCTGCATACGTCCTCGCCGAACGTGTCCAGAGGTCCGGGCTAAGGGGGCCCGGTGGGAGGTGGGAGCGCCACTATACGACACGGTTTCCGGACGGTCAATGAAAATTTTCGCGACGGCGCAAATGGGACAGTCCGGCGCCACCTTTGTGACATTTCCGGTCAATTTAACTTAGCAGTGAGGCATGTTCAGCTCCAACTGACTACCACGGATGACGCGGACAACAACGGAAAAAGCAGGAAGGGAAATCTCGAAATGCCTTTCCTGTGGTTTCTCTTGTTGTCCGCGGAATCCGTGGTAATCGGTTGGTGAGGAACGCCTTCAGATCGCGTCGAGCGCCTGACGGACAAGGGCGTCGGCCACCGGGCGCGACCAGCGGCCCTCGGCCGGGTCCATCTCGCCAAGGGCGAGGGGCAGGGCGTAGCGGGCGGCACCGGCGCGGGCCTTCTTGTCGCCGTGCGTTTCGTGCAGCACGGCGTCCCGGTCCACGCCGGCGGGCAGGGTGGTGGGCAGACCCACGGCAGTCAGGGCCTCGCGGATGCGCCGGGCCAGCGGTTCGCGCGCCACACCCGAGAGTTCGGCGAGCTGCGCCTCGACGATCATGCCCAGGGCCACCGCATCGCCATGGGGCAGGCGATAGTCGAGCAGCTTTTCGATGGCGTGGGCAATGGTGTGGCCAAAGTTGAGCACCTGCCGCTTGCCACCCTCACGGGCGTCATCCGCCACCACGGCGGCCTTGATGCGCACGCTGTCCGCCACCAGCGGTGTGAGGGCCGCGGCGCGCGCGCGGTCATCGAGCTGCGCGAGACGGCGACCGGTCTCCTCCACCTGCGCAAAATAGGCGGCGTTGGCCAGCACGCCGTGCTTGAGCATTTCGGCCAGGCCCGTGCGCAGCACCGCGGGCGGCAGGGTGTTCAGCAGCGCGGTGTCCATGACCACGGCGGCCGGATCATGAAAGGCACCCACGAGATTCTTGCCTGCAGGTGTGTCGACGGCGGTCTTGCCACCCACGGCCGCGTCCACCATGGCCAGCAGGGTGGTGGGCAGCTGCACCACCGGAACCCCACGCATGAACGTGGCGGCGACAAAGCCCACCAGATCCCCCACCACGCCACCACCCAGCGCGAGAATGGTGGTGTCACGTCCCGCTCCCCAGGCCAGTAAAGCGTCGCTGAGACGGGCCCACTCGGCGCGGGTCTTGTGCTGCTCGCCGGCGGGCAGGGTGAGCAGCGTGCTGCGCTCAGCCGGCGCGATCTGCTGCAGCGCCGCCATGACGCGCGCCGCGTGCAGCGGTGCCACAACCTCATCGCTGATGACCACGTAGCGATGGGCCGGCGCGTGCTGCTGCACGATGTGGCCCAGCGCCCCGAGCGCGCCCGGGGCGCAGTACACGGGGTACGTGAGTGGCAGGGGCGCGAGCGGCTCGACCTGCACCGGCATGTCCGGCACGACCGTTACCAGGTCACCTCGCCGGCACCGGCCCGCTTGTTGGCGACGCGGGCCAGCATGAAGAGCAGGTCGGAGAGGCGATTGAGATAGATGATGACGAGATGCGGCAGCTCCACCGTGCTGGCCAGATGCACCACGCGCCGTTCGGCTCGGCGGCAGACCGTGCGGGCGACATGCAGCGCGGCGGCCTTGGGCGTGCCGCCCGGAATGATGAAGCTGCGCAGCGGCTCTAGCTCGGCTTCGCAGGCGTCAATGGCGCGCTCGAGCTCCGCAATGCGCGCCTCGTCGATGCGCGCCTTGACCAGCTGCTCACGCATCTTCTCGTGATCGGGCGTGGCCAGCAGGGCGCCGATGGCAAAAAGGTCGCGCTGGATAGGCACGAGGACTTCGTCGATGCGCGGCATCATGTCGATGCTGCGGGCGAGGCCGAGGGAGGCATTGAGCTCGTCGACATCGCCATAGGCTTCCACCCGCGGGTGATCCTTGCCCACGCGGCCGCCGCCGAAGAGGGCGGTACCGCCCTCGTCTCCAGTCCGGGTATAGATCTTCATGCCATGGAACGTAACTGGGGGGGGAACGGCCAACCGCGGAACGGCGAACGGCGGAACAGCAAACTGCGACAGCCAACGGCGGAACGGCCAACTGCGATAGCCGTGCGTCGGAAGCCTTTGCGCCGGAAGCCTCAGCGCAGGAGCCTCAACTGCCGGGCTGCGGTTGGGGCTTCTGGTTTATGGCTTCTGGAGTCATGGCTTCCGGGCTTTCCGCTATCGCGGTTGGCCGTTTCGCCGTTGGCTGTCGCGGTTTGCTGTTTCGGTCCTTGCTGTTCCGCCGTTCCTCCTCCTCGTTCGCCTCTCGCTCCTCGATCGCGCGAATGAGGCTCACGAGCATCTTGCACACTGCCACCCGTTTGTTTTCGCAGTGCCAGATGTGCTGCCGCTGTATGGCGCCGGTGCGCTCGAGTACCCGCAGGTGGCTGCCCGCTTCATTCGCCGACGCCAGGGCGAGCCGCAGCTGCCGCTTGAAGTTCGGGTCGCTGCCCAGATTGGCCGCTTCCGCGACGTTGGCGGAGATGGCCGTCACGGAGCGGGCCAGCTGGCCGCGCACTCCGGGGGCGCGACGGGCATTGACCAGCGGCACGACGGACAGCACGGTCACGGCGAGGTCCTCGGCGGCAGAGAGCACACGGAGATTGCGGGAGTCGCTCATGCCCCAGCATGCGCTGAGAAATGAGATGGTGTGACATCAGAATGACGAGAGTTGGGACATGGGAACGCATGGGGAACAGCAAACGGCGATAGCCGTGGCCCGGAAGCCTGCAGCTCGGGAGCCGTACCGCAGGAGCCCCAACTGCAGGGCTGCGGTCAGGGCTTCTGCCCTACGGCTTCTGGTGTACAGGCTTCCGAGCCCCCGGCTATCGCGGTTGGCCGTTTCGCAGATTGCCATTCCGCTGTTCGGCAGTCGCTGTTTGCTGTTAACTTGCCCTGCGACGTGCGCTCTCTTCTCCCGATTCTCCTCCTCGCCATCGCCGGTCCCCTCGCCGCCCAGGACCTCTCCTGCGAGCGCGGCGATCGCGAGGTGCGCACCCTGCGATTCGAGGGCAACCGCGAGTATCCGGCCTCCGCACTCGCTGCCACCGTCGCCACGCTGCCCTCCACCTTGCCCGGTGTGCCCCTCGTCGGGCAGCGGCGCTGCCTCGATCCGGTGGAGTTCGCGCGTGATGTGCAGCGACTCACCTCCCTCTATCGCCGCCGCGGCTATCCCGACGTGCAGGTGGATACGGTGGTGCAGAACGTGAAGCGACAGGTGATCGACATCACCTTCGTCATCCGCGAGGGGGAGCCCATGCGCGTGAGCGCGCTGGTGTTGCGCGGCACCAGCGAACACCCCGAGCTGGCCCGGGCCGCGCGCGACTTCCCCCTGCAGGTGGGCGGTCTCTTCGATCGCTCGGCGCTCGAGGCCGGGCGCGACACGCTGGTGCGTCGTTTGCGCAATCGGGGATGGCCGCAGGCCGAGGCGCTGCTGGCCTACACCACCAACACCCGGGCGCGCACGGCCGATGTGGAGGTGGCCGTGGTGCCCGGCGCCCGTGCGCGCATCGGTCGCATTGCGCTCCAGGTCGAGTCACCCGACGGCAGTCGTCAGGTGTCCGACGCCATGATCCGCCGCGCCCTCAATGTCTCGTCCGGCGACTGGTACAGTGCGCGCGCCATCATCGATGCGCAGCGCAATCTCTATCAGACCGACGCCTTTCAGCGGGTGGAGATTCAGCCTGACAGTGTGCAGCCGCCGGGCGATACACTGGTGAATCTCACCGCGCGGCTGGTGGAGGGCGATCGCTTCGCGGCGCGCGGCGGCATGGGCTGGGCCACACTCGACTGCTTTCGCACGCAGGCTTCGCTCACCGATCGCGATTTCCTGCCTTACGCGCAGCGCCTCGAACTCACGGCGCGTGTGAGCAAGATCGGCCTCGGGGCGCCGGTGGATGGTTTCCCCGAGCTCTGTCAGGGGCAGGCGCGCTCCGATCCGTACTCGCGCACGCTGAACTACTACACGTCCATGACGCTGCGGCAGCCCGTGCGCGCCGAGCAGGCGCGGGTGCCGTCGCTCACGTTGTTCAGTTCCACGCTCAGTGAGTACCGCGCCTTCCTGCGCCGCACGCCCATTGGTGGCGTGTTCTCGGTGACTGATCCGTTCGCGCGCCGCGCCGCTACACGCACACCCAGCACGCTGTCGTATCAACTGGAGCTGGGGCGCACCGAGGCCGAACCCGCCTTCTTCTGCGCGGTGTTCAACGCCTGTGACGCCGAGCTGCGCGGCTTTCTGCAGCGCAACAACCGCCTGGCCGCGCTCGAGTTCAGCATCTCACGCGAGCGGCTCAACGATCCGCTGCGCCCCACGGGCGGCACGCTGGCGCGGGTATCGCTGCGCCACGCGAGCACACTCATCGGCAGCGACCGCACGCAGCAGTTCAACCGCGCCACCGCCGATGTGTCGTGGTATCACCAGCTGGGCAGCGCAACCGTCACGGCGCATGTGCGCGGCGGGCTCGTGCAGGGGCAGGGCAGCGGTGCGGGCGTGGGCAGCTTCATTCCGCCGCAGGAGCGCCTCTACGCCGGTGGCCCCACCACCGTGCGCGGCTTCCGGCAGAATGAGCTGGGGCCGGCCGTGTACATCGTGAGCGGCTATCAGGCGGTGCAGGAGAACGGGCGGCAGTTCTTCCGCGTCGATTCCACCACCGTCACCGAACGTGTGGTGCCCACGGGCGGCAACACGCTGTTCGTGGCCAATCTCGAGGCGCAGTGGCAGAGTCCTGTGCTGCCGCGTCTGCTGCAACTGGCGGCCTTTGCCGATGCGGGACGCCTGTGGAATCGTGGTGATGTGGCGCGTGGCGCGTCGCTCGCGAGCGATGGGCCCATCATCAAGGTCACGCCCGGCCTGGGCGTGCGCGTGGCCTCGCCTTTCGGCGCCATTCGTGTCGACTTCGGCTACAACCCCTACGCCCTGCCGGCGGGGGCGGCGTATTTCAACGCCCCGCTGCAGGCGGGTGTGGCGCCATTGTACTGCGTGAGCCCCGGCAATCAGCTGGCCATCAACGAAAGCATCCAGCCGGGCGCGCCGCCGGTGCAGGCCTCGGGCTCCTGTCCCTCCACCTTCCGGCCCACGCGACGCACGGGTCTGCTCGGACGACTGAATCCGAGCATCTGGATCGGGCAGGCCTTCTGATGGCACCGCGTCGTCGCACGGTCGTCCTGGGCACCGCCGCGGTGCTGTTGCTGCTGCTGGTGGCGGCCGTGGGCGGCGTGGTGGGCCTCACGCAAACCGATGCGGGACGCGCGCTGATTCTGCGCACGGCGCTGCCCATTGCGCGCGCGGCCATTCCCGGCCGACTGCATGTGAGTGGGCTGCACGGCACGCTGTTCACCGAGCTGGCCGTTGACTCGCTCGACCTGCGCACGGCCGACGGCAAACCGTTCATCACCACGGGACCCATTCGCGTCACCTACGATCCGCGCGACCTGCTCGACGCGCGCATCGTCATCAAGTCGCTCGAGGTCACGCGGCCGCGCATCACGCTCATCGATTACGGCAGCGACGACTGGAACTGGAAGCGCGCGCTCCGGCGCGGCCCGGCAAAACCCAAGGGCACGCCCAGCCGCTTCGGCCGCTACATCGTCATCGACACCACCACGCTGCACGAGGCCACCTTCGTGGCGCGCCTGCCGTGGCAGTTGTCGGACACGCTGCGCGGAGCCAAGCGGGACAGCGCGCTGCGCTACAATCTCACGCGACTCGACGGCGAACGCCGCGCCGAAGACGGACGCTATGTGCAGGTCTATCGCTTCGTGCGCGGCAATGTGGCGCTCGGGCGGTCCCGTCTCGCCGATCCGGACAGCGCCGGCCAGTTCTTCACCGTGCGCAAGATGGACGTGATGTGGGTCTATCCGCCCTTCTGGTTCCAGGGGCTCAAGGGCCGATTCCACAAGCTCGGCGACTCGCTCTTCGTGGACAGCGCCCGCTTTGCGCTGCCCGGCTCGCGCGCGCACGGCGGTGCCAAGATCGTGTGGGGTGGCGGCAAGCCGGTGCGCTACGACATCCGGCTGCAACTCGACACCGTCTCGCTCACCGATCTGGCGTGGATCGACGAAACGGTGCCGCATGTGGGCGGCGGGCGCGCGTTTCTCACCATGCGCAACGACCCGCGCAACCTGAGCATCATCGACTACCAGATCACCAACATGGACGCGCGCTCGCTGCGCTCGCGTCTCATGGGGCGCATGACCTGGGGGGTGGGTGGGCCGGTGACGCGACTGACCGACGTGGACCTGCAGCTCGAACCGGCGCACACCGACCTGTTGCGCTGGTTCAATGGGGAACCCTTCCCCTATGACTGGCAGGGCGCGCTGCGTGGACGCGTGACGGGCCGCGGCGGCTTCCTGCCCGACTGGCAACTCGATGACGCGCAGCTGGCGTACTTCGACGAGCACGTGCCGGGCGCCGTGAGCCGCGCACGGGCGCGCGGGCGGCTCAACATCTTTGCGCCCGCCGAAGCGGTGCTCAAGGGTGTCGATCTGGACATCGAGCAGCTCGATTTCCGCACGCCGCGCCACGTCAATCCGCTCTTCGCGGAACTCAATGGCTTCGCGCGTGGCCGGGTGCGCCTCGACTCGCTCTGGTACGACGCCTTCTTCAGCAACGCCGATCTCGAACTGGTGGACGGACCGGGTCAGCCGTCGCGATTCACCGGCGCCGGCCGCTACACGCTGGTGCCCGAGGGCACCTTCTTCGACGTGGACCTGCAGGCCGTGCCGCTGTCGTACACCACGTTGTCGCGCTCCTACCCCGACATGCCGCTGCGCGGATCGGCGGTTGGGCGCATTGTGGCCAAAGGCATGGCCGATGCCTTTGACTTGCAGGCCACACTGGCCGGTGAGGGAGGAGAGCTGAGCTTCACGGGCAAGGCCGATGCCCTGGTGCCGGTCATGGGAGCCAGTGGCGCGTGGCGTGCGCGTGGCGCCAATCTGCAGTCGCTCTTCGGTGACTCGCGTCTGCCCGCGAGTGCGCTCACCATGGCGGGTGTGGTGGACCTTCAGGCCACCGTGGACAGCACCACCGACGAGTTCATCACCCGCAGCATCCGTGGGCCGCTCACGGCCACCGTCGATCAGTTCTCACGCATTGCCGACGCGCGGCTCTTCGGAGGCACCGTGTCGGTGCTCTTCGACTCGGGGCATGTGCGCGTGGACACGCTGCAGGTGGAGAGCTCCGCCCTGCGGCTCGTGGCCCGCGGTGGTCTGGGGCTCGACGCTGCGCGCCGGGACGCGCTGCGCTTCAATCTCGTGATCGACTCGCTTGGTGGCCTGCGTCCCTGGCTCTCGCCGCGTGACAGCACACGCACCCCGTTCATCCTGCCCAGCGACACGCTGCGCGGCACGGTGGAGATGAGCGGCACGCTGCTTGGCTCCGTCGATTCGCTCGATGCGCGCGGGCTCGATCTGGATGCGCGCGCCGATTTGCGTGATGTGGTGGTGGCGGGCACGCGCTCGCTGCGCGCCGGTTTTGATCTGCAGGTGGCCGACGTGCTGCGCGGCGCCAACGGCATCCTGATCGCCACCGCCGATTCGGCGCTGCTGCTGGGGCTCGACGTGTCGGCGGCCACGGCGCGCTCCACCCTCAAGGGCGGCCTCGCCGAACGCTTTTCTGTCGCGCTGCGCACCCCGTCGGAAAGCCGCTTGCAGGTGGCGGGTGGCGTGACGCGCGTGGGTGACAGCACCGATGTGCGATTCGACACCGTCTCGGTGCGCGTTGACAGTGGATTTGCCAGACCGCGTGGCTTTGCGCTGGCGGCGCCCGCCACGCTGCGGCTCATGGGTGAAGGGCGCGGTGTGCTCGACTCGCTGGTGCTGCTGCACAGCGATACCGGGCGGCTGCTGCTGCGCGGTCAGCTGGGCGACAGCGGCGCGGTGCGCGGTGAGTTTCTCGCCGATCGAGTCCCGCTGGGCGACCTTGGGCGCCTGCTGCGTACGGGCGGAAATGCGGGTGCTGCCACACGGGCGCCCACACGGGGGACCATGCACGCCGACTTCACGCTGTCGGGCACCCGTCAGGCCCCGCGCATGGACGGCACTGTGCGGCTGGCCGACGCAGTGGTGGGGCGGGTGCGATTCGGTGAACTGTTTGCGCGGGCGCACTACGATTCGCTGCGTCTGGGGGTGGAGGGGTCGCTGCGCGTGGGCGGGCAGTCCGCACTGGTCATGTCGGCCTCGCTGCCCATGGACCTCGCGCTCGCCGCGCGCGAGCGGCGCACCATCGACCAGCCGCTCACCGGGCGCATTGAAAGCGCGCGCACCGATCTGTCCCTGCTCGAATCCCTCTTCCCCGACGTCACCCGTGCCAGCGGGACGCTGGAGACCGATGTGGCCCTCACGGGCACCTGGGATCGACCCCGTCTGCGCGGGCAGCTGCGGGTGGACGATGCCTCACTCTCGCTCGAGAACCTCGGCATCCGTCTCGAGAAGGCGTCAGCCGATGTCGGCCTGCTGGGCGACACCATTCAGATCCGGCGCTTCGGTGCCGTGAGCGGCGCGCCCACGGATTCACTGGGACTGTCGGGTACCATTGGCATCACCGAAATCGCCAAGCCGTCGTTCAATCTGCAATTGGCGGCCAACAACTTCCTCGCGGTGGACAAGGCCCGGTCGGCGTCGCTCACGCTGACCACGACACGTCCCATCACGCTTGAGGGCTCGAGCGAGGCGCCGGTGCTGCGTGGCGCCGTGCGTGTGGACCGTGGACGGGTATACATCAATCAGCTGGCGCAGCGCCGGGCCCTCGATATTCCGGAGGATCTCGACCTCATCGACACCACACGGCTTGGTGTGAATGCGCTGCTGCCCAATGCGCCCAGCATGATCATGCGCAATCTGCAGCTCGACGATGTGCGCCTGCGCATCGGCGATGACGTGTGGCTGCGCTCGCCCGAGGCCAACCTCAAGCTCGGTGGGCAGCTGCGGCTCACGCGCTCCGCGCCGCGCGACGCCCTTGGCGCGCGTCTGGCGCTGGCCGACTCGCTCACCGTGGAGCGCGGGACCTATCAGCTCAATCTTGGCATTGCGCGGCCCACATTCGAGGTGGAGCGCGGCGTCGTGCGCTTCTTCGGCGATCCCGATCTCGAACCCACGCTCGACATTGCCGCGCTGCACACGGTGCGCGAAACACGCGCCAACTCCAATCGGCAGGATGTGCGCATCCGCGTGAACATCGGCGGCACCGTGGAGCGCCCCACGCTCGCGCTTACCAGCGCCGACAATCCGCCGCTGCCGGAGAGTGACATGCTCAGCTACCTGGTCACGGGCGAGCCCGCGTATACGGTGCTGGGCAGCACCTATGCCGAGCAGGGCGCCACGCTGGCCCTGCGTCTGGCGGGTTCGTATCTGTCCAGCCGTCTGGCCGGTGGCCGTTTCGACGTGGTGCAGGTGGAGCCCACGGCGCTCAATCCGGGCGATGCCGCCAACCTGCGACAGAATGGCCTGGGTATTCTTGCGTCCACCCGTGTCGGGGTGGGCGGTCAGGTGGCGCGCAACACCTTTCTCACCTTCAGCACGGGCCTGTGCGGCCTCGCGCCACAAACCGGCAGCGGAGATGCGCTGTCGCTGTTTGCGCAGGGCCTCGGGGTGAAGGTCGAACGTCGATTCGAGGGTGGCCTGTCGGTGCAGGCCGGCCTCGAACCCGGCTCCTCGGCGCAGGCCTGCGGGCGACTGGGCATTTCCCGCACCTTCCAGCAGACGCCGCCGCAGATCGGCATCGATTTCTTCCGCTTCTGGACCTTTTAGACTGGACGCGTCCAATTCTGTAACGGTCGAGGCCGCTGGCTCGTCTCTCTACGCCATGGTCTCTCCGCCCCAATTCCTGCCTGCTGCCACCACCCAGCCCGCGTTGCATGGGGTGCTGGAATCCATCGACCGCGCTGATTCCACGGCGGGGCGTGTGCAGGCGGCCGTGCATGGCCTGCAGGACCTGGGCTTCGAGCAGGTGGTGATCTCGCTGCGCGATCAGTCGCTCAACACCACGCTCGTGGTGGAAACCGACGCGCAGGTGTTCCCGCAGGTCGGCGCACCGGGTCCGATGCCGCTCAAGGCCCTGCCCGGCGCCGTGTGGCGGCGACGCTTGCAGCATCTCGATCGCTTCAGGGTGGGCGACCTGTATCTGCTCGATGGCAGCGACCCCTGGGTGGCCCTCGAGTTCTACGGCGCCGACCCGTCGCCTGCCGGCAGCGACGATCGCTGGCTGCCCACGGATCTCATCATCGGCGTGATGCGCGGTCCGCACGGTGAGGTGCTGGGGTTCGTGAAGCTGGCCAACCCGCGCGATGGCCGCCGTCCCAGCGACCTTCGCCAGCGTGATTTGGCCGCCATTGTGCGGCATCTCGCTGCGCGGGTTGGCCATGACGCCCTCGAGGCGGTGGCGCAGCAGCGACATACCCGCCTGCAGTTGCTGCAGGAGGCGGGCGCCTCGCTGGCCCGTTCGCTCGACGAACAGGAGATCGTGCGCGAGCTGGCGCGTCAGGCCCAGCGTGCCGTGCGCTGCGATGGCGTGGCGCTCATGGTGCCCGACCTGACAAACGACCTGCTCACGACCACGCTGCGCATTGTGCGCGGCGCCGAGCGGCCGCGTGCCACGGTGCGTCTTGGCGACGGTCTGGTGGCGGAAGTGGCGCGCACCGGTCGCTCGCTGCGTGTCGGCGACCGTGATGCCGACCGGGCGCGTGAGCGTGCGGGCCTCACGGCGCCGCTGTCGTTCTATGACATCGTGGGTGAGGCCACACCGGCCAGTTCCGTCATCGTGGTGCCGGTGCGCGTGGGCATTCGCCTGCTGGCCGTGCTGGCCGTGCACTCCTCGCACATCAACGTCTTCTCGGCTGAAGACGAGGAAGTGCTGTCCACCATGGCCTCACAGGCGGCAACGGCGCTGGCCAACGCGCGCCGCTACGCCGAGAGTGAGCGGGAGCGACGCACGACCGAGGCACTGGCCGACGTGGCGCGCGCCGTCGGCGAGTCGCTGCGCCTGGGCGAGGTGCTGCGCCTCATTCTGCGACACTCGGTGTCGCTGCTCGGCGTGGAAGGTGCCTGCATCGCCCTGCGCAACGGCGACTACCTGCACATCGTGGCCGCGCACGGCAGCGCCGATGTGCTGAGCGGCGTGCATCTCCCCGTGGCGTCCAGTCTCATTGGTCGCGCGGTGGAGAACAACGAGCTGGTGCTGGCCAACGAGTTCTCGGGCGAGGTGTCGCTCAACAAGACGGTGCAGCACCTGGCGCGCATCCAGCGCACCGTCATTGCGCCGCTGGTCACGGGTCAGGGTACGATTGGCGGCATTGCCATCATCAATCGCGACCGCCCCTTCGACCAGGACGACGCCAAGGTGCTCAAGCGACTGGCCGACCAGGTGTCGGTGGCCATCGTCAATGCGCGCCTGTTCGAGGAAATCGAAAAGGCCACCCAGGAATGGAAGGTGGCCTTCGACAGCACCGCCAGCGGCATCGTGGTGCTGGACGAGGCGCGTTGCGTGGTGCGCTGCAACACGCGGGCCGCCGAGATGTGCGGCCGCTCGGTGTCGGCGCTGCTGCGAACTCGCTTCCGCGATGCGCTCGTGGGGCCGGGTGACGAGGCCGATGGCCGCGCCCTCGACGCGTTCATGGAGCGTGCGCTCGATGAGGGCACGCCCGTGCGTGAGGCGGTGCGCGATCTCGCCACGGGGCGTCTCTTTGCGCTGCTGGCCTCGCCGCATCCGGCCGGCGGGTTGGTCATCACCTTCGATGATGTGACGGAGTCGTCCCGCCTGGCCGAGCAGCACGGCAAGGTGCTCGACACCGTGTCCGACGCGATCGTCATCACCGAAGTGGATGGGCGCATTGCCTTTGCCAACCCGGCGGCGCATGCGCTGTTCCAGCGCCTCAATCTGGTGGGAGAGACCGCCGAGCCGCTGGTGCCGGGTGAGTGGTGGCCGGTGGTACGCGCCAACGAGCTGGCGGTGATGCGCGGCGAACAGCCGCGCTACGAATGCGAGGTGCTGCGCCGTGATGGCACGCGCCGCACCGTGCAGGTGGCCACGGCGCCGCTCTACGAGTTGGGTGTCATCATCGGTTCGGTGGCCTGTCTGCGCGATGTGACCGATCACCGGGCGGATGCGGTGGCGCGCGAGCGCTCGGAGCAGCTGTATCGCGGCGTGATCGAGAATGCGACCGACGCCATCTTCACGGTGGACGCCGAAGGCCGCTTCACCTCGGTGAACCGCGGCATGCTCACGGAGTCCGGTCTCACCAGCGAGCAGATCATCGGTTCTTCCTATCTCAGCCTGGTCGATCCGGTGGATCATCACCTGGCGCGTCATGACATGGCGGCCGTGTTGTCTGGTGAGCACCGCAAGCTGCAGCTGCGCTGCCTGGGTGCCAAGGGATCGCGCCTGACGATGGTGACGGCGGCGCCGCTGCACGAGAATGGGGCGGTGACCGGCGCGCTGTGCATCGTACGGGACATCACCAACGACGAAATCCTGCACGAGACGCAATTGCAGCAGGCCCGTCTCGCTGCCGTGGGCCAGTCGCTGGGGCAGATGGCCAATGAGCTGAACAATCCGCTCACCAGTCTCCTGGCGGTGGCCGAGTTGCAGGTGTCATCGCCCACGCTCGGGCGCGAGGACCAGCTGGCGCTCGAACAGATCATCGAGCAGGCGCGTCGGGCCTCGCAGATTGTCGGGCATCTGCTCGAAACCACCGGTGAGGCGCCCGAGGCGGGCGGACCACGCACGGTGGTGGATGTGAATGCCATCGTGCGTCGTGCGCTCGAGCATCACGGCTTCGCGCTGCGCGCCGCGGGTGTGGAGGTGCTGTCCGAGCTCGAGTCCGACATTCCCACGGTGCACGGCGATCCGCTGCAGTTGCAACAGGTGCTGTCCAACCTGCTCGTGAACGCCGAGGAGGCGTTGATGGAGCGGGCGGGTCTGCGCAAGATGATGGTGCGCACGGCACGGGATGCGCGCGGGGTGGTGCTGCGTGTCATCGATACGGGGCCGGGAATTCCCGCTACACAGCTCTCACGTGTGTTCGAACCCATGTTCACCACCCGAGGTCACCGGGGACATCGTGGACTGGGCCTGACCATCGCGCATACCATTGTGCGCGACCATGGCGGCGTGCTGACCGTGGAGTCGGTTGCCGGTGAGGGCACCACGGCCATCGTGCGACTGCCGGCGCTGTCGGCTGGTGAAGCCCTGACACCGTCCCCTGTGCGCCCGGGCGAGTCCCAGACTCCGCTGCTGCAGGCGGACCGGGATGACGCGGCTTCCGCGGGTGAGGCGTCGTCGCCCGTGCGTCGCATTCTGCTCATCGAGGACGAGGACACGTTGCGCATGGCCGTGCAGCGCTATCTCACCAAGAAGGGCTATGCGGTGGATGGCGTGGACAACGGAGCGGCCGCGCTGGAGTGTCTGGCCGCTGGGGAGTACGATCTCGTGCTGCTGGATCTGCGCATGCGCGGGCTGTCCGGAGAGGACGTGTACGACACCCTGCAGACCTCGTTCCCCCGGCAGGCCTCGCGGGTGGTGTTCATGACGGGCGATCTGCACAGTGCCAGCGCCTCGCGCTTCATTCGTCTCACGGGACGGCCGGTGATCGCGAAGCCGTTCACGCTGGCGGAGATGGAGAGCAGAGTGGGGTCGCTGCTTTCCGCGATGAACAGCAAACTGCGATAGCTGAACGGCAAACAGCGGAACGGCAAACGGCGGAACGGCAAACGGCGACTGCCACAAAGCGAAACGGCCAACGGCGATAGCCTTTGCGCCGGAAGCCTGGACGCCAGAAGCCGCAACACGGAAGCCTCAACCGCAGGTCCTGCAGTTGGGGCTTCTGCCATTGCGGCTTCCGAGCGTGCAGGCTTCCGGACCATCGGCTATCGCCGTTGGCCGTTTCGCAGGTCGCTGTCGCGGTTTGCCGTTCCGCCGTTTGCTGTTCCCAATAGCTTCATGGCATGTCCCATCAGACCGTAAACTCCGCCCTCGCCCCCCTCTTCGGTGAGCCCCGCGTCTCTTCCGCGCTCACCTCACAGTTGCTGGCGGGAGAGGTGCTCACCGTGCTCGAGGAGCGCGGGTCCTGGCTGCGCGTGCGTGGCCCCGATGCCTATGAGGGCTGGACACATGTCGGCTATCTCGCGCCCACGCGCGGCGACGAATCGACCTGGCATGTCTCACTGGGCTGCGTGGTGCGCGCGGCGTCGGGTGTGAAGCCGTTGCCTCTTGGCGCGCGCTTCGCGCCGGAGTGTGAGGTGCTGACTGGTGCGTGGCTGCCCGTTGGCGCGCTCGCCGAGCACTTCCCGGCAGATGGTCAGGCGGTGGTGGACACGGCGCGTCGCTATTTCGCCGGCACCAGCTACTGCTGGGCCGGCATCACACCGTGGGGCGTGGACTGCTCGGGTTTGGTGCAGCGCTGCTACGCGTTGCACGGAGTGGCCTTGCCACGTGATGCCTGGCAGCAGGCGGAGGCGACGCAGTGCGCGTCGGTGGATCTGCACGCGCCGCATGCCGCGGGTGACTTGCTCTTCTTCTCCGACCGCGAGGATCGGCGCATCACGCACGTGGGCCTGGCGACGGGCGAGGGCGGCATGGTGCACAGTGCGCTCAGGCGCGGCGGCGTGGTGGAGGAACGGCCGGACTATTTGGCCGCAGAGTACGTGGGAGCGGCAAAAAGCAAACTGCGATAGCCGAACAGTCGACCGCGGAACAGCCAACTGCGACAGCCAACCGCGGAACAGCCAACTGCGACAGCCAACCGCGAAACAGCAAACCGCGGGAGCGCTGATCCGGCAGCCCGCATGTTCGGAAGCCTCAACGGCAGAAGCCCCAGCTGCAGGACCTGCAGTTGAGGCTTCCGGGTTGTGGCTGCTGAAGTACAGGCTTCCGGCGCGAAGGCTATCGCCGTTGGCTGTTTCGCGGTTGGCTGTCGCTGTTCGTTGTTTCGCCTTATAGCCGTTGTGTGCCGTTCAGGCAGGCAGCTGCCCCGCTCCCGCCGGCACCACCGGCGCCGGCGGCGTGCCACGCACGTGCAGCACCGACACCGCCGCTTCCCGCCCATCGACGGACACCCGCATCGTGAACTCGCCCAGCATGTCCAGCGGCAGGTCGAGCTGCACGATGATCGGCATGTCGATCTCCTGCTGTCCCGGCGCCGGTGCGCCGATGTCCAGCTGCGCCTCCGAGTGCCAGAGCTCCACGCCGCGCGGATTGATCCAGCGCAGCAGCATGGGGTGCGTGCCGGCGTCACGCGTGGAGGCCTTCATGCGCAGCACGAAGGTCGCGCGCGGGTGCAGGGCCGGAAACTGCGTGACATGCAGGGCATCGAAGATGCCCAGGATATTGAGCTTGCCTTCCTGCGAGAGGTTGGCGGCGTCGGCAAACAGCGCAAAGGATACGTGCATCGCGCAAAGCTAATCGGCTCCCGCCCGAGGCGGAGCCCCGCCTAGATTTCGGGATGTCTCTGGCCACGTCCCCGACGATCCCCGTTTCCGCTGCGCGCCCGGCCTTCGGCGCCACCGACCTCGGGCTCGTGCTCATGGCCGTCATCTGGGGCGTCAACTACTCCGTGGTCAAGGCCGGCCTCGCCGTCATGACGCCGCTGGCCTTCAATGGAGCCCGGGTAACCCTCGCCGCCGCGGTGCTGTTTCTGGTGGCCGCCACCGTACGTGATCGCGCCTGGCCCACCAAGAGGGACACCTGGAAGCTTCTGGGCCTCGGTCTCATGGGCAACGGCATCTATCAGCTGCTGTTCATCTTCGGCATGGCCCATACCCGGGCCGGCGTGGCTGCCCTCATCGTCGCGGCGGGACCGGCCTGGATTGCCATCGTGTCACGTCTGTTGGGCCGCGAACGCCTGCCGCTGATTGGCTGGGCGGGCATTGCGCTGCAGCTCGTGGGCGTGGGCTGCGTGGTGGGCAGCACACGCGGCTTCGAGGGCGGTGGCACCGTAATGCTGGGCGCGGCGCTCATCGCCATGGGCAGCATCACCTGGGCCGTATTCAGTGTGCTGCTGCAGCCCTACACCCAGCGCGCGCACCCGCTGCATCTCTCGGCCCTCACCATGGCCAGCGGGGCCCTGCTCATTGGTGCCGTGGCCGTGCCCGACCTGCTGCGTCTGGACTGGACGACGCTCGACTGGAAGGCCTGGGGCGCTGTGGTGTATGCCGGGGTGGGCGCACTCGTCATTGCCTATCTGCTGTTCTATCGCGGTGTGCGGGTCCTCGGCCCCACACGCACGGCCATGTACGGCAACCTGCAACCCATCATTGCTCTCGCGGTAGCCGCTCTGCTGCTGCATGAACGCCCCACCGGCTGGCAGTTGCTGGGTGCGGCCTGCATCATGGGTGGGTTGCTCGTGTCCCGTCGTGCGCATCGCACGCCGGATCTTCGTCCTCGCACCACATCATGAAGCTCGTTCTGTTCGATATCGATGGAACCTTGCTGCGCACCGACGGCGCCGGACGCCGCTCCATGGAGCGTGCGCTGCTGACCGTGTTCGGTACCACCGGCAGTCCGGAGTACCGCTTCGACGGGAAGACCGACCGGCAGATCACACGCGAGCAGATGCGCGCCGCCGGCTTCACCGATGCCACCATCGATGCCCGCATGGACGATGTGTTCGAGCTCTATGTCGCACAGCTCACCCGCGAGCTCGATACGAACCCGGCGCAGGCCGAGCGTCTGGCCGGTGTGCCGCCGCTGCTCGAGCGGCTGCGCGCGCACGAGGGCGTGACCCTCGGACTGCTCACCGGCAACATCGAGCCCGGCGCGCGGCGCAAACTTGCGGCGGTGGACATCGCCTGGGAGCAGTTTCGTGTCAACGCCTTCGGCAGTGACCACGAGGAACGCAGCGCCCTGCCCGCCGTGGCGCAGCAGCGCGCCACCACGCTGCTCGGGCGGTCCATCGACGGGTCGCAGCTTGTGATCATCGGCGACACACCAGCGGACATTCACTGCGGACGCAGCCTCGGCGTGCGCGCCATTGGCGTGGCGACCGGGCGGTTCAGCACGCAGGAGCTGGCGCAGCACGATCCGTATGCGGTGCTCGACTCGCTGGCGGACACCGATGCGGCGCTCGACGCCATTCTTGCCTGACCTTCATGTGAAGCACATGGCCGATTCCGCGCTGCCCTCCGCTCCTCCATTGCCCACGGTGCCGGTGCATGTGCATGGCATCGTGCGCGGCCGCGACATCGACGCGCCGGGACAGGTCTCGCTGGACGACGGGGCGCTGCTGCTGCAGTGGCCGGCGGCGGCCGCGTGGCGGCTGGCGCTCGATGGGCTGGAAGGCATCGCGGTGCATCCGCAGCGCTGTACGCTGTATCTGCGCGATCACGATGTGCTCGAGCTCACGGGTGGCGACGACCTGCGGCCACTTGCCCTGTCGGTGCTCGCGGCGGCCTGCCGCATCCCCGAGCTCACGCGTGGCCTGCGCGCCTTCGGCCTCACGCGCGTGCCAGCCACCGGACCCGACGATCCACTCGCCGCCGCCCATGATGCCTGGTTTGCGCCGCTGCTCGATGCGCGGCGGGCCGTGCAGGGCGTGAGTGATCCGCTGCGTCAGGTGAGTCTGCTGGACGGAGCCGTGCTCAGCACGCGCATGCAGCAGGTGCTCACCGATCTGTCACGCACGCTGGCCAGCCAGCCTGCCGAGCAGCGCGCGCTGGAGGCGGTTATGGAAGACGAAGCCGCACCGCTGTTCGAGGCCCTCGCGCGCATGGCGGTGGCGGGAGAGGCGCTGCGCGGCAGCGCGATGGACAGCCAGTTGGCGGAATGGCGGCGCTGGGTGGAGCAGGCGCGGCAGGTGTTTGCCGCAGCAGACGAGGCCTGGGCGGAGGTTTCGCTCGTGCTTCGAGGTTAGTGAACAGCAAACGGCGAGAAGCCAACGGCGGAACAGCCAACAGCGAAACGGCCAACGGCGATAGCCTGCGCGCCGGAAGCCTGCATGCTCGGAAGCCTCAACGACAGAAGCCTCAACTGCAGGGCTGCGGTTGAGGCTTCCGTGTTATGGCTGCTGAGTTAATGGCTTCCGGCGCGCAGGCTATCGCGGTTGGCCGTTTCGCTTCATGGCTGTTGCAGTTCGGCTGTCGCCGTTTGCTGTTTCGCCGTTTGCTTTTCGCAGTTGGCGGTTAATGCCCGCACCCACAGTCCGACCCGCAACCGGTCTTTCGTGCCGGCCGCAGCGCCTTCCATGCGCGCCGCGCCGTGAACGCCACCGCCGCGGCCACGATGCCGATGACCAACAGGGTATCGAAAGGCATCTGCGTCATCCTCCGAAGCCAAGTGCTCGGCCGCCCGCATACACCAGCCAGGCCGCCACCCACGCCAAGGCCAGCATGTACGCGAACTGGATGCCGGCCCAGCGCCAACCCACTCCGCCACCACCCGCCTCGCGCACCGTGACGGCCACGGTGCTGATGCACATGAGCGCGTACACGTAGAACACCATCAGACCGATGGCCACGAGCGGCGTGTAGCGACGCTGCCCCGTGTTCGGGTCCACCTCGGCACGCAACTTCTCGCTCAGCGCCGCTTCGTTCTCACCGCCAACACCGTAAATGGTGCCCATGGTGGACACGAACACCTCGCGCGCCGCAAAGCTGGCCGCGATGGAGACGCCGATCTTCCAGTCATACCCCAGCGGACGCACCGCGGGTTCAATGGCCTTGCCCACCCGCCCCAGCAGCGAATACTCGAGCTGCTGCTCGGCCTGCACTTCCTCGGGCAGCGAGGCATCGACGCTGGCCTTGGGATAGGTGGCCATGGCCCAGAGCACAATGGACAGCGCGAGAATTACCGTGCCCGCGCGGCGCAGGAAGAGCGCACAGCGCTGCCACACCGACACCAGCAGCGACCACAGGCTGGGCCAGCGGTAGGGCGGCAACTCGAGAATCATGGGCCGCACCGGACCCTTGAGCAGCGTGCGCTTGAAGACGGCCGCCACCAGCAGCGCGGTGACCGTGCCGAGCAGATACATGCCCAGCATGGTCGCACCCTGCAGCGTGAGACCGGGCAGCAGCGCGGTGGCCGGCACGAAGGCGCCTATGAGCAGCGTGTACACCGGCAGACGCGCCGAACAGCTCATGAGCGGCACCACCATGATGGTGGCAAGGCGATCCTTGGGATCTTCGATCGTGCGCGTGGCCATCACGCCGGGCACGGCGCAGGCATAGCCCGAGAGCATGGGAATGAAGCTCTTGCCGTGCAGCCCCACGCGCCGCATCACGCGATCCATGAGGAAGGCCGCGCGCGCCATGTAGCCCGAGTGCTCGAGCAGCGTGATGAACGCAAACAGAATGGCGATCTGCGGCAGGAAGACGAGCACCGAGCCCACACCGCCAAACAATCCGCCTTCCACCAGACTGCGCAGGTCTCCCTCGGGAATGCGTTCGGCCACGGCACCACCGAGCGCGCCGATGAGCACCTCGATGCCGTCCATCAGTGGCGCCGCCCAGGTGAAGACCGCCTGGAACACCACCGCCATGAGCAGCAGGAAGATCAGCGGCCCCCACACACGGTGCAGCACCACCCGGTCCACGCGGTCGCTGAACGACACGGACTCATGCGACGTGCGCGTAACCGTGCGACCCACCACGTCCGCAATCCAGGCGTAGCGGATTTCGCTCTCGAGGCGCGCAGGCGTGTAACCCGCGCCCCGCAGCTTTTCGGCCGCCGCCACGACTTCGTCACGCAAGTCGGGCACCTGCGCCAGATGCGGCTCCGTGCGCTGCACGCCGAGGAGACGCAGCGCTTCCATGCCGGCCGCCGACGGGTGCAGGCCTTCGCGCAGGAGACATTGCTCCACGGGTGCGAGGGCGCGCTGCACATCGGCCGGCAGGCGGAAGCGACGCTCGGGCAGTGGCAGCGTGCCGGCGCGCACGAGCGCCGACTTGAGCGGATCAAGCCCCTCGCCACGCTTGGCCACGGTGGGAATGACCTGCACGCCCAACTCGTGCGAGAGTTCGGGCACGTCGATACTGATGCCCTGTTCGTTCGCGACGTCGATCTGATTGAGCGCCACCACCACGGGCACGCCCAGTTCGATGACCTGACCGGCGAGAAAGAGATTGCGCTCGAGATGTGACGCGTCGATGACCACCAGCACCACGTCGGGACGCCAGCGGTCGCTGTCGCGCTGCAGGAGCACATCGAGCGCGATCTGTTCGTCGGGCGATCCTGCGGACAGCGAATAGCTGCCGGGCAGGTCGAGCACGGCCACGCGCTGGCCGTCGGGTCCCTTGAAGGCGCCTTCGACGCGCTCCACGGTGACGCCGGCAAAGTTGCCCACGCGCTGCCGGAGTCCGGTGAGCGCGTTGAAGAGGGTGGTCTTGCCGGTGTTGGGGTTGCCGATGATGGCGACCCGCAGGGTGCCGCCCGGCGGCAGGGGCGCCGTGGCGCCTTTGGCAGACTCGGCGGTTGGGGCGGTCATGGCCGCGCCGTCCGGTTCACGCCGTCAGGGACAACGCACGACACCGCGCTCAGGCGCGGGCCGCGGTCGGCTGAACGGTGATGCCCGCCGTGAGCGCCGCGCCGAGGGCGAGGCGCGTGCCGCGCACTTCGAGGAGCATGGAATCGCGCGCGTCGATGACGTTGACCGACGTCCCTTCGCAGAAACCCAGCGCGCGGAGGCGGCAGGCTTCATCGCCCGAACACTCGATATCGACGACCGTCACGCGCGTTCCGGCGCGGCAGCTGCTCAGCGCGCAGGTGCGCGCGGCGCTTTCGGTCGAATGCAGGGTGGGAAGGCTGACGTGGCTCACGGGTCTAGATGAGAATGTTTCTCAAAGGTGACAATGAATACTACTCAGCAGGGAGGTGTCTGTGCAATGGGGAGAACTCCGGTCGGGGATTTTGCGCAACAAAAGGCGCGCGCCATCGGTGGTGAGGCTCAGGAGCCACTCCGCCACCGATGGCGCGGTCAGACCCAGGGATGCTACGCCACGTCAGATCGCCGAGGTTCGCGTCCGACGTGCCCCACGCAACAACAGGAGGGCGCCTCCAGCGAGCAGTAGGCCAACCGCTGCGGGTTCGGGCACCGGAGTCTGGCGCACGGCCGCGCTGAACGAGGCCTCGACTGGCGATGCGTCGTTCATGTTGAGAATGCCCCCGCTGGTCTGAATGTCACCGAACATCCACTGGATCAGATACCCTGTTCCGGCAATCGGACCGAGCGAGGTGGTCATATCCCAGGAACCGAACGCCGCGTTCGAATTCATGTTGAACAGGTCGGTCCCACTCGCCCTGGAAAACCCAGCCGCCCAAAAGGCGTTGTTGACAAACGTTCGGGTGAGTGTGGTGAACGTGAACGTCCCGACATCGGCAATGTTGATGGTCGCTGCATCGTGAACGAGACTGTAGCCACCGGTGAAGCTGGTGCGATTGGCCAGATCGGCCGTTGCCGTGATCGTGAAGGCCTTGTTGAAGAAGTTGTTGCCGGCAAGGGAACCGGATCCACTCCCGCCTAGGTGCGTGAAGGTGATCAACTGCGCAGATGCTGTGACGGGAATGAGTGCCGCGAGCACTACTCCGATCATCGCGCGGATGCCATGCTTCCGGTACAAACGATTCATGAAGCGGGTCTCAGGAAGGGGGAGACGGCTGTTCGCGGACCGATCTTGGCGTTCAAGTGCAGTCGGCCCAGTGTGTGTTGCAGAGCCCGCAAGTCATATGCCCGCACATTGTATTCTTTTTCGCCGATCGATCTGCACACCAACGTGCTCATCCCGCATCGCAGCGGCTCACAAACACCGCGCCATGCGCGGAAACGCGAAACCTGAAACGGGAAAACATTGACGACTCGCGGCCACATGTTGCGGCAGCGAGTCGACAGGTGGCTCAGCGTGCGGTTGCCTGCCGCCGCGACGCCATCACACCCGTGCCCAGCACGGCCAGCACGATGGCAATCACCTGCGCCGCCGTGAGCGGGCCAAAGAAGCGGTCGTCCTTGGCGCGGAAGAACTCCACGATGAAGCGCTCGATACCGGCCACAATGAGATAGAGGCCAAACAGCCAGCCGGCCTTGTGCGGATGCTTGCGCAGGGCCCAAAGCACGACAAACATGCCGAAGCCCATGACCGTCTCGTAGAGCTGCGTGGGGTGCACGGCCACAACCGACGCCGGATCGCTGCCCTCGGGGAACTGCACGCCGAACATGGAGCTCATGACACCCACGGTGCTGGGGGGTGCGCCCTCGGGAAACTGGGTGGCCAGGAAGCCGTTCCACGGCCGACCATAGTCGTCGCCCACCGCCCAGCAGCCCGTGCGCCCCACGGCATAGCCGGCGGCAATGGCAATGCCCGCCACGTCGGCAATGCGCAGGAAGTTGAGCTTCTTGTACCTGATGACGGCCCAGCACAGCGCCACCGCGCCCATGAAGCCGCCCCAGAACACAAAGCCGCCGCGGCTGAAGAACGCGCCCGGATCGCCCGTGAGCACCACGTAGTAGCTCTTGGCGCCAATCAGCGTGCCAATGAGCGCGGCCATGACGATGTCGGGGATGGCCTCCGCCTCCGCGTTCTGTCCGCGGCGCCAGAGTTCGCGCTGACAGATGATCTGCGAAATGGCGAAGGCCGCGAGCACAGCCAGGCCGAAGCCGGTGAGCTCCAGCGGACCGAGCGAGAAACTCGTGGGGTGATGAACGATGGGCGACATCAACTCAAGATAGACCGGGAATGGGAAAAGACGCCGTGGCCGTCATGCTGGGCGCGGCAAACTCGCCGCACCCGAAACGATATAACCCCGCCGCAGCGATCATGGCGGCGTTGTCGGTGCTGAGCCGCGGGGTGGGCGCAAACACCTTTCCGCCACGGGCGGCAAAGCGATCGCGCAGGGCCTGCTGCAGTGCGCCATTGCAGGCCACGCCGCCTCCCAGCACGATGCGGCCGCGGCGATGCGCCTTGGCGGCGCGATACACCTTTTCACTGAGGGTCTCGATGACCGCGTCCTGGAAGCCGCGCGCGATGCTGGCCCGCTGCGCGTCCAGACTGCCGTCCTTCTCCGCGGCGCGCACGGCATACAACACGGCCGTCTTGAGTCCGCTGAACGAGCAGTCGTAGTAGTCGGCGTCCGTGACTACGGCGCGCTTGCGCAGCATGGGCCGCGCAAACCAGTGCGGATGGCCATGCGGCGGTGACTCGGCGGTGGCAGCCAACTGCTCGATGGGACGTCCACCGGGATAGGGCAGACCCAGCAGCTTGGCCACCTTGTCGAAGGCTTCACCAACGGCATCGTCGCGCGTCTGGCCCAGCAGGCGATAGCTGCCCCAGGCCGGCACATCGAGCAGCAGTGTGTGGCCGCCACTCACCAGCAGCGCGGTAAACGGCGGCGCCGCCTCGGGATGCTCGAGCAGCGTGGCAAAGAGATGCCCTTCCATGTGGTGCACCGGCACCACCGGCTTGCCATGGGCCAGTGCGAGGCCCTTGGCGTAGCTCGTGCCCACCAGCAATGCTCCCACCAGGCCCGGCGCGTGCGTGACAGCCACCGCGTCAATGTCGGCCATGCTCACGCCGGCTTCGCGCAGGGCGGTGTCCACGGCGGGCACGATGCCGGTGAGATGCTGCCGGCTGGCAATCTCCGGCACCACACCGCCAAAGAGGCGATGCACGTCCTGCGAGAGAATCACCAGCGACTCGAGTGTAACCTGCTCCAGCGCGCCGGACGGCCCTCCGGCATGCTCTCCAGGTTGCTGCACACCACGCACCACCGCCGCCGACGTTTCGTCGCAGGACGTTTCAATGCCCAGCAGGCGCACAGTCTGTGGTGTGTGGCTCATGCCGGCGCGTCAGGGACGCGGCTCGTCGAGCAGCATGGACATGAGCTTGCGATTGCCCTCGGAGTTCCAGTCCTCGGCGCCGATGGACTTGCGGCGAATCACACCCTTGCGGTCGATGACAAAGGTCTCGGGTACGCCCGTGGTGCGATAGATGCCCTGGATGCTGCCCGACTCGTCGTGCAGCACCTCGAAGCCCAGCTTGTACTCCTGCACAAAATCGCGAATGGCCTGCTCCTGCCCGGCGTTGTCCACGCTCACGGCCACCACCTTGAGGCCCTTGGGTCCCAGGGCCTGATGCAGCGAGTCCATGCTCGGCATTTCCACGCGGCAGGGGATGCACCAGGTGGCCCAGATGTTGAGCAGCACCACCTCACCGCGGTAGTTGGAGAGCGACTTCATCGCGGCCGGCTGCGCCAGCGTCTTGGCGGCAAATCCCGGCGCGTCGGAGCCCACCGTCACACTGGTGAGTTCGTCCTTGAGAAAGTGCGAGGCCGTGAACGCGCCACCCAGCAGCACGGCCACGATGCCCAGCACGATCATCCACTGTTGCTTGACCGTCATACGCTTTCCGAACAGAGGTTGCGAAGCACGGCAATCTCGGACTGCGGATTGTCCGCGCCAAAGATGGCGTTGCCGGCCACAAAGGTGTCGGCGCCGGCGCGCCAGCAGCGCGTGATGGTGTCGCGGCTGATGCCACCGTCCACCTCGAGCACGGCCGAGCTGCCGGCCTGATCGAGCAGAAACCGCGCGCGCTCGATCTTGTCCACCGAGTAGTCGATGAACTTCTGGCCTCCATACCCCGGATTGACGCTCATGATCAGCAGCAGATCGAGCAGATGCGCCACCTCCTCGATGGCGCTGAGCGGCGTACCTGGGTTGAGGGCCACACCGGCCTTCACGCCCAGCTCCTTGATGCGCATGAGCTGACGGTCGAGATGCGGCGCGGCTTCGGCGTGAATGGTGAGCACATCGGCGCCCGCCTTCACGTAGTCATCGAAGTAGTTCTCCGGTTCGACGACCATGAGGTGCACGTCCACCACCTTGTCGGTGCTCTTGCGCACCGCCTCGATGACCTTGGCGCCGAAGGAGAGATTGGGCACGAAGCGGCCGTCCATGACGTCCACGTGAATCCAGTCGGCGCCGCCGGCCACGCACATGGCCAATTCGTCGCCGAGCTTGCGGAAGTCGGCACTGAGGACGGACGGTGCGATGCGAACGGACATGATCAGCGGAGTGAGAAAAGAGAGACGGCCAGCGTGTCGGCCGGTGGCCGGCCATCGCTGAGCACGAGGGTGATGGAGGCCCCGCGGTTCACGCGCGCGCCGGAGACGGGAAACGTGCCGAGCACGGTGCCGGCCGGCTTGGGACTCGACTGGAACTGCACCTCGCCCACCTGCAGTCCGGCGTCCACGATGGTGTTGCGGGCCTCGCCTTCCTCGAGATCGAGCAGCGACGGCACGGTAAGCAACCCGGCCGCGTCAGCTTCGGCGTCCTGCTGCGCCTGCTGGGCCTGTTGCGCTTCGGCCGCCGCAATCGCGGAATCGATGGGGTCGGCCTTGGCCTGTGCTCCGCCGGCAAGGCTGTCGAGCACGAGCTGCAGGGAATCCACGCTGCCGGCGCGTCCCGGTTCGAGCGTGTTGACGGTCACGACCCCACCGGCCGCGCCGATGGCGAGACCGGCCAGCACAGCCACCCCGAGGCGGATGAGCCAGGTGCGCATGGTGACGGGACCACGCGGCTTCTTGGCCTTTGTGGACTTGGTGGTGTTCGCAGCCATCAGGCACGTCTCCTGAGGCGCGCCGCAAAGGCGCCGTCGGCGTCATGGCGTTGCGGCAGCACGCGCAGCAGGCCGCCGTCCAGCACGGCATCAGGCACGGTGCCCGGCGGGGGAGCGTCGAGCATGAATTCCGGATGTGTAGCGAGAAAGGCCTGCACCTGCTCCTCGTTTTCTTCGGGTTCGAGCGAGCAGGTGCTGTACACGAGCAGACCACCGGGGCGCACGAGCGTGGCCGCGGATTTCAGGATCTGCTTCTGCACGGCAGCCAGTACGGGCACGTCACTCACCCGCAAACGCCAGCGGGCATCGGGATGTCGGCGGAAGGTGCCGGTGCCGGTGCAGGGCGCGTCCACGAGGACCGCGTCCATGAGTGGCAGCGAGGGCGCCAACGCATCGGCCACCACCGGCAGCACGTGGGTGTCGCCGAGACGGGCCAATCCCGCCTGCATGCGCCGCACGCGATGCAGACTGCGATCGGCGGCGATGACGAGACGGGCGCGGCGCGCCAGCTCGAGCGCCTTGCTGCCGGGCGCGGCGCAGAGGTCGGCCACCACGGCCCCTTCGGGGACGTGCGCGTACTGCACCACGAGGGTGGCGGCCGGATCCTGCACGTAGAAGTGGCCCTGCCTGAACGCGCCCAGATCGGCAAGCGCCACGGGGCCGTCCAGTTGCAGCGAGTCGGGCACGAGCGGCACGGGTGCACCGGTCACACCGGAGGCCGCGAGTTCGGCAGCCAGCGTCTCGACACTGCGCGCGTGCGGCCGCAGCACCATGGGTGCGGCCGCGTTGTTCACGGCCAGCAATCGCGCGGCCTCGGCTTCGCCAAACTGCTGCACCCAGCGCTGCACGATGAAACGCGGATGGGAATGCTCGAGCGCGAGGGCGTCGAACACGTCGCCGCTTTGCTGTTGCTGCGTGAGCTGTGTGGCCAGCGTGTCGCGCTCGCGATCAAGGCGACGCAGCACGGCGTTCACCAGCTTGCTGGCGCCAATGCCATGGCGACGCTTGCTGAGCTCCACGGTCTGTCCGATGGCGGCGTAGGCCGGCACCGAGCCCATGTGCAGCAGCTGATAGGCGCCCATGCGCAGCAGGTCGAGCACATCGGCATCGAGCACGGCCAGTCCACCGCGCACGAGGCCACTGAGCTGCGTGTCGAGCCGCGCGCGACTGCGCAGCATGCCCCACACGAGTTCCTGCACCCAACGGCGATCGCGCGCGTCGAGCGGGCCCGCGTGGCGATCGAAGGACGCGTCGATCAGATGCCCCTGACGCAGATCGGTGAGCAGCATGGCGGCCGCCACCCGCGAGGGGGTGACGCCGGCGGCGCCCGATGACGCGGGGCCAGGACGCGGGGCGCGCGCGGTGGCGCTCATCGCAGTACGCTCATCGCAGCACGCTCATTGCAGCACGCTCACGGCTCGCCTCGCGACGTGGCGCCGGGTTCGAACTGATCGCCGATCTGCACACCACGTCCGCGGGCCCAGGCGAGTGCGGTCATGCGCGCCTTGCCACTGGGTTGCACATCGCTGATGCGGATGGCGCCGCTGCCGCAGCGCACGAGCAGACCCTGCTCGTCGATGCTGCGTACGGTGCCCGGCGGGCTTTCGCGCAGCGGTTCATCGAGTGATGTGTCGCGGCCATCGTCCAGGAGGCGCGCGCCAAAGAGCTTGACGGTGATGCCGGCCAGCGTGGCAAAGGCGCCCGGCCTTGGGTCGAAGGCGCGCACCACACGCGAGACCTGCGTGGCCGGCCAGGAAAAATCCACACGCGCCATGTCCCGGTCGATCTTGGGCGCGTAGGTGGACAACGCGTCGTCCTGCGGCACGGCGCGCGAGGCCCCGGCCTCAATGAGCGTGAGCGCCTGCACGATGGCCAGCGCACCCATTTCGGCCAGCTGATCATGCAATTCGCCGTAGGTGGTGTCGGCGCCGATGGGCGTGCGCAGCACATGCAGCATGTCACCGGCGTCGAGTGCCGGCACCATCTGCATGATGGTGACACCGGTCTCGCTGTGCCCCTCGAGAATGCAGGCCTGAATGGGCGCGGCGCCGCGCAGCACGGGCAGCAGCGAGGCATGAATGTTGAGCGTGCCGAGGCGCGGCAGATCGATGACGGCTTTGGGCAGGATGTGCCCGTAGGCCACCACCACCGACAGGTCGAGATCGAGCGCGTTGAGCTCGGCGATGAACTCCTCGCCGCGCGGCTTGATGGGCTGCAGCACCGGCAGCCCCTCCTCGAGGGCCACCAACTTGACCGGCGACGGATCGAGCTGCGTGCGCGAGCGGCCACGCGGCTTGTCGGGCTGCGTGACCACGGCCACGACATCGTGGCCTTCGCCGAGCAGGGCCCGGAGCGGCGGAACCGCGAAGTCGGGCGTGCCCCAGAAGAGAATGCGCATGGGGCCAGTCCCCGTTACTTGGCGTCGGCTTTGCTGCCGGCCTTGCTGTCCGCCGCCTTCTCGGGCGGCAGGTCACCCACCGGCAGCACGCGCACGTTCTGCGGATACTTGCGCTTTTCGTCTTCCCACTCGCGCATGGCCCGGCGCTTCTTGAGCAAGCTCAGTCGGTCGAAGAAGATCTTGCCGTGCAGGTGATCGATTTCGTGCTGCAGGCAGCGGCCCAGCAGGTCACCGGCGTTCTCAATTTCGAACCAGGTGCCGTCGATGTCCTGCGCGCGCACGGTCACACGCGCATGGCGGTCCACTTCCGCATACACCTCGGGAATGGACAGGCAGCCTTCTTCGGCACGCACCAGCCCGCCCTCGTGATGCACGATCTCGGGGTTGATGATGACGAGGCGCTGGTCGTCGGCATCCACCACGGCCAGCCGCTCACGGCGCCCCACCTGCGGCGCGGCGAGACCCACGCCGCTGGCCGCGTCCATGGTGTCGAACATGTCGTCCACGAGACGCCGCAGCTCAGGCGTGATTTGCGTGACGCGCTCGGTCTCCTGACGAAGAATGGGCGAGCCGAGGACGTGGATATCGAGACGGGCCACGGGCGACCTTAGGCGTTGGGCGTGGCGGAACCACCGCCCACGGCGGCGATGCGCCCGCGCTCGACGATGAGCTTGGACTCGCCCGACTTGATGGTGATGCGGTCGGTGAGCTTGGCGGCGCCGTCGTTGCCGGTGCCGGCAATGTGCACGACCTCACCGACGATGCCACCGGCGGTGACGATTTCGTCGCCCTTCTTGAGGCTCTTGACGCGCTCTTCGTGCTGCTTGCGCTGCTTCTGCTGCGGGCGGATGAGCACGAAGTAGAAAATCGCGAAGATCGCGCCGTACATGAAAATCATCTGGGGCACCGCCGAACCGGCGGGGGCCTGCAGGAGCGCGAAGCTGGCGATGATGGAACCGGTCATGACGAGGTGGTGCGAGAGTGATAGCGGGCGAGCCAGTCACGGCTCCAGCCCGCGAAGCTGCCGTCCTGGATGGCGGCCCGGGCGTCGCGCATCAGCGCAACAAGGAAATGTACATTGTGCAGGCTCAGGAGGCGGAGTCCGAGGATTTCTTCGGCAATGAACAAATGCCGGATATAGGCCTTGCTGAAGCGAGCGCAGGCGACGCAGCCGCAGTTCTCGTCCAGTGGGGACGGGTCGCTGCGCCACTGGGCGTTCTTGATGCTGCGGCGGCCGGTGGTGGTGAAAAACGCACCGGTGCGCCCCATGCGGGTGGGGGCCACGCAGTCGAAGAGGTCCACGCCGCGGGCCACGCCCTCCACGAGGTCTTCGGGGAAACCCACGCCCATGAGGTAGCGGGGACGGTCCTCGGGCAGTTCGAGGTCCACCACGTCGAGCATGGCGTACATGTCGGGCTTGGCTTCGCCCACGGAGAGCCCGCCGATGCCGTAGCCCACCCAGTCGCCGGCGTTCCGGATACCGCGGGCCGAGGCCTGACGGAGGTCGGCGTGGATGCCGCCCTGGACAATGGGGAAGAGGGCCTGGACCGGGGTGGGGGCGGTGGGATCCTCGAGCTGCAGCCGGTCGAACTCGACCTTGCAGCGATCCAGCCAGCGCAGACTGCGCTCCATGGCCACCTGGGCGAGGTCGTGTGGTGACTGACCGGGGACGACGTGATCGAATTGCATGATGACGTCGGCGCCGAGGTTGCGCTCGATGCGCATGACGGACTCGGGGGTGAACTGCTGGAGCGAGCCGTCGATGTGACTGCGGAATTCTACCCCGCCTTCTTCAATTCTTCTCAGGCCTTCAAGCGAAAAAACCTGGAAGCCGCCGGAGTCGGTGAGGATGGGGCCGTCCCACTGCATGAAGCGGTGGAGGCCGCCCATGGTGCGGACGAGGTCGTCGCCGGGCCGGAGGCGGAGGTGATAGGCATTGGCGAGGATCATGGAGGCCCCGAGCCGGTGGAGGTCGTCGGGGTCGAGGGCCTTCACGGACGCGAGGGTGCCGACGGGCATGAACTGCGGCGTTTCCACGGGGCCGTGAGGGGTGTGGAAGACGCCGGAACGGGCGCGGCCTGCGCGGGACTCGATAGAGAAGTGGAACAAGGCTACCGCTTTCTGTTGAGTGAACTGCTACTGCGGTTTGGGCTTACTGCCACCGCGGTCTAGTTGCCACTGCGGTCGGGGCGCTGCTACCGCGGTCGGAACCGCCACCGCGGTTTGGGCTACCGACCCTGCGGTTTTGGACAGCTACCGCGGTTGAGGACTGCTACTGCAGTCGGAGTCAAACTGCAGTCGGAGTCGCCAGCCAGGGATGTGGGTCGGGGTCGTGGTCGTGGTCGTGGCCACACCACCAACCCCGACCTACTGCCTGGGCGGACGACCGCGACTGTGGTGTGACCCCAACCGCGGTAGCTGTCCACAACTGCGGTAGCTGTCAACAACCGCTGGGTCGGTAGCCCAGACCGCGGTGGCGGCTCCGACTGCGGTAGCTGCGCCCCAACTGCGGTAGCAAGTAGACCGCAGTGGCAGTCAGCCCGAACTGCGGTAGCAGTTAAAGCGCGAGCATCGCATCCCCATATGAATAAAACCGATACTCCCCCTCAACCGCCGCCGCGTACGCCCGCATCGTCAACTCATACCCCGCGAACGCCGCCACCAGCATGATCAGCGTGGACTTCGGCAGGTGGAAGTTCGTGATCAGCCGATCAACCCCACGAAACGTCATCGGCGGCCGCAGGAAGATGTTCGTCTCGCCACGAAATGCCTGCACCACGCCGTGCGCGTCGGTGGCCGTTTCCATCGTGCGCGCGCCGGTGGTGCCCACCACCCAGATCTTGTTGCCACGCGCGCGCACCGCATTCAGCTGCGCCGCCGCTTCCGGCGTGACCTCGCACCACTCCTCGTGCATCACGTGCTCCGCGGGGTCGTCCACGCTGATGGGCCGGAAGGTGCCGGGGCCCACATGCAGCAGCACATTCACCCGCTCCACACCCTTGGCATCGAGCGCCGCCAGCAACTCGTCGGTGAAGTGCAATCCCGCCGTGGGCGCCGCCACACTGCCGGCCGTGTTCGCATACACCGTCTGATAGCGCGAGGCATCATTGGCCTCGTCGGCGCGCTCGATGTACGGCGGCAGCGGGATGTGTCCGTGCTGCTCGATGGCGAGATCCGCGCGGCCCTCGTAGGGTCCCGTGGTGAGCAGCCGCACCACCCGCGTGCGCCGCGGGGTGGTGTCCACGATCTCCACCTTGAAGTCGGGCGCAATGGTGACCACCCGACCGGGCCGCAGCTTGCCGCCCGGATGGATCATCGCCTCGTAATGCGTGGCATCAATGGCGCGAAGCAGCAGAATCTCGGCCGGCCCGCCGCTTTCGCGATGCCCCAGCAGCCGCGCGCGGAACACACGCGTGGTGTTGAGCACCAGGGCATCGCCCGCCGGAATGAGATCCAGCACATCGCGGAATGTGCGATGCGAGAGCGTGCCCGTGGCCCGATCCACCACCATGAGACGACTCGCGTCGCGCGGCTCCACCGCGTGCTGCGCGATGCGCGACTCCGGCAGGTCGTAGTCGTAGTCGGACACACGCGCGCCACGCGGCAGCGTGTCCGGTGCGTCCGGCGGGGAGGAGGGCGAGTTGCTCATCAGACCGCGTAAAACAACCCAAACTTCGCGCGGGCGCAACAGGCCGCGGCACAAAGCAGCCGCGGGTCCTCAGGTCACGTCGTCAGGAACGCGGCGAACCGCCTGTGCTGTCGGCCGCTGGTGTGACGGCGGGTTCCGTGGCAGGTGCGTCCCGGGGCACCAGCGTGAACGGCACCTCGCGCGACGTCGTCCGCCCGCTCACCAGATCGGTGATGCGCAGCTCGAGACGGTAGGTGCCCGCCGGCTGCCCGTCGAGATTGATGGACACATAGTCGGCCGTCACACCGGCCACGCGACCCGGTGGACGGCGCTGCTCGAAGCTCACCTCCACGGTGCCGGTGCCGCTGGCGTCCCGCATGACGAGGTCCCGCAGGTTGGCGCGCACACGGGCCACGATGCCCGGGAGATTGTTCTTGAAGGTGCGCCGCAGGGCGATGCTGGTGCGAAAGCGCAGTCCCTCGGGCTCCGTCTGCAGATCATACACCTCCCACACCAGTGACAGCGGGGTGTCCATGATCACGAACTGACTGAGCGGAGCCACGCGCACGTCGCGCCAGCGCGCGGGCAGGGACCCGCTCACCGCCGTGGCCTCGGTGCCCAGCAGAATGTCGCTCATGCCGAAGCCCGTGGTGGAATCCACCGTGACATCCAGCAACGTGCGCGCCGCGCGCTCGAGATCCACCTGCTCGGCATGCACACGCAGCACATGCCGGCCGGTGGGCAGTCGCGCAAGCCAGCTGCCGTTGATGGCCGCGGGCAGCTTCTCACTGTCCACCGACTCCGCGCGCACGTTCTCGTAGAGACGCTGCCCGGCCGACCCCGTGACATCCACACGCACGTCGAGTGGCAGCTTTCCGCCAAGATCACTGTTGCCGATGAGCGCCGCCGTGGGCAGGGTGGCCGCGAGCACCACGTCCATGGAGTCGCCACTGGCACGGAATCGCGCCGCGCGCGCCGGCAGCCCCAGCGTCCGCTTCACGAGACTCATGGAATTCCAGCTCATGGGCGCATGCACCAGCAGCGAGTCTTCCACGACATTGTCACGGTAGGTGCTCACCGAGTACGACCCCACGGCCGGCATGGCGAACACCGTGCCGTCTTCGTAGGTCCACCAGTACAGCGAACCAAAGCGATAGATGCGCTCGGCCGGACCGTAGCGCACATGAATGCGACCGCGGGGCGTATCCACCCCGCCCAGTTCGTTCTGCGGCACCACATAGCGGAGCGCGGCATACGCGAGGCGCGCATGGTACTCCACCTCGGCTTCGTTCAGCACGGTGCGTGGGCGCGGATCGGCCAGCGCCCAATAGCGCTCGGTCACCTGCCGCTGTCGTTCCGGCGGCAGATTCTCGAAGGTGGCGGCATCCACGTGTCGCAACTGCACGGTGTAGGCGCGCGGCTGGAGCAGCCGCGAGAGCGCGGTGAATTGCTCCCATGCGCCACCTCCCAGCGTGCGGCGCGCTTCGCGAAACGAGATGGCGCCGCCATCAAAATCATCCTGTCGCACCCGCGCCAGCCCCAGCGCGAGGTGGGCCGGCGTGAACTCCGGAATGAGTCGCATGGCGCGTTGTGCCTCGGCGGCCAGCGACACCCAGTCCCCGGACTCGGCGAGCGCCATGAAGAGATGCCGCCAGGCCGTGCGGTTGCGCGGCTCGCTGGCCACGGCATCGCGAAACGCCTTCAGCGCCGTGAGAAAGTCCGCCTGTCCGGGCGGTGGATCGAGAAACACATAGTTGCGCGCCAGCGCAGCACGCAGCTGATCACGGCGATCGAGCCCGTCGCGTTCCACGATGTCCAGCGCGCCGCCGGAGAACAATCGGTTTGCATCACGGGGCGTGGCAGCGGCGATCATGGCGCGCTCGTTGCCGCGCGGCACGGCAGTGTGCGCGCCGGCTTCGTAGCGACGGAACGCCAGCAGGCCGGCGGTATCCGCGGGGGACTGGGCCTGCGCTGTTGCCAGCGGCAGCGAACCCATACCCAAGATGCCGATCAGTCGTTGCCAACTGCGCGGGACGTTCACAACGCGCGTGCTCATCGCGAGCTTATGGCAGCACCACAATGGCGGTCCGCGCACTGCGCTTCTTGGTGATGGGGTCCTCAATGCTCACAGTCAGTTCGTAGCGCCCGCGCGGCTGGTTCGACAGGTCGATCGAGAGATACTCGACGGAAACCGCCGGATCGCCAGCCGGCACTGGCGGCGCGCGATCGTACGAAATGCTGATGCCATCGGGACGGACGCTCTGCTTGATGGCACGAGCGAACCGCTCCACCAGTTTGACACCAAGTACGGGCAGCGCGGCTATGGCAGGCATGCTGCCGGGCTCCGACTTGGGACGCAGCGTGATGTCCACATGGTATTGCATGGCGCCGTCGCGGACACTGGGTTCGTACACCTCCCACAAGAGACCCAGCACCCGCTGTTCGCCCAACACGCCTGTGCGTGGTGTCATTCCGGCGTCATGCCAGCGACGCGGCGTGGTCGTGCCCGCCTCGTTGCCCGGTGGTGAGCCCAGCATGATGTCACTCATGTCAAAGCCGCGTCTGGAGAGCGGTGCGAGCACCGACACCGCGCGTGCTGCACGATCCACGTCGGGTTGCAGGGCTTCGACTCGGAGGATACTTACTCCCGAGTCGGCACGCAGTCGCCAGGACTGCTCGCGCGACGGTGCGGCTGCCGGGCGCACCACCGTTTGCGTGGTGGAGTCGATCGTTCGACTGCGCGAGGCCGCATCCATGGCCCTTACCCGTAGCATCACGGGCACGTCCTCCAACTCGACATCGCCCAACAGCGAGTCCAGCGGCACGCGGGCGGCCACCACCACATCGGTGGAGTCGCGGCTGCCACGGAAGCGTGCGACATGCAGCGGTATGGTATCGAGGGGCGCGCCCGCCCGCACGTTGTTCCACGTGACCGGCCGGCTTTCCTTGAGGTAGTCGAACTCGGTCCGTGTGGTTTGTGTGAACCACACGCTCGCGAAACCCGGCGTCAGGGAAAACGAAAAGAAGGCCTTGGGGTTGTTGTATACCCAATTGAGCGAGACGTTGGCCGTGTCCCCGTGTCGCGTGTACTTGTCGTCTGGCGGACCGTAGCGGATGTACACATCACCCCGGTCCGTCTCGGCGCCTCGCATGCCACGATCTTCATCGCTGAAACGCAGGTCCGCGTAGGTCACGCGCGCCAGAAACTCGAGATGGTGAATGGACGTGCCGCTCAGCGACACATCGTCATTGAGGAACCAGAACAGCTGCGAAAAGGCCTGCTGCTGTGCCGGCGACATGCGGCGATAGCTGGCCGAGTCGAGCCCCTGTTGCCGGGGATCGGTGGACGCGCGCTGCTTGAGAATGCGAGTGAGACTGGTAAGCCACTCTCGTTCCGCGTCGTCCATCAGCACGAAGGCGCTGTCGAAGGCCGCCCGCGCTTCGGCGTGACGCCGCAAGCGGTGCAGGGCCAGGCCTCGTGCCATACGCGACGAATGATCAAAGGGATAGGCGTGTGCGCGGCGCGAGGCCACACTCAGCAACTCCGGCCACTGCTCGCGCTCCACCAGCGCCATGAACAGGTGCCGCGCATACCGTTGCGTGGTGGGTTCGTACTCCGTGGCTTCCGTGAAGAGATCGAGCGCTGCCGTGTAGTCCGCGAGCCCGGTGAAGTTCTTGGGGCGCACCAATACCGACGCCACCGCGTCGGCCATCTGATCCCGCGGCACATTCTGCAGCGCTTCGTCGGAGATGGACTGCCGCTCCATGGTAAAGCCACGATGCGCCACAGCCTCGTACCGCCGCCACATGGTCATGCCGCGAAGATCGGATGCGAGGGCCAGCAAATCCACTTCGCCATTCGCCTTGGCCGATTCGTACGCGCTCTTGACGTTCCATTGCGAGGCGTAGAGAGTGGTGGCGAACGGCGAGCGAATATTGAAACGGGCCAGCGAAAGCCAATAGCGCGCACTGTCCGGTGCGAGCTGGGTGGCAATGCGCAGCGAGCTGTCGGCGGCGGCAATCTCCTTGATCTGATCAAGCCGCCGCACGTAGGTCTGTCCGCGCACCTCCGCAATGCGCGCCCATCGCAGCAGGCCCAGCAGGTGCCAGGCCGACGCGTCCTTGAACTGCCGTTTCACCGAAGCTTGCAGGAAATCGACAGCCGCCGTGGTGTCGCCCTTGTCGATCATCTCGAGGGCGCGTGCCGTGGGAGAGCCCGGGAGCGCCCCCACGCGTGGGGCAGGCGGCCCGTCGAGCGCCATGGGTTGGGCCCCTGCCACCGCTGATGCCCAACTCAGGGCGAGTACAAGACCGCACGTTCTCAAACGTCCTGAGCCGAAGCGTCCAGCCTGGCGGCGCATCATGGGTTGATACGGAAGGTGGTGGAGCGACTGGTCTTGTTGCGACTCACGAGATCTTCCACGTCGAGTCGCAGCGTGTATCCGCCCGCCGGCGAGCCGCTGAGATCGAGGGAGAGATATTCAACCAGGGTGGGAGCGGCCGCCACCGTGCGGTCGAAGGTGATGCTGAACTTGTCGCGGCCTCGCTGGGTGCGTGTTACGGCGCGGCCCAGCCCCTCGAGCACACGCAGACTGAACCCGGACACCCCGCTGCGATCGACGCGTTCCACGGTGATGGTCACGCGGTAGCGCGCGTTGCCGTCACGGATGCCGGCCTCGTACACCTCCCACAGGAGACCCAGCGTCCCGCCGGCGGCAAACTCGCCCACGCCCGGTGTGATCGCCACGTCGCGCCAGCTGCGCGGCGCCGTGGCCTCGTTGCGCGGCGACGGCTTGCTGCCCAGCAGCACGTCACTCATGCCAAAGCCGCTCGCCGCCTCGGGCATGAGACGGATCATGGCCCGCGCCGCGCGGCGCGAGTCACCCTGCATGGCTTCCACACGCACGACGTTGATGCCCGGCCCCAGACGCCGTGTCCACTCGCGGGCCGGCCGGCCGATCACCGTGTCGGTGCGGAACGACTGCTGGTCGGACTCCACGCCCTGCACGCGCACGAACTGGTCGAAGACGCGGAAGTCAAAGTCGATGGGCGCGCGGTCCACATCGAGCCCCTTGAGCAGCGAGTCCACCGGCATGCGCGTGGCCACCACCACGTCGGACGAATCGCCGCGGGCGCGGAAGCGCGTCACCCGCATGGGAATGGTGTCGATCATGGCCGACCCGGGCAGGTTGGCCCAGGACACGGGCACCGCCTGCTTGATCTGCTCCACTGCGTCCTGATCATTGAGCGCCAGCCGCGTGCTGGCAAAACCGGGCTGCAACTGGAAGAAGAACGTGAGGCCGATCTTGTACGACCACACCACCGTGGCGCCACTGGTGAGCGTCGCGGCCTGGAAGTTGGCGTTGCCCTGCACGGCCACCTGGTAGTCGGGTGGACCGTAGCGAATGTAGATGTCGCCGCGGTCGCTCTCCGCGCCGCGCAGGTTGCGATCATCGTCGGTCCAGCGGAACTCCGCATACACCACACGCGCCAGAAACTCGAGACGCATCTCGTTCTCGTTGGTGAGCGTGAGCGGATCATTCATGTACCAGTACATCTCCTCGAGCCCGCGGCGCTGTCCCTCCGGCAGTTCACTGAAGGTCTTGGCGTCACCGCCCGCCAGTTGCGGATCCTTCGAGGCCTTGGGTCGCAGAATGCGGGTGAAGCGCGTGATGTACTCACGCTCGCCCTCGTCCATCATGGCCAGCGCACTGTCAAAGGCCACACGCGCATCAGCGTAGCGCTGCAGGCGGTGCAGGGCCATGCCCCGCACGAGGCGCGATTGCCAGTCCAGCGGGAACTGCCGCGCGCGACGCAACGCCACGCCCTCCAGTTCCTCCCACCGCCCGCGCTCGGCCAGCGCCATGAACAGATGCCGGCTGTAGCGCTGATTGCTCGAGTCGCGATCGACGGCCACCATGAACTTCTCGAAGGCGGCCTGATAGTCGCTCTCACCGGTGGGCGGCTCGATCTTCTTGACGAAGCTCTTGACGTAGTCGAGCGCCTTGTCGCGTGGCCAGTTGTTGTTCATGGCCAACTGCACGCGCTGTCCGTCCTGCGTGAAGCCGCGGTTGGCGCTGGCCTCGTAGCGCCGCCACATGGCCATGCCCTGCAGATCCGCCGCTTCGGCCAGCAGCAGGTTGTCGCCCGTGGACTCGGCAGCCTGATAGGCCTCCTTGGCGTTGCCCTGCGACGCAAACAGCACCGTGGAGTACGCCGAACCGATGTTGAAACGCGCCAGCGAGAGCCAGTAGCGCGCGCTGTCGGGCGCGAGCTGGGTGGCAATGCGCAGCGAACTGTCGGCGGCCGCCACCATCTTGAGCTTGTTCTTGTCCTTGATGTAGGCCGCCGAGCGCACGTCCTTGACGCGCTCCCAGTTGATGAGCCCGAGCAGGTACCAGGCGGCGGGGTCCTTGAAGTTGGCCTTGACCGCGCTGGTCAGCACCGTGAGGGCCGCCGCGGTGTCGCCGCGCATGACGAGCGAGTCGGCAATGGCGGCGGGGCTGCCGGCTGCGGCGCCAATGGGGAGGCGCTGAGCCTGAGCCGTGCGCCCAGCGAGCGGCACGGTGGCGGCAGCAACAAGTGCGAGGGTGAAGCGGAGGGGCGGGAGACGCAGCACAGTCAGGAGGGAATCAGTTGCGACACGTTTGCGACACGTTACCGCACCTCGAGTGCGGTATCACGGAATGTCCTGCGTTGCGAGTTCAGATCCTGGATGTCCACCCGGAGGCGATAGCGCCCGCGGGGCAGCGTTCCAAGGTCCAGCGATACGTAGTCGAGGCTCAGCGTTTGCACCACGGCCGTGCGGTCGAAGGCGATGGTGAGCGGATCATTGCTGCCCGGGCGGCCGATGAGGCGGCCGAGTCCGTCGCGCAAACGCAAAGTGGCATTGGCCAGCGCACCGCGCTCGGGCTGCAGCTGTACCGACACCCGGTACTGGCCGTTGCGTGAGGCCACTGCTTCACCAGACGCCAGGTCGTACACTTCCCAGGCCAGACCGACGGTGGAGCCAGAATCGGCCATGTCGGCAACTGGCGTGAGGCCCAGTGCCGACCAGCGCTGCGTGCTGGTGGCGCTCGGCGCGCGTTCTGGTGGCAAGGGGCGCGTGATGAGCACGTCACTCATGCCGAAGCCGCGGCCACTGTCGGCCTGCAGCAGCTGTGTGTTGCGCAACGCGCGCCGCGAGTCGTCCTGGGTGAGTTCAACCCGCAGCATGGTGACCTTGCGTCCAACACGCTGCGTCCAGTGCCGCGACGTCGGGGTGTCCAGCGCGGCCGACTCCACGCGAAACTCGCCGCGCTGCACCGTTGGACCTGGTGAGAGAAAATCCGTGGCCTTCACGAGCGACGCGATGGTGACCGACTCGAGTTCGAGGTCGCCCAGCAATTGCCGCGGCGTGAAGGCGCCCACCAGCACCACATCCGTCGAGTCGCCGGCCGCACGGAATTGCACGGGGCGCAGTGGCAGGCTGTCCACGTCCCGGGCCACCGCCAGATTGTGCATCGAGAGCGGCCGCTGTTCGAATACGCCTTCCACGAATGGCTGATCGTACATGGCAATGTCGGCGCTGGCGAAGCCCGGGCGCAAATCGAAGAAGAAGGTGATGCCAAAGTCGTAGGACCAGACGAGTGTCACGCCGGCTTCGCCGCCAGATCGACTGGCCGTCAACGCGCTGCCCATGGTGATTTCGAGATCCGGTGGACCATAGCGCACCAGAATGCGGCCGCGATCGGTGTCGGCTCCGCGGTATCCCAGCATATCATCGGTCCAACGCAGGTCGGCGTACACCACGCGGGCCAGCAGTTCCAACTGCATTTCATTCTCGGTTGTGCTGGCCAGCGGATCGTTGGATTCCCAGAACGCGCGTGTCACCGCCTGCTGCTGACCGACAGGCAGCTTGCTGTAGGTGAGCGAGTCCATGCCAGTGCCCGCGCGGGCCTTGGCAATGGGGCTGCCGGGCCGAAGAACGCGGGTGATGCTGGTGAGCCGCGCCTGCTCCTGCTCATCGAGCAGCGCGAGTGCACTGTCGAAGGCTGCACGGGAGGCGCCCACCTGGTTGCTGCGCCATAGCGCGAGACCAAGCATCAGACGTGACTCGGCATCAAAGGGAAATGCGGTCGCGCGCTCCGAGGCAAACCGTCGCAACTCCTCCCATTGTTTGCGCGTGGCCAGGGTCATGGCGAGATGCCGTGCGTATGGCTGCGAGGCCGGATTCTGTTGCACGGCGCGACGGAAGTGCTCGTGCGCCGTTTCGAGATCGGCGGCGCCCGTTGGTGGTTTGATGAGATGTTTGACGACACTCATCACGTAGTCGCGACCGAGGTTGCGGTTGAACGCGCCGGCATTGAGCCCGTTGTCCGGATTCAGCAGTGCGGTCGGGTCGGAAGCTGTCGGGGCCCCGTTGGGCCCAATCTGGATGCGGTTGAGCGGATCAATGAGCGCGCGGTTGGACGTTGCTTCAAAGCGTCGCCACGCCGCTTGCCCGACCTGATCTTCGGCTTCTGCCGTCAGCAGCGCGTCACCGTGGCGTTTCGCCACGCTCAGTGCTTTGTCCGCGTGCTGCACACCGGCAAATCGCATGGTGGACACGCCTGACTCGAGATTGAATCGCCCCAGATTGAGCCAGTAGCGCGCACTGTCGGGCGCAAATTGTGTGGCCAGACGGAGCGCCGAGTCCGCAGCCTGCAGCAACCGGATGGTGCGCGGATCGCTGATGTAACTGCCGCGGCGGGTGGACCGGGCCTGCTCCCAATAGAGATGTCCCAGCCGGTGCCAACTCACGCCGTCGCGCATGCTGCGACGCACGCGCGCTTCGAGCAGGGAAACCGCGCCGGCGGTGTCACCGCGGGCCACCAGGGCATCCGCCTCGGCCGCCGCCGAGCCGGCAGGAACCGTGGACAGGACCGGCTGAGCGCGCAGGCCAAGAGGCGAGGCGACCATGGCAACAAGCACTGCAGACATCATGCGTCGCTGCCACCGATAATTCCGGCCCGGCGTGCAGCAATGGGAGGGGAGGGACATTGGAGGGAGAGCGGGTGGGGGAACCGGCCGCCTCCAATCAGAAGAGACCGGGCTGCTCCGCGGCGCCTGCGGGTGGGACGAACCCCAGATGCCGGTAGGCGTGGGCCGTGGCCACGCGCCCCCGGGGGGTCCGCTGCAGAAAACCGTGTTGCACAAGGAATGGCTCATATACCTCTTCAATCGTTCCAGGATCCTCACCGATGGCCGCGGCGATGGTTCCGAGCCCCACCGGGCCCCCGTCGAACTTCTCGATGATGGCCTTGAGCAGGCGGCTGTCCATGTCGTCGAGGCCAAAGTGGTCCACGTCCAGCAGGGACAGGGCGGCCTGCGCCACGTCGAGGGTGATGCGGCCGTTGGCCCGCACCTGGGCATAGTCCCGCACGCGGCGCAGCAGGCGGTTGGCCACACGCGGCGTACCCCGGGAGCGCTTGGCGATTTCGTGGGCGCCGGCCTGGTCCATCTCCACCCGCAGCACCTCGCCGGTGCGGCGCACGATGACCTCCAGCTCCTCCACCGGATAGAAGGCCAGCTGGTGCATGAGCCCGAAGCGCGCCCGCATGGGCGCCGTGAGCATGCCCAAGCGCGTCGTGGCGCCCACCAGGGTGAAGCGCTCGATGTTCATCGTCACCGTCTGCGCCTTGGGCCCCTCGGACAGCCGGATGTCGATGCGGTAGTCCTCCATGGCCGGATAGAGGAACTCCTCGATGACAGGCCGCAGACGATGGATTTCGTCGATGAACAGCACGTCCCCTTCCCGCAGGTTGGTGAGGGGACCGACCAGGTCACCAGGCTTTTCGAGAGCCGGGCCGGAGGTGGTGGTGAGGTTGACGCCCAGCTCCCGAGCAATGAGATCGGCCAGGGTGGTCTTGCCCAGTCCCGGCGGGCCGAAGAACAGAATGTGGTCGAGCGGTTCGCGGCGGGCGCGGGCGGCCTCGATGGCAATGCCCAGGCTTTCCTTGACCTTGCGCTGCCCAATGAACTCGGCCAGCCGCTGCGGTCGCAGCGACAACTCGACGACACTTTCGTCGGACAGGGCCTCTGGCGTGGTGATTTCGGCGCGACTCATGCCCGGAAATATACCGAAGATCGCGCGCTCGCCGGACACCGAATCGGACACCGAATCGGACACCGAATCTGGCACCGGGCACCCCGGTCGGGGTATCCAGCATTTGACCCCGGGCTGCGTATGTTTAGAGACTGGCCCGTCCGCCTACCCGAGCTTGCCATCATGCGTCGCATATCCTCCCTGCTGTCTCTCGCCGGCATTGCCGCCCTCGTGGCGGTGAGTTCGGCCTTCGTGCCGCCCACCAAGGGCGCTGCCGCCAAGGGCGCGCCCCGTGTGCCGGCCACCGTGCCAGGGCCGCGCATCGCCGCGCTGCCCTCCGGCGACGCGGTCACCGAGGAAGCCGTCAACATCGACTGGCGCGTGCTGGCTGGGCTCGACTACTCCAACGGCAAGGCCACGGACACGCTCAAGAAGCTCGACGGCAAGCTGGTGCGCATCCCCGGCTTCGTGGTGCCGCTCGATGACTTCCAGGAGGAAGGCGCCGAGTTCCTGCTGGTGCCGTACTACGGCGCCTGCGTGCACACGCCCCCGCCGCCGCCCAACCAGATCGTGATGGTGGAGATGACGGGCAAGAAGGCCATCAAGCTCAATCTCTTCGACGCGGTGTGGATGTCGGGCCGTCTCAAGATCAATTCGGTGGAGAGCCCCTACGGCACGGTGGGCTACCAGCTCGAAGGTCTGAAGGTCGAACCCTACTCGGCGAAATGAGCACGGCGACGGCGCCCGCCGTCGCCCTTTCTGACGTGCGCTTCGCCTACAAGGCGGGGCGCGACGTCCTGGCGATTGAGCGGTTGACGATCGCTCGCGGTGAGACGGTGTTCCTGCATGGGCCGAGCGGCAGTGGCAAGACCACGCTGCTCGGCCTTCTTGCAGGGGTGCTGCAGGCCAACCGCGGGCAGGTGCAGGTGCTGGGTGAGGATTTCACGCGCATGTCGAGCGGCGCCCGCGACGCGTTCCGTGCGCGGCATCTGGGCTACGTGTTCCAGATGTTCAATCTCATTCCGTATCTTTCGGTGAAGGAGAACATCCTGCTGCCCATCCGGCTCGATGCCGGCCGGCGCGCGCGACTGGGCACTCAGTCCTTCGACGCGGCTGTGCGCGAGGTGGCAGGGGAACTGGACATCGCCCGGTACCTCGACACGCCCATTGGCGAGTTGAGTGTGGGTCAGCAGCAGCGCGTGGCTGCGGCGCGGGCGCTCATCGGGCACCCTGAAGTGGTGATCGCCGATGAGCCCACGAGTGCGCTCGATACCGACCGGCGTGAGCAGTTTCTGCAGCTGCTTTTCCGTTCCTGCGAGAACGCCGGGGCCACGCTGGTGTTCGTGAGTCACGATCACACGCTCATGCCGCTGTTCTCGCGCATCGTGGAACTGGGCGAGATCAACACGGCGGCCACGGTGGGGAGCGGCGCATGAGTCTCATTCTGCGTCTGGCGCTCGCTTCGCTGCGGAGCCGCAAGCTCACCACCGGACTGACGGTGGCGTCCATTGCGCTCAGCGTGACGCTGCTGGTGGGCATCGAGACCGTGCGCGCCGGTGTGCGTGAGAGCTTTGCCGGCACCATTCGCGGCGTCGATCTCATTGTCGGTGCACGCGGTGGCACACTGCAGATCCTGCTGAGCTCCGTGTTCGGCATCGGGTCACCGGCGGGCAGCGTGAAGTTGTCCACCATGCAGCGCTGGGCCGAACATCCGGCGGTGAAGTGGGTGGTGCCGTACTCGTTGGGCGACAGTCATCGCGGCTTCCGCGTGATTGGCACCACGCCCGAGTTCTTCGAGCGCTACCGCTATCGTCAGAATGCGTCGCTGACGTTCACGGCCGGTGGACCGGCGGTGGGCGACACGGACGTGGTGATCGGGTACGACGTGGCGCAGCGTCTGGGCTATGCGGTGGGCACACCGGTGGTTGTGGTGCATGGCCTGCAGGACATCGGCACATCCAGCCATGACGCGCATCCGTTCAAGGTCGTCGGCATTCTCGCGCGCACGTTCACGCCCATCGATCGCAGCGTTTATGTGACGCTGGAAGGGATCGAGGCGATGCACGAGGAGGGTGAACAGCAAACTGCGGAAGCCGGGACGGCAGCAGCCATTGAGCCGGAAGCCAAGGGGGCAGGAGCCAAGGGCGGGGAAACGCTAGCTGCGACGTCGGCAAAGACACCGGCGCCAACGGTGATGCCAGGGGCGGAGCCACCGCCGGGCACGCCCATGGTCATGCCGGGGGCGGAACCGCCGCCGGGCACGCCCATGGTGATGCCAGGGGCGCAGCCGCCAGCGGGGACGCCGCTCGCGATGCCGGGCGCGGAGGCGCCGCCTGAGGTCAAGCAGGCGCCGCGTCCGGTGCCGAAGCCGAAGCCCGCGGCAACGGACACTGCAGAGGCCGAGCACGATCACGGCGACGATCAGATCACCGCGTTCTTTGTCGGCACCAAGAACCGCTTTGAAGCCCTGATGCTGCAGCGTGAGATGAACACCGATCTCGTGGAGCCGCTCACGGCGGTCATTCCCGGTGTGGCGCTCGGTGAGCTCTGGCAGAACATCGGCAATGCCGAGGTGGGTCTGCGCATCATCGCGATGTTCGCGGTGGCCATCAGCATCACCGGCATGCTGGTGTCGCTCTACTCCTCACTCGAAGCACGACGCCGTGAGATGGCCATTCTGCGCGCCATCGGCGCCGGTCCCCGCACCATTCTCTCGCTGCTCGTGCTCGAGAGCACGCTGCTGGCCTTCCTCGGCTGCGTGATTGGTGTGGGCCTCGTGTACGCCGGCCTCGCGCTCGCGCAGGGGCCCGTGGAGCAGCGCTTCGGGCTGCATCTCGCGCTGCGCGCGCTGGGCAGCACCGAGTACCTCTACCTCGGCATCGTCATGGGCGCGGGCATGCTCATCGGCTTCGTGCCTGCGTGGAAGGCCTATCGCACCTCGCTCGTGGACGGGCTCTCGCCGCGGCAGTGACGCGTGATGGCTCTGCTGATGTCCTGTTGCTCCGTTTGACCGTCGTTGCATCGTACCTGTCCCATCCACCACACCCTCCCCATGAACAAGTCGATTGCCACGCTGCTGGCACTGACCGCGTTGTCCTCACCACTATCGGCGCAGCCGCGTCGTGGCGGCCCCCCGGTGCAGCCCAATCCGCAGGGCCTGCCCATGAATCCGCTGCCGGACTACGTGCGCAAGGATGCGCCCACCAATCCCGCGATCCTCAAGATCTGGGAAGAGGGCATGCAGCGTTCGCAGGCGGCCAGGTTTGCGCAGCAGCTCATGGACTCGGTCGGCCCGCGTCTGACCGGCTCGCCGGGCATGAATCGCGGGCAGGACTGGCTGCTGGCCACGTACAAGCAGCTCGGCGTGACCGCGCGCAAGGAACGCTACGGCACCTGGAACTCGTGGGGTCGCGGCGCCGCGTTTGCACAGCTCACCGCCCCACGCGTCAAGCCACTCGAAGCCACCATGCTCTCGTGGAGCGGCAACACCGGCGGCAAGTGGGTGGAGGGCGAGGTGGTCACGCTGCAGCCCTACAGCTCGCCGGAGGAGTTCAAGGCCTGGCTGCCAAAGGTGAAGGGCAAGATCGTGCTGGCCAGCGCGCCGCGTCTCACCTGCCGCATGCCGCAGCAGGTCGCGGAGTTTGCCACGCCTGCCTCGGCGGCTGCGCTCGATTCGGCGCAGCGTGAGCTCAGTGCCACCTATCAGGGCATGACACAGCGCGTGCCCACGTTCTACGCCGACGTGAAGGCGGCCGGTGCACTCGCGGTGTTCGAGTCGAACTGGTCCAACTATCCGGGCATCGACAAGATCTTCGGTTCGCCGCGCAACAGCGCGCTGCCCACCTTCGACATCGGGTGCGAAGACTACGGCATGCTGTTCCGTCTTGCGCAGAACAAGCAGGGCCCCAAGGTCAAGCTGACGGCCGAGTCGGAGTTCCTCGGCGAGCAGCCGGTGTTCAACGTGATCGCCGAGATCAAGGGGTCGAGCAAGCCCGATGAGTACGTGGTGCTCTCGGCGCACTTCGACAGCTGGGAAGGCCACAGCGGCGCCACCGACAACGGCACCGGCACGGTCACCATGCTCGAGGCGCTGCGCATTCTCAAGACGGTGCTGCCGAATCCGTCACGCACGATTCTCGTCGGCCACTGGAGTGGCGAAGAGCAGGGCCTCAATGGCTCGGGCGCCTTCGCGGCCGATCATCCGGAGGTGGCGAAGGGGCTGCAATTTCTCTTCAATCAGGACAACGGCACGGGCCGCGTGGTGAACACGGGCCCGAGCATCCTGCCGGAGAATGGCCCGCGCCTCGCGCAGTACATGGCGGAGATGCCTTCGCAGCTCACGCAGTACCTGCGGCTTTCGGGCCCGAGTGGGGTGGGTGGCGGCTCCGATCACGCCAGCTTCCTCTGCCATGGGGCGCCGGCCGCCAGTCTCGGTGCGCTCTCGTGGGACTACAGCTTCACCACCTGGCACACCAATCGCGACTCGTTCGACAAGGTCATGCAGGATGACCTCAAGCACAACGCGACGCTGACGGCGATGTTCGCCTATCTGGCCAGCGAAGATCCGCAGCCCAGCTCGCGCACGCTGCTCAATCCGCTGCCGGCCGGGCCGAACGGTCAGCCGATTTCGATTCCCAACTGCGGGCGGCCGCAGCGCGAGTCGGCGGGGTACCGGCGGTAACGGACCACCTGAGACTCCAAACTCGAACCCACAACTCAGAACTGATCAGTTCCGAGTCAGGCGTGTCCGGTCTAGAGTTCGACTGAGTTCGGTAAGTGGAAGTAGTG
>ERZ1066123.85-NODE-85-length-76923-cov-16.173401_pt1 | contig 76923 bp, 79 predicted proteins | sample MGYA00382770_ERZ1066123 | MGnify/ENA primary metagenome ERZ1066123 (study PRJEB33369, sample SAMEA5778353) | biofilm metagenome | biome: Industrial cooling water; feature: Water cooling tower basin; material: Biofilm | place: United Arab Emirates | collected...
GGCGGGGACGCCGATGACCGCGCCGGGAGACGGCCCCCCGCCCCATGCGGCGGGGGGCTGATTCTCTTCTGGCCTCAAGCATCCCGGGGGGAGCCGAAGGCGGGGGGCAGGGCCCCCCTCCACCCGTTGCGCGAGGAGGCCCCCCACCGCGCGGTGCCGTCACGCTTCGTCAACCATCCCGGGCGCATCCTCTCCCCACGCGGGCCGACTCGGGCCCGCCCTCGGGGGCCACGGCACCCCCGGGGCCCGCCCCGCCCCAGGGACCGCCGATCCCGCAGGTGGGCCCCCCCCGGGGGGCCGCTCAGCCCCAGCCGCGCGCCGAGGACGCGCCCCGACAAGGACCCCGCCTAATGATACCGGAACTCGCCCACCTGATGCGTCCAGCGCCCCGCCGCCAGCATCTTGCGGTGCGTGAAGCGCACCGAATGCAGCGGCCCCTCGATCTCGCGCTGCCAGAACTCGATCATCTGGAACAGCCGCGGATGGTCGGGCGCCAGGTCGTAGTCCTGCCACGTGAAGCTGTTGAGCACGTGCCGGTGGTCCGGCATCCGGTAGAAGAACTCCGCCGTGGTGAGGCCGTAGCCCTGCAGCATCATCTCGGTCTCCGAAGTGGGTCGTTGCCCCATGGGAATCGCCTCCTGCTCGCGCCTCCTGACCTCCCTGGGACGGAGTCGAGCACGAAAGGCTGAAAAGTCAATGAACGCAATCTGTTGGCACTCCCCCCAGGGCGCTGCCAGCCCCGCCCCCGACCTTGCGCCACAAGCCCTTGCGCCTATATAGCACAGGACCAGCACGATCTTGGGACCGCCCCCCGTCATGAGCGACCGCGACACCACACCGCCTGAGGGCGGCGCCCGGACCCCGACCGTCTCCATCGCCGAGGAGATGAAGACCTCGATGCTCGTCTACGCGATGAGCACCATCGTCTCGCGCGCCATCCCCGACCTGCGCGACGGGCTCAAGCCCGTGCACCGGCGCATCCTCTACACGCTGTGGGAGAACGGCCAGCGCCACGACAAGCCCTACCGCAAGTGCGCCACCGCCGTGGGCGACGTCATGGGCCGCTACCACCCCCACGGCGACTCGGCGGTCTACGAGGCCCTGGTGCGCATGGCCCAGGACTTCTCCATGTCCGCGACGCTGATAGACGGCCAGGGCAACTTCGGCAGCATGGACGGCGACCCGCCGGCCGCCTACCGCTACACCGAATCGCGCCTGGACCGCATCGCCGTCCACCTGCTGGAGGACATCGAGAAGGACACGGTGGACTTCGTCCCCAACTACGCCAACGAGCGCCAGGAGCCCACGGTGCTCCCCGCGCGCTTCCCCAACATCCTGGTCAACGGCGCCGGCGGCATCGCCGTCGGCATGGCCACCAACATCCCGCCCCACAACCTGGGCGAGGTCATAGACGCCACGCTGGCCCTGATCCGGGAGCCCGACCTCACCTCGGAGGACCTCATCGCCTACGTGCCGGCCCCCGACTTCCCCACCGGCGGCCAGATCATGGGGCGGTCGGGCGCGCGCAGGGCCTACCTGGAGGGCCGCGGCTCCATCACCATGCGCGCCACCACGCGCCCCGAGACGGTGCGGGGCCGCGAGGCGATCATCGTCGACTCCATCCCCTACCAGGTCAACAAGGCCGCCATGATCGAGCGCATCGCGGAGGCGGTGCGCGACAAGCGCGTGGAGGGCGTCCACCACGTCCAGGACGAGAGCGACCGCGACGGCGTGCGCGTCGTCATCGAGCTCAAGCGCGACGCGACCCCCGAGGTGGTCCTCAACCAGCTCTGGCGCTTCACGCCCATGCAGACCAACTTCGCCTGCAACATGCTGGCGCTCAACGGCGGCAAGCCCGAGACGCTCTCCCTGCGGTCCTTCCTCGCCGCCTTCCTCGACTTCCGCGAGGAGGTGGTCGCCCGCCGCACGGCGTTCGAGCTGCGCCGTGCCCGCGAGCGCGCCCACATCCTCTGCGGCCTCGCCGTCGCGGTCTCCAACGTGGACGAGGTCGTCGCCACCATCCGCGCCTCCCGCGACGGCGCCGAGGCGCGCGAGAGCCTCATGGCCCGCCGCTGGCCCGCCGGCGACATCGCGCCCTTCCTGCGCCTCATCGACGACCCGCTCCACCCGGTCAACGAGGACGGCACCTACAGCCTGTCGGACGAGCAGGTGCGCGCCATCCTCGACCTGCGCCTCCAGCGCCTCACGCAGCTGGGCGTCCGGGAGGTGACGGACGAGCTGGAGGACCTGGCCGGGCGCATCAAGGACCACCTCGCCATCCTCGCCTCCCGCGAGCGCATCCAGGCCATCATCGCCGAGGAGCTGCGCGCCGTGCGCGACGCCTTCGCCGTCCCCCGCCGCACGGCCATCACCGAATGGGCCGCCGACCTGGAGGACGAGGACCTCATCGAGCGCGAGGACATGGTCGTCACCGTCACCGCCTCGGGCTGGATCAAGCGCACGCCGCTCTCCGAGTTCCGCAGCCAGCGGCGCGGCGGCAAGGGCCTCAGCAGCATGGCCACCAAGGACGAGGACGTGGTGACGCGCCTGTTCGTGGCCAACACGCACACGCCGCTCCTGTTCTTCACGCCCGACGGCATGGCCTACCAGCTCAAGTGCTGGCGCCTGCCGCTGGCGGGCCGCACGGCCAAGGGGAGGCCCATCAACAACCTGCTGCCCATCGGCGCGGGTGTGGGCGTGGCCGCCATCCTTCCCATAGACCGCCCCGAGGACCATTGGGACGAGCTGCAGGTCGTCTTCGCCACCTCCACCGGCGACGTGCGGCGCAACGCGCTCTCGGATTTCGTGGACGTGCGCCGCAACGGCAAGATCGCCATGAAGCTCCCCGAGGGCACGCGGCTCGTCAACGTCGCCATCTGCTCGGAGGCCGACGACGTGCTCCTGGTCACCGACCACGGCCGCGCCATCCGCTTCCCCGTCACCGACCTGCGCGTGTTCCAGAGCCGCGCCTCGACCGGCGTGCGCGGCATCGGCTTGCGCGACGACAGCGACCACGTGGTCTCCATGGCCGTCATCCGCCACTTCGACGCCACCTCCGAGGAGCGCGCGGCCTACCTCAAGATGCGCCGCGCCGTCATGGGCGACCTGTCCGACGAGGCCGGGGAGGACGAGGCGGGCGACGAGGAGGACGTGGTGGCCGGCGCCATCGCCCAGGAGCGCTACGCCGAGATGTCCGCCTCCGAGGACCTCATCCTGACGGTCACGCGCGGCGGCATGGGCAAGCTGACCTCCTCGCACGACTACCCCGTGCGCGGGCGGGGCGGCATCGGCGTGCTGGCGATGGATCTCAGCGAGCGGCGGGGCCGCGACCCGGGCCCCATCGTGGCGGCCTTCCCCGTGGAGCCGCACCACCAGGTCATGCTGGTGACGGACGCGGGCCAGTCCATCCGCGTGCCCGTGGACGGCATCAGCTTCCGCTCGCGCGGGGCGGGCGGCGTCAAGGTCTTCGAGACCGCCGAGGACGAGGCCGTCGTGTCGGTGGCGCTCGTCGCCGAGAGCGAGGTCGGGGAGTAGCGGGAGGCCGCCGAGTCCCGTGGCCCCGGCGCCACCCGCGCCGGTCCTCCCGTCCGACCCCGCTTGCCCGCCCGGGTCCCGGCGCGCGACCCTGGGCGGAGGCGGCCGCGAGCGCCGCGGGGCGGATGAGGGCATCATGGGCAGGATCGGGCTGGCGGCTTTGGCCGTCGCGGCGGCGGGCGCGGCGGCCGCCCAGGACTTCCGGGGGGCCGAGCTCTCGGCCGAGATCCTCGGCTACACCGACGACCTCGGCGTAGGCGAAACCAACTACCGCGCCAGCGTCGAGATGGGCGTCTTCGGCCCCTTGGCCGTGCAGGCCGACCTGTCCTTCAACGCCTCGCGGACGGTGGACCTCGACTCGCGCACCCTCACCGTGCACGCGCTCTACGACGCCTTCGCGATGGCGTCGGTCGCGGGCTTCTACTCGCGCGACCGCATCACGGCGGGCGGCGTGGACGGCGACGTGGACGTCTACGGCCTCGAGGCCGGCTCCTCCTGGGGCATGGCCGGGGGCGAGGCCTTCGTGGCGCAGGCCTCGGGCGGCGACTTCGACGGCACGCTCCTGGGCTTCGAGGGCGCCTACGACATCGCCTCGGCCTTCTCGCTCACGGCCCAGGGCGCGATGCTGCGCTCGGACGAGGCCAACCTGGGCCGCCTCGCGGTCGGCGCCGAGTACCGCATGGGCGCGGGCCCGGCGCTCTACGCGCAGGTCGGCCGGCTCGGCGCCGAGTCGGCGGGCACATCGGACGGGGAGACTTTCGTGACGCTGGGCGCGCGCATCGGGCTGGGGCCGTCGGGCGGCACCACCTTCGGCTCGCGCAGCCTCTTCGACGTGGTGTCGGGCTTCTGAGCCTTCCCGCCCGGCCCGCCCGACGCTAAACGGGGCGCCTGACGCGGAGGCGCCCCATGAAGGTCCACATCGTCGGCGGCGGCATGGCCGGGGTCGAGGCCGCCTGGGCCCTCGCCCGCGAGGGCGTCCCCAGCGTCATCCACGAGATGCGGCCCCGCGTGGCGACCTTCGCGCACCGCACGGGGGAGCTGGCCGAGATGGTCTGCTCCAACTCCTTCCGCTCGGACGACGACGAGAGGAACGCGGTCGGCCTCCTCCACTGGGAGATGCGCGCGGCGGGCTCGCTCGTCATGGAGATGGCCGCCCGGCACCGCCTGCCCGCCGGCGGCGCGCTGGCCGTGGACCGCGAGGGCTTCGCACGCGACGTGACGGCCGCAATCCGGGCGCATCCGCTGATCGAGGTGGTCGAGGAGGAGGTGACGGCGCTCCCCACGGACGGCGCCTGGATCGTCGCCACCGGCCCCCTCACCTCCGGGGCGCTCGCCGAGAGCATCCGGGCGGCGACCGGGGCCGAGGCGCTCGCCTTCTTCGACGCCATCGCCCCCATCGTCCACGCCGAGACCGTGGACATGAGTGTCGCCTGGCGCCAGTCCCGCTACGACAAGGGCGAGACGGAGGAGGAGCGCACGGCCTACCTCAACTGCCCCCTGACGCGCGAGGAGTACGAGAGGTTCATCGACGCCCTCCTGGCGGCCCCCAAGACCGAGTTCCGCGAGGGCGAGACGGCGGGCTACTTCGACGGCTGCCTGCCCATCGAGGTCATGGCAGAGAGGGGCCGCGAGACGCTGCGCTTCGGCCCCATGAAGCCGGTCGGACTGACGAACGCGCATAGGCCGCACGAAAAGCCCTATGCCGTCGTGCAGCTCCGCCGCGACAACGCGCTGGGCACACTCTACAACATCGTGGGCTTCCAGACCAAGATGAGGCACGGCGCGCAGGCGGAGGTGTTCCGCACCATCCCGGGGCTTCGTGACGCGGCCTTCGCCCGCCTGGGCGGCATCCACCGCAACACCTTCATCAACTCGCCCACGCTGCTGGACGGCGCGCTCAGGCTCCGCAGCGCCCCGCACCTGCGCTTCGCGGGCCAGATCACGGGCGTCGAGGGCTACGTGGAGAGCGCCGCCATGGGGATGCTCGCCGGGCGCCTCGCGGCGGCGGAGGCGCGAGGGGAGGCGCCCGCCCCGCCGCCCCCCAGCACGGCCGTGGGCGCGCTTCTCCACCACGTCACGGGAGGCGCGGAGGCCGCGACATTCCAGCCCATGAACGTCAACTTCGGCCTCTTCGCCCCGCTCCCCGAGGCGAGGGGCGGAAGAAAGGGCCGCGCCGACCGCTACAAGGGCTACACGGACCGCGCCAAGGAGGACTGGCTGGCCTGGCTGGGCGCCCCCCGGGCGCAGGCCGCCGAGTGACCTTCCGCACGCGCTTCGCGCCCTCCCCCACGGGCCCCTTGCACCTCGGCCACGCCTACTCGGCGATGCTGGGCTTCGACATGGCGATGGCGGAAGGGGGCGAGTGGCTCCTGCGCATCGAGGACATCGACCGGCAGCGCTCGAAGCCCGAGTGGGAACGGCAAATCTACGTGGACCTGGAATGGCTGGGGCTGTGCTGGACCGAGCCGGTGGTGCGGCAGTCGGAGCGCCTGGAGGCCACCGACGCCCCCCTCGCCGACCTCTGGGGTCGCGGGTTGCTCTTCGCCTGCACCTGCACGCGCGGCGACGTCCTCTCCGCCCTCTCCGCGCCGCAGGAAGGCGCGGAGCCCCCGATCGGCCCCGATGGCGTCGTGTATCCGGGCACCTGCCGGTCCGAGCCGCGCGGCGAGATGCCGGACCCGGACGCCGTGGCCCTACGCCTCGACATGGGGCGGGCCGCGCAAGCCCTAGGGCAGCTCGGCTTCCGCGAGACCGGCGTGGGACCCGATGGCGAGACCGGCGAGATCGTCGTGGACCCCGGCGACATGGTCCGCGCGGCAGGCGACGTGGTCCTCGCCCGCAGAGCGTGGGGCACCTCCTACCACCTCTCCGTGGTCCTCGACGACGCCGCCCAGGGCATCACCCACGTGGTCCGCGGAAACGACCTCTTCGAGGCCACCAAGATCCACGTCGTCCTGCAGCGCCTCCTCGGCCTGCCCACTCCCACCTACCACCACCACAAGCTGATCCGCGACGAACGCGGCCGCAGGCTCGCCAAGCGCGAGGACGCCAAGGCCATCCGCAAGTTCCGCGAGGAGGGCGCGACCCCCGCCGACATCCGCCGCATGGTCGGCCTCGACCCGTCGCTCGCCCCGTAGGGCGGGCTTCAGCCCGCCACGAGCCCCTCGAAGAAGCAGCTCCGCGCCCCCGTGTGGCAGGCCGGCCCCACCTGCTCCACCCGCAAGAGCACCGCGTCCCCGTCGCAGTCCGCGCGCGCCTCCACCAGCCGCTGCCTGTGCCCCGAGGTCGCCCCCTTCTCCCACAGCTCGCCCCGCGAGCGGCTCCAGTAGGTCACGCGCCCCGTCCGCAGCGTGATCCCGAGGCTCTCCCGGGTCATCCACGCCAGCATCAGCACCTCGCCCGTCCCGGCGTCCTGCGCCACCGCCGGCACGAGGCCCCGCTCGTCGTATCGCAGCGCCGTGACGTCCATGGCGGGCTCCTTGCGCCCGGGAGGGGCGGCGCCCTACCTAGGCCATCCCGCGCGAGGCCCCAAGTGTCCGACGCCGACCTCCTGGCCCTCTACTCCCAGCGCCTCCTGGCGCTCGCCGCCGACATCCCGCGCCTGGGGCGCCTCGACGCCCCCGACGCCTCCGCCACCCGCCGCTCCCCCGTCTGCGGCTCCACCGTCACCGTGCACGTGCGCCTCGACGGCGAGGTCGTCGCCGACTTCGCCCAGGAGGTGCGCGCCTGCGCGCTGGGCCAGGCGGCCGCCTCCGTCGTGGGCCGCGCCCTGCCCGGGCGCACCGCCGCCGAGGTGACGGAGGCCCGCGACGGCCTGCGCGCCATGCTCGCGGGCGGCCCCGCGCCCAGCGGCCCCTTCGCGGCCCTCTCCGCCCTGGAGGTCGCCCGCGCCCACCCCAACCGCCACGCCAGCATCATGCTGGCGCTGGAGGCCGCCGCCGAGGCCGTGGCGGAGGCGCAAAGGAAAAAGGCCGCCGCGGCTGGGGCCGGCGGCGGCCAGTGAGGCCTCCCGCGAGGGACCCGGACCCGCGATCGGGGAGGGCATCCCCAAGGCCCCGTGGACGGGGGCGCGGACCGGCGCGGGACGCCAGGCAGGCTCAGATCAGGTGCGGCAGCGCGAGGCCCCCGAGCAGCAGGACCATCAGCGACGCGGCACCCAGCGCGTCCTCGATCACGTCCCAGCGGCTCCTCATGGCGTTCCCTCATCGCTCACGCTTCGTTGCCGATTTGTTCGCATACCGGCAAGGGCCTGTCCAGAACTTTCTGGGAACTCAGCCCACCTTCGCCAGCCGGATGGCCTTCTCGCCCTCCATGAGCCACAGGAGCAGACGCGCCGCCCGCCCCCGCGCCCCGTCCAGCCTGGGGTCTTGCTCCAGGAGGTTGCGCGCGTCGGCCTGCGCCACGGCCATGAGCCCCGCCTGACGCTCCAGGTCGGCGATGCGGAAGCGCGGCAGGCCTGACTGCGCGGTCCCGATCACGTCGCCGGCCCCCCGGATCGCCAGGTCCTCCTCGGCGATCCTGAACCCGTCCTCCGACTCGCGCAGCAGCATGAGCCGCCGCCGAGCCGTCTCCCCCAGGGGCGGCTCGTAGAGGAGCACGCAGGTCGAGGCCCCCTCCCCCCGCCCGACCCGCCCGCGCAGCTGGTGGAGCTGCGCGAGCCCGAAGCTCTCGGCGCGCTCGATCACCATGACGGTGGCGTTGGGCACGTCCACGCCCACCTCGATGACGGTCGTGGCCACCAGCACGCCCGTCTCGCCCCGCTTGAACCGCGCCATGGCCGCGTCCTTGTCGGCCGGCGGGAGCCGGCCATGCACGAGGCCCACGCTCCCCTCGCCCAGCGCCGCGCGCAGCATCACGAACCGCTCCTGCGCCGCCGTCAGGTCCAGCACCTCGCTTTCCTCGACCAGGGGGCACACCCAGTAGGCCTGCCGCCCCGCCGCCACGGCGCGCCGGAGGGACTCGACCACCTCCATGATCCGCTCGGCGCCGACCAGCGCGGTCTTGATGGGCAGCCGCCCCGGCGGCTTCTCGTCCAGGACCGACACGTCCATGTGCCCGTACTGCGCGAGCGCGAGCGAGCGCGGGATCGGCGTGGCCGTCATCACCAGCACGTCCGCCGCCTCGCCCTTGGCGCCCAGCTCCATGCGCTGGGCCACGCCGAAGCGGTGCTGCTCGTCCACCACCGCGAGCCGCAGGTCGGCGAACTCCACGCCCGCCTGGAACAAGGCATGCGTGCCCACCAGGATGCCGATGCGCCCCTCCGCCAGGTCGCGCAGCTTGGCGGCCCGGCCCGCGCCCGCGTCGCGCCCCGTGAGCGCCTCCACGCGCACGCCGGCCGCCTCCGCGAGTGGGCGGATGCCGTCGAGGTGCTGGAAGGCCAGGATGGTGGTCGGCGCCATCAGCGCGCCCTGCCCGCCCGCCTCCACCGCGATCAGCAGGGCCAGGAGCGCCACCAGCGTCTTGCCGCTGCCCACGTCGCCCTGCAGGAGTCGGCTCATGCGCCGCCCGCCGGCCATGTCCGCCGCGATCTCGTCGAGCGCGCGCAGCTGCGCGCCCGTCGGCAGGTAGGGCAGCGCCGCCAGCACGCGCCGCCTGAGCCGCCCGTCGCCTATCGTCGGGCGGCCCTTGCCCCGCCGCGTCACCTGCCGCGACAGGGCCAGCGCGAGCTGGTGCGCGAGCAGCTCGTCGTAGGCCAGCCGCTCGCGCGCCGGCGCGTCCATGGCCAGGTCGGCGAACGTCCCCGGCGCGTGGGCGGCGCGCAGCGCCTCGCGCCAGGCGGGCCAGCCCTCGCGCGCCACCAGCGCCGGGTCCGCCCATTCGGGCAGGTCCGGCGCCCGCCCGAGCGCGCCCCGCGTCGCCTTCCACATGACCTTCTGCGTGAGCCCCTGCGCCAGGGGATAGACCGGCTCGAAGGCGGGGATGCCGCCCGCCTCCCCCTCCTCCAGCATGAAGTCGGGGTGGGTCATGCGCCCCACCCCGTCGTAGAGCTCCACCTTGCCCGAGACCACGCGCCGCGCGCCCACGGGCAGCGCCGAGGCGGGCCAACCCCCCTTGGGGTGGAAGAACACCATCTGGAACGAGGTCTGCGCGTCCCTGACCACCACGACGTGAGGCTTGCCCGGCCCGCGCGGCGGCCTGTGGCTCTCGACCGTCACCAGCACGGTGACCGTCGCGGGCAGGCTCGCCTCGCGGATGGAGCCGCGCAGCCGCCGGTCCATCCCGGCCACCGGCAGCGCCAGGAGGAGGTCGCGCGGCCGCCCCAGCCCCGCCGCCGCCAGGGCCTCCGCCGTCTTGGGGCCGACCCCCTTGATGCCGTCGAGCGTCCCGAACAGGGGCCACAGCACCTCGGGCCGCGCGCCGCCCTCCTCGCGCCCGGTCATGCCGCCCCGATCAGCGCGAGCCAGGCGTCCTCGCCGATCACCCGGACCCCCAGCCTCTCCGCGTCCTTGGCCTTGGACCCGGCCCCGGGGCCGGCGACGACCAGGTCGGTCCTGGCCGACACCGACCCAGCCACCTTGGCGCCCAGGGCCTCGGCCCGCGCCTTCGCCTCGGCCCGCGTCATGCGCTCGAGCGTCCCCGTGAACACCACCGTCTGGCCCGCCACGGGGCTCAGGGCCGCGCGCCGCTCGGGCGGCAGGATCGTCAGGTGCGCCACCAGCCTCTCGATGGCGGCCCTCTCCGGCGCGCTCGCCAGGGCGTCCGAGAGCGACAGCGCCACGACCGGCCCGATGCCGTCGGAGGTCACGAGCTCGCGCCAGGCCTCCCGCGCGGGCTCGGGCACCCCGGACGCGGCCGCCTCGCGCACGGCGGACACCCTCGCGCGGCGCCCCTCGGCCCTGGCCTCGGCCCGCTCCGCCGCCTCGGCCGCGTCCGCCGCCCGATGCGCGAGCGCCGCGGGCCGGGCCAGGTCCAGCGCCGCCACCAGGGCCTCCCAGCGTCCGTAGTGACGCGCGAGGTCCGCCGCCGCCACCTCACCCACGTGCCGGATGCCCAGGGCGAAGATCAGCCGCGGCAGCGCGATGCGCCGGCGCGCCTCGATCGCGCGGAACAGGTTGCCCGCGCTGGTCTCTCCGTAGCCCAGCCGGTCCTTCAGCCGCTCCGGGTTGGCCGCGTCGCGCGCCTCCAGGGTGAAGATGTCGGCGGGCTCCTTGATGGGCAGGACCGGGTCGTCGAAGAACATCTCGACCTGCTTGATGCCCAGGCCCTCGATGTCGAAGGCGTTGCGGGACACGAAGTGCTTGAGCTTCTCGACCGCCTGCGCCGGGCAGGCCAGGCCCCCGGTGCAGCGGCGCACGGCGTCGCCCGCCTCGCGCACGGCCTCGGACCCGCAGCGGGGGCAGCGTGTCGGGAACGCGTAGGACCGGCTGTCGGGGTCGCGGCGGGACGGGTCCACGGCGACGATCTGGGGGATCACGTCGCCCGCGCGCCGCACCTCCACCCGGTCGCCCACCCGCAGGTCGGCCCCGCCCCGGATGGGCTCCCCCGTCACGCTGGAGCGCCCCGCGATGTAGTCCTCGTTGTGCAGCGTGGCGTTGGACACGACCACGCCCCCCACGGTCACGGGCTGGAGCTTGCCCAGCGGCGCCAAGGCCCCCGTGCGCCCGACGTTGATCTGGATGGCGAGGAGCCGCGTCCAGGCCGTCTCGGCCGAGAACTTGTGCGCCACCGCCCAGCGCGGCGTGGTGGAGCGGAACCCCAGCCGCCGCTGCAACCCGAGGTCGTCCACCTTGTAGACCACGCCGTCAATGTCGTAGCCCAGCGCCGCCCTCTCCGCCCCGACCCTCTCGTGGTAGGCGACCAGAGCCTCGGGCCCGTCGCAGAGCGTGGCCAAGGGGTTGACCTTGAACCCCAGCGCCGCGAGCCGTCGCAGCGAGCCCCACTGCGTGTCGGCCAGCGGCCCGCTCAGGACGCCCCAGGAATAGGCGAAGAAGCGCAGGGGCCGGCCGGCCGTGACGCGCGCGTCGAGCTGGCGCAGCGACCCGGCGGCGGCGTTCCTGGGGTTGGCGAAGCTGCGCCCTCCCTCCGCGCGCGCGTTGAGCGCGGCGAAGTCCGCGTGGCTCATGTAGACCTCGCCGCGCGCCTCCAGCACCTCCGGGAAGGGCGCCGCGAGCGCCTGCGGGATGTCCGCCACGGTGCGCGCGTTGGCGGTGACGTCCTCGCCCACGGCCCCGTCGCCGCGCGTGGCCGCCCGCACCAGCCTCCCGCCCTCGTAGCGCAGGGACAAGGACAGCCCGTCTATCTTGGGCTCGGCGACGTAGGGGAGCGGCGCCTCCGGCGGCAGCCCCAGGAAGCGCCGCACGCGGGCGTCGAACTCGCGGACGCCCTCGGGGGTGAACTCGTTGGCGAGGCTCAGCATGGGGATCTCGTGGACCACCTTGCCGAAGCCCTCGGCCGGGGCATGGCCCACCTGCTCGCTGGGCGAGTCGGCGCGCTTGAGATGGGGGAAGCGCGCCTCGATGGCGGCGTTGTCGCGCTTCATCGCGTCGTAGTCCGCGTCCGTCATCACGGGCGCGTCCTTGGCGTGGTAGGCGTCGTTGGCCTCGGCGAGCCGCGCGGCCAGGCGCGCCAGCTCCGCCCGCGCCTCGTCCTCGGTCATCGCCGTGCCCCCTCCGCCGCCGCCCTCCACGGATAGGGCGCGGCCCGAGGGTCGTCCAGCGCGCGCCCCCTCCGCGACACCGTCGCACCCCCCTCCCGCGATTTTTCGATAGGAGCGCGGGCGGTGCCTCGGCTAGCCTGCCCCCATCGGCCGCAGCCCCGGAGGTTCCCATGGCCCGCTTCACCCTCGCGCTCCTGGCGGGCGCGGCCCTGGCGGCGGGCACGCTCGCCGTGGCGCAGGACATGATGGCCCCGGAGGTCGCCCGCGACGCCCGCCAGGGCCACATGAAGGCCTTCGGGGAGGCGCTGCGCACCCTGGGCGGGATGGCCCAGGGCCAGGTCGCCTACGACGCGGCCGCGGCCCGGGAGGCCGCCGACGCGCTGCTCGCCAACGCCGCGAGCCCCGACTGGGCCGTCATGTGGCCCCAGGGCTCCGCCCAGGGCGAGATCGCCGACAGCGCGGCCCTGCCCGCCATCTGGGAGAACATGGCCGACTTCCAGGCCAAGCATCAGGCGCTCGTGGACGCGGCCACCGCCATGCAGGCGGCGGCGGGGACCGACCTCGCCTCACTCCAGGCCGCCCTCGGCCCCGTGGGCGCCTCCTGCGCCGGCTGCCACCAGGTCTACCGCGCCCCCCAGGGCTGAGATGCGCCGGCTCCTCGGGGCGGCGGCCCTCGCCCTCCTGGGCGCCGCCGCCGCCTGGGCGCTGACCGCGCCCGACCCCTTGCCCGCCGCCCAGGCCTCGCTCGCGGGGGACGCCGCGCGCGGCGCCACGCTCTTCGCCGCCGCCGGCTGCGCCTCCTGCCACGCGGCCGAGGGGGCCGCGCCCTCCGACGCCCCCGTCCTGTCGGGCGGCAGGGCCTTCGTGACCGCCTTCGGCACCTTCCGCGCCCCCAACATCTCGCCCTCGCCCCAGGGCATCGGCGACTGGTCGGACGCGGAGGTCATGAACGCCGTCATGCGCGGCGTGGGCCGCGAGGGCCAGCACCTCTACCCCGCCCTGCCCTACACCTCCTACGTCAAGGCCGAGCCGCAGGACGTGGCCGACATCGTGGCCTTCCTGCGCACGCTGCCGCCCTCGGACGCGGCGAACGTGCCCAACGACGTGGGCTTCCCCTTCAGCATCCGCCGCGCGCTCGGCGCCTGGAAGCTCCTCTTCCTGCGCGACGAATGGGTCCTGCAGGGCGACCTCGATCCCCAGGTCGAGCGCGGCCGCTACCTGGCCGAGGCCATGGTCCACTGCGCCCAGTGTCACACGCCGCGCAACGCCCTGGGCGGGCTTCGCACCGACGCCTGGCTCTCGGGCGCCCCCAACCCCTCGGGCGAGGGCCGCATCCCCGGCATAGACCCCGGCTCGCTCGACTGGACGGCCGCCGACATCGCCACCTACCTCGCCACGGGCTTCACGCCCGACTTCGACGTCGCCGGCGGCACCATGGCCGAGGTCATCGCCAACAGCACCTCGCGCCTCCCGGCCGAGGACCGCGCCGCCATCGCCGCCTACGTCAAGGCCGTGCCGGCCGTGGGCGGCGGTTGACCGGGCTGCCGCTTGGGGCCACCAAGCGCCCATGAAGCTCCTCATGGACTGCGACCCGGGCGTGGACGACGCGGTGGCCCTCCTCATGGCGCTGCGCAGCCCAGGGCTGGACCTGCTGGGCGTCACCACCGTCTTCGGGAACGCCCCCCTGGCCACCTGCACGCGCAACGCCCGCACGATCCTGCGCCACGGCGGCCGCCCCGACCTCCCCCTGGGCGGCGGCGCCGAGGGGCCGCTGGTGGGGAGGTTCCACGGCGGCGCGGCGGTCGTCCACGGCCGGGACGGCCTGGGCGACGGCGGCGTCGAGCGGTCCCCCGAGGACGACCGCCCCGCCGACCTCCCCGCCCTCGACCTCCTCGCGCGCGAGGCCCTCGCGCACCCGGGCGAGGTCACTCTGCTCGCCGTGGGGCCGCTCACCAACGTGGCCCTCCTGGCCCGCGCCCGCCCCGACGCGGCCCGCGCGCTCAAGGCGGTCGTGGTCATGGGCGGCGCGGCCCTCGCGCCGGGCAACGTCACGCCCGCCGCCGAGGCCAACATCTTCAACGACCCCGAGGCCGCCGAGATCGTGTTCGGCTTCCCCTGGGACGTGACGATGATCGGCCTCGACGTCACCGAGCGCGTCATCCTCGGCCCCGACCACCTGGCCCGCATGGCCGCGGCCTCGGACCTCCTCTCCCGCGCGGTGCCCTTCTACCGGGCCTTCTACAAGAGATGGGACGGCATCGACGGCCTCATGGCCCACGACGCCGCCGCCCTGTCCTACCTGCTGGCGCCCCAGCTCTTCGAGACCCGCGTCATGCCGCTGCGGGTGGAGCTGGCCGGCCTCGGACGCGGCAAGACCTGGGTGGTGAGCCGCCGCAACGACATGCCCGCGGCGGACTTCAAGGGCCGGCCCCCGGTGCTGGTCGCGCTCGGCGTGGACGGCCCGGCGGTGGCGGGGCTGATCGCGGGGTCGCTGTAGCCCCTAGGCCAGCCGCGCCTCCCGCGCGGCGCGCAGCCGCGCGAAGTCCGCCCCCGCGTGGTAGCTCGACCGCGTGAGCGGGCTCGCCGACACCATCAGGAACCCCTTGCCCCAGGCCGCCCGCTCGTAGTCCGCGAACTCCTCGGGCGTCACGAAGCGGTCCACGTGGTGGTGCTTGGGCGTCGGCTGGAGGTATTGGCCGATCGTCAGGAAATCGACTCCCGCCGCCCTCATGTCGTCCATGACCTGAAGGACCGCCTGCCGGTCCTCCCCCAGTCCCACCATGATGCCCGACTTGGTGAAGGCGCCGCCCCACAGCTCCTTGGCCCGCTGCAGGAGTCGCAAGGACGCGAAGTAGCGCGCCCCCGGCCGCACCTCCGGGTAGAGGCCCGGAACCGTCTCCAAGTTGTGGTTGAACACGTCCGGGCGCGCGGCGATCACCGTCTCCAGCGCCTCGGGGCCGCAGCGCAGGAAGTCCGGCACCAGCACCTCCACCGTGGCGCCGGGCGCGCGGCGCCGGATCGCCCGGATGGTCTGCGCGAAGTGCTCGGCCCCCCCGTCGGCCAGGTCGTCGCGGTCCACGGACGTGACGACCACGTGGGCGAGCCCCAGCCTGGCCACCGCGTCGGCCACCCGCCCAGGCTCGAAGGGGTCCACGGCCTCGGGCCGCCCCGTGGCCACGTTGCAGAAGGTGCAGCCTCGCGTGCAGATGTCGCCCAGGATCATCATGGTCGCGTGGCCCTGCGCCCAGCATTCGCCCACGTTGGGGCAGCCCGCCTCCTCGCACACGGTCTTGAGCCGGTGCTCGCGCACCACCCGGGCCGTCTCGCGGTAGCCCGCGGAGGTCGGCGCCTTGACCCTGATCCACGCGGGCTTCCTGGGCTGCGCCTGGTCGGGGCGGTGCGCCTTCTCCGGGTGACGCTCGCCGGGAATCGTCAGGTCTCGCATCGCTTTCCCTTCGGGCATGGGTGGCGGGCCGCTACAACCTAGCCATCCGGGGGCGCGCTTGCCAGCCAGCCCCCGGCGGAAACGCGACAGAGGGGACAATGTCAAAGAAGCTCATCGCCGAGGTCATCGGCACCTTCATCCTGGTCTTCGTCGGCTGCGGCGCCATCGTCTTCATGGGCGCCTCCATCGGCACGCTCGGCATCAGCCTCGCCTTCGGCCTGGCCATCGTCGCCGCCGCCTACTCGCTCGGCCCCATATCGGGCGCCCACCTCAACCCGGCGGTGTCCATCGGCATGGTCGCGGCCGGCCGCATGGAGGCCGGCGAGGCCGCCGGCTACGTCGTCGCCCAATGCGTGGGCGCCATCCTCGCCGCCCTCGCCATCATGCTGATCGCCCAAGGCGCGGCCGACCCCGCCGCCCCCGGCATCGCCGCCTCGGCCTCGGGCTGGGGCGCCTACTCCATGACCTCGGCCTTCGTCTACGAGACGCTGGCGACGTTCCTCTTCGTGACCGTCATCCTGGGCGCCACGCAGGCGGCCTCCCCGGGCGCCATGGCCGGCCTCGCCATCGGGCTCACGCTGACGGCCCTGCACCTCGTGGGCATCTCGGTGTCGGGCAACTCGCTCAACCCCGCCCGCTCCCTCGGCCCGGCGCTCTTCTCGGGCTCGACGGCGCTCGGCGCGCTGTGGCTCTACATCGTGGCCCCGATCCTCGGCGGCATCGTCGCGGGCCTCCTCTTCCGCGCCCGCGTCACCCAGGCCGACGAGGCCCCCGCCAACATGGTCAAGGCCCAGCCCGACATCCGCTGAGCCACCGAGGGGCCGCCCCCCCCGGGGGCGGCCCCGGCCGGGCGGGCTTGACCCGGGCGCGGCAACGGGCGACCGCGCCGCCATGACGCTCCCCGGAACCGCCCTCGCCATCCTCGTGCTGCTCGCCACGCCGGGGCCGACCAACACGCTGCTGGCGCTCGCGGGCGCCGAGAGGGGGTGGCGCGGCGCGCTCCGGCTCATCCCGGCCGAGCTCGCGGGCTACCTCGCCACCGTCGTCCCCCTGTCGCTCGCGGGCGCCGCCCTGCTCGCCCGCCTGCCCGGCGCGCGCGACGCCCTCGCCCTGCTCGCCGCCGCCTGGGTGCTCCTGCTCGCCTGGCGGCTCTGGCGCGAGGAGGAGGGCGCCGCCGGCCCCAGCGTCACGGCCAGGCGCGTGGCCGTCACCACGCTGCTCAACCCCAAGGCCCTGGTCTTCGGCCTCGTCCTCGTCCCCGCCCCCGCCTGGGGCGCCCTCCTCCTCCACCTCCTGGCCTTCGCCGTCCTGGTCGTCGTCGTGGCCTCGGCCTGGGCCGCCCTCGGCGCCCTCCTGCGCGGGCGGGGGGCGGCGCTGCCGGGCCTCCTGCGCCGCCTCGCCGCCCTCTTCCTCGCCCTCCTCGCCCTGTGGCTGGCCTGGGGCGCCGCGACCTAGCCGATCCTGTCGCGCTCCCCCTCCCCGTAGTGCAGCCGCAGCCGCTCGAGCGCGATGCGCAGGACCACCTTGCCCGAGCGCGCCGACCAGCCCATGCGCCGCTCCAGGCTCTCGAGCCCCTCGAGACGGCACACGCAGGCCAGGGCCACGTCCGCCAGCCCCGGCCCCAGCGCCGCCAGGGCGCGCGCCACCCGGCCCCGCGCCTCGCGCGACTTGCCCGCTCCCCCCTCCCAGCGCCCCGCCAAGAGCGCGGCCAAATCCGGCGCCCCGTCGTCGCCCTTGGCCGCCATGTCGAAGTCCTCGCGGAGCCTCTCGCCGGCCCCCACGAGGTGGCGGGGCAGGAACGGCCCGCCCTGCCCGTCGCGCCGCCGCGACAGCGCCAGCAGCGGGCTCTCGGGCAGGAGCGACCGCATGTGCCGCAGCCGCGCGTCGTCGGTCTCGTCGGGGCGGGGCGCCACGAACACGGCCGGCGCCTCCGCCATGCCCCCCGAGGCGGCGGCCAGGCGCCGCAGCGCCGCGCGGCCCGCCGCCGTGATTCGGTAGCGCGCCACCCGCGCGTCGGGCGCCCCCGCCGCGATCCAGTCGCGCAGCGCGAGCGCCTCCGCGAGCCGCCTCTCCACCACCGCCAGGCGCTGCGGCTCCCCCTCGGGGCCGTCGCGCACCACCACCCCCATCTCCATGTCGCGCGCCACCGCCAGCATGGTGCCCGGCTCCAGCAGGCGGCGCAGCGTGGGCGCCGCCTCGCGCGCCAGCGCCTCCTCGTCGCCGCCCAGGGCGTCGCGCTCGGCGCCCTCGCCCACGCCGCGCAGGGCCGCGTCCACGAGAGGGTCGTCGCGCGCCCCCTCCATGCGCCGGATGCGGCGCAGGATGGTCGAGGGGTGCACCTGCGCCACGCGCGCCAGCGCCCGGAGCGACTGGCCCCCCTCCGTGTGCGCCAGGTAGTTGCGCGCGGCCTCCGGCACCCAGCCGGGCCAGTCCGCCGCCCGCGTGTCCATCTCCGGGGACGTCGCCGCCCGGAACGCGGCCTCCTGGGGGCCGTGCGGCCCCAAACCTCTCGCCATCGCCTGCCTCATCCTGCCCCGCGCCGCCCCCCTGTGTCCGGAGGCTGGCGCCGGGGCAACCTGGGGTTGCATTGGTTACCGCTTCCTTAAGGACGCGGCCGACGCCCCCATCCTCGTTTCCAAACCCTAAACAGACGTAGCAGCACCGCACGGTTGTCCCCCCGAACACGCAACACCCGCCAAGGTTGTGCCACAGTGGCGCCACAAGCCGGATCGGGGACCGGCGCAACGACGGGGACGGGAATGCTGGACTTGCTGGGGATGATCGCGGCCTTGGACCGGCCGCGCCTCTTGGTGACGGCCGCGCGGTTCGGCGTGGACGACTACGACCGCGCGGCCCACCTGCCGCGCCTGCTGCGCGTGGCCGCGGCGCCCCGCCCGGGCGAGGCGATCCTGCGGCTGCTCGACGAGGAGGCCCTGTGCGATTCGGCCCGTCGCGGCGTGGGCGCGGCCTACTCGGCCTCGCGGCACGTGGCGCTCCTGATCGCGCTCCTGGGCGAGGCGCGCGTCCTGCGCGCCGCGACGCGCCCGGCGCTGACGGTGGTCTAGAGGAAGGCGTCCGGCACGGCCGCCTTCTTGCGCGCCACGTAGTCGGCCAGCGATTCGGCCACGCCCTCGTCGAGCGGGGGGGGCTGGTAGGCGTCCAGAAGCCGCCGGACGCGAATCGAGGCCAGCGCCTGCGTGTCGCGCGCGCCCTCCTCCTCCCAGGTCTCGAAGGGCTTGTAGTCGAGGAGCTCCGAGCGCCAGAAGGCGTCCTTGAAGTTGGCCTGGGTGTGGGCGGACCCCAGGTAGTGCGAACCGGGCCCGACCTCGCGGATGGCGTCCATGGCCTGCCCGTTCTCGCTCAGGTCCACCCCGCGCGCGAGGCCGTGCAGGATGCCGAGCTGGTCGGCGTCCATGACGAACTTCTCGTAGGAGCTGACCAGGCCGCCTTCCAGCCAGCCGCAGGCGTGGAGCATGAAGTTGACCCCCGCCAGCAGCCCCATGCCGAGCGAGTTGGCCGATTCGTAGGCCGCCTGGGCGTCGGGCAGCTTGGACCCGCAGAAGCCGCCCGCCGAGCGGTAGGGCAGGCCGAGGCGCCGCACCAGCTGCCCCGCCCCGTAGGTGACCATGGAGGCCTCGGGCGTCCCGAAGGTGGGCGCGCCGCTGTTCATGTCTATGGAGGTCACGAAGGCGCCCGCGATGACCGGCGCGCCGGCGCGGACCAGCTGCGAGTAGGCCACGCCCGCGAGGATCTCGGCCAGCACCTGCGTGAGCGTCCCCGCGACGGACACCGGCGCCATGGCGCCGCCCACGATGAAGGGCGAGATGATCGTCGCCTGGTTGTTCCTCGCGTAGACCTCCAGCGCGCCCATCATGATGCCGTCGAAGACCAGCGGCGAGTTGATGTTGATGAGCGAGGTCATCACCGTGTTGGCCTGGACGAAGTCCGCCCCGAACAGGAGCGAGGCCATCTCCACCGAGTCCTCCGCCCGCTCGGGCGCCGTGACCGACCCCATGAAGGGCTTGTCCGACAGCGTCATGTGGGCGTGGAGCATGTCGAGGTGGCGCTTGTTGACCGCCACGTCCGTGGGCTCGCAGACCGTGCCGCCCGAGTGGTGCAGCCACCTGGACATGTAGCCCAGCCGCACGAGGTTGCGGAAGTCCTCCAGGGTCGCGTAGCGCCGCCCGCCCTCGGCGTCGCGCACGAAGGGCGGCCCGTAGACGGGGGCGAGCACCAGGTTGCGCCCGCCCACCTCCACCGACCGCTCGGGGTTGCGGGCGTGCTGCACGAAGGCGCGAGGGGCCGTCGCGCAGAGCCTGCGCGCCAGCCCGCGCGGGATGCGCACGCGCTCGCCGTCCACCTCCGCGCCGGCGTCCTTCCAGCGCCGGAGCGCACCGGGGTTCTCGACGAACTTGACGCCGATCTCCTCCAGCACCGTGTCGGCGTTCCACTCGATGACCTGGAGGGCCTCCTCGTCCAGCACCTCGAAGTTGGGGATGCGGCGCTCGATGAAGCGGGCGGTCTCGAAGCTGACGGCGCTGCGCTCGGCCCGCCGCGCGGCCCCGCCGCCGCGCGCCCTGCGACCTTGGCTCGTTGCGGCGGCGTCGGTCATGGCACGTCCTCCCTGGCTCGCCCGTCCCATAGCGCGCCCGCGGCCCCCGCGCCGCCCCGATGCGGCCCCGGCGGGGCAAAAGCGACACCGCTTGCCCCCGTCCGCCCCCCGCCCTAACGACCCCGCATGGACAGCATCGGCACCGACGTGGCCGCCCGCCACGAGAAGCTCCTCATCGTGGACTTCGGCTCGCAGGTCACGCAGCTCATCGCCCGCCGCTTGCGCGAGCTGCGTGTCTACTGCGAGATCCACCCCCACCAGACGGTCACGCCCGCCTTCCTGCGGGCCTTCGCGCCCAAGGCCGTGATCCTGTCGGGCGGCCCCGATTCGGTCTACCGGGAGGGCGCGCCGCTCCCCCCCCGCGAGGTCTTCGAATCGGGCGTCCCCGTGCTCGGCATCTGCTACGGCCAGCAGGCCATGATGCACATGCTGGGCGGCCGGGTGGAGAGCGGCCACGGGGCGGGCCAGGGCCAGGCCGAGTTCGGCCGCGCCTCCGTCGCCGCCACGGGCGAGCGCCTGGACCTGCTCGACGGCTGGTTCCTGGACGGCCCGGAGCCCGTCTGGATGAGCCACGGCGACCTGGTCAGCCGCCTCGCCCCGGGCTTCCGCGCCTTCGGCACCTCGCCGGGCGCGCCCTACGCCATCACGGCCGACCCCGAGCGCCGCTTCTACGCCGTCCAGTTCCACCCGGAGGTCCACCACACCCCCAGCGGGCGCACGCTCCTGGCGAACTTCGTCAGGGCGGCGGGGTTCAGGGGCGACTGGACCATGGGCGCCTTCCGCGACCAGGCGATCGCCGCCATCCGCGCCCAGGTGGGCGAGGGCCGCGTGGTCTGCGGCCTCTCGGGCGGGGTCGATTCGTCCGTGGCGGCGGTCCTGCTCCACGAGGCCATCGGCGACCGCCTCACCTGCGTCTTCGTGGACCACGGCCTGCTCAGGAAGGGCGAGGCCGAGCAGGTGGTGGCCATGTTCCGCGACAGCTACAACATCCCCCTGATCCACGCCGAGGAGGGCGACCGCTTCCTGGGCGCCCTGGAGGGCGTCGAGGACCCGGAGGCCAAGCGCAAGGCCATCGGCCGCCTCTTCGTGGATGTCTTCCAGGAGCACGCGGGCGGCCTGGGCGCCGACTACCTCGCGCAGGGCACCCTCTACCCCGACGTGATCGAATCGGTCAGCGCCTCGGGCGGCCCCTCCGCCACCATCAAGAGCCACCACAACGTCGGGGGCCTCCCCCAGACGCTGGGCCTGAAGCTCGTGGAGCCGCTGCGCGAGCTCTTCAAGGACGAGGTCCGCGCGCTCGGCCGCGAGCTGGGCCTGCCCGAATCGTTCGTGGCCCGCCACCCCTTCCCCGGCCCCGGCCTGGCGATCCGCTGCCCCGGGGCGGTGACGCGGGACAAGCTCGCCATCCTGCGCGAGGCCGACTGGGTGTTCCTGGACCAGATCAGGAGGCACGGCCTCTACGACAGCATCTGGCAGGCTTTCGCGGCGATCCTGCCCGTTCGCACCGTGGGCGTCATGGGGGACGCGCGCACCTACGACTGGACCGTGGCGCTGCGCGCCGTCACCTCCGTGGACGGCATGACCGCCGACGTCTACCCCTTCACACCCGACTTCCTGAGCGAGACCGCCACCCGCATCGTCAACGAGGTCCGGGGCGTCAACCGCGTCCTCTACGACTGCACCTCCAAGCCCCCGGGCACCATCGAGCTCGAATAGCCCCGTCCGCCGAGGCGACCGCTGCTGACGCGCCGTAACGCGTTGACGCGCCGGCCGCCCCCCGCAGATTGTGTCCGCAAAGCGCGAACGCGCGACGGGAGGTTCACCATGACTCGCCTGACCTGGGGGGCGGCGTCCGCCCTCATCCTGGCCGCCCCCTTGGCCCATGCCGGCGCCCTCGACCGCTCGGGCCAGCCGGTGACGGCGCTCTTCGAGCCCGGCAACTACGCCGACCTCAGCTTCGGCTACGCCATGCCCAACCTGGAGGGCACCGCGACCACCCCCCTGGGCGCCTCCGGCAGCGGCGACGTGGGCGCCGACTACGCCGTCTTCGGCCTCTCGCTGAAGTACGACGTCACCCCCAACGTCTCGCTCGCCTTCATCGTGGACAACCCCTTCGGCGCGGACCCCGACTACGGCGACGCCGACGCGGGCTATCCGCTGGCCGGCACCACGGCCGCGTTCAACTCCGTGGGCTACACGGCGCTCGCCCGCTACCGCTTCGACAACGGCTTCAGCGTCCATGCCGGCGCCCGGGCCGTCACCGTGGACGCCAACCTCGACCTCGTGGCGCTCACCGCGCTCGGCCCCCAGCCGCTCTACGCGGGCGACTTCGCGTCCGACACGGGCTTCGGCTACGTGGTCGGCGCCGCCTACGAGCGCCCCGAGATCGCGCTGCGCGTGGCCCTCACCTACTCCTCGGCCATCGCCATGGCCCACGACACCAGCGCCACGCTGCTCTCGCCGGCCGGCCCGCTTGCCCAGGACAGCACCACGGAGTACGACCTGCCCCAGTCGGTCAACCTCGACTTCCGCACCGGCATCGCCGAGGGCACCGCCCTCTTCGGCCAGGTGCGCTGGGTGGACTGGAGCGAGCTCAGCATCAGCGAGCCGCTCTACACCCTGGGCTTCGGCGGCCCCATCGTCGGCTACCCGGAGGACTACTGGACCTACACCCTGGGCGTCGGCCGCCAGCTCACCGACCGCCTGACCGGCACGGCCGCCGTCTTCTACGAGCCCGCCGCGGTCAACGGGGAGGGCGTGGACGACCTGTCGCCCTACGACGGCCAGGCCGGGGTGATCCTGGCGGCCACCTACCGGGCGACCGACGCCGTCGAGGTCACCGGCTCGGTGCGCTACACGCGCCTGGGCCGCGCCAGCACCCCCATCGGCGCCGAGTTCGAGGACGGCGACCTCCTGGCGCTCGGCGCCCGCCTGGCCTACCGCTTCTGACCCTGCCTCCGGGGGAAGGCGCCGCGGCGCCTCCGCTCAGGTTCCGGGTTGCGCCCGCCCCCGCGCCGCTGTCAGTGGCGCCATGAGCACCGACCAGAAGTCCATGACCACCGCGGCCTGGGCCCTGATGGTCCTCCTGGGCTGCATCTGGGGCGCCTCGTTCCTGTCCAACCGCCTCGCGCTGGCCGAGGCGCCCGTGGCCACCGTGGTGGCCCTGCGCGTGGCCGGCGCGGCCGTGGTGCTCTGGGCCATGGTCGCCTGGCGCGGCCTGCGCCCGCCGCCCCCCGGCCGCCTCTGGGGCGCCTTCCTCGTCATGGGCGTGCTCAACAACGCCATCCCCTTCAGCCTCATCGTCTGGGGCCAGAGGAGCATCGAATCGGGCCTCGCCGCCATCCTCAACGCCTCCACGGCGCTGATGGGCGTGCTCGTCGCCGCCCTCTGCTTCCGCGACGAACGGCTGACGGCGCGCAAGGCGGCGGGCGTCGCCACGGGCTTCGCCGGCGTGGTCGTCGTCATCGGCCCCGCGGCGCTCAATGACTTCGACGTCACGTCGCTCGCCCAGCTCGCCGTCCTGGGCGCCTCGCTGTCCTATGCGCTCTCCGGCGCCTTCGCCCGCGTGGCCGTGGCGGGCACGGAGCCCGAGGTCGCCGCCGCCGGGATGCTCACGGGGTCGAGCCTCGTCATGGTCCCGGCCGCCCTCCTGCTCGACGGCCTGCCCGCCGCCGCCTGGTCGCCTTCCGTCTGGGGCGGCATCCTCTACCTGGCCGTGGTCGCCACCGCCGGCGCCTACCTCATCTTCTACCGCCTCCTGGCGCGCGTGGGCGCGGGCAACGCCTCGCTCACCACCCTCCTCGTCGCCCCCGTCGCCATCGTGCTGGGCGCCCTCGCCTTCGGCGAGGCGCTGCCCCTGCGGGCCTACGGGGGCTTCCTGCTGCTCGCGCTCGGCCTGGTGGTCCTCGACGGCCGCCTCTTCCGCCGCCGCCCCGTGGACACGCTGGGAGACCCCGCCGCATGATCCCCACCCCCCAGGCGTGGCGGGACGCGCCCCAGAAACGCCTCGTGCTCTTCGGCATGTCCGGCCTGGGCAAGACCCACGTGGCCAAGCTGCTGCGCGCCTCGGGCTCCTGGTTCCACTACTCGGTGGACTACCGCATCGGCACCCGCCACATGGGCGAGCTGATCGCCGACAACGCCAAGCGCGAGGCCATGAAGGTTCCCTTCCTGCGCGACCTGCTCCTGTCGGACTCGATCTACATCGCCTCCAACGTCACCTTCGACAACCTCGACCCCGTGAGCACCTACCTGGGCAAGCCAGGCGACCCGGCCCGCGGGGGCCTCCCCTTCCCCGAGTACCAGCGCCGCCAGGCCGAGTTCCGCGAGGCCGAGGAGGCCTCCCTCCTCGACACGCCCCGCTTCATCGAGCGCGCCCAGGCGCTCTACGGCTACCCCCACTTCGTCTGCGACACCGGCGGGTCCATCTGCGAATGGGTGGACCCGGACGACCCCGCCGACCCCATCCTCTCGGCGCTGGCCGCCCGCTGCCTGCTCGTCTGGATCGAGGGCAGCGAGGCGCACGCGGCCGAGCTGGTCCGCCGCTTCGACCGCGCCCCCAAGCCCATGGCCTACCGCCCCGACTTCCTCCTCGGGATGTGGGAGGGCTACCGGCGGGAGACCGGCGCCGCCGAGGCCGAGGTGGACCCCGACGCCTTCATCCGCTGGACCTACGCGCAAGCCCTCGCCCATCGCCAGCCGCTCTACCGCGCCATGGCCGCCCGCTGGGGCGTGACGGTGCCCGCCGACGCGCTGCGGGGCGTCGCCTCCGAGGCCGAGGTGGTGGAGGTCGTGGCCGACGCCCTGGGCCGGAGTCGCTGAGCCTTGCGGGCCGCGCCGCCCCGCCCTATTCGCCCTCGGCCCCGAGGACACCCATGCCCATCAAGCTCCCCGCCACCCTCCCCGCCTTCGACGTGCTCCGCCAGGAGGGCGTCATGGTCATGTCCGAGACGCGCGCCGCGCGCCAGGACATCCGCCCCCTGCGCATCGGCCTGCTCAACCTGATGCCCAGGAAGATCCAGACCGAGACGCAGTTCGCCCGCCTGATCGGCGCCACGCCCCTCCAGATCGAGCTGGCGCTCATCCGCATGACCGAGCACCAGACCAAGACCACGGCCTCCGAGCACATGGCCGCCTTCTACCGCCCCTTCGCCGCCGTCGCCGCCACCGGCGAGAAGCTCGACGGCCTCATCGTCACCGGCGCCCCCGTCGAGCACCTGCCCTTCGAGGCCGTCACCTACTGGGACGAGCTGCGCCGCGTCTTCGACTGGGCCGCCACCCACGTCCACTCCACCGTGGGCGTCTGCTGGGGCGGCCAGGCGCTCGCCCACCACCTGCGCGGCGTCGAGAAGCACCCCCTGCCCGAAAAGGCCTTCGGCGTCTTCCGCCAGGCCGTCGAGGCCCCCGCCTCCCCCTACCTGCGCGGCTTCTCCGACGAGTTCGCCGTCCCCGTCAGCCGCTGGACCGAGGTGCGCCGCGAGGAGACCGAGGCCAGGGGCCTCCAGACGCTGCTGGCCTCCCCCGAGACCGGCCCCTGCGTCGTCGAGGACCGCGACAACCGCGCCCTCATGGTCTTCGACCACCTCGAATACGACAGCGACACGCTCAAGGCCGAGTACGACCGCGACGCGGCCGCCGGCGCCCCTGTCGCGTTGCCCCGCGACTACTTCCCGGGCGACGACCCGTCCCAGCCCCCGCGCAACCGCTGGCGCAGCCACGCCCACCTGCTCTATGGCAACTGGATCAACGAGATCTACCAGACCACGCCCTTCGACCTCGATGCCATCGGCTCTCCCTAGGATCCTCGCCGCCGTCGCGCTCGGCGGCGCCGCCCTCTGGGCCACGCACCGCCGCGCCAAGGGGCGCGCCGAGGCGGCGCACGCCGCCTTCCCCGCCCAGGGGCGCATGGTGACCGTGCGCGGCAGGCGGGTCCACGCCGTGCAGGCCGGCGAGGGCCCCGACCTCGTCCTCATCCACGGCGCCTCCGGCAACCTGCGCGACCTGACCTTCGACCTCCTGCCCCGCCTCGCCCCCCGCTTCCGCGTGACGGCCTTCGACCGCCCCGGCCTCGGCTGGACCGACGGCGCCCCGGGCCGGGCCTTCACGTCCGCCGCCGAGTCCCCCCAGGACCAGGCCGCCCTGCTCCGCGACGCCGCGCGGGCCCTCGGCATCCGCCGCCCCATCCTCCTCGGCCATTCCTTCGGCGGCATCGTCGCGCTGGCCTGGGCCGTCGCCCACCCCGCCGAGGTCTGCGCTGTGGTCAGCCTGGCCGGCGTCGCCATGCCCTGGTCCGAGCCCATGAGCCTCTTCTACAAGGTCAACGGCTCGGCGCTCGGCGGCACGCTCGCCACGCCCTTCATCGCCGCCTACGCCGGCCCGCGCGCCGTGCACGCCGCGCTGCGCGGCATCTTCCACCCCGACCCCGTCCCCGAAGGCTACGCCGAGGCCGTCGGCACCCCCCTCACGCTGCGCCTCGACCAGCTCAGGGCCAACGCCCGCCAGGTCCGCTCGCTCCTGCCCCACGTGCGCGCCCTCGCCCGCGCCTACCCCGCCCTCACGGTGCCCGTGGAGATCGTCCACGGCGACGCCGACACCATCGTGCCCATCGCCATCCACTCCCTCCCCCTCCTGGACGTCCTGCCCACCGCCCGCCTCACGGTCCTGCCGGGCGTCGGCCACATGCCCCACCACGCGGCGCCCGAGGCCGTGGTGGCCGCCGTGGACCGCGCCGCCAGCCGTTGCCGCGAGGCCCCCCCGCCCCCATAGTCCAAGGCAGGAGGACGCCCCATGGACCTGCCCCTCGACGGCGCCATCAGCCGCTACTACCGCGAGGAGGCCCCCAAGGCCGTGCGCGAGGCCATCGAGAAGGCCGACAAGGACGACATCCTCAACCGCCGCTACCCCTACCGCGAGGAGATGAAGCGCCACGACTACGAGGAGGCCATGGACCGCCTCCAGGTCGAGCTCGTGCGCTTCCAGGCCTGGGTCAAGGACTCGGGCGCCCGCGTCTGCCTGGTCTTCGAGGGCCGCGACGCCGCCGGCAAGGGCGGCACCATCCAGGCCGTGACCGAGAACCTCAACCCGCGCGGCGCCCGCGTCGTGGCCCTGCCCAAGCCCACCGAGATCGAGGCCGGCCAGTGGTACTTCCAGCGCTACATCGCCCACCTGCCCGCGGCCGGCGAGATCGTCCTCTTCGACCGCTCCTGGTACAACCGGGGCGTGGTCGAGCACGTCTTCGGCTTCTGCACGCCCCTCCAGCGCCACCACTGGTTCGAGCAGGTCGGCCCCTTCGAGGAGATGCTCGTCAACGAGGGCATCATCCTGCACAAGCTCTGGCTCGACGTGGGCCGCGCGACGCAGCTCGCCCGCTTCCTCGACCGCGAGCAGGACCCCCTCAAGCAGTGGAAGCTCTCCACCATAGACTCCGAGGGGCTCAAGCGGTGGGACGCCTACTCGGCCGCCATCGCCGAGACCCTCATCAAGACCCACGCCCCCAAGGCCCCCTGGACCGTCGTGCGCGCCGACGACAAGCGCCGGCTGCGCCTCGACGTCATCCGCTCGGTCCTCGCCCCCGCCGCCTACGCGCGCAAGGACGCGGCCGCCGTGGGCGAGGTGGACCCCCAGGTCGTCGGCGGCCCCGAGGTCGTCACGGCCGGGTCCGGCTGATGCTCAAGAGGGGCTACCACCACGGCAACCTCAAGGAAGCCCTGGTCGCGGCCGCCCTGCGCCTCATCGCCGAGAAGGGGCCCAACGGCTTCACGCTCTCGGAAGCCGCGCGCGAGGCCGGGGTCACCCCGGCGGCCGTCTACCGCCACTTCCAGGGCCGCGACGACCTCATCGCCGAGGCCTCGCGCCAGGGCTACGAGATGTTCGCCGACCTCCTGGAGCACGCCTACGCCAAGGGCCAGCCCTCCGCGCTCGCCTCCTTCGAGGCCACCGCGCGCGCCTACCTCGCCTTCGCGCGCAAGTTCCCCGGCCACTACGTCGCCATGTTCGAATCCGGCATCAGCGCGCGGCGCACGCCCGAGCTGCTCAAGGCCGCGACCCGCGCGCAAGGGGTCATGGAGCGCGCCGCCCGCGACCTCTCCCAGCACATCCCCGAGGCCAAGCGCCCGCCCCCCGCCATGTTCTGGGCCCATGTCTGGGCGCTCTCGCACGGGGTGGTGGAGCTGTTCCAGCGTGGCGTGCCGGGCGCGCGCTCGCCCTTTCCGCCCGAGGACCTGCTCGAATCGGGCATCGGCGTGTATCTGCGGGGCCTCGGCCTCATCCCCCCCGACGCCTGACACCTGGACGCCGCCATGGACGCGATCTACGCCCTCGTCTTCGCCGCAGGCGGCCTCGCCACCATGGTGGACGGGGACTGCCCCACGGGCTGCCTGCGCCGCGACGACGCGGCGCCCGCGCTCTCCTTCCAGCTCTCCGAGGCGCGCTTCCAGGGCGAGCCCGCCGGGGTCGAGATCATGGCCCGCCGCGACCTCGCGGTCGCCTTCGGCCCCTTCCAGCCCATGCTGGCCGCCTCCACCACCGAGGACGGGGCGGCCTGGGTGGGCGCGGGCCTGCGCTGGGAGGCCCGCCTGGGCCGCCTCGTCACCGAGGCGAGCTTCGCCCCGGGCCTCTACGTGGCGGGCGACGGCCCCCGCATCGGCACGACGCTGGAGTTCCGCTCGGGGCTCGCCGCCGGCTGGGACTTCGGCCCAGCCACGGTGTCGGTGAGCCTTGACCACCGCTCCAACGGCGGCCTGTCGGACACCAACCCGGGCCTCGAGACGGTCGGCCTGCGCGTGACGATCCCGCTGGACTAGGCGGGCAGGACCACCAGCGACCGCTCGTCCCAGATGACCTGCGTGCGCGTGCCCACGTCCAGCACCGGCTCGCCGATGAAGTTCTTGTTGGAGATGGTCAGGGGCGCCTCGATGCCATCCACGCGCACGTCGTAGTAGGTCATGTCGCCGTAGTAGACGACCTCGTCCACGACCCCGGGCGCGAGCCGGCGGTCCGTGGTCTCGCCGGGAAAGAGGATGCCCAGGGTCTCGGGCCGGATGCCCACCACGGTGCGCCCCGCGACCGCCCCCGCCGGCGCCTGGTCCGGCTCCACCAGGCCGCGCCCGAGCCCCTGCACGTCCACCTCGATGCGCCCGCCCGCCAGCGTCACCTCGGCCGGGATGAAGTTCATCTTGCCGATGAACTCCGCCACCTTGCGCGACTTCGGCCGCCGGTAGAGCGTCTCGGGGTCGTCCATCTGCCCGATGCTCCCCTCGAACATCACGGCGATGCGGTCGGACATGACCAGCGCCTCCTCCTGGTCGTGCGTGACCAGGATGAAGGTGATGCCCACGGTGCGCTGGAGGCGGATCAGCTCGATCTGCATGGTCTCGCGCATCTTCTTGTCGAGCGCGCTCAGCGGCTCGTCCAGGAGGAGCACCTTGGGCCGCAGGATGAGCGCCCGGGCGAGGGCCACGCGCTGCCTCTGCCCGCCCGACAAGGCGTGCGCCGCCCGGCCGCCGTAGCCGCCGAGCCCCACCATGGCCAGCGCGTCGTCCACGCGCCGCGCCTTCTCCTCGCGGCTCGACGCCTCGCGCCGCAACCCGAAGCCCACGTTCTCGGCCACCGTGAGGTGCGGGAAGATCGCGTAGCTCTGGAACACCATGTTGGTCGGCCGCTCGTTGGCCGGCACCCCCGCCATGTCCTTGCCGTCAATGAGCATCCGCCCCTTGGACACCGCCTCGAAGCCCGCGATGGTGCGCAGCAGCGTCGTCTTGCCGCAGCCCGAAGGCCCCAGCAGCGAGAAGAACTCCCCCTGCCGGATGGTCAGGTCTATGCCGCGCAGGGCGTGGTAGTCGCCGAACCACTTCTCGATGCCCGACAGCTCGATGAGGGGGGCACCGGCCCGGGGGGGCGCGGCGCGGGCCGCCACGCGGGGAGTTGCGGTCACAGGAATCCTCCGGTGGATGCGACGCCCGCCCGCGCCAGGCCCCGCCTGCGGAACCACTCGGCGATCACGAGCAGCGTGATGGACAGCGTCACCAGGATCGTCCCCATGGCCATGATGAGCGGCAGCGCGTCCACGAACCGCGTCAGCCCGTAGATGTAGACCGGCAGCGTCGGGTTGGCCCCCGTCAGGAACTGCGCGATGACGAAGTCGTCGAGCGAGATGATGAAGCTGATGAGCAGGCTCGACACGATCCCCGGCGCCACCAGCGGCAGCGTGACCAGCCGGAACGCCCCCCAGCGCGACTCGCCCAGGTCCATGGCCGCCTCCTCCAGCGAGGGGTCGAGCGAGGCGAAGGCCCCGTTGAGGATGGCGATGGAGAAGGGCACGGTGATGACGGTGTGCGCCAGGACCACCGTCCAGTTGGCGAGGTCCAGCCCCAGCGCCTGCCGGATCACCACCAGGAGCGCCACCGCGATGACGATCTCCGGGAGCACCAGGGGCAGCATGACGAAGCCCAGCATGAGCCCCTTGCCGCGGAACCCCGCCATGCTCCCCGACCGGGCGGCGAAGACCCCCAGCAGGGTCGCCAGGACGGCCGTGAAGGCCGCGATGAGGAGCGAGTTGCGCGCCGCCTGCCACAGCGCGTCCGTCTCCCACAGGGCCTCGAACCAGCGCGTCGAGAACCCCGAGAGCGGGAAGGCGATGATGGCCCCGTCGTTGAAGGCGAAGATCGGCAGGAGAAGGATCGGCCCGTAGAGGAACGCGAGCAGCAGGACGGCGTAGACGCGGAAGGGCCAGCCCTTCATCCCCGCGCCCTCAGCCAGCGCCGCATGAGGAGCAGGAACAGCAGAGCGATGACGCCGACGACGATCATGGTCACGATGGCCAGCGCCGAGCCCAGGGGCCAGTTGTTGAGCCCCAGGAACTGCGCCTGGATGAGGTTGGACATGAGCCGCCCGCCCGCCCCCAGCATCAGCTCGGGCGTCACGTAGTCCCCGATCACGGGGATGAAGATGATGAGCACGGCCCCGACCACCCCCGGCATGGCGAGCGGCAGCGTCACCCGCAGGAAGGTCGCGAAGGCCGTCTCGCCCAGGTCCTGGGAGGCTTCCAGGAGGCTCCGGTCGATCTTCTCGAGCGCCACGTAGATGGGCAGGATGGCGAAGACCACGTAGGAATGCGACAGGGCCACGATGACGCTGGAGAGGTTGTAGAGCAGCGCCTCCAGCGGCTCGCGGATGAGGCCCAGGCCCATCAGCGCCGTGTTGATGACCCCGTTGAAGCCCAGGACCACCTTCCACAGGAAGATGCGCACCAGGTAGCTCGTCCAGAACGGGATGGTGATGAGGAACAGCCACAGCGACTTGCGGCTCGGCGCCACGTAGAAGCTGATGAAGTAGGCCATGGGGAAGGCCAGGACCACCGTCACCAGCGTCACCATCGCCGCCACGTAGAGCGACACGGGCAGCGTCCCCCATCGCGTGGCGTTGCCCCAGATGTAGATGGGCGAGGTGAGCGCCTCGCGGTAGTTCGCCAGCGAGGGCGTGGGGTCGATGACCAGCCCGTCCTGCGTCATGAACGAGATGGCGACGATCGCCACCAGCGGGACGGCCAGGAGCAGCACCGCGTAGAGGAACGGCGGCAGCGCCAGGACGGCCGCGCGCGCGCCCTCCGACTGGCCCCGGAGCCTCACGACGCGACCTGCGGCCTGTCCCCCATGGCGCCGTTGAACCCCGCCCCCTCGCCCGGGTCAACCGCTAAGTGCCATGCCAAAGGGGCGGCGCCCCCTCGGACGCCGCCCCCCCCGATGCCAACCCCCGACGCGCGTCAGCGCTTGGAGAACTGGAACGACCGGCGCGCCTTGGCCTTGCCGTACTTCTTGCGCTCGACCACGCGCGAATCGCGCGTCAGGAACCCCGCCGCCTTGAGCGCCGGCCGCAGGGAGGGGTCGAAGAGCTGGAGGGCCTTGCTCACGCCGTGCTTGACGGCCCCCGCCTGCCCCGACAGCCCGCCCCCGGCCACGGTCGCCATGACGTCGAACTGCCCCGACACGCCCGCGATGCTGAAGGGCTGGCGCAGGATCATCTGGAGCACGGGCCGCGCGAAGTAGGCGTTCATGTCGCGCCCGTTGACCGTGACCTTGCCGGACCCCGGCCTGATCCACACGCGCGCCACCGCGTCCTTGCGCTTGCCCGTGGCGTAGGACCGCCCCAGCGAATCGCGCTGCGGCTCGCGCGGGGCGGCCATCTCCACGGGGGCGGCGGGCGCGGCGGCGGTGCCGGCGGTGAGGCTGCCCAGCTCTTCGAGCGACCTGATCTGTTCGGCCATGGTCCTACTGGCTCCGCGTGTTCTTGGGGTTCATGGCGGCCACGTCCAGCACCTCGGGCGCTTGGGCCTCCATGCCGTGCTCGCGGCCGGCGAAGATGCGCAGGTGGCGCATCTGCTGGCGGGCCAGCCGGTTGCCGGGCAGCATCCGCTTGACGGCCTGCTCGATGACCCGCTCGGGATGCGCGCCCTCCAGGATCTCGGCCTTGGTCTTGCTCTTGATGCCGCCGGGGTGGCCCGAGTGCCAGTAGAAGCGCTCCTGGCGCTTGTCCCCCGTCAGCTGCACCTTCTCGGCGTTCACCACGATGACGTTGTCGCCCATGTCCATGTGCGGCGTGAACGTGGGCTTGTGCTTGCCGCGCAGCCGCGTGGCGACGATGGAGGCTAGGCGGCCCAGCACCACGCCCTCGGCGTCGATGACGAACCACTTCTTCTGGATGTCCGCGGGCGTCGCGGAGAATGTCTTCATGGCCTTGGCCCCAGGGTGGCGGCCCCTGGGGGCCGGAACGGATGGCGGCTCCTACAGGACGCCCCCAGCCCCGTCAACCGCCCTCGTCCCGAAAACCGCCCGCCACGTCAAAGGCTTGCGCTCGCGGTATCTCGATACCTCACATCGCTCCGAACTTGGCGTCGAGGTAGTCGAGCAGCGGCGCCTCCGACGGCTCCTCGCCCGTGGCCGCCCGGATCGTCCCGCCCCCCTCCCGCAGGGAGCCGTGCCGCTGGAGCCTCTCGCGCAGCCACAGGACGGCCGGCATGGGGTCGCCGCGCGCCAGGTCGTCGTCGAGGTCGACGATCTCCGCGCGCAACGCGCGGTGCAGACACCCGGCGTAAACGTTTCCCAAGGAGTATGTCGGGAAGTAGCCGAAAAGGCCCACCGACCAATGCACGTCCTGCAGCATCCCATGCGACGGCCGATCCACCGCGAACCCGAAGTCGCGGAGGAACCGGTCGTTCCACGCCCCTTCCAGCTCCCCGACCCTCAGGTCGCCGCGCAACAGCGCCCGCTCCAGGTCGAAGCGCAGGAGCACGTGCAGGTTGTACTGCACCTCGTCCGACTCGGTGCGGACGAAGCCGTCGTGGACGCGGTTGGCGGCGCGGTAGAAGGCCTCCTCGTCGGCCACGCCAAAGTCCCCGAACCTGTCCCGCATCCGGCCATAGAGCCAGCCGCAGAAGGCGCGGCTCCGCCCCAACTGGTTCTCGTAGAGGCGGCTCTGGCTCTCGTGCACGCCCATGGACGCCCCCTGGCCCACGGGCGTCAGCGCGTGGGCCGGGTCCACCGCCTGCTCGTAGGTGGCGTGCCCGACCTCGTGGATGGTGCTGTAGAGGCAGTTGAACGGGTCCGTGGGGCTGGTGCGCGTGGTGATGCGCACGTCCGCCCCCGACCCGGACGAGAAGGGGTGCACCGCCTTGTCCAGCCGCCCGCGCGCGAAGTCGTAGCCGAAGGCCTCCGCCACCTCCCGCGACAGCGCCACCTGCGCGTCCTCCGCGAAGCGGCCGGCGAGGGCCGGGAACTCCACGCCCCGCAGCCTCTCGCGCAGGGCCACGAGGCGCGGCCGCAGCGCCCCGAACATCCTCTCCAGCCCGGCGCTGGTCGCCCCCGGCTCGTAGTCATCGAGGAGCGCGTCGTAGGGGTCGCCGCCCTCGGCGATGGCCTCCCCCTCCTCGCGCCTGAGCCGCACCACCTCCGCGAGCGTGGGCAGGAAGGCCCCCACGTCCTCGCACCCTCGCGCCTCGGCCCACACGCCCTGCGCCCGCGACGTGACTCGCGCGATCTCCGAGGCCAGCCGCGCCGGCACCTTCCTGTTGCGCGTCCAGGCCCGGCGCAGGATGCGGAGGTTGGCCGCCCCCGCCTCGTCGGGCGCCTCCGCCCCTTCCAGCCACTCGCCCAGGCGCGGGTCGGTGCGCCGCGCGTGCAGCACCCCCTCCAGCGCCGCCATCTCCTCGGCGCGCTGCTCGGCGGCCCCGCGCGGCATGACCGTCTCCTGGTCCCAGCCCAGCCGCCCCATCACCTGCCCCAAGGCCTCGGTCTCGCGCTGGAAGGCCATGAGGTCATCATAGGCGCTCATGCGGCCCTCACGGATCGGACGATGGGATGACGCGCCAGGAACCGCGCCCTGACGATCAGGAGCCACAGGAGGATCGCCCCCGCCTGATGGGCGATGGCCACGTGGATCTGCGCCTGGCTCAGCACCGCCCAGACGCCGAGCGCGACCTGGAGCGCCGTCGCGCCCAGCACCGCGAGGAAGGCCGCGCGCGTGGCCGCGTGCGGCGAGCCCCGGGAGCGCCACCACGCCCAGACGACGAGCGCGGCCAGGGCGTAGCCCGTCATGCGGTGCATGAACTGCACCAAGCCGGCGTCCTCGAAGAAGTTGCGCCACAGGGGCGCGAGGCCGAAGGGGTCCGGCGGCAGGAACCCGTCGCCCATGAGCGGCCAGGTCGGGAAGGCCCGTCCCGCGTCTATCCCCGCCACCAGCGCCCCCAGCACGACCTGGAGGAAGCCCAGGTGCATCATCGCCGTGCCCAGGCGCCGGAGCCCCGGCTCCCCCTGCCGGCGCGCGCCGATCAGCTCCGCCTCGGGCCGCCCGAGCAGGAGAGCGTAGCCCCATATCAGCCCCAGGATCACGAAGGCGAGGCCCAGATGGGTGGCCAGCCGGTAGGAGGCGACGCTGACCATGCCCTCCTCCAGCCCCGACGCCACCATCCACCAGCCGATGGCGCCCTGGAGCGCGATGAGCCCCCCCACGAGCGCGAAGCGCCCCGTCCAGCCCCGGGGCATCCGGCGGCCGACCAGTAGCCCCACGAAGCCCAGGAGCCAGGCCAGCCCCACGACGCGGCCCAGGAACCGGTGCCCCCATTCCCACCAGTAGATGACCCGGAACTCAGCGAAGCTCATGCCCCGGTTCATCAGCTCGTACTGCGGCGACTGCCGGTAGAGCTCGAACTCCCGCGCCCAAGCCTCCGCGTTCATGGGGGGAATGCTCCCCATCACGAGGTTCCACTCGGTGATGGACAGCCCCGACTCGGTGAGCCTGGTCAGGCCCCCGACCAGGATCATCACGACCACCAGGGCCAGAAGCACGAGCATCCAGGCCCGCGCGACCCCGCGCCCCCGGTCGCGGCCCGCGTCGATGACGCCGGTGACGGCCACGGGCCTCCCGGCGTCCCCCACCTCCTCGAACACCTTGCGCGCGCGGGTCGCCATGGGAGGCCTCCTTCGCGCCGGGCACTAAGCCTCCGGGCCGCCCCCTTCAAGGCTCCCGGGGGCGTTTCCGGGCGCCCCGCGCCGGGCCCAGCGGACCATCTGGCGCAACACCCCGTGAAGGATCTGCACGTCCTGCCCCGTCAGAGGCAGCCGGCTCCAGAGGTTGCGCAAGGAGAGCTTCATCGCCTCGGCCTTGTGGTCGGGGAAGAAGTAGCCCGCCGCCTCCAGCCGCTCCTCGTAGTGGCGCGCCAGGTGCTCGACCTCCGCCCCCGTCGCCCAGGCGGCCCCCGCGAGCCCCTCGCGCACGCCATCGGCCGCCACGGTCGCCCGCCGCCACTCGTAGGCCACGAGCAGGACGCACTGCGCGAGGTTGAGCGAGGGGAAGTCGGGGTTGACGTCCACCGTCACCACGACGTTGGCCAGCGCCACGTCCGCGTTCTCCAGCCCCGACCGCTCCGGCCCGAACAGGAAGGCCACGCGCTCCCCCGCCGCGACCCGCGCGGCGGCGTCGGCCACGGCCGCCTCCGGGGTCATCACCGTCTTGGTCAGGTCGCGGGGCCGCGCGGTGGTCGCATAGGTCCGCGTGCAGTCGGCGATGGCGCCCGCCACGTCCGCGTGGACCTGCGCCGCGTCCAGCAGCCGCCCCGCCCCGGAGGCCATGGCCACCGCCTTGGGGTTGGGCCAGCCGTCGCGCGGCGCCACCAGCCGCATCCGGCCGAGCCCGAAGTTCCACATGGCGCGCGCCGCCGCGCCCACGTTCTCGCCCATCTGCGGGCGCACGAGCACGAAGGCGGGGGGCACGAAGGCGGGCGGGACCGTCATGGCGCGGGCCTTACGCGGCCCCCGTGGACCCTTCAAGGCCGCCCCGCTAGAAGCCCCCGAACCACAGGGGACGCCCCATGACCCTCACGCCCGCCCGTCCCCAGATCGTGCTCCTCACGCCGCCCGCGCCCGAGCTGTCCGCCTTCCCGGACCTCCTCGCCTCCCTCCTCGACGCGGTCCCGGTCGCCTGCCTGCGCCTGTCGCTGTCCAGCCGCGACGAGGACCGCGTGGCCCGCGCCGCCGACGCCGTCCGCGAGGTGGCCCATGCCCGCGACGTCCCCGTGGTGGTGGACGGCCACGCGCTCTTGGCCCAGCGCCTCGGGCTCGACGGCGTGCACCTGGCCGACGGCGCCCGCTCGCTGCGCAAGGTGCGCGCCGATCTCGGGGCGGACGCCATCGTGGGCGCCTTCTGCGGCGCCTCGCGCCACGACGGCATGACGGCCGGGGAGCTCGGCGCGGACTACGTGGCCTTCGGCCCCGCGGGCGCCACCGCCCTGGGCGACGGCCGCCAGGCCCCGCGCGACCTCTTCGCCTGGTGGAGCGAGATGATCGAGGTGCCCGTGGTCGCCGAAGGCGCTCTCGACGAGGCGGGGGTTGCCTCGCTGGCCCCCGTCGCCGACTTCTTCGCCTTCGGCGCCGAGGTCTGGGAGGCCCCCGACCCCCTCGCGCGCCTGCGCGCACTGGACCGGGCCATCGGCTAGAGCGCCGCCCGCACCGCCTCCTCCGCCTCTCTCGCCAGGGCCTTGCGGTCGCGCCCGGCCACGGGGATGGGCGGGTGCCAGGTGACGACCACGCGCCCCTGGGCCCGCTGCGCCAGGACCGCCAGCAGGTGCGGCCCGAAGGCCGCCCGCCCGAACCAGGCGTAGAAGCGCGGGTCGCGGCCCTCGGGCGCCTCGTAGCGCAGCGTGACCGGCTGGAGCGTGACGCCCGGCCCCACCCCCGGCGCGAGGAGCCCCGCGAGCAGCGCCGGCTTGAAGGGCAGGACGCGGCGCCCGTCCGTGGACGTGCCCTCGGGGAAGAGCGCGAGCCGCTGACCCGCCGCCAGCCGCTCCGCCACCTGCCTGACCTGCGCCGTCGCCTCGCCCCGTGCCTCGCGCCGCACGAAGAGCGTCCCTGTGATGCGCGCGAGCAGCCCGATCCCCGGCCAGCCCGCCACCTCGGCCTTGGACACGAAGACCAGCGGCCCGGCGGCGTTGAGCACGAGGATGTCGAGCCAGGACGAATGGTTGGCGGCCACGATGCCAGCTCCGCGCGAAGGCGCCCCCCGCGTCTCCACCGACAGCGCCAGGAGGCCCAGGGCGATCCGGCAGACCCCCACGGTGATCCACGGCGTGAGGGGCCGCCGGGCCCCGCAGGCGGGCGCCTCCAAGAGCCGCAGCGTCCCGGACAGCGCCACGCCCAGCGCCAGGACGACCGCGAGCGCCCCCCCCCGCGCCCCCGCGCGCAGGCGGCCGAGCGGGGTCACGGCCGGCAGGTCCGGCTCGGGCCCCTCCTGCCACGTGAGGCTCACGGCAGGACGAAGGCCCGCGCCGCGGGGCTCAGCGCGCCCGTGTCCAGCACCATGCAGAGGTCCGTGCAGCCGAAGGCCCGGTCCACGCAGGGACCCAGCCCCACGCGCCCGCCCAGTCGCAGGTACGCCTTCACGAGCGGGGGCAAGGCCAGCATGGCCGCCCGGCGGTCCACGGCCTCCGGCGGGAGCGGCGACCAGGGGCCGTCCCGCGACACGGGGCGCAGGGGCTCGGGCGCGAGGTGGTCGTGATGCAGCGCCGACAAGGGCTGGGCGAGGGCCGCGAGGTCCGTGCCCGCGAAGGACGCCGCACCGAAGAGCACCTCCGCGCCGCGCGCGGCGGCGACCTGGGCGATGCCCTGCCAGAGCCTGTGGAGCGCCGCGCCGTTCCGGTGCGCGGGCGCCACGCAGACCCGCCCCACCTCCAGGAGCCTGCGGCCCGAGCCGCGCAGCGCGCGCAGGTCGAACTCGGCCTCGCAGGCGAAGCCGCCGGCCCGCCGCGCGCCCTCCGCGTCGAGCAGCCGGCAGGTGGCCGCGACCTCTCCGCCCCGCAGGACGTCCGTCACCAGCAGATGGTCGCAGAACGGGTCCCAAGGGTCCGTCTCCAGACCGACTTCGCGGTCCACCCCCGGTCCCGTCGCGCCCAGCTCCTCCACGAAGACGCGAAAGCGCAGCGCCTGGGCCGCGCGGCGGTCCGCCTCGCTCCCGGCGAGCCGCAGCCCGAACTCCGGCAGGTGGCGCGACATGGAGAGCCCCTCGGCCGCCCCCGCGCGGCCCCGGGCCTGCCTAGACTCCGCTTAACGGTTTGGCAACGAATGGGCGCGAGACTCGGGGAGCGGCGGGGCCTAATCTCGGTCCAGCGCCACGAACTCCAGCGCCACCTGGGAGGCGTCCATGACCACCTTGCCGGCCTCGGGAAAGTTGACGGTGATGCGGTGACCCACCACCGACTGCACCTGGCCCACGCCCCATTCCGGGCGCCCAGGATGGCGCACGCGCATCCCCGGGGACAGGTGCGAGGCGGTCATGGACGCGCAGGGTGCCCCTCGCCATGAGCGAAGTCCACCGCTTCCCCCTCGCCCGCGCCCAGGCGCCCCGCCCCCGGCCCGACCTGCCGGCCCTGCTCGCCTCGCGCATCCTCCACGACCTGGTCAGCCCCCTGGGCGCCATCGGCAACGGGGTGGAGCTGCTGCAGCTGACGGGCCCGTCCTCCCCCGAGATGGACCTCATCGCCGAAAGCGTGGCGGCGGCCTCGGCCCGCATCCGCTTCTTCCGCGTGGCGCTCGGCGCGGCCGCCCCCGGCCAGGCCGTCTCGCGCGCGGAGGTCACGGGCACGCTCTCGGCCGTGTCGCGCGGGGGGCGGCTGTCCTACGACTGGGAGGCCCCTGGCGACCAGCCGCGCGCCGAGGTGCGGGCCGTCTTCCTCCTCCTGATGTGCCTGGAGACGGCCATGCCCCAGGGCGGGCACGTGCGCGTGGGCCGCGACGGCCCCGCCTGGGTCGTCGCCGGCGAGGGGCCGGGGTTGCGCGTGGACGAGGCGCTCTGGCAGGGGATGCAGTCGCGCGGGCGCGGCCCCGAGGGCGCGGCCCTCGTCCAGTTCGTGCTCCTGCCCGACGCTCTCGCCGAGATGGGCCGCCCCCTGGCGCTCAAGCTCGCCCCCGACCGGATCGCCGCGCGCTTCTAGGCCCCGGCGCCGCCCGGTCCTTTGGCCAGGATCGCGCCATGCCCTCGAGCGCCGAAGATCTCCGCGCCGTCGCCCGCGCCTACGCCGTCGAGGCCATTGCGAGCCAGCGCCGCAAGGGCTCCAAGGCCGAGCCCTAGGTCAACCAACTCGCGGACGCGGCCCGCCGGATCAGGGAGAGCGAGGCGGCGGACCACCCCACCCTCCTCGCCGCCGTCCTTGCACGGCGTGGTCGAGGACACGGACCGCACGCTCGCCGACGTCCGCGTCGCCTCCGGCCCCGGGGTGTCTGCGCTGGTCGCCGAGATCCCCGACGACAAGTCGCTTCCCAGGGCCGAGCGCAAGAGGCGCCGGGTGATCCACGCCCCGGCCAAGTCGCCGGGCGCCGAGCGCATCAAGTTCGCCGACAAGGCGTCCAGCCTCGCCGCCCTGGCCGATCCGCCTCCGGCGGGCTGGGAGGCGGCGCGGCTGCGCGACTGCGTCGCCTGGACGCGCGCGGTGGCGGCGGGGCTCGCGGGGGCCGACCCGGTGCTGGCGGTGGCCTTCGCCCGCGAGGCCGCGCGGGCGGAGGCGGCGATGGGGGGCTAGGGGCGCACGGTCCCGTCGCCCTCCACCAGGTACTTGAAGGAGCAGAGCTGCTCGGCCCCCACGGGCCCCCGGGCGTGGAGCTTGCCCGTGGCGATGCCGATCTCGGCGCCCATGCCGAACTCGGCCCCGTCGGCGAACTGCGTGGAGGCGTTGCGCAGGAGGATGGCGCTGTCGAGCTCCGCGAAGAAGCGATGCGCCGTCGCGTCGTCCTCGGTCAGGATGGATTCGGTGTGGCCCGAGCCGAAGCGGCGGATGTGGGCGATGGCCTCGCCCACGCCGTCCACCAGCTTCGCCGCGATCACCATGTCCAGGAACTCGCGCCCCCAGTCGTCGGGGCCTGCGCGCGCCGTGCCGGGCACCTTGAGCAGCTCGCCCTCGGTGCGCACCTCCACGCCCGCCCGCAGGAGATCCTCGATCAGCGCCGGCCCATGCTGCGTGTAGAAGCGCCAGTCCACCAGCAGGCATTCGGCCGCCCCGCAGATGCCCGTGCGCCGCGTCTTGCTGTTGAGGACGACGCGGCGGGCCTTTTCGGGGTCGGCCGCCTTGTCGGCGTAGACGTGGCAGATGCCTTCGAGATGGGCGAAGACCGGCACGCGCGCCTCGGCCCGGACGAGCCCCACCAGGCCCTTGCCGCCCCGGGGGACGATCACGTCGATGTGGCGCGTGGCGCCCAGCATCGCCGACACGGCGCCGCGATCGCGGGAGGGGACCATCTGGATCGCGTCCTCGGGGAGCCGCGCGTCGCGCAGGCCCCTGAGGAGGCAGCCGTGGATGGCCAGCGAGGAGTTGAGCGACTCCGAGCCGCCGCGCAGGATCACGGCGTTGCCGCTCTGGAGGCACAGGGCGCCGGCGTCGGCGGTGACGTTGGGGCGGCTCTCGTAGATGACGCCGACGACGCCGATGGGCGTGGCGACGCGGCGGATGCGCAGGCCCGAGGGCACCGTCCAGTCGGCGAGCACCCGGCCCACGGGGTCGCGCTGGGCGGCCACCGCGCGCAGCCCGTCGGCCATGGCGCGGACGCGGCGCCCGTCCAGGCGGAGGCGGTCGAGCATGGCGGGGCCGAGGCCCTTGGCCTCGGCCTCGGCCATGTCCATCGAGTTGGCGTCCAGGATCGCCTGCGCGCCCTCCTCGATGGCGTGGGCGGCCGACACGAGCGCCGCCGCCTTGCGTTCCGAGCTTGCGGTGGCAAGGGCTTGCGCGGCGCTCCTCGCGCGCGCGCCCATGGTCTCGATGAGCTCGGCGGGGGGGAGGTGGTCGAGCATCAGAGCACCATGTCGTCGCGGTGGACGAGCGCCGCGCGCCCCTTGTAGCCGAGCCGGCCTTCGATGTCGCCGCTGCGCAGCCCCTTGATGAGGCGCGCCTCCTCGGCGGTGTAGCGGGTCAGGCCCAGGCCGAGGCGGGCGCCGTCGGGGGCGAGGATGGCCACGGGCTCGCCGCGCCCGAAGCGGCCCGCGACGGCCGTGACGCCGGCGGGCAGGAGGCTGCGCCCCTGGGCCAAGGCGCGGGCGGCGCCGGCGTCGAGCGTCAGCTCCCCCTTGGGCTTCATGGCGGCGATCCACCGCTTGCGGGCGGCCTGGGGGTCGGTGGTGGCGAGGAACCACGTCGCGTTGGCGCCGTCCTCCAGCAACCTCAGGGGGTTGCGGGGCGATCCGAGCGCGATGGCCATGGCGCAGCCGGCCTCGGTGGCGACGCGGGCGGCCATGAGCTTGGTGACCATGCCGCCCTTGGAGAGCCCCGACACGCCCTCGCCGGCCATGGCCTCGATCTCGGGCGTGAGGCGCTCCACGGTGGCGAAGCGGCGGGCCGTGGGGTCCAGGTGCGGGTTGCCGGAGTAGAAGCCGTCCACGTCCGACAGGAGCACGAGGACGTCGGCGCCGGCCGTCACGGCCACCTGGGCGGCGAGGCGGTCGTTGTCGCCGTAGCGGATCTCGTCGGTAGCCACCGTGTCGTTCTCGTTGACGATGGGCACCACGCCGAGGCTCAGCATGGTCTCCATGGTGGCCCGGGAGTTGAGGTAGCGGCGCCGGTCCGTGGAGTCCTCCAGCGTCACCAGCACCTGGCCGGTGACGATGCCGTGGGGGGCGAGCGCCTCCTCGTAGGCGCGCGCCAGCCTGATCTGGCCCACGGCGGCAGAGGCCTGGGACTGCTCGAGCGGGCCGCCGGGGGCGAGGCCCAGGACGAGCCTCCCGAGGGCGATGCTGCCCGAGGACACCAGGATCACCTGGACGCCCGAGGACCGCAGCCAGGCCACGTCCTCGGCCAGGGCGCGCAGCCAGCCTTCGCGCAGGCCCGTGGCGCGGTCCACCAGCAGCGCGGAGCCGACCTTGACGACGAGGCGCTTGGCGGAGGTCAGGGACGCCACGGCTCGGCCTCCCTCTCCCGGGGGGCGCGGCGGGCGTCCACGAGCGCGCGGAGGCCGCGCAGCACCGCCGTCACGCCCTCCCCGGTGGCCCCGGACATCAGCAGGACGGGGGCGCCCACGGCCGCCTCCAGGGCGGCGCGGCGCGCCTCGCGCTCCGCGTCGTCGAGCGCGTCCACCTTGTTGAGCACGGTCACGCGGGGCTTGGCGGCCAGGCCGCCGCCGTAGGCCAGGAGCTCCGCGACGATGGTGCCGTGGTCGGCCGCCACGTCCTCGCCGGTGCCGTCCACGAGATGGAGGAGGGCCGCGCAGCGCTCCACGTGGCCGAGGAAGCGGTCGCCCAGGCCGCGGCCCTCCGACGCCCCCTCGATGAGGCCGGGGATGTCGGCCACGACGATCTCGGCGCCGTCCACGGGCACCACGCCGAGGTTCGGCACCAGGGTCGTGAAGGGGTAGTCGGCGATCTTGGGGCGGGCGTTGCTGGTGGCGGCGAGGAAGGTGCTCTTGCCGGCGTTGGGCAGCCCCAGGAGGCCCACGTCGGCGATCAGCTTGAGGCGCAGGACCAGGGTGCGCTCCACGCCCTCCTGACCGGGGTTGGCGCGGCGCGGCGCGCGGTTGGTGGAGGTCGCGAACCGCAGGTTGCCCCAGCCGCCGTTGCCCCCCTGGGCGAGCACGACCCGCTGGCCGGGCGCGGCGAGGTCGGCCACCAGGGTCTCGCCGTCCTCCTCCAGCACCTCCGTGCCCACGGGGACGCGCAGCGTCGCGTCGCCGCCCGAGGCGCCGGTGCGCTGGCCGCCCTCCCCGGGCCGGCCGTTCCGGGCGAAGAAGTGCTGCTGGTAGCGGAAGTCGATCAGGGTGTTGAGGCCCTCGACCGCGACGGCCACCACGTCGCCGCCCCGGCCCCCGTCGCCGCCGTCGGGGCCGCCGAACTCCACGAACTTCTCGCGCCGGAAGCTCAGCGCGCCGTGGCCGCCCGCGCCCGAGCGGACGTGCACCTTGGCGAGGTCGAGGAACTTCATGGGGCGGCCTCCCGTCAGGGCTGGGGGCATAAGGGGTTCGGGGGCGAGGCTCAACATGGGTGTTCCGGGGGCGCGATTCGTCGGTCGGCCCCCAGGATGCGCCGGAAGGGTTGACGATTCCCTAGGCCACCGCGCGTTGCTCCGCCGAGGCGCCGGCCCCGCGCCCGCCGGCTCAGGCCAGGCGCAGGGCGTAGGTCCAGGTGGGCGCCACGGCGCCGCGCGCCACCGAGAAGGCCTCGGCATCGCCCAGGTACTCGAAGCCCGAGTTGGTGAGCACGCGCGCGCTCCCGGGGTTGTCCTGGAAGACCTCCGCGAAGATCGCCTCCGCGCGCTGGGGGTTGGCGGCGATGAGGGCGGCCACGGCCTCGGACGCGATGCCGGCGTTCCACAGGCCGGGGGCGACCCAGAAGGAGACCTCGGACTGCCGGCGGTCCAGGCGGGCGAGGTGGACGAGGCCCATGACCTCGCCCAGGCCCTGGGCGGCGCCGTCCACGGCCCAGACGTCCTCCGTGCGGTCGGGGAGCAGGGCGCGGGCGACCAGCGCCTCGGCGGCGCCGGGCGGCAGGGGGTGGGGGATGGAGCGCGTGCCGCGCGCCACCCGTTCGTCGCCGGCGTGCAGCGCGATGGGGCCCGCGTCCGAGCGGCGCAGGGGCCGCAGGACGAAGCGGTCGGCCGCGATCAGCGGCTGGCGCTCGCCGGTCGGGGGGGCCACCAGCCCCAGGGGTTCCAGCCGCACGCGGGCCTCCTCGATTCGGTCGCGCGACAGTAGGGGCGCGGCCTTGCCGTTGCATGAAAAGTGGGCGCCGGAATGACGAAGGGACCGGCGATGCCGGTCCCCTCGGCCTCGCGGCGGGTCCGGCTACTCGGCGGCCTGGGCCACGGGCGCGTCGGAGGCGGGCACGACCGACACGAAGCTGCGCCCCTTGAGGCCCTTGTGGAACTGCACGCGCCCCTCGGTGACGGCGAAGATCGTGTGGTCGGTGCCGATCATCACGCCCCGGCCCGGCCAGTGCTTGGTGCCGCGCTGGCGGATGATGATGTTGCCGGCGACCACGGATTCGCCGCCGAACTTCTTGACGCCGAGGCGCCGGCCGGCGCTGTCGCGCCCGTTGCGGCTGGAGCCGCCTGCCTTCTTGTGAGCCATGCCCGTTACTCCTTGGTGGCGGCGTCGTCGGCCGCGGGGGTGTCGTCGTCGCCAGCCCCGTCGCTGGCCTCGCCGGAGGCCTTGGCGCCGGTGCCGGCGAGCACGGCGGCGGCGGCGGCCACGGCCGCCACGCCCACGGCGGCGGCGGCGCCCAGCGCCACCTTGCCGAGGCCGGAGGCGGCGTCCTCCACGCGCTCGGCCACGTCCTCCACGCGGTCCGCGACGGCCTCGGCCACGTCCTCGGCGCGGTCGCGCACGGACTCCACGGCGTCCTCGAGCCGGTCGGCCACGGCCTCCACGACCTTGGCGGCGCGGCGGCGGGGAGCCTTGGTGGCCTCGGCCACCGTCGCGGCCTCCGTCGCGGCCACCGTCGCGGCCGCGCCCGAGAGCACGGCGGCGGGCGCCGTGGCTGCGGCGGGCGCGCGGAAGGCGGCGCCCAGGGCGGCGCGGACGCCGGTGGCCTCGCCCCCCGAGGCCAGGATGGCGGTGACGCGCACCAGCGTGAGCTGCTGGCGGTGGCCCTTGGTGCGCTTGGAGCTGTGCTTGCGGCGGCGGCGGACGAAGTGGATGACCTTGTCGCCCTTGACCTGGTCCAGCACGGTGGCCTGGACGGCGGCGCCCCTGACGAGCGGCGCGCCGACCGTGTCGCCGACCACCAGAACCTCGTTGAACTGCACCGCCTCGCCGGCCTCGGCCTGGAGCTTCTCCACGCGCAGGGCGTCGCCCGCGCGCACCGTGTACTGCTTGCCGCCCGTCCTGATGACAGCGAACATGGTCGTCCCTTTCGTCTGCCGCGCCCTGTGGCCCCCCGTCGGCTTGGGGCGTTGCCTGCCTCGGGCGGCGCGCCCCCGGGGGGGCGGTTGTGGATGCGCGGGAACGCGCGAGGCCCGGCGAATCCGCTTGCCGGGATGGCGGCTTATGTGCGTGGGTCGCCCCCGTGTCAACCGGGGGACCGCCCGTGCGCCCTGCCCTCCTCGCGCTCCTGCTGCTCGCCGCCTGCGGGCCGGGGCTGGACCTGCGCGGCCTCGCCGGCCCCGGCGAGGCGGGGCGCCGGGGGGCGGTGGAGATCGCCGTCAAGGGGGCCTTCCCGCAGGTCCTGGGCGACATCGCGGCGGGCGGCGGGCCGGCGCTGGAGGCGGCCTTCGACGCCGCCGGCGTGCCCGAGGGCGACCGGGCGGCGCGGACGCTCCAGCTGGGCGGCGACCTCGGGCTCTACGAGGCCAACCCGGGCGCCCTGGCGGCGGCCATCGCCCTGATGGGCTAGAGCTGCTCGGTGGTTATGGCGCGCGCGGAGGCGCGGCCGAGCGCGCGGGAGATGCCGGTGAAGGTCTCGTCGAAGGCCGCGAAGACCGCCTGGTTGAGCGCCTGCCCGGCCTCCGTCTCGGAGAAGGCGATCAGCGCCTCGAGGTCCTCGTCGCCCGCGGGGCCGTAGGCCATCAGGAGGAAGCTCAGGACCCATTCGGTGGTGTCGGCCCTGATCTGCGGCTCCTGGGCCATGACGTCGGCGAGCACGTCGCTCTCGGTCACGGCGGGCTCCACGCCGCCGCCGTCCAGGAGGCCGAGGTAGTAGGCCATGTTGCCGTTGAGCGCGGCCACCACGTTGGTCTCGACCAGGTCGTTGGCCTCCGCGTAGCGGCGGATCAGGTCCAGGCGCGGCGAGCCCTCGCCGATGGCCACGGCCGCCGCCTCCTTGGCCATCTGCTCCACGTCGTCGTCGAGCATGGCCTCGCGCGCCGACAGCTCCAGGCGGGCGAAGGTGGCGCCGGGCTCGGCGGCGAAGAAGGCCAGCATGGGGGCCACGTCCTCGCCCCGCAGGGCCGCCGCGAAGTCCTCCAGGACCTCGGTTTCCATGCGCCCGGCGTCGTAGATGCCGGCGACCGTGGCCGTCCATTCGTCCGGCAGGGCCTCGCCCTGGTAGAGCTGGCCGCCGAGCTCGGCGCCGTAGGCCTCGCCCTCGCGCGCCATGACGGCGATGATGCCGGGCAGCTCCATGGCGTCGAAGAGCGCGAGCACGTCCTGGGGCGCGGCCTGGGCGGCCTCGTCGGGCGGCGTGACCACGGGGGGGTCGGCCGGGACCTGCTGCGCGAGCGCGGGAGAGGCCAGGAGCGCGAGGAGGAGGGCGGGGCGGACGGGCATGGGCGGCTCCTGGGAGGGGTGGCGGGGAGATACGCCGCGGGCCCCCCGCCGCCAAGCCCGCGCGCCGCGAGGGTCAAGCGAACGTCATCGCCGCCCTTGCGCGAGGGGCCCCCTGCGGCTAGACCCGCCCCCGGCCGCGGAGAGATGCCGGAGCGGTCGAACGGGGCGGTCTCGAAAACCGTTGAGGGTGCAAGCCTTCCCAGGGTTCGAATCCCTGTCTCTCCGCCACCTCAGCCCAGCACGCGCCGCACCGCGTCGTCCCAGAGCCCGAGCCTCCGGGCGCGCTCGCCGGGCGCCATGCGGGGCTCGAAGCGGCGGTCGAGCGCCCAGGCCCGCGCGAACCCCTCGGCGTCGGGCACGAGACCCGCCGCGCGGCCGGCGAGCCAGGCGGCGCCCAGCGCGGTCGTCTCGCGCACCACGGGGCGGTCCACGGAGGTGCCGAGCAGGTCCGCCAGGCGCTGCATCGTCCAGTCCGACGCCGTCATGCCGCCGTCCACCCGCAGCGTCGCCCCCGCCGCCCCGGGCCAGTCCCGCGCCATGGCCCCGAGCAGGTCGCGCGTCTGGAAGGCCACCGATTCGAGCGCGGCGCGGGCGATCTCGGCCGGCCCCGTCCCGCGCGTGAGCCCGAAGAGCGCGCCCCGCGCCCCGGCGTCCCAGTGGGGGGCGCCCAGGCCCGTGAAGGCGGGCACCATCACCACGTCCTGCGCGGGGTCGGCGCGCTCGGCCAGCCCCTGGGTCTCGGCGGCGTCGGCGACGATCCCGAGCCCGTCGCGCAGCCACTGGACCACGGCGCCCGCCACGAAGATGGAGCCTTCGAGCGCGTAGGTGGGGGTGCCGTCCAGGCGGTAGGCGACGGTCGTCAGGAGGCGGTTGCGCGAGCGCACCCTCTCGGCGCCCGTGTTGAGCAGCGCGAAGCAGCCCGTGCCGTAGGTGGCCTTCATCTGGCCGGGGGCGAAGCAGGCCTGCCCCACCGTCGCCGCCTGCTGGTCGCCGGCCACGCCCCGGATGGGCACCGCGCCCCCCAGCAGCGTGGTGTGGCCGAAGTCGCCGGCCGAGTCGCGCACCTCGGGCAGCATCGCGCGCGGCACGTCGAGCCGGCGAAGCAGGTCGTCGTCCCAGTCCTGGGCGCCGATGTCGAAGAGCATCGTGCGCGCGGCGTTGGTGGCGTCGGTGGCGTGCACGCGGCCCTCGGTGAGCCGCCAGACGAGGAACGAGTCCACCGTGCCGAAGAGGACGCGGCCCTCCCGGGCGGCCTCGCGGCAGCCCAGCGCGTCGAGCAGCCAGGCGAGCTTGGTGGCCGAGAAGTAGGGGTCGAGGAGGAGGCCCGTGCGCTCGGCCACGTGGTCCGCCCACCCCTCGTCCCTGAGCGCCTCGCAGAGCGGCGCGGTGCGGCGGTCCTGCCAGACGATGGCGGGGGCCAGCGCGCGGCCCGTGTCGCGGTCCCACAGCAGCGTGGTCTCGCGCTGGTTGGTCAGGCCGATGGCGGCGGCCGTCTCCCCGTCGAGCGCGGCGCGCGCGGTGGCGAGCGTCGTGCGCCAGAGGTCCTCGGGGTCGTGCTCCACCCAGCCGGGGCGGGGGAAGCGCTGGGGGAACTCCTCCTGGGCCGCGCGCAAGGGGCGCAGGTCCCCGTCCGGGCCGGTCCCGAACAGGATGGCGCGGGTGGAGGTCGTGCCCTGGTCGGCGGCCAGGATCATCCGAAGCGGTTGGGCGCGTTCTCGCCCCGCGTGGCGAACCAGACGATCAGGATGATGGCGCCCACGATGGGGATGAAGGCCAGCAGCAGCCACCAGCCCGAGCGGTCCGTGTCGTGGAGCCGCCGCACGCCGATGGCGATGCCCGGGATCAGCACGGCGAGCGAGTAGACGGTGCTGAGGATGGCCACGTTGCCCTGCCCGAAGATCACCAGGTCCAGGATGGACAGGGCGATGCTGATGAGCACGTTGGCGAGCGTCGCCCACCAGTACTCGCCCCGGTTCGAGCGCCCCGAGAAGTCGGCGTAGTTCCGGAAGAAGCGCCTGAACGCCTCGCCCATGCCGACCTGTTCGTGGTAGTCGCGCCCCGTGGCGGCAAAGGCCGGCGCGCCGGGGTAGGAGCGGACGTTGCTCGCGCCCGGGGCGCGCGGGGCCAGGCCGGGGACGTGGCGGAAGGCGGGCTCCCAGTCTGCCATGCCCTCGCGCCACACCAGCGTGTCGGGCTGGACGACCCCCGCGTCCGTCAGCGCCCTGAGCGCGGACTCCTCCACCGGGCCCTTCCGGTCGCCGCCCACCGCGTAGTACCATCCGTCCGCCATCGCGCCCTCCCGTTTCCGTGAAGTGTCGCTGCGTCGGGCGCGGCTTTCAACCGGATTCGTCGGGGCCTTCGTGGGCGCGCGCGCCCCGGAAGCCCAGGGCGACGACGAACTTCTCGGAGCTGTCGGCGCGGCTCGCCGGCGGCTTGACGTTGTGGACCTCGCGGAAGGCGCGCTTCAGGCGGGCCTGGAGCGTGCCCTCGGCGCCGCCCTGGAGAACCTTGGCGACGAAGGCGCCGCCGGGGGCCAGCACGTCGAGGGCCAGCTCGGCCGCCGCCTCGCAGAGCGCCACGATGCGCAGGTGGTCGGTGGCGCGGTGGCCCGAGGAGGCGGCGGCCATGTCCGACAGGACCACGTCGGCCTGCCCGCCGAGCCAGGCTTTGACCCGGTCGTCGGCGCCCTCGGAGAGGAAGTCGAGCACGTGGATGGTCGCGCCCGGCACCGGGGCGACCTCCTGGAGGTCGAGGCCGAGGACGGTGCCCTGGGGCTTGCCGGGCAGGCCCAGGGCGTTGACGCGCGGCACGGCCACCTGCGCCCAGCCGCCCGGCGCGCTGCCGAGGTCCACGACGCGGGCGCCGGGCCTGAGGAAGCGGAAGCGGTCGTCGAGCTCGGCGAGCTTGTAGGCGGCGCGGGCGCGATACCCTTCGGCCTTGGCGCGCCGCACGTAGGGGTCGTTGAGCTGGCGCTCGAGCCAGCGGGTGGAGGAGACCGTGCGGCCCTTGGCGGTCTTGACGCGCACCGCGAGGTCGCGCGCGCCGCGGCCCGGTCCTTTGGCGGGAGGCTTGGCCATCCTCACCCCCATAGCGCCGGAAGGGGCCGCGCGGAAGCGGTCAGCGCCGCGCCCGGCCCCCCGCCCGCCTCGCGCGCCCCTCGCCCTCGGCCACGGGCGGGCGGTTGAACCGGATCCACTCGCCGCCCGAGGGGTCGGCGTTCATCAGGAAGTTGGCGGCGCGGATCGCCTCCATCTCCTTGCCGGGGCGGCTGCGGGTCGAGCCCAGACCGAAGAGGGACACGAAGGCCTCGTCGTCCATGCCCTCGGGCAGCACGATCCCGGCCGCCTGCACCTCGGCGCGCTTCTCGGCGATGGCCTTCTGCGTCACGGGCAGGGCCACGGGGTTCATGATGGCGCTGGTCATGCCCGCGCCGATGGCCATGGGCAGGAAGGCGTTGTTGATGCCGTGCCGGTTGGGCAGGCCGAAGGAGATGTTGGAGGCCCCGCAGGTGGTGTTGACGCCCAGCTCCTCGCGCAGCCGGCGCACCAGCGCGAAGACCTGGAGGCCCGCCGTCGCCATGGCCCCCACGGGCATGACCAGGGGGTCCACCACGATGTCGTGGGCGGGGATGCCGTGGTCGGCGGCACGCTGGACGATCTTCTTGGCGACCGCGAAGCGGACGTCCGGGTCCTCCGAGATGCCGGTGTCGTCGTTGCTGATGGCGACGACAGGCACGTCGTACTTCCTGACCAGGGGGAGCACGAACTCCAGCCGCTCCTCCTCGCCCGTCACGCTGTTGAGCAGGGGCCGCCCCTTGGCGACCCTGAGCCCGGCCTCCAGCGCGGCCGGCACGGAGGAGTCGATGCAGAGCGGCACGTCCACGAGGCCCTGCACCAGCTCGATCATCCGCGTCATCAGCGGGGGCTCGGTCTCGTTGGGGTTGGGGTTGGAGTTGTAGACGACGCCCGCGTTGACGTCCAGCATCGTGGCCCCGGCGGCCACCTGCGCGACCGCGTCGGCCTCCACGGTGGAGAAGTCGCCGGCCTCCAGCTCGGCCGCGAGCTTCTTGCGCCCGGTGGGGTTGATGCGCTCGCCGATCACGCAGAAGGGTTGGTCGAAGCCGATGACGGCCGTGCGCGTGGCGCTCTCGACGACGGTGCGGGTCACGCGGGCACCTTGACGGCCGGGGCGCCGCCGGTACGGGCGACGGCCCATTCCGCCGCCTGGCGGATGCCGCCCAGCGGGAAGAGGTGCACCTGCTCGATGGCCGGGTGCGCGGCCCGGGCCAGGGCCTCGACCACCTCGTCGGGCTCGTAGGGCAGCAGGAGCTTGGTCACGTCCATGGCCCGCTTCTGGAGCACCTGGAGCGAGGGGCCGACGCCGCAGGCGATCGCGAACTTGATGAGCGTCTGGAGCTTCGCGGGGCCCGCCACGCCGATGTGGACGGGGATGTGGATGCCCTCCGCGCGCAGCCGGTCGGCCCAGGCCAGCGCGGGGGCGGCCTCGAACACGAACTGGGTCGTCAGCGCGACGGTCGCGCCCGTGCGCTCGGCGAAGGCCTGCTTCCAGCGCAGGGCCTCCATGACCAGGCGGTCGGAGCCGTCCGCGTCTATGTCGCGGTTGCCCTCGGGGTGGCCGGCGAGGTGGAGGCGCGCGAAGTCCCCGAAGAGCCCCGTCTCCAGGAGCTGCATGGAGCTGTGGAAGTCGCCCAGGGGCTCCCTGCGGCCGCCCGCCAGGATCAGGCCCTCGGTGACGCCCGCCTCGCCCCGGTAGCGCGCCACGAGGTCGGCGAGGGCGGCGCGGTCGGCGATGGAGCGCGCGGGGAAGTGCGGCATGACCGGGAAGCCCTCGCGCGCCAGGCGCCGGGCGGTGGCCACCATGTCGGCCGTCTCGGTGCCGTCGATGTGGGCCACGTAGACGCGCGTGCCGGGCGGCAGGAGGGCGCGGAGGTCCTCCACCTTCTCGGCCGTCCGGGGCATGACCTCGATGGACCAGCCCCGGAGCAAGGCGGGCGTGGCCGTGGCCGCGGCCGGGGCCTCCTTGCGGCGCAGGAAGGGGAGGAGGGACATGAGGGACTCCTTGAGCGTGGGGCGCGAGGTCACGCCCGGCCGTCGTTGGCGATGAGCGCGCGGAGCCTCTCCGCGTCGTAGAGGGCGTCGAGCCGCGCGGCCTCGCGCCGGGCCACCTCCCCGGCCTCGCCGTCCTGGGCGGGCGCGGGGGCCTTGCGCCACTCGGCGAGGTAGGCGTCGGCTTCGCGCGCGCCCCCGCGCATGGCGGCGCGGTCTATGGCCTGCTCGAAGCGCTCGGGCAGCTGGACCTTGGCGGCGCGGCGCCCCTGCCCCACGATCACCTGGGCCGGGATGTCGCGCCAGTAGACGATGGTGACGTCGGGCATGGGGTCCTCGGGGGCCGGCCGGGGGGGCCGCTCGCGGGCCTTCTAGGGGACGGCGCGGGGCGGGCCGCGACGGAATGCGACGCTCCTGGTCGCGCGGCGACCGCCACGCGAACCTTGCGCCGAGGCCCCCGGTTCCCCTAATGTCGGGCCAACTCGACTTGGAGGGCGCGCGATGGCGCCCAGGCGTCCCGACGGCGCGGCCGCGTTCCCCAGGGCGGTCGAATCGGCCGTGCCCCAACGACCCGACCCGGCCTCGCTCTACGCGGCGCTGGACCTCGGGACCAACAGCTGCCGGATGCTGATCGCCCAGCCCAAGGGCGCGCAGTTCCACGTGGTCGACTCCTTCTCCAAGTCCGTCCAGCTCGGCCAGGGGCTGGAGGCGACGGGGCGTCTGTCGCGCGCCGGCATGGCCCGCACCATCGGCGCGGTCCGCATCTGCCGCCAGAAGCTCCAGCGCCACGGCGTCACGCGCATGAGGCTCGTGGCCACCGAGGCCTGCCGGCGCGCCGCCAACGGCGCGGCCTTCCTGGCCCAGCTGAAGCGCGAGACCGGCCTCGCCCTCGAGATCATCCAGCCCGAGGAGGAGGCGCGGCTCGCCGTGATCTCCTGCGCGCCCCTCGTCTCCACGCGCACCGAGCAGCTCCTGGTGGTGGACATCGGCGGCGGCTCCACGGAGCTGGTCTGGATAGACCTCACCGCGGTGCCCCGGCGCGAGCGCCCCCGCGCCATCATGCGGCTGCACGCGGGCTTCCGGCAGGACGCGGGGCCGTTCCCCGTGGCCCAGGTGGTGGACTGGATCAGCGTGCCCCTGGGGGTCGCCACCCTGCGCGACCAGTTCGAGGACGTGGAGGACGACGCCGCGCGCTTCGCGCTCATGTCGTGGTCCTTCGAGGAGAACCTCGCGGGCTTCGCCCCCTCGGGCGCGGCCCAGGCGCGCGAGGGGTTCCAGATCATCGGCACCTCCGGCACGGTGACGACCGTCGCGGCCTCGCACCTGGGCCTCAAGCGCTACGACCGCGCCAAGGTGGACGGGCTGCGCATGACCTCGGACCAGATAGACGCGGTGATCCGCGCCTACCTCCAGATGGGGCCGGAGGGCCGGCGCGCCGACCCGCGCATCGGGCGCGACCGCCACCACCTCATCATGTCCGGCGCCGCCATCCTGCAGGCGCTGATGCGGCTCTGGCCCACGGACCGGCTGTCGGTGGCCGACCGGGGGCTGCGCGAGGGGCTGCTCTACGCGCAGATGAGCGCGGACGGGGTGCTGGAGGACGCGCTCTAGGCGGGGTGCCCCAGGAGGCAGGCCTCCCAGGGGCCCAGCGCCACGGCCCCCTCCCCCGGCGCCACGCCGAGCCCCTGCCCCACGTCGCGCCACGCGCCCTCCGGCAAGAGCGCCGTCGCGGGCGCCTCGCCGAGGTTGGCGACGAGCAGCACCTGCTCGCCCGCGCCCACGCGCAGGACGCGCAGGACGTCGCCCTCGGCGGCCACCGTCTGGGCGCCCGTCCTGAGGGCGGGATGCGCCCGGCGGAAGGCCAGCGCGCGGCGGTAGTGGTCGAGCATGGAGCCCTCCCCCTGGGCGCCGGCGGCCAGCGCGAGGTGCTCGGGCGGCACCGGCAGCCAGGGCGTGCCCGTCGTGAAGCCCGCCGCCTCGTTGGTCGCCTCCCAGGGCATGGGCGTGCGGGCGCCGTCGCGGCCCTTGAACTCGGGCCAGAAGGCGATGCCGTAGGGGTCGCGCAGGTCATCGAAGCGCAGCGCCGCCTCCGGGAGCCCCAGCTCCTCCCCGTAGTAGAGGCAGAGCGAGCCCCGGAGGCAGGCGAGCACCGTGGCGTAGGCGCGGTGCGCGGCCTCCGAGAGGCCCCAGCGCGTGCGGTGCCTGACCGTGTCGTGGTTGGAGTAGCTCCAGCAGGGCCAGGCGTCGGGGGCGGCCTGGGCGAGCCTCTCGAAGGTGCGCGCGAAGCCCGCGGCGGTGGCGCGGGCGGGCTGGAGCAGCTCGAAGGGGTAGCACATCTGCACCTTGTCCCCCCCGCTGGTGTACTCGGCCATGATCTCCAGGCCCCTCTGCGCGTCGCCCACCTCGCCCACGGCGGCCGCCCCGTAGGGGTCGAGCACCGCGCGGAAGCGCTTCAGGAAGGCGAGGTTCTCGGGCTGGTTCTTGGAAAACAGGTGGAGCTGGTGGTTGTAGGGGTTGACGGAGGGGGCGATGGAGTCGTTGCGCAGCTCGCGCGGGAGCGGAGGGTTGTCGCGCAGGTACCTGTCGGCGAAGTAGAAGTTGATGGTGTCGAGGCGGAAGCCGTCCACGCCGCGCCGCAGCCAGAACCGCGCCACGTCGAGAAGCGCGTCCTGCACGGCCGGCTGGTGCAGGTTGAGGTCGGGCTGGGAGGCGAGGAAGTTGTGCAGGTAGTACTGCTCGCGCCCCCCGTGCCAGGCCCAGGCCGAGCCGCCGAACACCGACAGCCAGTTGTTGGGGGGCGTGCCGTCGGGCCTGGGGTCGGCCCAGACGTACCAGTCCGCGCGCGGGTTGTCGCGGCTCGACCGGCTCTCGATCCACCAGGGGTGCTGGTCGGAGGTGTGCGACAGCACCAGGTCTATCATCACGCGCAGGCCCAGGCGGTGGGCCTCGGCCACGAGGCGGTCGAAGTCGGAGAGGCGCCCGAACATCGGGTCCACGTCCAGGTAGTCCGACACGTCGTAGCCGAAGTCCTTCATGGGGCTCCTGAAGAAGGGGCTGATCCAGACGGCGTCGGCGCCGAGGGAGGCGACGTGCCCGAGGCGCCGCGCGATGCCCCCGAGGTCGCCCACGCCGTCCCCGTCCGTGTCCTGGAACGAGCGCGGGTAGATCTGGTAGATGACGGCGCCGCGCCACCAGTCCGGGTCCATGGGCAGCGGCGCGACCCCCGGAAGAAGCCCGCCCGTCCGCTCCGCCATCGCGCCCGCCTCCGCAGCCCCGGGCGGGGATAGGGCACGGGCGGGCGGCCGTCCAGCGGCGGCGCCGCGATGGGCGAGGGCCGGAACCCGTGGCGCGGCGGCCGGCGCCGGCGATCCCGGCCCTGTCTCCCTCGCCCCCCCTGCGGGCTTGATGCGGCGTCCGGGCGCGTCCTATGACCCTGCGGGCCGCCCGGCCCCTGGAAGGACACCGCATGACCCTCCCCGCCCCGACGCTCACCCTGGTGGCCGACGTGGGCGGCACCAACACCCGCGTGGCCCTGGCCCGCGGCCTCAGCGTGGACGGCGCCAGCGTGCGCCGCTACGCCAATGCCGAGCACCCCGACATCGGCGCGGTCCTGCGGCGCTTCCTTCTGGACGAGGGCGGCCCCCGCCCCGCCGCCGCCTGCGTGGCCGCCGCCGGCCCCGTGCGCGAGGGGCGCGTGACGATGACCAACATCGACCACTGGCCCCCCATAGAGAAGGCGGCGCTGGCGGAGGCCACCGGCGCGGGCGTGGTCGCCATCCTCAACGACCTCCAGGCCCAGGGCCAGGCCTTGGGCCACATCGCCCCCGCGCGCCTGCGCGCCGTCATCGCCCGCCCCGAGGCCAACCCCCACGCCGCCAAGCTCGTGATCGGCGTGGGCACCGGCTTCAACGCGGCCGCCGTCTACGACACCGAGGGCGGGCGGCTCGTGACGCCCTCGGAGTCGGGCCACGTCAACCTGCCCATCCGCACCGCCGCCGACGCGCGCCTCGCGGCCTGGCTGGCCGAGAACCGGGGCTTCCCGTCGGTCGAGGAGGCGCTGTCGGGCCGGGGGCTCGCCAACGTCTATTCCTGGCTCTTCGACGAGGACGGCCGGCCCGAGCCCCGGCTGGGCGCCACGGGCCGCATCACCAGCGCCGAGGTCATGGAGCGGCTGGAGGCGGGCGAGCTGCGCGCGCTCCGCGCCGCCCGCGCCTTCGCGCGGATGCTCGGCACGGTGGCGGGCAACCTCGCGCTCATCCAGCTGCCCTACGGGGGCATCTGGCTCGCGGGGGGCATGGCGCGGGCGGTGGCGCCCTGGCTGTCCGAGCTGGGCTTCGAGGAGGCCTTCCACGACAAGGGCCGCTTCGCCCCGCTCCTGGCCGAGTTCGGCGTGGGGGTCATCGAGGACGACGACGCGGCGCTCACCGGCTCGGCGGCGCACCTCTTGGGCCTGCTGCGGCGCGGGCACTCGCCGACCTGACCGGGGCGGCCCCGCCCCCGGGCCCGCGCCCGCCGCCCTCAGCCCTCACCCCTGGGCCGGACCCCGGGCACGGTAGGCCAGCGCCTGGTCCACCGTCGCCGTCAGGTCGGTCAGCGAGAAGGGCTTGGGCAGGAACCGCGAATGCGGGATCAGGGCCTTGTGCTCGGCGAAGGCCTCCTCGGCGTAGCCCGACACGAAGACCACCCGCGTGTCGGGGCGGCTGGCCAAGGCCTCGCGCACCCAGGTGGGGCCGTTCTTGCCGGGCATGATGACGTCCGTCACGAAGAGGTCCACCGCCAGCGCGGGGTCCGCGAGGATCGCCAGGGCCGTCTCGGCGCTGTCGGCCTCCACCACCGTGTAGCCCCGCAGCCTCAGCGCGCGCGAGGCGAAGGCGCGCACCGGCGCCTCGTCCTCCACCAGCAGCACCACGCCCTCGGCGCGGCGGGGGGGCGCGGGGGCGGCGGCGGGCTGGGGCGCGGGCGCCGCGGGCTCGGCCGCGTCCTGGGCGGGGAGCCACAGCGTGAAGACCGTGCCGCGCCCCACCTCGCTGTCGGCGAAGATGTAGCCGCCCGTCTGCTTGATGATGCCGTAGGCGGTGGAGAGCCCCAGGCCCGTGCCCTCGCCCGGCTTCTTGGTCGTGTAGAAGGGCTCGAAGATCTTGGGCAGGCGGTCGGGAGGGATGCCCGTGCCGTTGTCGGCCACGCGCAGGACCACGTAGTCGCCCGGCGGCACCGTGGCGCGGTCGCGCTCCAGCGGCGCGGCCAGGTGGCGGTTGTGGGTGGACACGCGCACCTCGCCCCCGCCCGGCATCGCGTCGCGCGCGTTGACCACGAGGTTCATGAGCACCTGCTCGAGCTGCCTCTTGTCGGCGCGCACGGGGCGCAGGGCGGGGTCGTGCTCCACCACGAGGCTGACCCGCTCGCCCACCAGGCGGTTGAGCAGGTGCGCGAGGTCCGCGAGCGTGTCGCGCAGGTCGAGCGTCTCGGGCATCAGGCTCTGCTTGCGCGAGAAGGCCAGGAGCTGGCCCACCAGCGCGGCCGCGCGGTTGGCGTTCTGGCTGATCTGCTGGAGGTCGCCGTAGTCCGGGTCGCCCCGGTCGCGGCGCAGCAAGAGGAGGTCGCAGTGCCCCGAGATGGCCGTGAGCAGGTTGTTGAAGTCGTGCGCCACGCCGCCGGCGAGCTGGCCCAGGGCCTGCATCTTCTGGCTCTGGACGAACTGCGCCTCCAGCGCCTTGAGCTCGGACACGTCCTGGAGCACGGCGATCAGGTGCAGGTCGCCCGGGGGGCCGGCCAGCGAGAGCGCCACGCGCAGCGTCGTGTCCTGGTGGCTGCCCGTGCCGCGGAGGACCTGCGGCCCCTGGGAGGGCCTCCCCTGCGCGACCTCCGTGAGCCAGTCAATGAGGGGCCGCCCGAGCCCTTCGAGCAGGTCCGACAGCCGCGTGCCCGGCCCGATGGGCATGGGCAGCAGCGCCCGCGCCTCCCGGTTGGCGGCCAGGACGTCGCCCGCGCGCCCGAGCTTCATCAGCGGCACGGGCAGGTCCTCGATGGCGTCCCAGGTGGCGCGCGCCGAGAGCGCGTTGTCGGTGGCGTCCGCGGGCAGCAGGTACACCTCGCGCCGCCCGCCCGCCCCCACGATCTGCGCGAGCAGGCAGTCCACGTGCCCCGATTCGGCGCGCACGCGGTGGATGCGGCCGGGCACCAGAGGCAGGTCGAGGAACACCGCGTCCAGGTGGCGGGGCCGGCCGCCCACCAGCCGCCTGAACGCCTCGTTCATGAAGAGGATGGTGCCGGCGGGGCCGGCCGTCAGCATGGGCAGCGACAGGGCGTCCGCGCCCCGCCCGACGCCGCGGTCCGACAGCTCCTCCACGCGCCACAGGTAGGCGTCGGGGTCCAGGCAGTGGACGGACAGCCGCATGTGGCCCCGCCGCGTCACCAGATCCTCGCGCGCCACGCCCTTGGCGCGGGCCTGGGCCTGGAGTCGGAAGATGACGGCCGCGGGCGAGGCGAACTGCGTGCCCAGCGCGGCGGCCAGCGTGTCGAGCGAGCGGTCGGGGTGGCGCGCGCCGGCGGCGGCGTTGCGCGAGCGGATCGCGCCCAGCGCGTCGGTGAGGTAGCAGGCGGACCCGTCGCCCTCCACGAAGCCGGTGACGGCCTCGAGCGCGACGCGCCGCCGGCCGCGCCGCAGGAGGCCCGCGAGGGCCAGGAGGCCGGCCGCCGCGAAGAGGATCGCGCCCGTCATGGCCAGCGTCAGGGACAGCCAGGTCGAGGGGGCGAGCCCGGCCGAGGCCAGCATGACCAGCGCCGCCACGAAGGCCGCCAGGGGCACGGAGCGCTCCGACCGGCCGGGCTGGACCGACACGGCCAGCGGCGGCCCCGGCAGCTCGGCCGGCGGCGACCCTGGCCCGAGCCCCGGCTCCGCGCGCGGCGCGGGGTCGGGGCGCGCAAGCGCGGCCTCCTCGTCCACGGTCTCCACGGCTCGGTCGGCTTGGGTCACGGACAGCCCCCTGCGAATCCTCGCCCCCACCATCGCGCGACAAACCCTAACAGCAGGTAAAGCGCCCCGGCCTCCCCGGTCTCGGCGCGACCCGCGCGCCCGTGTCACGCCCGCCGCAGCACGGCCTGGAAGAAGCCGTCCCCCAGCGGCCCGGGCCGGAGGCGGAGGCGGTCCGCCTCGCGCCAGGCGGGGTTGGCGGCGAGCCAGGCGCCGACGCGCGCCTCGCCCTCCTCGCGCAGCACCGAGCAGGTGGCGAAGGCCAGGGCGCCGCCCGGCGCGACCAGCGCGGCGGCCTCGTCCAGGAGCCGCGCCTGGGTGGCGAGGAGCGCGGCGAGGCGGTCGGGGGTGAGGCGCCACTTGCCGTCCGGGGACCGCCGCCAGGCCCCGCTGCCCGAGCAGGGCGCGTCCACCAGCACGAGGTCGCAGGGCCCGGCCTCGGCGGGACTGGCGAGGCGGCGCACGGCGAGCCCCGCGCGCGCCGCGCGGGCGGGCAGGTCGGCCATGCGGGCGGGGTCGGCGTCGTGGGCCATGAGGTCGAGCCGCGCCAGCGCCCCCATGGCCAGCGCCTTGCCGCCCCCGCCCGCGCAGAGGTCCAGCGCGCGCATCCCGTCGCGGAGCGGCAGGCGCAGCACCGCCGCCTGGGACGAGGCGTCCTGAAGCTCCACGAGGCCGGCGAGGTAGGCCGAGGACCGGGCCACCTTTACCGCCCCATCAACCACTTGCAGCGCGGTCCTCACCTCAGGGTGGAGCCGCGCGACGACCCCGTCGGAGGCCAGCGCCGCCACCGCCTCCTCGCGCGTCCCCTTGGCGGAGTTGACGCGCAGGTGGACGGGCGCGCGGGCGCGCAGGGCCTCGGCCGCCGCCTCCAGCCCCTCGCCCAGCGAGGCGCGCATCGGCGCCACCAGCCAGTCCGGCAGGTCGAGCCCGACGCCCTCGGGCGGCTCGCCCGCCCGGGGCGCGTCGCCCGGGCCGGGCGGGGGCAGCGCATGGCCCCCGCCGGTCATCAGCGCCGCCGGGTCGTCCCCCTCGCGCCGCAGGAGCCCGAGGACCAGGGCGCGCCCGTCCTCGCCCCCGCCCAGCCAGCCCAGCGAGCGGCGCGCCCGCCAGCAGTCGAAGACGAGGTCGCGCACGGCCGCGCGGTCCCGGGCGCCGGCGTAGCGCGCCCCCCGCGACCAGGCGAGCAGCGCCCGCTCGGCCGCCTCGCCCGCCACCATGCGGTCGAGGACGCCCGCCGCCGCCGCCAGCCTCGCCCCCGGGGTCATCGGGGGGTCATCCGGCGCGGTAGTTGGGCGCCTCGCGCGTGATCTGGACGTCGTGCACGTGGCTCTCGCGCAGCCCCGCGCCGGTGATGCGCACGAAGCGGCAGCCGCGCCGCATCTCCTCGACCGTGGCGCAGCCCGTGTAGCCCATGGCCGCGCGCAGGCCCCCCACGAGCTGGTGTATGACGGCCGCCGCCGCCCCCTTGTAGGGCACCTGGCCCTCGATGCCCTCGGGGACGAGCTTGTCGGAGGCCGCGTCCTTCTGGAAGTAGCGGTCGGCCGAGCCGCGCGCCATGGCGCCCAGGCTCCCCATGCCGCGGTAGCTCTTGTAGCTGCGCCCCTGGTAGAGGATCACCTCGCCGGGCGCCTCGTCGGTGCCGGCGATGAGGCTGCCCACCATGGCGCAGCTGGCCCCCGCCGCGATGGCCTTGGCGAAGTCGCCCGAGAACTTGATGCCGCCGTCGGCGATCACGGGCACGTCGCCCGCCGCCCCGGCCGCGTCCAGGATGGCGGTGAGCTGCGGCACGCCCACGCCCGCCACCATGCGCGTCGTGCAGATGCTGCCCGGCCCGATGCCGACCTTGACCCCGTCGGCGCCCGCGGCGATCAGCGCCCGCGCCCCCTCGGCGGTGGCCACGTTGCCCGCGATCACCTGAACCTCGTTGCTCAACCCCTTGAGGCGGCTCACGGCCTTGCCCACGCCCTCGGAGTGCCCGTGGGCGGTGTCGATGACCACCACGTCCACGCCCGCCTCCACCAGCGCCTGGCTCCGCGCGAAGCCCGCGTCGCCCACGGTGGAGGCCGCCGCCACCCGCAGGCGGCCCAGCGCGTCCTTGCAGGCCATGGGGTTGAGCACCGCCTGCTCGCTGTCCTTGAGCGTCAGGAGGCCCGTCAGGTGCCCCCTCGCGTCCGTCACCAGGAGCTTCTCGATGCGCCGCGCCCTCATGAGCGAGCGCGCGGCGTCCAGGTCCGCGGGCTCCTGGAGCACGGCGAGGTCGTCGGCCGTCATCATCACCCGCACGGGCGTCCGGTCGTCCTGGGCGAAGCGCATGTCGCGGTTGGTGACGATGCCGACCACGCGGCCGTCCCCGTCCACCACCGGGAAGCCCGACACCCCGTGCCGCGCCTGGAGCGCCTTGGCGTCGGCCAGCGTCTGGTCCGGGCGCAGCGTGATGGGGTGGTCCACGATGCCCGACACGAAGCGCTTGACGGCCCTCACCTCGGCCGCCTGGGCCTCGGGGTCGAGGTTGCGGTGGATGACGCCCATGCCGCCGGCCTGGGCCATGGCGATGGCCATGCGGCTCTCGGTCACGGTGTCCATGGCCGAGGACAGCAGCGGGATGTTGAGCGCGATGCCCCGCGTCGCCCGCGTGCGCGTGTCGGCCGCCGAGGGCAGGACCGAGGAGGCCGCCGGCACCAGGAGCACGTCGTCGAAGGTCAGGGCCTCGCGAATCTCCACCGGCGCCTCCCGCGATGATCCGTCCCTATCGCATCCCCCCCGCGAGGACGCAAACCGCCGCTGCGGCGCCGGTCCCGCGCTTGCGGCCGCGCCTCGCGGGCGTAGAAGCGCGCCATGCCGGACGACGCCCTCCCCCTCGCCGAGACCGACGCCGAGGCCGCCACGGCGCTCGTGGTCTTCACCCCCTCGGGCAAGCGCGGGCGCTTCCCGCTCGGCACCCCCGTGCTCTCGGCGGCGCGCAGGCTCGGCGTGGACCTCGATTCGGTCTGCGGCGGGCGCGGCATCTGCTCGCGCTGCCAGGTGGCGCCCCAGGAGGGCGACTTCCCCAAGCACGGCATCCACGTGGGCGCGGGGGCGCTGAGCCCCTGGAACGCCGTGGAGGAGCGCTACGACCGCATCCGGGGGCTCAAGGAGGGCCGCCGGCTGTCCTGCCAGGCGACCGTGCAGGGCGACGTGGTCGTGGACGTGCCGCCCGAGAGCCAGGTCCACCGCCAGGTCGTGCGCAAGGCCGCCACGGACCGCCTCATCCACATGGACCCGGCCACGCGCCTCCTGGTCGTGGAGGTGGCCGAGCCCGACATGCACGAGCCCTCGGGCGACCTCGAGCGGCTGAAGGCCGCGCTCCGGGCGCAGTGGGGCGTGGCGGACGTCACCGTGCCGCTGCCGGTCCTGGCGCGGCTCCAGCCCGCCCTGCGCAAGGGCGGCTGGCAGGTGACCGTCGCCCTCTGGCGCGGCGGCGCGGGGCCCGCGCGCATCCTCGACGTCTGGCCCGGCTTCCACGAGGGGCGCCTTTACGGGCTCGCCGTGGACATCGGCTCGACCACCGTGGCCGCGCACCTCGCGGACCTGCGCAACGGGACCATCAAGGCCAGCGCCGGCGTCATGAACCCGCAGATCCGCTTCGGCGAGGACCTCATGTCCCGCGTCAGCTACGCCATGATGAACCCCGGCGGCGCGGCGGAGATGACCAGGGCCGTCCGGGAGGCCGCCGATGCGCTCGCCCGCTCGCTCTGCGCCGAGGCCGGCGTGGAGGCGCGCGACCTCGTGGAGATCGCGGTGGTCTGCAACCCCGTGATGCACCATCTCCTCCTGGGCATCGACCCGGTGGAGCTGGGCCAGGCGCCCTTCGCGCTGGCCGCGAGCGAGGCGCTCGACCTTGAGGCGCGCGAGCTCGGCCTCACGGCGCTCAACGACGCGGCCCGCGCCTACGTGCTGCCCTGCATCGCCGGCCACGTCGGCGCGGACTGCGCCGCCGTGGCGCTGTCGGAGCGGCCCGACCAGAGCGACGACCTCGTGCTCATCGTGGACGTGGGCACCAACGCGGAGCTTCTCCTGGGCGACCGGGCTCGCGTGCTGGCCTGCTCCTCGCCCACCGGCCCCGCCTTCGAGGGCGCGCAGATCAGCGCGGGCCAGCGCGCCGCCCCCGGCGCCATCGAGCGCGTGGAGATCAATGCCGTGACCAAGGAGCCCCGCTTCAAGGTCATCGGCAGCGACCTGTGGTCCGACGACCCCGCCTTCGCGGCGCCCGTCACCGGCATCTGCGGGTCGGGCATCATCGAAGCGGTGGCCGAGCTGCGCCTCGCGGGCCTCATGGACGCGGGCGGGCTGATCGGCTCCCCCGAGCAGACCGGCACGGCCCGCTGCGAGGCGCAGGGGCGCACCTACGCCTACCTGCTGCACGACGCCACCGCCCAGGGCGGCCCGCGCATCCTGGTCACGCAGGGGGACGTGCGCGCCATCCAGCTCGCCAAGAGCGCGCTTTACGCCGGCGCCCGCCTCCTGATGGACGAGCTGGGCGTGGACAAGGTGGACCGCGTGACGCTCGCCGGGGCGTTTGGGGCGCACATCAGCCCGCGCCACGCCATGACGCTTGGCATGATCCCGGACGTGGCCCTCGAGGAGGTCCGCTCCGCCGGCAACGCCGCCGGCACCGGGGCGCTGATCGCGCTCTGCTCGGTGGCCGCCCGGCGCGAGGTCGAGGCGCTCGTGCGGCGCATCCACAAGGTCGAGACGGCCATCGAGCCCCGCTTCCAGGAGCACTTCGTGGCCGCCAACGCCATTCCGCACGCCAGCGACCCCTTCCCCCACGTGGGGCCGCTGCCCGAGGTGTCCTTCAACCAATCCTCGGGCCGGCGCGGGCGGCGCGGCTGAGGCGGAACAGGGCGGCGGCGCGGCCGTTCATCCCGTGGCACCACCACGGGAGGAAGCCATGAGCGTCGCCAAGGTCATCGAGCTGTCGTCCACCTCCGAGAGGAGCTTCGAGGACGCCATCAACAGGGGCATCGCCCGCGCCACCACCTCCCTGCGCGGCGTCCAGAGCGCCTGGGTCAAGGAGCAGACCATCAGCATCAAGGACGGGCGGGCGTCGGGCTACCGGGTCAACCTGCTCGTGACGTTCATCCTGGACGACGACGAGGACGCAGGCACCGCCGGCGCCTGACGCCTTGCGAGCCTCGCGCGCCCCGGCTATGTGGTGGGGCGCGCGGGCGTAGCTCAATGGCAGAGCGAGAGCTTCCCAAGCTCCAGACGAGGGTTCGATTCCCTTCGCCCGCTCCAACTTTCCCCTGGGCCCCGGGCCCGTCCGTGCTACTCTGCGGCCGCCAAAAGGGGAGAACACGACATGAAGAAGCTTCTCGCGGCCCTGGCCCTTGCCGCCCTCGCGTCGCCGGCGCTGGCGGGCCAATGCCCCATGATGATGGGCCAGATCGAGGAGGCGCTCGCCGCCGGCACCGGCGACGAGGCCGCGCGCACGGCCGCCGCCGCGCTCCTGGAGGAAGGCCGCGCCCTGCACGACGCGGGCGACCACGCGGGCTCCGAGGCCAAGCTCGGCGAGGCCAAGGCGCTGCTCGGCATCGCCTGAGGGCCGAGGACCGGGAGGGGCGGCCACGGCCGCCCTTCCGCTCCGGCGCCCCCCCGGCTATCTCCGGCGGCGCGAACCGCCAGGGAGGACCGCCCCATGACCCACATCCAGCGAATCGAGCCCGGCCCGCGCATGAGCCAGTGCGTGATCCACGGCGGCGTCGCCCACCTCGCGGGCCAGGTCGGCGCGCCGGGCAGCAGCGTCGCCGAGCAGACCCGCGCCGTCCTGGCCGAGATCGACCGCCTGCTCGCCCTCGCCGGCACCGGCAAGGCCCGCCTCCTGACGGCGCAGATCTGGCTGTCGGACATGGGCACCTTCGCGGAGATGAACGCCGTCTGGGACGCCTGGGTGGACCCCGCCAACCCGCCCGCGCGCTGGACCGGCGGCGCGCCGCTGGCGACGCCCGACCACAAGGTCGAGATCATCGTCACGGCGGCTGTGTGAGGCGCCTCGGCCGCGCTATGTCCGGGGGGAGCCACCCGGAGGCCCCCATGCGCGCCCTGCCCTTCCTGCTCCTCGCCACCGCCGCCGCCGCGCAGGAGCCCCAAAGCCTCCTCTGCACGGCCAAGGACGGCGCGCGCTTCGGCATCATGCTCGACGCGCCCTCGGACTTCGGCCCGCTCCACTGCGTCGAGGCCCCGTCCCTGCGCGACACTTTGGTCCCCTGCGCCCCCCAGGGGGGCTGGGGCCTCTCGGCGCCCGACGGGATGTCGCTCCAGTCCGTGACCACCGACCCCGCCCAGGCGCGTGGCGAGCGCGGCATCTTCTTCGCCCGCCTCGGCCCGAGCGAGCTGGTGGCCTCCGCCTCCAGCGGCCCCCTGCCGCCCCTCGCGCTCGAGGTCGCGGGCGACACCTTCTGGCGACTGCGCCTGACGCTGGCCACCGGCGAGGGCCTGATCGCCACCCCCGAGGGCGAGCAGGCCATCCGCTGCGAGGCCCTCTAGGGCGGGGCGGACCCCGCATCAGGCCCCGTTGGCGCGCAGGAACCCCACCAGCGCGGCGGTGCTCGCGTCCTTGCCGGCCGTCCCTTCCGTCCCCTCCACCATGGGGGCGAGCGCGCTGGCCAGCTCCTTGCCCAGCTCCACCCCCCACTGGTCGAAGCTGTTGATGCCCAGCACCGCCCCTTCCACGAACACCCGGTGCTCGTAGAGCGCCACGATCTGGCCCAGGGCGAACGGGTCGAGCAGCGGATAGGCCAGCGTGGTCGAGGGCCTGTTCCCCGGGAACACCCGATGCGCGGCCTGCCGCTCCAGCTCCGCCCCTTCCAAGCCCCTGGCGGCCATCAGCGCCCGCGCCTCCGCCAGCGAGCGCCCGCGCATCAGCGCCTCCGACTGCGCCAGGCAGTTGGCGACGAGCAGCCGGTGCTGGTGCTCCAGCCCCTCCTCGTGCCCGCGCGCGGCCACCAGGAACTCGCAGGGCACCACGCGCGTGCCCTGGTGGATGAGCTGGTAGAAGGCGTGCTGGCCGTTGGTCCCGGGCTCCCCCCAGACCACGGGGCCCGAGTCCACCTCCAGGGGCGTGCCGTCCATGCGCACGCCCTTGCCGTTGCTCTCCATCTCGAGCTGCTGGAGGTAGGCGGGCAGGCGCATCAGCCGGTTGTCGTAAGGGAGCACCGCCCGCGTGGCGTGCCCGCAGACCTGATTGTGCCACAGCCCCACCATGGCCAGGAGCGCCGGCATGCTCTCGCGCCAGGGGGCCGAGCGGAAGTGCAGGTCCATCGCCTGCCCGCCGCGCAGGAAGGCGCGGAACGCCGCCTCCCCCACGGCGATCATCAGGGACAGCCCGATCGGCCCCCAGACCGAGTAGCGCCCGCCCACCCAGTCCTCGAAGCCGAAGACGCGCTCCGGCGCGATGCCGAAGGCGCCGGTCCTGCCGAGGTCCGAGGACAGCGCCGCGAACTGCCGCGCGGGCTCGGCCACAGCCTGCCCCATCCAGGCCTTCGCGGTCCTCGCGTTGGCCATGGTCTCCTGGGTCGTGAAGGTCTTGGAGGCCACGATCACCAGCGTCGTCCCGGGGTCGCAGCCCCCCAGCACGTCCCCGATGTCCGCCGGGTCCACGTTGCTCACGAAGTGGCAGCGCGGCCCGTCGTGGTAGGGGCGCAGGGCCACCGTCGCCATCTTCGGCCCCAGGTCGGACCCGCCGATGCCGATGTTGACCACGTCCCGATAGGCCCCGCCCTGGCCCCGTTCCGTCCCCGCCCGCACCCCCTCCGCGAAGGCCGCCATGCGCCCGAGCGTCGCCCGCACCCCAGGCATCACGTCCCGTCCGTCCACCTCGATCGGCCCGCCGTCGAGGTTCCTCAGCGCCACGTGCAGGACGGCCCGGCCTTCCGTCTCGTTGACGCGCTCGCCCCGGACCATCCGGTCGCGCCGCCCGGCCACCCCGGAGGCGTCCAGCAGCCCCTCGAGCAGCGCCATGGCCTCCTCGTCGAGGTTGGTCTTGGAGTAGTCGAACAGCATCTCCCCCACGCGCAGCGAGAACCGCTCGGCCCGGCGGGGGTCGTCGAACAGCGACGGGATGGGGCGCCCCCGGGTGGCGGCCTCGTGCGCGCGCAGGCGGTCCCACATGCTCAGCTCTCCGCCCAATGCACCACCGCCCCCTTGAGCACCGCCGCCACCGGCGCCTCCTCCGGGGGCAGGCCGCGCGCCCGCTCCAGCGCCTCGCGCTTGAGCGCCCCCGTGATGACCACGTGGCGCGCCAGAGCCCCCCGCAGCACGGGCGCGGACAGCGTCACGCGCGGCTCGCCCGCCCCCTCGGCCCGCATGGGCACCAGGATGTCCGGCCCCGCGAGCGCCTCGGCCAGCCGGTCGGCGCCGGGGAAGATGGAGGCGGTGTGCATGTCCGCCCCCATGCCGAGCAGGCAGGTCGTCAGGGGCAGCGCCCCGGCGATGGCCGGCAGGAGCGACGGGATGCCCTCCTCCGGCGTCTCGGCCTCGGCGCGCATCGGCAGGAGCCGCGCCGCCGCCGCGCGCCCCACCAGCAGCCGCTGCCGCAGCAGCCGCGTGTTGGAGCGCGGGCTGTCCTCGGGCACCCATCTCTCGTCGGTCAGCGCCACGGACACCCGGCTCCAGTCGAGGTCGGCGGCGCAGAGCGAATCGAAGATCGGCCCCGGCGTGGTCCCGCCCGGCACGGCGATGGAGGCCCGCTCCCCCCCCGCGAGGCCCTGGCGCAGCTCCCCCGCGAGGCGCTGCGCCACCTCGACCATCATCATGTCCGCGTCCGGGTATTGGATCAGCTCCACCGCGCTACCCCCTGATCTCGCGCCAGGACCGCCCGTCGCGCCCGAGCAGCGTGCTGGCCTCGGACGGCCCCGCGGAGCCCTGGTCGTAGGGCTTGGGCACGTCGTGGCGCCGCTCCCAGCCCTGGATGATGGGGTCGGCCCAGGCCCAGGCCGCCTCCACCTCGTCGCCGCGCATGAAGAGCGTCTGGTTGCCCCGGATCACGTCCATGATGAGCCGCTCGTAGGCGTCGGTCACGTCCCCCGCCTCCGCGCCCAGCGCCGTGGCGAAGGTCATGTCGAGAGGCACGTCCACCAGCCGCATCCCCCCCGGCCCCGGCTCCTTGATGGTCACCGTCAGGTCCATGCCCTCGTTGGGCTGGAGCCGGATGGCCAGCACGTTGCGGTGCCCCTTCCCGTCGGCCTCGAAGAGCCGGTGGGGCACGTCCTTGAAGACCACCGCGATCTCGCTCATGCGCGCGCGTAGCCTCTTGCCGGTGCGCAGGTAGAAGGGGACGCCCTGCCAGCGCCAGTTGGCGACGCCCACGCGCAGCGCCACGAAGCTCTCGGTGAACGACCGCCCGTCGCCCGCCTCCTCGCGGTAGCCGGGGCCCTGTGCGCCCGCCTCGTACTGGCCGCGCACGACATGGTGCGGCGGCACGGGCTGGAGCGCGCGGATCACCTTGAGCTTCTCGTCGCGCACCGCGTCCGCCTCGAAGCGCGAGGGCGGCTCCATGGCGATCAGGCACAGGAGCTGCATGAGGTGGTTCTGCACCATGTCCCGCATGGCGCCGGCCTGGTCGTAGTAGCCGCCCCGCCCCTCCACGCCCACGGTCTCGGCCACCGTGATCTCGATGTGGTCCACGTAGTGGTTGTTCCACAGGGGCTCGAACAGGACGTTGCCGAAGCGCACGGCCATGAGGTTCTGCACCGTCTCCTTGCCCAGGTAGTGGTCTATCCGGTAGATCTGCCCCTCCCCGAAGTGGGAGGCCAAGGTTCGGTTGAGCGCCCGGGCGCTCTCCAGGTCGCGCCCGAAGGGTTTTTCGACCACGATGCGGCTGCCCGCGTCGGCGATGGCGTGGCCTTGCAGCCTCTCGGCGATGGCGCCGAAGAGGTTGGGCGCCACCGACAGGTAGAAGGCGCGCACCACGCCCTCGCGCATGAGCCCCCCGAGGTCGGCCCAGCCCCCCTCGCCGGTGGCGTCTATGGACACGTAGTCGAGCCGCCCGAGGAAGGCGTCGAGCGCCGCCCCGTCCGCCTTCTCCGGGCCCCCGAACTCGGCGACGGCGGCGCGGGCGAGGTCGCGGTAGCCGTCCGTGCCCAGGGGCGCGCGCGCGGCGCCCACCACGCGGGAATCGCCCGTCATCTGCCCCGCGCGGAAGCGCCGGAAGAGCCCGGGGATGACCTTGCGCCGCGCGAGGTCGCCCGTGCCGCCGAAGATGACGAGGTCGAAGGGCTCCACCGGGATGATCCGCGACGCCATGATCCGCCTTGGCCGTTAGCGCCACCGGCGGCCTTAGCCGCCGCCCTCCGGCCTGTCCAGGGCGCCGGCCATAGGGAGGCCGCGCCCCGTGCGTGTCAAGCTCAAGCCTCCAGTTCGGCGTCCCAGTAGAGGTAGTCCATCCACGATTCGTGCAGGTGGCCCGGCGGGAACTTGCGACCCTGGTTGCGCAGCTCCTCCGACCCCGGCCGGCGCGGCGGGCGGCGCAGCGACAGCCCCGAGGACTTGAGCGACCGCGACCCCTTGCGCAGGTTGCACGAGGCGCAGGCGGCCACCACGTTCTCCCAGCTCGTCTGCCCGCCGCGCGACCGCGGCACCACGTGGTCGAAGGTCAGGTCGCCCTTGGCCCCGCAGTACTGGCAGCAGAACTCGTCGCGCAGGAACAGGTTGAAGCGCGTGAAGGCCACCGACTTCTGCGGCCGCACGTAGTCCTTGAGCACCACCACGGAGGGGATGCGCAGCGTGGTGGAGGGCGAATGCACGCAGGCGTCGTAGACGGCCACGATGTCCACGCGGTCCAGGAAGGCGGCCTTGACCGCCTCCTGCCAGGGCCAGAGCGACAGGGGATAGTAGCTCAGCGGCCGGTAGTCGGCGTTGAGCACCAAGGCCGGATGATGCCGGAGCGACGCGGGGTCCCGAACGAAGCTCGCCCTGAAGTCGTCCTCCGCCGTCACCACCCCGCCACTCCTCCTGCGCCCACCATATTGCGGGGCCCGCCCCTGGCAACCCCCCGGCGCCTTGTGTCCACAGCTCCGTGACTTAGGGGCCGGAGATGACGCGGCGGTGACGCCTCACGCGACGCCCAGCCTGTCGCGCAGGAAGGCCAGCGCCACGCCCAGGCCGTCCGGCGCGATGCCGTGCGCCGTGCCCCTCTGGACGAAGGCGAAGACCTCCCTGAACCCCGCCGCCTCCAGCCCCCGCGCCGCCTCGCCCATGGCCGCGAAGGGCACCACGTCGTCGCGGTCCCCATGGACCAGCAGCACGGGCGGGCGGGCGCGGGCCTCGTCGGCGAGCAGCTCCGGCTCCAGGAGCCGCCCGGCCACCGCCACCACCGCCGCCACCGGCTCCTCCCGGCGCGGCAGCACGTGCAGGGCCATCATGGCCCCCTGCGAGAAGCCCAGCACGGCCACCTGCTCGGGCAGCAGGTCCTCCTCCACCATCAGCCCGTCGAGGAAGGCGTCGAGGTCGTCGGCCGCGCGCGCCAGCCCGGCCCGCGCGGCCTCCTCGCTCGACCCGTCCAGCCAGGGGATCGGGAACCACTGGAGCCCCCCCGGCGCGCCCTCGCAGGCCTCCGGCGCGTCGGGGGCCACGAACAGCGTGTCGGGCAGGTGCCCGCCCAGGGGCTCCGCGAGCCCGATCAGGTCCAGGCCGTTGGCCCCGTAGCCGTGCAGCAGCACCAGCGCCGAGCGCGTCTCGCCCGACGCCGCCTCGCGCCGCTCCGCCCCGAGCGCCCTCATGGCCGCCGCGCCAGGTAGTCGCGGTTGAAGGCCGCGTAGCCCTCGGCGGTGACGCCGAGATGGGCGCGCACGTGGCCGTGCAGGTCGGGCAGGCGGTGGAAGGGCACGTTGGGCATCAGGTGGTGCTCGGCATGATAGGGCATGTTCCAGGCCAGCCAGCGCACGAGCCCCGTGGTGAAGGTCGTGCGCGTGTTCAGCAGCATGTCGGCCACCTGCGGGCAGTCCCCGTGCTCGGCCAGCAGGTAGAGCCGCAGCGCCGGCTGGCCCAGGAGCAGCGGCACCACCCACAGCCACAGCAGGAGCGGCGACCACGCGAGCGACAGCGCCGCCAAGGCGTAGAGCCCGAGAAGCGCCCGCGCCTCCCGCGCCATGGCCGGCACCGCGCGGGGGCTCGCGTAGGGCGCCGCGAAGCGGCCGGAGGCGAGGCGCAGGATCGTCGCCGCCTGCCCCCGCCACACGGGGAGCCCCGTGACGTGCCAGGCCCACTCCCTGCGGGTCCGGGGCCTCGGCCCCTCGATCTCCGGGTCGCCCTCGACGTTGGTGAAGCGGTGATGCGCCAGGTGGAAGGCCCTGAACCAGCGGAACGGCAGGAGCAGCAGCGCCCCGCAGAGGTGCCCCACGGCCTCGTTGAGCCGCCGCGACGCGAAGGGCGTGGCGTGCGTGCACTCGTGCGCCAGCGTGAAGAGGAACGCGAGCAGCACGCCCTGGACGGGCAGGAGCAGCCACCAGAACGGCACCCCCGCCGCGATGAGGCCCCCCGTGACGACGACTGCCCCCCCGTGCCCCAGGAGGTGCGCCACCCCGCGCCGATCCGACCGGCCCTGGAGCCGCGCCCTCTCCTCGGGCGGGATGGCGGCGACGGCCTCCGCGCCGGTCACAGGACGCCCTCGCGCGCCTTCGCCACGTGGTAGTGGCCCCACAGGATGCGCGCGGCCACGCCCCGCCACGGGCTCCAGGCCTCGGCCATGCGGCGCAGCGGCCCCTCCTTGGGCCTCTCGGGCAGCTCGAACAGCAGCCGCGCCCCCTCCTGCAGCGCCATGTCCCCCGCCGCGAAGGCGTCGGCGCGGCCCAGGGCGAACATGGCGTAGATCTCCGCCGTCCAGACCCCGATCCCGGGCACGCGCACCAGCCGCCGCACCACCTCCTCGGTCGGCAGGCCCGGCAGGGCCGCGTAGTCCACGCCCTCCGCCGCCAGGGCCCGGGCGTAGCGCGTCTTCTGCCGCGACAGCCCGGCCAGGCGCAGCGCCTCGTCCGGAGCCGCCAGCACCGCCGATTCGCTCGTCAGCCCCGCCGCCTCCAGCCGCCCCCAGACGGCCCGCGCGCTGGCCACGCTCACCTGTTGGCCGACGATGGCCCTGAGGAGCTGGTCGAAGCCCCCGGGCGTCCGGCGCAGGGCCAGGGGCGCGGCGGCCTCCAAGGCCTTGGCGAACCTGGGCTCCCGCGCGGCCAGCCAGGCCGCGCCCTCGGCCACGCAACGCTCGCCTTCGATGGTCCTCATGCGCCCGACCATGGGCGAAGCCCCCGGGGGACGCAACGCACGGTGCCCCAAGGAGTCGTGAACCTTTCGGCGCGACTCTGGGCTCCACCGCCCGCCACGGAGCCCGCCATGACCCCCTCTCCCCTCCTGCCCGCCGACTGGACGCCGCCCGCCGCCATGCTGCGCGTCCACCTCCACTGGACCGCCGGCGCCCACCGCGCCAGCGCCGAGGACCGCGCCCGCTACCACGTGCTCGTGGAGGGCGACGGCACGCTCGTGCGCGGCGACCGCAGCATCGCCGCCAACGCCCCCGGCTCGGGCCAGGCCCCCGCGTCCCACACGCGCGGCGCCAACACCGGCGCGGTCGGGCTGGCCCTCTGCGGGATGCGCGACGCGCGCGAATCACCCTTCGACCCCGGCCCCTCCCCCCTGACCGCCCTCCAGTGGGAGCGCGCCGCCGCGGTGGCGGCCGAGCTCTGCCGCCGCTACCGCATCCCCGTCTCGCGCGCCACGCTCCTCAGCCACGCCGAGGTGCAGGGCACGCTGGGCATCGCCCAGCGCGGCAAGTGGGACGTGGCGCGCCTCGCCTTCGATCCCTCGCTCGTGGGCGCCACCGCCGTGGGCGACCGCTTCCGCGACCTCGCGCGCGCCGCGCTGGGGACGGGCAGCGACGCCCTGCGCGTCACGGGGACCGGCGGCCAGGGCCTGTCGCTGCGCCGCTGGCCCATGGGCGCGCGCCTGGCGGTCCTGCCCGAGGGCGCCCGCGTCGAGCGCCTGGCCCGCATGGGCGCCTGGGCGCGGGTGCGCGCGGCGGACGGCCTCACGGGCTGGGCCGCCGCCGCCTACCTCGCCGCCGCCTGACGGAGCGCCCAATGCACCGCCGCCCCCGCCTCCTCGACGACCTCCAGCCCCCGCGGCAGCGGGGTCCGCTCCAGCATCAGCACCGCGACGCCCAGGTCGCGCGCCGCGTCGAGCTTGCCCCGCCCCTCGCCGCCCGAATCCTTGACCGCCAGGTGCGTGACGCCGAGGCGGCGGAACAGCGCGGCCTCGGCCGCCCGGTCGAAGGGCGGCCGGGCCACCACCGCCTCGAAGGGCAGGGGCGCGCCCGGCGGGTCCACGACGCGCACCCAGGCCTTCGCGGCGCGCACCCCCTCCCACTCCCCCAGGCCGCCGCGCCCCGTGGCGAGGAACAGCCGCGCCCCCTGCGGCACCAGGGCCACCGCCTGCGCCACGTCCCCGACGCGGCGCCAGCGGTCCCCCGGCCCCTCCCGGAAGCCCGGCCTCTGGAGCCGCAGCAGCGGCACGCCCAGCCGCCCGCAGACCCGGTGCGCCCTCTCGGTGATGCGGGCGGCGAAGGGGTGCGTGGCGTCCACCACCGCCCGCACGCCCGCCAGCGCCGCCGCGAGGCCCTCCTCGCCCCCGAACCCCCCCAGGCGGGTCGGCACGGCCATCGGCGCGGGCTCGCGCACGGCCCCGGCGAGGGAGGCCAGCGCCGGCACGCCCCTCTCGGCGAGCCCCCGCGCCACCGCCCGCGCCTCCGCCGTCCCGGCCAGGATCAGGATCACGGCCCCGCCCGCGCCACCACGGCCCCCGCGCGGTCCACCACCACCACGTCGGCCACCCCCGCGCCGCCCAGCAGCGCCGCCACCCGCGCCCGCGCCTCCTCGGCGACCCGCTCCGCCAGCCTCGCGCCCCCCCGCTCCAGCGCCGCCATGGCCGTGGGCGCCTCCGCCACCCCCCGGTCGCCCGCCCAGGCCGCGAGCCGCCCCATGTCCAGCGCCGACCGCGCCGAATGCAGGTCCACCGCCCCCTGCGCGAGCTTGCAGAGCTTGCCGAACCCGCCGCCCACCGTCACCCGAGGGACGGGATGCCGCCGCAGGTATCTGAGCATCCCCCCCGCGAAGTCCCCCATGTCGATCATGGCCGTCTCCGGCAGCCCGTGGAGCGCCCGCACCGCCGCCTCGCTGGTGGCCCCCGTGCAGCCCGCCACGTGGCCCAGCCCGCAGGCCCGCGCCACGTCGATGCCCCGGTGGATGGAGGCGATCCAGGCCGCGCAGGAGAAGGGCCTGACGATGCCCGTGGTGCCCAGGATGGACAGCCCCCCCTCGATGCCCAGGCGCGGGTTCCAGGTCCGCCGCGCGATCTCTGCGCCGCCCGGCACGCTCACCGTGATCAGGACGTCCGGCGCCCGGCCCCGCTCGGCGGCCAGCTCCGCCACGGCCTCGTCCATCATGAGGCGCGGCACGGGGTTGATGGCGGGCTCGCCCACCCCGATGGGCAGGCCGGGCTTGGTGACGGTGCCCACCCCCTCGCCCGCGCGGAACCTCACCCCGCCCGCCGAGGCCTCGACCCGCGCCACGATCAGCGCCCCGTGCGTCACGTCCGGGTCGTCGCCCGCGTCCTTGACGATCCCCGCCTCGGCCCAGGCCTCGCCCTGCGCCCGGTGCGCCACCGCGAAGCTCGGCGTCTCGCCCCTCGGCAGGCGGATCGTCACGGCCTCGGGCCAGGCCCCGTCCCAAAGCCGCAGCAGCGCCGCCCTGGTCGCCGCCGTGGCGCAGGCGCCGGTCGTCCAGCCGCGTCGAAGCTCCGCCATGGCCCATAGGTGGCCGCCGGGCGGCGGGGGCGCAACCCCGACGCGCCCCGTCGCGTCCGGCCTTCCGGGCGCCCCGCCCGCGTCGCATAAGCGGGCCATGGACCTGCCCGCCCATCCCTGGCCCCCCTTCTTGCCCGGCTGGGTCTGGCTCTGCGGCGCCGGCCCCGGCGACCCCGGCCTCCTGACGCTGCACGCGCTGCACGCGCTGCGCCAGGCGGACGTGGTGGTCCACGACGCCCTGGTGGAGCCCGCGATCCTCGACTGGGCGCCCCGGGCCCTCCGCGTCTTCGCCGGCAAGCGCGGCGGCAAGCCCAGCCCCAGGCAGCGCGACATCTCGCTCCGCCTCGTGGAGCTGGCGCGCGAGGGCCGTCGCGTCCTGCGGCTCAAGGGCGGCGACCCCTTCGTCTTCGGGCGCGGCGGCGAGGAGGCGCAGGCCCTCGCCCAGCACGGCGTCCCCGTGCGCGTGGTCCCCGGCGTCTCGGCGGGCATCGGCGGGCTGGGGGCGGCGGGCATCCCCGTGACGCACCGCGACGTCAACCAGAGCGTGACCTTCGTCACAGGCCACGACCAGACGGGCGAGGCGCCCTCCGCGCTCGACTGGGGCGCCATCGCGCGGGCCTCCGAGGTCATCGTGGTCTACATGGGCCTCAAGCACGCCGCCCAGATCGCCGGGGCGCTGCTCGCCGCCGGCCGCAGCCCCGACGAGCCCGCCGCCGTCGTCACCGACGCCACCACCCCTCGCCAGCGCGTCATCGAGACGACCCTCGCGGGCCTGCCCGCCGCCGCCGCCTCCGTCGAGCCGCCCGCCATCCTGTGCCTCGGCCGCACCGTGCTCCTGCGCCGCGCCGTGCTGGGCCTCGACGCGGACCCGCTCCGCCCCGGCCGGCCGGAGGGCGCGTGATGGGCCTCCTCCTCGCCGCCCCCCAGTCCGGCTCGGGCAAGACGACGGTGACGCTCGGGCTCCTGAGGGCGCTGCGCCGCCGGGGCGTCCCCGTGCGGGCCGCCAAGTCCGGCCCCGACCACATAGACGGGCGCTTCCACGAACGCGCCACGGGCCGCCCCTGCCCCAACCTCGACGCCTGGGCCATGGGCCCGCGCCTCCTGGCCTCCCTCGCCTCCGGCGACGGCCCGCTCGTGGTGGAGGGGGCCATGGGCCTCTTCGACGGGGCGCCGGACGGGCGCGGCTCGGCGGCCCACCTGGCGCGCCTCCTGGGCCTCTCCGCCGTGCTGGTGGTGGACGCCGCCCGCATGGCGCAGTCGGTCGGCCCGCTCGTGGCGGGCTTCGCGCGCCACGACCCCGCGCTGCCGCTCGCCGGGGTCATCCTCAACCGCGTGGGCTCGGGCAGGCACCTCGCCGCGCTCGCCCCCGCCGCGGCCGCCGCCGGCGTGCCCCTGCTCGGCGCCCTGCCGCGCGACCCGACGCTCCTCCTGCCCTCCCGCCACCTCGGGCTCGTGCAGGCCGAGGAGGCCGAGGGGCTCGACCTCCTCCTCGACCGCGTCGCAGATGCCGCCGAGCGCCACCTCGACCTCGACAGGCTCCTCGCGCTCGCCGCGCACGACGCTTCCGCTCCGCCCCCCCGGCTCCCACCGCCCGCCCGCCGCATCGCGCTGGCCCGCGACGCGGCCTTCTCATTCGCCTATCCGCACCTGCTCGCCGCCTGGGAGGCCGCCGGCGCCACCATCCTCCCCTTCTCGCCCCTGGCCGACGAGCCCGTGCCCCCCGCCGACCTCGTGCTCCTGCCCGGCGGCTACCCGGAGCTGCACGCGGGCGCCCTCGCGCGGGCCGGCCGCTTCATGCGCTCCCTGCGCGACGCCGCCGAAGCCGTTGACGTCCATGGCGAATGCGGGGGATACATGGTCCTGGGCGAGACCCTGGAGGACGCCGATGGGCACCGCCACGCCATGGCCGGCCTGCTCCCCCTGGCCACCTCCTTCCGCCAGCGGCGCCTGCACCTGGGCTACCGCGCCGTCCACGCGCCCCTCGGCCCCTTCCCCGGCCCCTGGGCCGCGCACGAGTTCCACTACGCCAGCACCCTGCGCGCCGAGGGCGAGCCTCTCCTCCAGGCCCGCGACGCCACGGGCGCGGCCCTGCCGCCCATGGGGCTGCGGCGGGGCCGTGCGTCGGGCTCCTTCGCGCACCTGATCGCCCCGCTCGACCCC
>ERZ1066123.86-NODE-86-length-76496-cov-32.364582_pt1 | contig 76496 bp, 86 predicted proteins | sample MGYA00382770_ERZ1066123 | MGnify/ENA primary metagenome ERZ1066123 (study PRJEB33369, sample SAMEA5778353) | biofilm metagenome | biome: Industrial cooling water; feature: Water cooling tower basin; material: Biofilm | place: United Arab Emirates | collected...
CAAAATCCGCCGCCCTTAAAAGCGTGTGGGTTCGAGTCCCACGCCCGGCACCAGTAAAATCAAGGGTCTCAGCCTCCGGGCCGGGGCCCTTTCTTTTTCCCCGGTGTCCATTTTGTGTCCAACCGGAGCGGCGTTCTCCTACACCGCCGCGCCGCCGGCGGGTGCATGATCCGCCCGTGCATCCACGGAGGACCGCCATGCGCACCCTGATCGCCCTCGTCTTCACCCTCGCCGCGGCCCAGGCGGATGCCGGCACGCTCTACAAGTGCGTCGGCCCCGATGGCGTGACCGTGTACCAGCAGACCACGTGCGCGGATGCGCAACAGGATGCCGGCGCGCTCGCGTACCGGCCGGAGCCGGACGCTCCGGAGACGAGCTGGGCGGGTCAGCAGGCAGCGCAGCGCGCGCGCGAGGCAGAGGAAGACTCCGGCGGCGCCGGTCAGCCAGGCATCCCTCGGGTTTCGGGCAGTCGTACCGTCAACAGCCTGCCGGGACGAACGATCGCCGGGCTCCACCCCGAGGAGCTGAAGGCGCACATTCGGGGCGGGATGCCACTGAACGCCATGTCTGCTGAGGCTGAGGAGCTGCGCCGCTACGAGAACAATCAGGGCTCGCGGTCCGGACGCGCATTGAATCGGATGACCTACGGCGATCCGCCGGGCACGCGGCGCGTCGTTGCCTCGCCGCCTCCCAATCCGCCTATTGAAGCTCCGACCACGGTGTTCGACCAGCACGGCCGCCCGTACACGCGCAACCCTGGCGCGCACACCGTGACGGACCAGCGCACCGGCCGCGAGTGCCTCACCAACGGGTCTCAGATCATCAAGTGCCTGTAGATTCCGCGAAGCGGGCCTGTTCCCGCGCCTGCGCCTCGATGCGACGATCGACCACGGTGCCGGCGACGGCCCGGCCGCTGTAGCGCGCGCGCTGGCGCAGGCTCCGGTAGATCGTGTCCCGGTCCACCGCGAGCTGCGGCACCTCGCTGTTCCAGCGCCGGATGCGCGCCAGCGTCTCGCGCATCGAATCCTCATCGCCGGCCTGCGCCGCGGTGGCGAAGGCGTTGAGCAGCCGCTGCCGCTTCTTGAGCAACCGCTCCTCGTAGCCCTTGATCGCGCTGTTCGCGGCGTACTGATCGGCCAGCCGCGAGGGGCCGAAGCCGCTGATCTGGGCCAGCGTCTCGCCGAGCGTCAGCTCCTCAATGATCGGGTCGCCGCGCAGCGTCGTCACCCCCTCCTCGGCGAAGCGCATGGACCGCAGGGCATCGCGTATGAACTTCGGCACCATCGCCTCCATCGCGCGCCAAGGGTGGCCCTCCTCGAGGAGCTGGGCGCCGCGCAGGAACCCGAAGCCGATGCCGCCGACGGGGCCGGCCAGCGTCTGCAGGATGTAGTTGCCCATGGCCTCGCCCTCGAGCTGCCGGTCCGGCTCGCGGATCCACAGGTCGTTGAGGCTGGTGCGGCTGCTGATCTCGAGGCCGGTCGCGGCCTCCACCGCGCCGCCGGTGACCAACCGTCCAGCCTCGGGCCCCAGGTAGTCGGCGAGGAAGTTGCGGAACGCGATCTCGGCGTCCCACGGCTCCTCGTCGTCGCCGAAGGCCGCGGCCGCGGCGTTCGCAACGCCCATCGTGACGCTCACGAGCGGCAGGCCGAGCACGCCGGAGAACAGGCTGGTCATGCCGAGCACGCCCGTCAGCTTCCGGCGCGCATCGCGCTTGACTTCCGGCGATTCGCCCTCGAGCGCCTGGTAGGCGTTGCGCCACAGGAACCAGCTCATGTTGAGGCTGTACTGGCGGAACAGGAAAATCACCTTGGCCACGTTGCCCTGCATCCAGCGCGCGCGGTTCTGATTCTGGTAGTCGAAGTGGGATTCCCACACCGCCTTGCCGGCGTACTGCGTGGCCTCGTCGAAGCCCATGCCGCTGTCGCGCGCGAGCCGGAACGCCGCCAGCGCCGAGGCCTCGCGGTTCACCACCTCGGCCTTGTGGAACAGCCAGGACACGATCTCCATCGTGCGCCGGTAGACCGGGTTGAGCTGCGCCGTGTCCGTCTCCGACAGGCCGGCCAGCCCGTGCGCGAGGCTCTTGTCGATGGCGCCGCTTTCGTACCAGACCTTGAAGGCGCGGCGCTCCTCGTCGTCGAGGCCGCGGGTGATGTCCCCGTTCACGCTGCTGATCGCGCGGCGCATGCCCTCGAGCAGCGCCGTCGAGGCCTTGGCGGCCCCGAACTTCGAGGCCAGCACCGGGAAGGTGACGATCGCCGTCTGCGTCAGGTTGATGAGCGCGGCCGCCGGCGAGACGCCGAGGTACCAGACGAAACCCAGCGACGTGAGCGTGCTGGTCACCGCGCTGTCCTTCGGGTTCATCACCCACTCGTGCCGGTGCGTCATCTCCCGGATGATCTGGGCCGCCTGCTGCGCCTTGTCCGGGTCGGTCTTCGCGTACTCCTTCTCCTGCTCGCGCATCGCCCGCATCGCGAGCTCGAGGTTGTGCGAGTGGCGCAGGCGCGCGATCTGGAAACTGCCGTGAAACAGGTTGCCGGCGAAGGCGCGCAGCGCGTCCTGGCTGTAGCCCGCGGTCTTCTTTCGGTGGATGAAGCTCTTGCGGATGCTCAGGTCGGGCAGGCTGCGCAGGTAGAGCTGGTACACCGCGTCCTTCGCGTCGTCGGTGACGCCCGCCTTTCCGAGCGTGTCCATGAGGTCGGCCATGAAGCCCGAGCTCGGTCCGTTGGCGGCATTGACGGTCTCGAACTTCTCGCTGGCCGCGCGGATGGTGTACCCGCGGCTCTTGAGGTCCGCCTGCGCGCGGCGCCACTCGCCGATCTTCTCGTACATGAAGAACGCGGGCTCGCCGGCCGGCGTCTTCGCGCTGATCCAGAAGTCGCCGAAGCGGGCGAGCGGGAAGTACGGCCCCTCAAGGCGCTGGGCCTCGAACTGCTGGCGGATCTGCGCGACGTAGCTGGCGCGCGTGGCGCCCTCCTCGATCAGGTCCTCGATGCGCTTGACCAGCGCGTCCTCGTAGCGCGCCGACTGCGCCGTGTAGGCCTCCCGGGCGTCGCGGTAGAGCTTCTTCCACGCCTCGGGCAGGGCCTGCCAGCGAGCCAGCAGCACCGGGTAGGCCGCGGCGCGCGCCTGCTCCTTGGCCAGCCGCTCCTCGAGCTGCTCGATCCGCTCGGTGAGCTTCGCCTTCGTAGACTCGTCTGCGGTGCGCCGACGGCGCTTGAGCGCCTGCACCTCGGCCTCGACGTTCCGGCGGTTGACGGGGCGCTCGACGCGCCGCTCGGTGGCCTTCCCGTCTTCGGTGACGGTCTCGAAGGTCGCGAACGTGAGCGGCTGGTACTCCGCGTCCGGGTCGACGCCGTCGATGGTGGCGTCGTGCATGAGGTTCGCGGTGGCGTCCGCACCACGGCGATCCTTGCGCTGCAGCTTCTCCCACTCGGTCGCGATGTTGCCCGCGTCCTCCTGCATCGTGTTCCGGTCCGTCGCCATCTGCTGGACGGTGTCGACGTAGTTCTGCAGCGAGGGCAGCAGCTTGCCGCCGAGCTCCGCGATGTGCCGGAGGGTGACGCCGTAGAGAAGCGCCTGGCGCGCCTTCGATTCGATGCCGCCACCCTTCGTGGCGTCGTCGAAGGCCTGCCGGATGCGGTCGGTGAGCGGAGGATCCTTCATCGCGTCGCCGATGGCGTCGTCGATGGCTTGCGGGTCCGGCTGGGAGAACAGCGGCTCGCCGGGCTTCGCGGCATCCGGCCCCGGCTGGCTGTAGAGAATGCCCTGAAGCGATGCGGGGGCTACTCCGCCAGCGCCGCGCCCTGCCCCGCGTTCAGGGCCATCCACCAATTCGGCCCGCGCTTCTCCTGCTCCGCGTACCACGGTATTTGCAAGCAGCGCTCGCGCAATCGTAGCCCGGCCAAAAGCCTCCTCTCCGGGTTTGTCAGCACCTTGCTGGCGGGGCCGTCCTGCAAACGCTTTTCGAGCGCCTGATGCAATGCGCTCCAGTCCGTCGCGGGTGAGAGGCCGTCCTCCAGCTCCCCTAAAGTCTTGAAGTGCGAAGTCGAAGGAACCATCGGCGATCTCGGGCGCGAAGGACAGGGTGTTCTGGTAGGACGTGCGGAGCAGCGATTCCATGTTCGCACCGTCATTGCCAGGCGTCCACCGCAAAGGTGTGGCCCACTTCACGTCCGGCCGAATCTGCCGCGGGTGGGGCGCCATCATCCGGGTGGTGCGGTACTTGATCGCCGCCGCGGCCATCAGTTCGGTGCGGCGCAGCAGTGCCACGTCGGTGAGTCCGGACGGATCGCCGATGAAGATGCGGTCGGTGTTCAAGGCGTAGTTGAACAGCGCCATGTAGAGCGCGCTGCCCTTTGCTTTGCCGGCTTTGAGGTTCGAGGCGTCGAGCACAATGCGGCGTTGCTCGCCGTGCTCGATGTAGACGGTGGCGTCACCACCATCCTCCCCCATTTCAATGACGTAGCCGCGCGCGGGGGCAACCTCGTCCTCCGAAACCGGGACAGCCGCGTCGCGCTCGAACACGACGCGCATGTCGGCCGCCGGCAGATAGTCGGCCAGCAGGCCGCGCAGGTCCGTCTTCGCGCTCGTCGGGTAGCGAAAAATGCCGTCCAGCTTGGCCAGTTTGTCGAAGGCCCGCGACAGCTCGCCGAGACTCTGCGACATGGCTGCCGGCAGGGCGTCGCCGACCGACTGGCGAACAGCGGGGCCGCCGCGTTCGACGTGGCGCATGCCGCGGCTGACGATGTTGCGAAGGTCGGACTCGTTGAGCTGATCGACCAGGCCGAGCCGGCGCAGGAAGCGTCGGACGGCGGCGAGCACCCGGTTCAGCCCCGAAGTCTCCTTCACATCCAGCTCGGCCATGATCGCCAGCACTTCCTTGGCGTACTCGACCGGGTCGGACTTCGTGTATCGGCGGTCAGCCGACTCGTACACGGCCTTCATCGCGTCCGACAGCTTTTCGCGATGCTTCCGGTAGACCGCGATGTCACGGACGATCGCCGCCCACTCGCGCGCACCGACAACGGCCTCGACGCCGTAGTGGCCGAACGCCTCGTGCGCGAGCACCTGCATGGCGCGCGCCACGTCCTTGAGGTTCGACGCGATCAGGTAGACGCGGCCGCGGTAGTAGACGCCCTCGGCAGTCGACGCGTCGGGCTTGTCGCGGAGGTCCTCGGGCAGGTCGGCGGGCGTGGCGCGCACCGACACCGGCGGGGCGTCGCCCTCCCACTTCGCGGTCACAGCGCGGACGGCGGTGTCGAGCGCAGCCGCGTCGACGCCGGCGGCACGTCCATCGCCCTCAGAGAGTTGCGCGCGCGAAGCGGCGCGGAAGTTGCGCAGGTCGGCTGTGCGCAGTACGCTCTCGGTCGTAGGGTCCTGCGCGAGGGCTCCCGTCGGGAAGTTCAGCTCCCGGCCAGGCCCCCTCGCTGCAGGGCCTTCGTCGTTGTGGAACCGGAGGCGGCCAGCGGCCACCTGCTCGTCCACCCATGCCTGAGCCCGCCCCTTTCCGTAGGCGCTGGTGAGCACGTTCACCACGACTTCGCTTTGTGCACCGCGCGGGCTGCGATCCGACCCCGACACCTCGACGGCGGCGATGATTGGCGAGCCTTCGGAGTCGGCGAGGTTTGTGAGCACGACGTACGCGCCCGGGACGGTCGCTGAGTCGAACACGGCAATGGCCTCGTCCAGCGCCTCCGGGAGCCGTTCGATCTGGCGCGACGTCAGCGGCGCGCGCGCGCCATCCTTGCCCGTGGCGAGCTTGAACAGAACGCCCGGCGGCATCGTCATCGGCAGGTCGGGCGCGCCGACCATGCGCAGCACCGCCGGCGTCCGGCCCATCGTCAGCGACGCACCACGGCGATCGCCAGCAGCGAGGCGCTCGCGCACCTGGTCCGCAAAGGCGGCAATCTGCGCGGAGAACAGCGCGTCCGCGGGCTCGTCCAGCAGCTCGCGCTCTGCCGCTGCCTGCTCGCGCGCCGGCAGGCGCACCGACCAGGTGCGGCGTCCATCCGTCGGATCGTCCTGCAGCACCTCGGCGCCCAAGCGGCTCGCCTCCGCCTCGGCGTCGGCCACGCGGAAGAAGTCGCGCGGCTGGCCGGCGTCATCGGCGAGCAGGTACGTGCCGCTGCGCTCGACGAACGTCGCGCCGGCGAAGTCGATGCTGCGCTGCCCTCGCCCGTCGGTGCGCGCGCGGCGCTCGGGTTGGGAGAACAGCGCGACCGCGCCGCCTTCGCCTTCGCGAGCTTCGATCGTCCCGAAAAAGTCATCGAAACCTGCCCGGATCGTCGGCAGCTCTGCAGCGGTCGGATACGGGTACTCGCCCTCGCGGGAGAACGCGGCCTCCGGCACCACGTTGGCGAGGTAGTCGTTGGAGGCCCCGCCCTCGCCGAGCTTGGCGATGACGTAGCTCTCAAACGCACGGGCTGCCATTTCCTCCCTGGTGCCCCAGTAGGCCTTGCTGCGCAGCTTGTCGAGAGCGTCGGAGCGCGCCTTCACGCCCGTGTCGCTGATCGCCTTGACCAGCCGCAGGAACGCCGCGCGCATTTCCGTGCGCATCGGGACGTCGCGGTGCGCGTCGCCGGCCTTGGCCTCGACGGTCGCGAAGCCGACCGGTGCGCCGCGCTGGCGGGCGAAGTAGTTGTCGAGGCCGTGGAACCACTCGTGGGCGAGTGATCCGGCGCCCTTCCCCTTCGTGAGGTTGATGACGATGGTCCCGGGCTCGAAGTGGGCCATCGCCGGGTTCTTGCCGCCCTGCCCGCGGGCACCGAAGGCGAGGCCCAAAGTGCCGTTGAGCGATAGCGCGCGCGGCGGTATGCCGATGACGCCGGCGAGGTCCATGAGCGCGTCGTAGGCGTTGTTGAGGTCCTGCTGCCGGCGCGGCCCCTCCACGTAGTTGCCGAACTGCACGCCGCGGAATCCGAAGGCCTCGCCGAACTGCTCGGGCGAGACGTCGGCGCCGCTGCGATGGTCGACGCCGACGCGCGGCGCGTTGAGGTCTCCGCGCACCGACGGCACATCGCGGAGCTTCCGCACCTCCTCGGCGAGCACGGCCTTGTTGGCATCGTCGGCGAGGAATGCGCGAGCCTCTTTCACGTCGGTGAAGCGGCGCAGGTCCAGCGCGTCCCCGCCGCGTAGGCGCACGCCGATGATGAAGCCCTCGCCGCGGCGCCGGCTGTAGATGTCAAAGCGCGGCATCTTCGCACCCGTCGCCTCGGCGCCGGCCTGGGCCTCGGCCGCGGCCTCCTTCGCGAGGAAGGCGCGGAAGGCGTCCAGCGCCTCCTCGCGGGTCTTCCCGACGGCCAGCTCATGGGGCCAGTTGCTGTAGGCGGATGCCGCACGATCCTTCTCGACCGTCCAGCGGGTGACGTCCTTCTCGCCGCGGTACACGGCGTAGTGGTGGCGGCCGAAACGGACGCCCTGCAAGCTCCGCCCGTGGCCGACCTCCTGATATAGCTCGGCGCGGCCCTTTACCTCGCCGAGCTTGCCGGCGTACTCGGGGCTCGTGAGGTTCGCGGTCAGCTTCTTGCCCAGCTCGCCGTCCGCCAGTAGTGCCGACGCGAACTCGCGGAGCTCTCGCACCTTGGTGGCCCACCCGTTGATCTTCCACTTCGCGACCGGCTTGCGCGGGATCTCGTCGCGCATGGCGCGCACGAACGAGACCACGAACGGATCGGCGCCGTTGTCGAGCAGCTTCTGGTACTCCGGCTCCGGCCAAGTGCGCGACAGCGGCTCGGCCGCGAGGTCCAGCGTCGCCGCGTCCTCGAGGCGCTTCGCGTACTCGCCGGCGAGGTGCTTGCGAGCACCGAGCAGCGTCTCGCCGAAGTCGTCGATCTCCGCCGCGGGCTGCGCAGCAGGCTTCTCCGCTGCCGCGGCCTTGCCCTTCTGCGGTGCCACCGGCTTGCCGAACACCTTGACCAGCTCGCGCGTCTCCGGCTGCGTGCCGTGCCAGCGCTCGCGCTCACCCTTGACGGGCTCGCCATTGTCGTCGACGCGGACGACGCGAACTGCCCACGGGGTGTTCTCGGCCGCGGGGCGGAACTCGAGCACGCGGTCGAGGCCGCCATAAGCCTTCACCACGCGGCCGGGCGCGAAGTACGCGGCCAGCGTGTCCGGGTGGCCCTCGACGTACTCGGGCTTGCCGCCACGCACGCGCACCTTCGGGCGCAGCTCGCCGGGCGCAGCGGCGACTGCAGTCGGCGCCGTAGCAGCGGCGGCAAGCGGCTCCGTGGCCGGCGCCTCGTAGGCCACCGGCTTCGTGGTATCGCCATCGCGCAGCCACGTCTTGAACTCGTCCAGCGTCATCGAGCTGATGGCGCCGAGGCCGTTCCAGCCCTTCGTGTAGTTCGCGAGGTAGCCGGCGCGCGCGGCGGCCTCGTCGGCGAAGCCGAGCATGACTTTGGCTTCGTCGAAGCTGCCGTCGCGGTTGCGCTGGTCCACAACGAACACCGGCAGGTCGGGGTTGCCCGCGTCGTCGCTCATGAAGACGTCAACGTGGTCGCCGTCGGCGCCCTCGGTGCGCTTGATGTACCCGTAGTGGTGCGCCAGGGGCGGCCACTCCTCGCGACGCTTGCTGCCTGCGGGGTTCTCGATGCTGATGTCGAGCCCGTTCAGGACCACGTGGCCCTTCTTGTAGTTGCCGGCCTCCTTCTGGGCCTCGGTCGGCGCCGGCAGGTCGTTCGTCGGCGACGTGGCAGCCTCGGCGGCGGCCGCGGCTACTGGAGCTGCGTCCGTGTCGGCGTCCGGTTGCGAATCACCAGTGCTCGCCACCGGAGCTTCGGACTCGGCCGGAGCATCGGTGGTTTCTGGCGCATCGCGGCGGCCCTTGAAGCTGACGCGCCGCGCGGGAACGAACTCGTTGCCGATCGTCAGGATGCCCTGATCGGCTTCGATCTTGGACACGGTTCCTTCGCGCAGCGTGGTACCGCTCAAGTAGGTGACGACGTCGCCCTTCTTGAGCTTGAGCTCCGTGATGCGTGCGCGGTTCATGGCGAGCTGCGCGTCAATCAGCCCCAGCTCGGCCTCGCGCTGTTCGACCGCAGTTCGCGCTGCAGCACCCTCGCGTTCGGCGGCCTGCGCCGGGCTCTCGGTGGCGATGCGGCGCGCAGCGAGCTTCGCGTACTCGGCGACGCCGCTGGCCGATGGCAGGGTGTAGGCGCGGCCTTCGGCGTTCGCGAGCACAGTTTTCGTGACCGCGCCGCGCTTGATCGTGTCGAGCCGAGTGAAGCCGGCGGCGATGATGCCGTCGACCGCCTCTTTGACCGACTTCTCCTCGCCGTCGATCTTCATGCGTGTGCGTGTCGCGCGCGCCTCTACGGCCTTGTCCTCGCTCTCTTGGCGCTGCTGCTCGAGCCGATCCTTTCGGGACTGCACGCGCTCCGCACGCTGTTCGGGCGTGACGCCGGCCCACTCGTCGATCGCGCGCTCGGTGGCACCGCGGCCCTTCGGCAGCTTCACGCCCGTGGCGGCCTCGAATGCCGCGCGCAAGGCCGGGTTCGAGCCGGCATCGCCGAGATTCATGCCGATGATGGCGTCCGCGTCGCGCGCTTCGATCCCGCGCGCGAGCTCGGCGGCCATGCTGCGCTCGCCGAGGTCGGCTTCGGTGATGGCGCGGTCCGGGCGCGCCTGGTTGTAGGCAGCGACGAACGCCGCGTTGACGCGACTACGGACGTCGTCGGCTGGAGCCGGCGCAGCAGCACCAGCATCGGAGGCTTCAACGGCGCGGGTTTCCGGGCTGGCGACGGCCTCCACAGCACCGGCAGCAGCATCGGCTTCTGCCGGCAGATCCGGGGCCTCGACCGCTGCCGTTGCCGGCGTTACTTCGGTGCCCGCATCCGTCTCATCGGTGACTGGAGCGGCGTCTGGCGTCTCGTCGACGGCGGCCGGGGCATCGGGGATCCCCGGAGAGCGGACGGGCGCCGCCTCGACTGCAGCAGTCGACCCCGCTACCGCGTCCTCATTTTGAGCTCTTTCGGGCATCGCCGCGGAGGACGGCGGAGTCGGCTGTTCGGTGGCAGCAGCGGGCGCGGCGCGGCCCTCGGCCGCCGCCTTCGGCGCGAGAGCTTCCGCTTTGCGCTGTCGCGCGATCTCGCTTTTCAGTTCTCCCGCACGTCGCGGCGTGATCCCGGTGGCTCCGGCGATCATGTGAGGCTCTGGCACGCGGCCCATTTCGAGCTGCTGCAGGATTGCGCGGCGCGCCGCCTCCTCGCCCTGTTCCGGGCGCACCTCGCCCGTCTGGGGGTCCACGCCGGGCGGGACGGCGGGCGCGGCTTCCGCAGTGCCCGGGACTGGCGCCGAATCGGCGGCCCGACCGGTGACCGGCGTGAGGTTCGGCGCGGCACCCGGAAGCACGTTGGCCGCATCGGACAGGCTGTTCGGCCGCGCATCGGGGAAGCGCAGCGCAGGCGTGCGCGGATCGCGCTGCTGTGCGGCCAGTACGTCCGGCGTGAGGCCCACCTCGGCCTGCTGCTGCAGCTCGCCGGCGCGCTGCTGCGCGATGCCAAGCTCCTGCGCCGCGGTGCGCGCCTCGCCCTCGGGGGTGACATTGATCGGCGTCTGGCCCGGCCCGGGGATCATCCGGCCCTGCGATTCGAGCATGGCCGCGAGCTGGCTGCGCGCGGACTCGCGCGCCGCGGGCGTCGGTGCGGTTTCGGCCTGAATGCGGAGTGCGGCCTCGGTCGTCGGCGACGGCGGGAGCACCGGTGCCGGCGCCGGCGCGGCGCCAGGCTCGCCGCCACCAGCCTCCGACTCGTCGTCAAGCTGCCGGCCGTCAGCGCCCTGCGTGGCGGTACCCGCCACGGCCAAGCCGCCGCCGATGATGCCGCCCAGCGCCGCGCCCGTCCCGGCCGCTTCGGGTACTCCCTCGGCGAGCGAGCGCGTCGGGTCGACCTGCTGCAGGCCCAAGTTCGCGGCGAACTGCTCGCCACCCTCCTGCACACCCTCCTCCAGCGACTCGCGGCCGACGCCGCCAGCCACCTGCAGCGCGCCTTCTCGGGTGAACAGCGCGCCCACGCCACTGACGGGCAGGTTACGCGTGAACAGATCGGCCTCGAACGGCGCGGCGACGCGGCCGGCCAAGCCGGAGATCACGCCAGCCACCGGCGCCGCGATCGCGCCGGCTTGCGCCGCGATGGTGCGCTTCGCGTCCTCGCTGGCCATCCCATCCGCGACCAGCCGCTGGTATTCCTCGTTGGCGGCCCACACCTCGTCAGGCGCGCGCAGCGCTTCGACGATGGTCTGCTGATTCGCCGCGCCGGCGCCCTGCACGGCGCTGGCGCCGGTCATGGCCGTGACGGCCGAGCGCGTGCCCGCCTGGGCAGCCGCTGCCGGAGTGGCACCTCGGGCCAGAGCGGCAGCGCGCCCTGCTGCGCTCGCTCCGCGCGCGAGAGCCGCCGCGGGGATGATGTTCGCGACCTGCTCGGCAGCGAACTGGCCAGCGAGCGCCGGATCCGTCAGCACCGTCTTCGCCGACTCGAGGAATCCCTCGGCGCGCTGCAGGCGCTCGCGGCGCTGCTGCATCGGCTGCGACAGACGGTCGCCGAGCCAATCGGACGCCTTCTGCGTCGCCTCCGCTGCATAGGTGGTCGGCACGCCGAGGTCGACCCCCGCGGCCCGCGCGGCGTGCCGCACGAGATTGACCGGCCCTACAGCTTCGCCGAGTGAGGCGATGCCGCCAACAAGGTTTACCGCGCCTTGCGCCACACCCGTGAGCGTGTCGGTCGCGATCTCGCCGCCCGTTCGGTCGCGCGGCTCCGTTTGTACCGGCGGCGCCGGGCGCTGGAATGCAGGCTTCGGAGCGAACTGTGCGAACGGGTTGTCGCCGCCTCCCCCCGCAGTCCCGCCGTTGTCCGGTTGCTTGAACTGCGCGAAGGGGTTGCTCATGGTCTAGTTCCCGAGGTACTGCGCGGCCGCCCCCGCAGGCAGGTTGAACGTGCTCTCGAACTCCGCGGCCTTGCCGGGGTTCTGGCGCAGGATGGCGATGGCCTCGGGCGGAATCTGAGACGCACCAGCACTCTGCCGGGACGATGGTAGCGCAGCAGCGATCGACTGGCCGAGCGGGCTGGCATCGAACTCTGCCAAGGCAGTCGCCCGTGCTTCCGGGTCCAGAAGCGGGTTATTGGTGATCTCGCCGCGCTGCGCGACCGCCGCCTTGAACACCTCGGTCGGGTCGAGCTGCGCTGCGTTCTGTTGGCCGCGAACGGGCTGCCCATCCATGCCGACCAGAGGGCGGACCACGCCATCGCGGCCGATGCGCGCGGTGGTCCCGCCCTCAAGCGTGAGCACCGGTGCGGCGGCGTCGAGCTGCTCGCGCTGGAGCTGGGCACGCAACATGCTGTCGCGCAGCGCGGCGCCCCGATTCTCGGCGCCCTCGACTTCTGCAGCCCCGAGCCCGGCCTCTTGGGATGCCGCGCCAGCCGCGGTGTTCCCGACCTGCTGCTGCTGCATTGCGCCAGCGCCGATGTAGGCACCGAGGAGCGCATCGTAGGCGCCGGCAGCTCGTGCCCGGCCGCTCGGGCTACCCTTGTTGAAGTAGCTGTTTTCGGCATGCTGCTTGCGCCGCAGTAGCTCACTCACCGGAACAGTGCCACCGATGTCGGCGAGCGGCGCGAGTGCCGCCCTGTGTTGAGCGGCCCCCTCCTGACGCTGCGTTGCAATCGCCTGCTGGCCCAGCGCCACGGCATTCGGCCGCTGCAGCGCGGCCGTCTGCGGCGCGAAGCCAGGGGTTCCGACGCCCCGCAGCGTGGTCCCCAGCGGCGCGCCCGCGGCGCCGGCTGCTGCCGCAGCCTCGGGCACGGTTTGCACCTTGGCCGCGAGCGCGTTGGCCTGGTTCGCCGTGATGTCCCGGCGCTTGCCATCCGAGCCGATGAAGTACCCGATGCTCGGCTGCGTCGGCAGTTTCGCGTCCGTCGCGGCGCCCGTGTTGAACTGCACGCCCGGCGTGCCCGATGGGGCTGACGCTCCGGGGCGCGGCAGCGGCGCGGCAGGGCGCGGTGCCGCTGGTGCAGCGGCCGCCGGGATGGCGGCCGCGGCTGCGGTGGGAACCCGTGTGCTTGACGCCGCGGCAGGAGTCGTTCGCGCCGGTTGAGACGGCGCCACTCCGCCCTGCTGTCGGCCGCTGCCATCGGACGCGTAACGCGGCCCAGAGATTTGTCGCGCGAAGGGGAAAGCCTCCGCTCGGTCGGCGGCGACGTTCTGCGGATGCAGCGCGTCGCGAATCATGGCGGTCGCGCGCGGGGTGCCCGGCGGGGTGATCGTCGTCACGCGCGCTGGCACCGGGTCCGGCTTGAGGCCAAGCTCGGCCTGCCGATTCGCCACCTGATCGCGCCAGAAGATCGGCTTTCGCGGCGCGGAATTGTCGTCTTTGGTGTCCATGCGGGTCTCCGTCAGGCGTCGGCGATTTCGCCGTTGAAACTGAAGTTCGTGCTGCACGACTCGGAAGCCGACCGGCTGCTGCCGATCGACGCCGAGAAGTTGACCGCGCTCATCGTGCTGGCCGCAAGCTGGCTCGACACCTGCGCCAGCGTCTCGCGCACGCGGGTCAGAAGCTGCAGTAGCTGGATGTTCTCCTGCACGCGCGCCTGTCCGAGCTGAAGCTGGGTATCGACGCGCGCGCGCTCCCGCTCGAGCCCGAGCTGGAAGGTTCGATCGTGTGCCTCGCTTTCCGCCTGCGCCACGCCGCTGTCGGCCTGATACATCGAGGCCGAGGCCTGCACGCCGAGGCCGTAGCTGCTGATGCGCGCCGACTCCGACTGCAGCAGCGCGAGCGACTTCCGAAGGTCGGCCTCCCACGTCTGGAGCTGTTGGCCGTTCTGCGCGATGCGAAGCTGCTCACGGCGGAACTTCACGTCCTGCTGGCCGTTCCACACCTGCACCCGCGTGGCGTACGCGCGCACCGACGTGTCGTAGGCGTCGACACGCGCACGCTCGCCGTCGATCGCCGCGCGGTAGCCCTCCCACTCCGACGTGTACGCCCGCAGCCGTTCGCCGTACGCCTGGACCTCGGCGCGATACCCCTCGATCACGGTGCGGTTCGTTTCCGACTGCGCCTGCACGGCCTGAACCTGCGTGCGGTAGACGTCGGCCAACACGCCGACGGTCCGCACCTGCTCGGCATAGAGCTGCACGCTCTGCGTGTTGATCTCGCCACGCGCGCGCTCGCCCTCGATCTGCGCGCGGTACACCTCGGCCTTGGCCAGCTCGCCGCGGATGCGTTCGGCGAACACCTGGGCCTCCGTCTGGTAGCCCTGCATGCGCGCATTGAAGACCGCGATGCGGGCGTTGAGGAGCTGGATGGCGGAGTCGCGAGCGAACGTGGCCGCCGCCAGCGCGATGCGCTGCTCCTCGATCGCAAGGCCGTAGAGCGCGGTTTCGAGCCCAACGCCCTGCTGCACAGCGAAGCGCAGGTTCTCGATTTCGACATCTTGGGCGCGAATCTGGACGTCGCGGCTGACTTCGGTAGCGCGGTTGCTCGCCTCTTGGTGGACGCGATGCAGCCGCGCCGCCAGCACGCCGTTCGGCTCCGAGAACCCGCGCGTTCCGAACTCATCGACCGCCTGCTGAACGGCGCGAACCTCCTCCTCGTCGATTCGGGCGCGGCCGCGCTCGAATAGCGCGCGCTCGATCGCCGCTGGCAGCCCGGTGCCGCCCTGCTGCATCCGGCTGATGTTCGCCTTGGTGCGCTCCAGCAGGTCCGAGACGTAGCGCTCGGGGCTGAACTCGAACACGTCGGCGATGGCCGGGAAGTCCTCGCGCGGCGCGGCCGCGTTGAACGTCGGGAGCTGGATGCTCGGGACGGACGGCAGGTTCAGTCGCTCCATCGTCGGCAGCTCCGGCATCGTGTATTCCGGCGCCTCGGGCATCGTCGGGGCGTCGAAGCGCGGTGCGGCACCCGGCGCCTCGAAGGCCGGGAGCTGCGGCTGCGGCACGTTGCGCAGCACGGGCTCGACAGCGTTGAGCACGGGCGCGGCATCGAGCGCGATCTCGGCGGGAGCGAACTGCGGGGCCGCGGCGGGGAACTCCGGCGTCCGCAGATCGAAGCGCGAGAAGTCGACGTTTGGGCGGTCAGGCCGGCGAAACGTCGTCAGCGCCTGGTCGAAGTCGAAGTTGACGGTGAAGTCGACCGGGCGGATGGCGACGGTGTTGAGCCCCATGACGGCCTGCTGCGCGAGCTGGTACGACTGCTGCGCCAGGTTCGTGTAGAAGAGCTGCGCGTCGGAGACCATGCTGATCGCGGGGTCGCCAACGACGATGTTGCAACGGGACATGGTCGAGCTCCTTTAAGCGGGCGGGCGGTATGCGATGGTGAAGCCGTGCACGTAGCCGGTGCCGCTACCTTCGCCGATCTCCAGACGCATATCAGCGGCCAGTGCGAACGTCAGGCCGTCGTCCGTCGACACGTAGAAGTCGACATGGTTCGCCGGATTGCTCAGCAGCGCCGGGACGACGATTCGACCGCCGCCCATGGCGAGGAAAGCGCCACACGGCTGCGTCCCAGCCGGGAACGAGAAGACGCTCGTGCCGGCCGTCGAGAGGTCCGTGTAGCGCTGAATCTGCACCGGCGTGCCCAAGCGCTCCACGAGCCACGCCGAGCCCGTCCACCAAGCGCGGCGCTTCGGGAAGGTCCCGCCCACATTCGTGGCGGTGCCAAGCGCCGACGTGTTCGAGAATTGTGCATTCGTGTTGCCGGTGCCCGAGGCACGATAGACCTGCGTCGGCGACATGGCGATCGCGAGGTTCTCGACTGGCCCTGCGGCCAGCGTCAACGTGCTCCACGAGCCACCGCCGTTGGTCGACCAGACGAGGGTGTTGGTGGTTGCTGAAACAGCGCGGCAAACCATAGCGACGATTCCAGTACGCGCAGCAAGCGCCACCACGGCCCGATTTGCTGGGAAGTTCGGAACGTCGAACCAGCTCGCTCCGCCGTCGTCTGTATAAGAAGGCCAGCGAATCCACCACCGGTTCCCGTCTACAGCGATTGGTGTCGGCTGCTGAAAAAATGGAGGGTTATTGTCCGCAAGCCCAGTCGTCGCTGTATTGCCGGACCCGTTATAAGTGATGTTGTTGCTGTACCCCAAAGGAAGCGAAGGAGGCTCCCCGAGAACTCCCATCTCTTCCCAACCGTTAAAACCGATCACTACAGGCCGGCAGAAGTAATAGCCTGACGAGTTGTGCTCGACGAACAAGAAACCGCTCGGGCCTTGAAACATCATCAGCCCCGGGCCGCTCCCAGGCATCCCAGTCGTATTGAAGTCGAACGCGTCTGTGATGTTTTCCGCCTGAGCGGGAACACCCCAGTCGTCAAACGCTGCGTTGCTCGAGCGCACCATCGCCGTGCTATCCGCGTTCTGCACGGGGCCGAAGACGAAGTTATCGAAGGTGAACTGAGCCGGCGGGTCCGGATCGGGCACGGGCGGGGCCTCCGGGCAGATTTGCCGGGTGCCAACGAGATCGGTCCAGAAGCACGTGCTTGACATGTATCAGCTCCGATTGATCCGGCGGTCGAGCGCGAGCGGGTAGACCACCATCTTGTCGATGTCGAACATACCGCCGTCGACGTTCGTGAGCTGGAACCCGTAGTACGCCGACTTCACGCCGCGGCCGAAAGTGACGCGCCCGTTCACCGGCGCGGTCGACGGCGAGGGTTTCATGCGGTAGGTATAGGCGCGCTTGCCGCCCGCTTCGTCCGTGTGGATGACCTGCAACAGCAGGTCGTTGGTGGCCGTGTAGCCAAGGTATGCGGAGGGCACTCGCTTCTGCACGCCGGTGCCCAGTGTGGTCAGCGCGAATCGCGCGCGTGCGGCGATGGGCTGGCCAGCATCGTCGTCACCGTCCAGCAAGTAGATGCCGTCGTCACACGCACCGTAAAGCCTGCCGCCAATCTCCGCAAAGGAGTTGATCGGGAAGTCGGTGTACGACGACAGGTGTTTGCTCTCGGTGTTCAGAACCCAAGCCGTGAAGTCTCCGCTGTCGATCGAGAGTCGGATGCCGAAGCGCAGCGCCTCGGTGATCGCCGCGACGGCCTCGGCGGCTGATGTGCACGAATCGGATACCTTGAACGCGTCGTTGACCATCACCGCGATGGTCGCTGTCGGGACGACGGTATCCGATGCGCGAAGCCGCGACAGCGCTGAGGCGACCTGCTCGATCTGCTGTACGAGGGTTTCCCCAAGCCTCGCTTCGTCGAACAGCGTCTCGCGGATCAGTGCGTCGGTGCGCGCGCCAAGCAGCACCGCAAGCGCCAGCAGGCTGAAAGCCTCTGCTTCCGATTCAACGACGCCGGTCAGCACCAGGCCGTCCTGCGCGCGCTCCACCGCGCTGCGAAGTTCCGTTACGGTCGATCCGGCCAGAAAACCCTCGGCGACCAGCAGTCGGTACGTGAGCTGCACCGCCTCGGAGAGTACGGCCGTGTCGTCCAGCGACGCGGACGCTTCCGACGAAGAAGCGAGGCCAGAGCGCGCGCGAAAGCGCTGCACCAGCAGCGTCGAGACGTCGATGCGCGTGGACTCGTCGAAACGCACCGCCTCCGAAAGCCAGTCGCTTTCGACGCCGAGCGTCGCCGAAACGCGCGATTGGGCAATGACGAACGCGTTGGCGGCCTCCGGGTCGATTACCGGCTGACGCACGCCCTCAAACCGCAGCTCGCCCCGGGCGACCCCGCGCAACGCGGTCGATTGGGCGCCGCCGTCGAAACGCAGTTCGCCGAGCGGGCTGTTGACTTGCGTCCGGCGGTAGCCGCCCCATCCGCTCAGGGTGAAGTCCAGATCGCCGCGCGCGGTTGGCACCGGCTCGGGTACGAATGCCGCGCGGTCGAACACCAGCCACCCGGTCGCGACGCCCGGCACCTTTGCCCTCGCTTCCCCACCGAATCCGAAAAAACCGAGCGCGCGCCCGCCGACTACCGCCCGAAGCGCAGCGCCATCAAAGCGAAGTTCGCCGGCTGCACGGCCAGCGGTTCGCGCCGAAGCACGCCCCGCGAAGTCGAGGAAGCCGAAAGCGCCGCGTGCGGCCTGTCGCGCGAAGCCCGAAAACCGGAGGTCTCCGCTGGCGGCGCCCGGAGACGCCAAGGGCTCGAACACGATCATTCGATGAAGTCCTCCGTCCCGTACAGGCTGGCCGCCACTTTGATCGCGCCCACGCTGGGCGTCACCGAGGTGTAGCGGAGTTGCGTTCCCTGCGTGTACGTGACCACGCCGCCGACGCGGCGCACTTCGAGCAGCTCTCCGATGGCGGCGACGAAGGGGCCGGCGCGGATCACGCCGTCCTCGATCACGCGCACGGTGACCACGCCGTTCGTACGCGCCATCAGCCAGCCGTGGCGGACGCGCGCCGGGTCCACCGAGGGTGGCGTGTTCGCCGGCGTGAAGCCGCAGACGACGCCGGACGACGCGTTCACTGAGAACGCCAGTCGCGCATTCCCCTCGATCACGCGCGCGCTGTGCGCGCCGCTGTCCCACGCGTTGCTCGTCGTCTCCTCCCGGCGCGCTGGCCGGGGCGGGGAACCGACAACCGCGGGGAAGGAATAGCAACCGGCGCCGACGGGCGTGCCGGTTTCGTCGCCTCGAACCGACGGGGTGCTGGAGGGGATGAAGGGTGCAAGCGACACGTCAGCCTCCCAGCAGCGTCACGGTGGGGAACGGGGAGCCGCAAACCAGGTAGCGGCGCCCTCCCGTTTCGAGGATGTAGCAGCCGGTCGGCGGCGAACCCGCCGGGGGTGGCGGCGCGGCGTTGATCGCCGCCAGCACGTAACCGCCGTTGCGGATGACGTACGCGCGGCCCGCAGGCGGCGGCGGGCACTGCACTTCCGCCGGGCGCGAAGGCACGCCCGGCACCGCCGGCACGCTGGCGAACGTGCGCGCCTTGGCGAGCCGGCTCACGGCGAGTTACCCGTTCGTGCGCGCGCGGAACACGAAGGCGCCGCATTCCTCGGTGTTGACGCCGTTGCGGGTCAGCGTGTTGCTGCCGAGGCTCAGATCCGCATTGCTGGACGGGCCGCCGAGGCTGCCCTGGATGCGACGCCGAGTGCCGGCACCATCGCGCCCGTCGTCGCCTGCCGCGCAGAAGCGGAAGAACGTCGGCGTGAGCGTGGTCTGCGCGGCCTGCGCGCCGGTAAACGCGATCAGCCCGCGCCAGACTTCGGCGGCCGTCTTGACGAGCGTGTCGCCGGTGACGGGCTCGAACGTCAGGCCCGTCGTGCCTCCGCCGTTGAGGGTGAGCACACACAGCTCCGTGTGCGTCGCCACCATGTCGAGCGCGTCGCCGGCATTGGTCGGTTCGGCGCCGGCGTAGTAGTAGAGGCGCCCGCCGTTCAGCGCGGTGCGGAGAGCGGACATCGCGTCCGACGCAAGGGGGGTAGTGATCTTGAAGGCCATGATGCGCTCCGTCTCAGACGAGGGTGAAGTTGAAGTTGTCCACGCGCCGACTGCTGCCTGCAGCGATCAGTGCGGTGGGGAGGAACAGGTCGGCGTCGGCGGGTGGCCCATCCAGCGCGGCGACGACGCCGTCGACGCGCAGAACATCGAGCGCGCTCACGCCCGTTTCCGAGGCGTTTGCACGCAGGCGGAACCACGTTGGCGACCCGGTCACGAGGCCGGTGAGCATCCAGTTCTGCCCTGCGGCCGGCACCATGAAACGCCCTGCGCGCGTCCATTCGAGGCCGCCAGCGGAGGCCCCAGCGGTCCACGCCGCGCCCTCGTTGGTGATCCGGGCGATCAGGGTTCCAGTCGCCGTCAGGTCAGGCGTGGCGGGTCGCGGTCCGTCGCGCAGCTCGACGACGCCGTGGCGCATCAGTTGCTCGAAAGACTCGTTGCCGAGCAGGCGCGCGGCGAGGCCAGTAGAGAGCAGAGCCACGTCAGGTCACCTCGAACATGGGCGTGGTGCCGAGGGCCACGGCGGGGTGCAGGCGGAGCTGGCTCGGCGCCAGTCCCGTGAGTTCGCCGACGTCAACCTGGGGAGCGACGGCCACAAACGAAGCGTCGGGCCGCCCGAACCACGCACATGAAACCAGCGTCGCGTCGTTGATCCGGCAGACCGCGCGCGTGAGGGGGTAGTCCGCCTTCTCGAACGTGTTGCCTTCGAACATCCCTTCGCCGTTGAAGGAACGGAGACGCCCGTGCGCGCCGCCCTCGGGGACGGCCCTGCTGAACGCAAGATTCGGGTTCGGATTGAGCGAGTTCCACGCCCAAAAGCCGATCGCGCTGTGCGAGAGCACGCCTTGGAGCGTGTCCGGGCCGAACGTCAAAGCGACCGGGACGCCGGCTTCGGGGTACGGGCTGAACACGGCCTCGGCGAAGCGTCGCGAGCGCGCGAACGGCGAGCGCGTCCAGTTGAGGTTCTGCGCGTAGCTCGGGATCGGCCCGGGCGGGCGGAAGTGCTGGAAGTACGGCCGGAGCATCGCCGACGGCGAGAACGCGGTGCTGGAGCCGTAGCGCCCGCTCGGCGATACCGAGTGGAAGGGGCCGAAGCCGTAGGCCGCGAACGCCCCGTGCGTCAGGTCGACGACGCGCTGATTGGTGATACCGAGCGACGGGATGTCGACCTCGGTGGTCAGGCCCAAGAGATTCCCGATCCCGAACGCGGTTCCGTCGTAGGTGCCGAGATCGACATCGAACAGCAGCGCGTCGCCCGACCACAGCTCGAGCCAGCTTCGACGGGTCGGGGCGATGGACGGAAAACCGCTCGTGGCGTCCAGGACCCCGAGCTCCGTGCGAAGGAACAGGTAGCGGTCGTCGCCGGGCGCCAAGCAGACGATGTCGCGCCGGTATCCCGGCGTGTTGATCGCCGGCTGGAATGCGATGGGCAAGCGCTGCGCACCGAAGACGTACCAGCCGCCGACCGTGTGATGCGGCAGCAGCCCCTCCGCGTGCTCGACCTGCACTTCGACCAACCCATCGTCGTCAAAGTCGCCAGCGATCGGGCCTGGTGACGGCGCGGCGTAGGACGTGCTGTAGGTTGCGACGGCGACTTGGCCGGTATCACTATCGAAGGTCAGGCGTGCGTCGGCGGCGCGCAGCGCGACCGCGAGCGCAGATTCCGTAGCGGCCGGCGACGGGTTGAACCACGCGTTGATCTGTGCGGCGGTGAAGGTACCGATGTCGTAGGGGTCTCCGGCCGGCACGTAGACGACAAACTGCGAACCGTCGCGACTGAACCGGACAGGGTGCGCCCACGGGCGGTCGTACTCTGGAAACGGCGTTGGCAGCGTCGCAGTGAACAGCACTTCCGCTTCATCACCCTCGTTGATGACGGGGGCGTAGGCTCCGCCGCGTTGCTCGCCGGGCGCGACGCGGATGCGCACCACGCGCAGGCTGTTGAACGTGGCCGTCCACTGCGCCACGTACAGCCATTTCCCGTCCGCAAGGTCGCGGATGCAGGCGCCACCGACAAGGCGGTGCGCGCCCGATGCGGCGGCGTTGCGGGTGTCGTACAGCAGCTCGCCGCCGTAGAACACGGCCGAGCTGTAGAACAAGTCGATCGGGAAGGATCGCTCTGTCCCGGACGCCCAATGCGGCTCTACGCCGTTGACGATGCAGCCGGACTCCGGCCCAAACCACGAAAGATAGAGACCGCGGCCGTCGGTCCACCGGTGATTGCCGAACAGCGTTGCACCGTCGGGCAGAAGCTCGTCGCCGTTGCGCGCGCGGTATGTGCCCTTGCCGACGCCGATGCTGTCCCAGACGGTATCGAACGCCCGGAACAGGGACGTCGTCCACCGCTCTTGTCCTGGCGCGGCACCCGGCGGCGAGTAGATCGCCTGCGGGTGATCGGCGTCCAAGCCGTCGGGGTAATCGGCATTCGATGGCCACGACAGGAAGCCGCGAAGAACGTCGAGACCGCGGCCGCGCGGGCGATCCTGCGGAATCCGCATCGTCACCACCGGGATGCCGCCGCGAACGTCGGCCACCAGCTCCACCCCGCCCTCAAGGCGCCGGCGCATCCGCAGCGTGCCGAGCCCGCGCTCGGCCGCTGTCTGCTTCACGGCGCCCAGCAATACGCGTGCGGCAGGAAGAAACGCAGCCGCGCGAGAGCGGTCGCCCTCTACGCGGACGTGCGTCCAGTCCGTATCGCGCGCGCCACCGAAGGCCATCGTCAGGCGCCGTCATCCACTGCGGACAGCGTGTATTCGATGGCGAGGCGGTCTCCGGCGATCTGATTCAGGCGCGGGGCGCCGAAGCGCATCGCGGCCACCAGAATGCCGCTGGTCGCGCCTTTGGCCGACGCGGACAGCAGCGCCATGCCGTAGAGGTTGTGCGGGCCGCCGGCGTTGAAGGTGAACACCGCTTGCGACGCGGTGTTGCCGATGACCTGATTGTCTGCATTGGCCTCGACCCACTGCGGTCGCGTCGCGTTGGTGTAGGCGGTGAACTCCGTCGCCGTGGTCGGGAACGTCGCTGCGGTCCAGCCAGCGTTCGGGGTGACGTTGCCGGAGAACGGGGCGAGGAAGAACTGCGTGATCGGTGCGCCGCCGCCAAGCGAAGCGTTGAGCAGGTAGTTCAGGCCCTCCGCGGTGAAGGTGTTGGGGCCGATCGACGAGTCTTCGCCGTTGCTGCCACGCGCCATCATCGACCCGCCGATAAACAGGCGACTGCGCGTGAACAGGACGCCCGACTCGGACACCTCGTAGGCATGATTTCGCACGTCGCGCGCGAGTTCGTTGGCGACGTTGCGGCTGAGTTTCATCGGGTGCATGGCGCTCTCCTACCAGCGGTTTTCGGGACAAGTGGAGTGACGAAACAGCGTCTTCGTCACGATCGGACAGCCGCAGCGGGCGCAGGTCCAGCACGGCACGCGGCCGTCGCGCACGCGCTGCGGGCACCGGGAACAGACCTCCCGGCGCCGCTGGGTTTCGGTGGCATCCGCGACAAGGCTCACGGCGCAGGCCCAAGGTTTGTGGCGACGAGTCGGTCGCGTACTCGGAAGTTCGTCGGCGCTCCGCCCGGCGTCGAGGTGATGATCTGGCGGATGCCGTCGAGTTCCCGGAACACCGAAGCCGCGCGCTCCGGCACGTCCGCTGCCGCTTCGTTGGCGTTGAAGCGGACGAGTTGACCGCCCGGCAGGCAGAAGCAGTGCAGTCCCTGCCGCGACAGCCATGCCACGCCAATCTCATTGGTCTCAAGCCCGAACACCGAACCGGTGATGTCGGCGACATCGCTGCCGCGGACGGCACCGTGCGGATGCACGATGCGCTGCACGAAGGACTGCGGGTCCGCGCCGGAGAGCCAGTACGTTCGGTCGCCCGCGGCGACGACGACGCCGGCGCCATCGGCGGTGCCGATGCAGGCGAGCATGTCGATCGGTGCCGAGAATCGGATGTAGGCCATCCCGGGGTCGTGCATGCCGTAGTGCAAGGCCGGCGACCAGAGCAGCAGGTTCTCGCGCGCGATCCACTGTCGACCGTGGCCGTAGCGGACGATCTGGCCCGGGGGCAACGGCCGCAGGAACTGCGTGGTGAGCGCCTTGCCGCGGTTGCCAGCGCCAAGAAGCACCGTCGTCGTCCCGGCGGGCACGTCCAGTACGTGGCGCAGCGACGTATCGTTGGCGCCGGTGCGGTAGATGCGCACCGTGGTGACCAGCGCGGCGAGTCCCGGCGACGGGATCCCCGTCAGCCGGATGCCGCCGCCGACGGGCACGTCCACGGACACGGCTGCACCCGTTCCGCCCTCGCGGCCGAGCACGTCGCGGTAGGTCACAGCGATCTGGTAGGTGCCGGCGTCGAGCCCACCGGAGGCTTCGGGCGCGGCGGCGGGCTGGCCCGGGGGCTCCGGGGGCGCCCACGGCATGGCCTCCCCATCCGCGGTGACCATGCCGCACTGCAGGCCGTTCGACCACATGACGTCGTCGTTGATGCGTGCGTAGCTGACGTGTTCGTGGCGCGCGATGTTCGGCACCACCACGGTCGTCTGCAGGTCGTCGCCGATGGATCGGAGCGCCCCGCCCTGCACGTAGAACCCGCGGTGGTAGTCCCGTGGGCGCCACAGCGAGTGACAGCCCGGCGCGGCGATCACGCGCGTTCGGCCCGCGCGCCGTCGCAGGCGGCCCTCTCGGTTGATGTCGACGTTGACGGCTTCGCGCAGGGTGTTCGGTGCCTGCGCGCGCTCGTCGCCGAGGTTGTTGACCCCGGTGGCGGGCACCAGCGCAACAAGGCTCTCGTCGGCGATCCCGGCCATCGTCAGAAGTGAAACGGTCGCGTGCGAACAGTCGGCTGCGTCGACCACAGCGTGAGCGCGTGGTGGGACGGACGGTCGCCGAAGCGCTCGGTGAAGATGCGGAGGTGTCCGGCGCTGCGCTCCAGGTCGTAGCGCTCGCCGTCCTTGTTCAGATACGCCTCGTGGGCGATCCAGTGCTTCATGTCCTCGGCGGCGATAATCGACACGACGGGCTCGTCATCCGGGCCCTCCATGCGCTCGTCCTCGTCGGGCAAGCGCATCACCTTGAGGTGCAGCGTGTACGCCTGGTCAGGCGTGGGCGCGACGCGGATCGTGTTCTGGACGCGGTCGAAGACGACGAACTCCGGGCGCGCGGGCGTGATGCGCCCGACGTCCCAACCGGGCAGCGCGTCGTTGAGCCGATCCGTGGTCGTGCGGATTAGCGGCCGCGGCTGCTGCCAAAGCTGCGCCCTGGCCACGACGATGAAGCTGGGGTCGACTGGATAGGTGTCGGTGCCGGCCACCAGGTTCACGCGGCAGCGCGGCGCGCTGTCGTCTTTCATGCAACGGGTGCGCAGGCAGACCTCGCGCACCGCGTTGTTGGCGAGGCGGATGAGCTGCTCGTCCGGCCACAGGTAGGGCTCGACAGCGTCGTCGAGCAGTTCTCGGCTGGCGATGAGCAGCTCGCCCAGGGTCACGAATCAGCCCGCCGCAGCGATGTCTCGGAGCGTGCCCTCGAGCAGCTCGATGACGGCGGCGCGCGGCTTCTGCCGGCCGACCTTGTTCTTCTCCATCGCGAGCGCGCACTCGACGACGGTGACGCTCGTCGCGGAGCCGATGGCGACCGGCAGCTTGGCCAGCGGCTGGCGCAGCAGGGCGGCAGCCTCGTCGGCGACGCTGGTCGGCCACGCGCCGCTGTCCGCGACTGCCACATCTTCGGCGGCGTCATCGCCCGGCTCGGCCTCGTCCGATTCCTCGGCGTCCACCTCGTCGCCTACGTCCGCCGCCGTCTCGGGCAGCGCGTCCTTGGCAAGAGCGATCGTTTCGGTGACTGCGCTGGCCCCGACGGGGTCCACCGGGGCGGGCGCGCCGCGCTGCAGCTCCGCACTCGGCAGGGTCTCGGTGAACTCGGCGTACGCCGGATTCGCGAGGAAGGTGTCGATGTGCTTCGGCTCCGTCACCGCGGCGACGTAGCGGCCGGGAAGAACGGGCTTGAACTGGTAGGTGGAACCGAACAGCGTGATCGTGCGGAACGGCTTGGGCGGTGCGGGCTTGATGCGCGATTCGATCAGCATGGGGTGCTCCCGGATGAAGCCCGGCCGCGCACTGCGGCCGGGCGGCTGCTACGTCAACGATCAGCCGTCGATGTCGCGGCGGTAGGCGCGCGTCACCACGTCGGCGATGATCTGGCCGGTCGGCGCGACGGTCGCGACGTTCGCGGTGAAGCGAAGCACCACCAGCGTCGGGAACTCCGGGTGGCCGATCGGCGCGGTGGGCTGCAGCAGATCCTCGGCGGAGTCGATCCGCGCGGCGTTCACCGCCGCTGCGGCGCGCAGGGATGCCGTTGCCGCGATCGGCGTCGGCGTCTGCACGATGTGACCGAGACTGGCCTGCCCGGTCGGCGCGCCGTTGGAGTCGATGACAGGGATGGCGAAGCGGCAGAGGTGCGGCACCAGCACCTGGCCGGCGGGCACCTCGTACAGCACGATGTCGTCGGTGTTCACCAGCGACGGCGGGCGGTAGCCGGCGGCGGCCGCCAAGTCGAACGTGCGACGGTCGTGGACGAGGACGCCGACGGCATCGGAGATGGGCGTCAGCAGGGCGTTGGAGGGATTGCGGTAGGTGGGCATGTCAGTCTCCGGAATGGGGTGACGGCGTCAGCCGAGGGGCCGGATCGCTCCGGCCCCGTCGTCATCACGCGTTCGGGTCGCGCGCAAAGGTGTCGAGCGACAGCAGGCCGAAGTCCTGGTCGTTGAACCGGGTCTTCTTGAGGCCGGCGATGCACGAGGTGGACATCACGATCTCGTTGCCGTTGTCGCGGGTTTCCTCGTGCCAGTCGTAGCGCAGGCCCGCGCCCGGCGAACCGAAGGCGAGCACACCGGCCTGACGGCCCATGAACAGAGCGCGCGCGCCGGGCTGCAGGCTGTCGGCGCCCCAGTTGGTGAACCGGGTGACCACCTTGTGGGCGTGGAGGACCACACCGCGGTACATGCCGAGGCTGCCCTTGAAGATCGGGTTGTTGCGGCCCTCGGCGCCCGCGGCCGCCTTCTGGATGTCCGACCACGTCTGGACGCCCGAGGCCACGCGCAGGTCATGCTCCTGGAACGGGTGCATGAGCAGCACGTAGCGGTCCTCGCCCTCGATGCGGATCGGGCGCAGCTCGGCCTCGCGCGTCGATCCGCCGCCCATCGTCTGGGCCTTGGTCACCGCCTTGTCGATCAGCGACAGCGACATGATGTCGTCGTTGCCGATGTTGTTGGTGGCCGTGGCGTTGCCACCGAAGATCAGGTGACCGGCGTCGGGGGACTGGAACGGGTTGTTTGCGAAGCCGGTGTAGGTCAGTGGCTCGACATAGTCCGGGTTGCTGCCGCGCGCGCCCGACAGGTACATGGAAATGCACTCGTCGAACCAGCGCGCCCACCACTCGGCCATGCGCTGCTTGGCGATCGAACGCAGGTCGTGCAGCGTGCGCTTGCGGGTCATGCGACCGCCGCTGTTGACGCCGCCGCGAATCTGGTCGATGCGCACGGCATCGGAGAAGAAGCGCAGCTCCTCCTCGGTGCCAGCCTGGCGGTTGTCACCGTAGACCGGCGAGTTGCGGAGCTGGGCAGACAGGTCGAACTTGATCTCGTCGCCGGCGTCGCGCTCGAGGTTCGTCAGGATCTGCAGGGGCGTCTGGGCGTTCTCGCCCTTGCCCATGAAGCGGTTGGAGTAGTAGCCCTCGCGGGCCTGATCGACCATCAGCGCGGCGGACCAGCGCTTGACGGCCTTGGCGTCATTGAGACCGATGATGGTCTGGGACATGGGTGCGACTCCTCAGAGTAAGAAGGGTCGGCACTCATGCGCCTGCGGTTGGTGGTGGCCGCACTACTGCGCGGCCACGGTGATGCGGATGCTACGCTGGGCCGGGACGAAAAAGCAACGGGCGGGGACTGCTGTCCCGATCGGGCGCCGGCGTGGCGACCGCTGCGGGCTCCGCCGGCCTCGGTGTGGGAGCTTGGACGCCCCGATCAAGCGCCACCTCGTCCTCGCTTTCGATCAGCAGCCGCGCGCGCGCCCCGGACTTTTTTTGCAGGGTGACGCGGCTGCCGCCGATGGTGACGGTCTCACCGGCGTCGACGTCGAGGTAGAGGCGGCTGCGCATCGTCAATCGCGGCCGGTTGAGCGGGCGCCGGGCGCGTCGGCAAGGTAGGCCTCACGCTGCGCGGCCGGGAGGCGCGCGAGCGCGTCCTCGAGCTGGTCGGCGTCCAGTCGGTCGAGAGCGGCGAAGGCTTCGTTGCCTCGGATGTCCTCACTGCCGGCCGCGGGTGCGGCCCCGAGGTTCGTGGGCACGCCGCGCAGGTCCGGCGCGCGCGCTGCGGTGGCGTCGCGCACCGCGTTCTCCGTCGGCTTTTTCCAGCCATAGGCGTCGAACGCCACATCGGCCGCCTTCGCCAGCAGCTCGCGCGGCGAGAGCTGGTAGCCCGTCTGCTCGTCGATCGCCTTGATGGCCTCGGCCATCGCGTTTTTCCGCAGCGGGTTCGACATGAAGTCAGCATTCGCCGTCTGCCACGCGATGACCTCGGTGTTCCACGCCTCGTCCGCGGCGGCCTTGGCCGCCTGCTGCAATTCCGCGACGCGCTTCTGTTCGGCCTGGTAGATGGTGTTCTGGGCCTCGAAACGGGCCTGCTCGACGGTGATCGTGTTCGACTGCTCGACGAACTCCTCGGTCGTGATGTCGCCGGCATCGAACTTGGCGCGCAGGTCGGCGGCATCCTTGATGAAGTCGCGCGGCGCGACGGGTGCTTCGGCGAACAGCGGGGCCGGCGGCGGCTGCGCCGGCGCGGGTGCGGGTGCGGCGGACGCGGCGGGCACGGGGTCCGCGGCCACTGGCGTTGCATCGGGGGCCGGGGCTGGCGCTGGCGCCTCGACGACGGCGGCCGGTGCCGGGGTGGTGGCGGGATCGAAGTCGTCGATGGGCTGCGCGTGCAGCGCAGCCTCGGCTTCCGACAGCTCCATGCCGTTGAAGCGGGCGCTGTCGTGCGGGATGTCGGTGGGGTTGGTCGGCGTGGTCGGATCGGGCGTGTTCATGGCATGGGTCCTTCGGGTGCGGGTTCGTACAGGCGATCAGCAGCGGGAGCGAGCGGGAGCGCGGTGGAGATCAGTGCAGCGGTGTCGAGGGCGTCGCGGCGGCCGAGCACGGCGGTCTGACGGGTCTTCGCCTGCGTGAGTCCGGTCTGGGCCTGTTTCAGGCCGATCCCGGCGCGGCGCTCGTCTTCCTCGAGCTGCGCGACGCGGGCGCGCTCGGCGTCCTGCGCCTGCTTGGCCGCAATGGCCTCCGGGCTGCCCTCCTTGCCCGGCGCGACCTCGCCGCTGATGCTGCGGATGCGGTTCGCGATGTCCGCTTTGAAGGGCATATCCGTCATGTCGACTGCGATGTCCAATAGCCTGAGCGACAGGTCCGGCGGGAGTTTTCCGACCATCTCGAACATCTGTTCCGCCATCGCCATCCGGACGGTTTCGCGGTAGTCCTGCTGGTCGACAACAAAATCCGCCTGGCTCGCGGTCACGTCGTTGAGGAACTCGACCTCGCCGGTTTCCGGATTGAGCTGCGGGTCGTTGATCCGCATGAACTCCGCGGTGCCGGAGCGCCCCAGAATGCGGAACTTCTTGGGCAGGGTCATGAACTGCTCGACGTTCGAGAGCGTTTTCTCGCCGCTGAGCTGGATGGCCAGCCGGAAGTTGTCGAACAGGGCGGCCGTGGTGACCGCACCCTGCTGCTGCTTGGCGAGAATCGCGCGCCCGCTGATGGCGCCGCTGTTCTGGCCGACGTTCTCGCGCGTGACGCCCGAGACCTCGTAGATCAGTTCCTTGTTCTCCTCCATGAGCGCGACTTGGCCCTGGTAGAGCTCGCCGCCCGGCTCGATCCTGAATCGGCCGTTCTGCAGGGCGCCGGCGCGGAGTCGAATCTGGGCGTCCGGGCGCGCCACCTCGGAGAGCACCGATTCCTCGCTGTCCTCGTCGATCGCGCCCTCCTCGTAGAGGACGCGGTTGGTCGACAGCATGAACTGCGCCTTGGAGCGACGCTTGTTGTAGTCGTCCTGCGGGTCGCGGATGTTCCGGATGACGCCGTAGGGCTGGCCGTCGCGGTCGTCGCGGTAGGCGAAGCAGGGCGTCCACGGGAAGCGGTTGTGCTTGTACGGGCTGCGCCCGTGCTCGAGCATCGTGTTCCGGACGTAGATGCAGTAGTGCATCGCGTCCGTGACGGATTCGGTCGTGGTGATGACGCGATCGCGCAGCAGTCCGGCGTGATCCGCGTTCTGCGGGTCGTAGACGTGGCCGTGCAGATCGCTCCACGGTCCCTGCAGCAACGTCCGGCGCTCGGGCTTGCGGTAGTAGCACTCGAAGATCCGGACGCGCTCGCGGGCGCGTCGACGCAGCGACATGGTGCCGCGCGCGATGGTCGGGAACTGTCGGGTTCGCCCCGACTCGCGCATGTGGCCGAAGACCTGCGGCAGCTCCGCCTCGTCTTCCAGCGCCTCGTAGTCGCCGTCGAACACGTTGAGCGCAGCGGATCGGAGCTGCGCCTCGCGTTCGGGGAACGTGGCGATGGCGTAGTCGAGGTCCATCCACTTCGCGCGGGTGACGAAGCGGCAGTCGCTGAGGTCGTCGGCGCGGCTGTACGGGTCCCACCACATTTGCCGCCAGTCCTGCCAGCGCAGAATGAGCGGTTCCTCGAGGCGGTCTTTCGAGATCGCTTCCTCAATCCAGCCGATGCCGCCGACGGCGGCGTCGAAGAACTGGCGGCTGCGATGCCAGCCCGCTTTGTTGACGTCGGACACGTACTTCAACAGCTCGCGCTTGAGCAGCGCGATGCGGACATCACCCTCTTCGCGAGGGAGAACGTTCCAGTCGATGCGGGTGCGGCGCTCGGTGCCCGTGATCCAGTCGATCGTCTGTTTGACGAGGTTGAAGACCAGCGGGGCCTGTCCGCGCGCGATCAGCTCGGCGAGCGTTTCCTCGTCGTACTGCCAGCCGTGGTAGTAGTCGAAGTCGCGCATGCGCTCGAACCGCGACTGGCTCTGCGCGTCACGCGCCTCGTCGAACCACGTCTCGCACTTGCGGAGACAGGCGGTGGCCTCCTCGCTGTCGAGGGGGTGGCTGCTTGTTTCCGGCGGCGGATCGCCGTGCGCCCCGCCGTAGCGCTCGTCCGGGTCGTGGAAGGGCTCGGCGCGGTAGTTCAGGATCGAGGTCAATTCAGCACCTTGCGGTCGCCATCGACCTCGACGAAAAACTCCAGCCCGTCGCGCTCGCACGCTTCCAGGAAGCTGTCGAGCGTCTGATTCTCGCCCTTGGGCGGCGGGTGCCGGTGCAGGTCCTCCATGAACAGCAGGACCGCGTCGATGACGCGGAATGTGTCGTCCCGGGTCGTGAACGGGTAGAGCTTCTTGGCCGCGGCGCTGGCCATCGCGACCATGTGCTCCTCCTCCAGCCACATCCATCCGGTGGAGAGCGGCACGAGGAACTCGGTGGGGCGGTTGACCTGCCGGAGCAGCATGCACGACTCGGGGAGGCGGTCCCGGTCGATGGTCGCGGTGACCAGCGACACCTCGAGGTCGCCGACGCGACCGACGTACTTCTGGTCGGGAAAGGCGGCGGCGCTGGCGTGCGTAGTCATGCGGTCCTCCAGTTGCGCGACGGCGACGGTGCTTTGACCTTGCGCCCCGACGACAACCCGCTGATGGGGAAACCTTGCGCGAACTGCCGGAACGCATCACTCGGATTTGAAGCCCAGTCGTGCAGGGGCTGCGCGTGGAACACGCCGAGCTGCTCGTTCCACTTGCGGCGGTAGGACTTGAGGCCGTTGATGCCGCGTTCGCATCGCTCCTTGTCGAACCAGCACAGCGGGAGCGCGCGACGCGTCATTTCGATGCCTTCGCCGAGGTTCTCGATGCGCGGGACGGTCTCGATGGGCTTCACGCCGTTGCGCTCGAGCAGCGCGCGCCGGCTCTCGTTGGCCGACAGGTCCGTGACCTCGATGTCGTGCGGCAGGTAGTGCCGCCCGTACAGGTAGCCCTTGACGCGCAGCACCTCGGCGTAGTGCTGCAGCCATTCGCCATTCGCCTCGTAGTAGTCGATGAACCGGAACTCCGCGCCGATCTGCTGCATGAACCAGATGCACGTCGTGTCGTTGCGCCCCAGGTCCCAGAAGGTGTGCACGGGGACGAGGGGGACGATCGGAATGGTGCGGATGCGCCCACCGATGACGGCCTGCTCGATCAGGTCGCCGTAGATCGAGCCGGGGATGTCGACGACGTCCCATCGGCCGTCGAGGAGTGCCCGGCGGTCCATTTCGGACTGCACCAGCAGGTTCTCGCGATACTCGGTTTCGGCGAGGAACACGTTGTCGGCGAGGCGTGCCGGGATGAAGCGGATCCAGACCAGCCGGCCGCCGACCTTGACGGCGAAGCGCGTTGGGCTGCCGTCGTCGGGGATGCGGAAGGTGCGCTTGACCCACTCGTGCCCGACGCCGCCGGGGTTGCAGGTGGCGCGCATGAGGCACTTCAACCCGAAGGCGTTGCGGAGTCGGCTGCGCAGCCACCAGAAGCAGACGTCGCTCGCGTAGAGCGTCAGCTCGTCGATGCCGATGTAGGTGAAGGCGCGACCCTGGTACTGGAATCGGTCGGCGTCCCGCATGAGGTACCCGAACTCGACCTTGCCGCCGGCACTGAACGTCCAGGTCTTGCTGTCGCTGTGGTACTTCGCGCCCGGGTCGACCACCGGGTAGATGAACTGACTGCGGTCGATGAGGTCGCGGAGCTCGGCGAAGCTGCGGCGCAGCAGCAGCGCGTGGTAGCTGCGGTGGTGGATGCCTCCCTGCCAGAGCCCCAGCGCATCGACCAGCAGCGCGTCGGACTTGCCACCACCGGCGGCCCCGCCGTAGAGCACGATGTCGTCGGGCGCGCGCAGGAACTCGGCCTGCTTGGGCAGGGGCGCCCACTCCGGCGGCGGGCGATCCGGCGTCGGCGGCTCGTAGAGGCTTAGCGCGGGGAGCGCCGCGTCGAGCAGCATCGGTTACCCCGATTTACCGCGCACGGCCTCGAGGTGGCCCTCGATGATGTCGCCGGGCTTGGGCTTGGGCAGCTCCTCCTTGGCCGGGATGACGATGTAGCCCGCGATCTGCTGCACGGGCTGTCCGTCCGGCCCGACCGGCGCCTTCGGTGCCGCGTCCACGCCGATCATCTTGGCCAGCGCGTCCAGCGCCTTTTGCTTGTCGTGGAACCGGATTTTCTTGGTGTAGCCTTCAAGCGTTTTTTTGCCTGTTTTCGGATCGAAGGCAAACTCCTCGAGCACCTCGATACTGGAGACTGCCGAGCGCATGGCCGGCGTCCAGTCCGCAGGGTCCTTGACGAAGATGGCGCCGCTGGGCGCCTGCACGAAGTAGTCTGCGGCGTTGGCGAAGGCGATCCGGCAGTGCTCCAGCACGATTCGGTCGCGCTCGACGCCAAGCATGGCGCGCAGGGCTTCGCGCTGCTGCTCTAGAACAACCTGGAAGTCGACCCGCTCCAGCCACGAGTACGCGGTGCGCATGGGGACGCCGGTGCGGTCGACGCACTCGGCGATGGAGAGCCCGGCCAGCAGGTGCTCCATGAACTGCACTTGGTCAGGCGTGAGCGTGCTTACCGGGTTGGCGTTGACGCTCGCCGGCGTACGGGTCCGTTTCGGGACCGCGCCGGGCTTCTTGGTCTTTCGAGACGCCACGTCAGTCGCTCCGGTTGGCCCCGACCTTGGTGCCTTGGATGGCCGCGATCTTGGCCATGCGGGCGTTCAGGTCTTCGATGCAGGCGCGGCGCTGGCGCGCGACGCTGATGACCTCGCGCAGCGGGCCGGTCTTGACCTCGCACGGCGTCGTCAGGTGCGGGTCGATCGCGACGTAGACGCGCTCGACGGTCGTGGTGTGGCCGCCGGCTACGGGCACGATGGCCGGGCCTTGGCGTTTCTGGCATGTGGCGCCGGTGCCGAACAGCAGCGCGAGCGCGACGAGGCTTAGTAGTCGGAGAGTGCGGCGCATGACGACTCCAATCGGTTCAGGGCGGTGACGCATTCGGGGTTTCGGAGCTGCTCCGCGTAGCGGTCCATGAACTGGCTAAGCGTCCGTTCGGCGTCGACGCGCGCGGCCTCGCTGGCGCGGATGGCTGCGGCATTCGCCTCACGCACGCGGGCGTGCTCCGCGCGCTCGCGCTCCAGAATCGCGAGCCGTTCCGACGCGACCTTCTCGGCGGCCTCGCGCGCGGCTGCCGCGGTGTCGAGCGCCTGCTGCAACGTCACCTTCTCGGCGGCGAGTGTCTTCTGCTGGGCCTGCGCGGTACTTAGAGCTCCCTGGAGGGACGCGATGCGCGCGTCTTTGCCGATCCCGGCGATGACGCTGTAGGCCAGCGCGACACCGAGCAGGATGACCAGCCAGTGGTCGAGCACGAAGTCGAGCGCCTTGAGCGCGCGGCCTGCGGGGGTAAGGTCTCGGAGGTTCATGGGCTTTTCGGCTCGATGAAGTTGCGGAAAGCGGCGGCCCGGCGTGCATTGCGATCCGCGTCGCTGATGAAGGCGCCGAGACAGTGGTGGCCACGGTCACGGGCGTAGAACAGGGCCTCGGCGACGAAGCGCACGAGGCGCCATCGGCGTTTCACGGGCAGGCCGAGCCGGCTGCGGATCACCGTGTTGACGTGGCAGCGCGCGCTGATCGTCTGGTCGGGGTCGCCGTTGAGCAGCAGCCAGTTGGCAAACTGGCTCAGCGCGTCCTGGCCGCGCGCGATCCAGCTCCGGGTGTCGATGCGCTCGATCATGGGGTGACGTAGCCGGTGATGGGGTTGATCGCGCCGCGCTCGGTGATCGGCTTCGGCGCCAGCAGGGCCGGCAGGCGGTCGGCGGCGACGACCATTTGCAGCGGGTCGGTGGCGCGCGGCGTCGTCGCCAGCAGGCCGAGGAGCTGCTGCGTCTCGGGCAGGCTTACGTCCACGTCGAGCGCGGCATTGAAGCGCCGCATCGCGACCCGAAGGATAGGGCTGGTCGGCAGCGCGAGTTCGAGTGCCACGTCTTCGTCCATCGTGAGCCGGGACTGGAAAGCGAAGTGGGTCATGCGCGGCGTCTCGGTGACGCCGGCTTCGCCGATGCGCGCAATAGAGGTGATCGCTGCGATGTTCACGTCGGTGGTCACGGCACAATGTCCAGTTGAGTTTCGGTACGCGCGACCAGCCAAGCGCGTTGCCCGGCCGTCAGGGTGACGTTGGCACCGACCGCGTTCGCGCCGATGCGGCGGCCCGCGCCAGTGATGATCCGCGCAGTGGCGGTCGCGCAGACGAGCAGGAAGTGGTCGCCGGGCGCGATGACCGCGGGCAGCGGGTAGTCGAGCTGGGCACCGAGGCGCGGGAACGCGGCGGTCGCGACCGTGTAGGACGCGCCGGTCTCGCGCGACGAGCCCACCGTGAGCCGGCACTCGTCGATGTGGCAGGTGCCCGGATTGTTGTTGCCGGACAGACCGAGGTTCAGCCCGATCGCGCTGTTGTAGTTGAAGGTGTTGGCGACCTGAGCGGTGCGCGCACCATTCAGGTAAGCCGACAGCGTGCCGGATGCGCGATTGAAGCGCACGGCGCTCCACACATCCGCGGGCAGCGGCCCGGTGCTCACCAGATCGGTGTTGTTCGCGTAGAAGCGGATGGACGCGTCGGCTGCCAGATAGGTGATCCACGACGCCGTGTTAATGCCCGCCCCGCGGCCGAAGATGTTGGACGGCGTTGCGAATCCGCCGGGGCGAAAGAACCAGTAATCGACGCAGAAGTCGCCGGCCGCGTTGAACTTGCTGGCGTTCGGCGTCGTCGCCGCTGAGTTCGATGCCGCCCAACGGCCCGACTGCGAGCCGAATCGCGCCTGCGCCGCGCTGGTGATGAAGTTGTTTTCGGAGGTCCAGACGTTGCCCGTCGCGTCGCTGAGGTCTCCATCGAACGAGAGCAGCGCCGCCACGTTCGCCCAATCGGGGTCAGCGCTGGTGTTGCCGCCGTCCGACAGGTACTTCCCGCGCGGCTGCAAGGTCGTCCCGGTCGTCGAGACAATCCACGGGCCATCGCCGCCGAAGCCAAGGATGCTGGACAGTGGCGTCGGCATTACTGATCCGTCTCCACGTAGATGCGGTTGAGCGCGAGCAGCGCAGCCGTGGTGCCCGTGGTGCTGCGAATCTGCGCGTGAGCGAACAGGAAGGTGGTGTTGACCGGGAGGGTGAGCGTCACCTCCACGTCGTCCATGTAGACCTCGTCCGTGATCGTGTTGACCACGCGAACGAACACGCTGCTGCTGTTCGGCGGCGCGAACATCATGAAGTCGAGGATCGTGCCGGCCGCGACGGTCAGCGGCACGGTGAACGGAATCTTTGTGGCGGTGCTCGCGTTGCGGGACACGAAGTTCCAAGCGGTGTCCGCAGCGTCCTTGACGATCGCGAGCGTGTTCGCCTGCGCGCTCGGCTCGCCGGCCAGCGCAGCGTTGAGCGCGGAGAGCCCGACAAGCACCTGAATGTCGGCGCGGAAGGTCTCGACAGCGAAGCGCGAGAAGTAGAAGAACCCGCCGAGGCCCGCGGCGTTGCCGCGCCAGCAGACGGTCGCGCCAGACTGGATGCCGCTGCTGCCCGTCGCCGTCGTGCCCGTGCTGAACGTCGCACGGTTGATCGAGGTGAGCGCGTTGGTGCTCGCCTTGGTCGGGTGCGCCTGCGCCGCGCCGGTGCCGGCGTTGCGCGCGGTCCACGAGGTGCCCCAGTTAATCGAGGCCGTGGTGCCCGTGCCGGGCAGCCACATGTAGACGCTGTTGCGGAACAGCGCAGGTTGTAGATTCGAGTCGATCCCACTCGGGCCGACGAACGCCGGGAGCATCCGCCGCGCCTGCGCGCGGGCGAACATGCGGAGGAAGCCCGCGGCCGGTGCCGCGGGGTTCGAGATGTCCGCAACGTCGTAGTGGCCGCCGTGGATGATCCGGCCGCCAGCGTCCACGCTGGTGAGCGCGGCACCGCCGAGCGCGCCCGCGCTGTTGAACTGGACCTGCCCGCTCGTTCCGGCCGGCGTCGCCGATCCAGCCGGCCCGGCAGGCCCAACCGCGCCCGGCGTCTGCAAATCGAACACGGTCGCGGTGCGGGCGACGACGCTGATCGTCTCGCCGCGCGCCAGCGTCACCGTCTCGCCGACGGGGAGCACCTGTCCGGCGCCGTAAGCGATCTGCCGCGACGCGCCAGGGTCGAACGTGGCGAGTGCTGCGGCCGCGCTGTTCGGCGAGTTGCCGAGGACGAACGTCTGGCCGGGCGTAACCGTCGCCGGCACGCCGAACGTCTGCGACGTGGTGATGACGGCCAGCACCGGAGCGTCATCCGCGAGCGTCTGGCCGGAGGTGGCGATGATCCAGTCGGTCGAACCGCCATTGCCAACGCCGGGCAGCGTGTCGCCCGCAGGCAGCTCGGTGAGCCGCCCGTTGACGAGCACGAGGGGCCGACGCTCGGGCATTGCTTACGCTGTCATCGTGATCGGCGCGGCGATCTCGGTACTGATCGAGGTCGCGGCGACCGCGGAGCCGAGCGTCTGGTAGACCTGGCCTGCGGTGAGTGCCGTCGTCGCCAGCACCACGGCGCCGGGCGTGGTCGGGCTAAGCATGTAGTTCGCGCCGATCGTCAGGCCGGACAGCGAAGTGTTGGTGCCTTCGAACAGCACTGTCGCGTTAGAGCCCGATGCGACGCCGGCGAGCACGAAGCCTACGGCCGGACGCGTCGCGTCGGCGGCGCTGGCCTTGCGCACACGCGCGGAGCCCGAGACGTCGTGGATGTTCACGAAGTCGCCCGCGGCGAGCGCCTCGCTCGCTTGCACGATCAACGAGTCTGCGCCGAGACCCGCAGGCATGAGCGTGCTGTCGAGGCGACCGTCGGGACCCGTGGCCACGATCTTGTTCGCGTCGCCGGCGCCGGCGGACGCGATGATCGCGTTCACCCGCTGCTTGACGCCGTTGATGATGGTGAGGAATTGACGAACGGCCATGATGGGCTCCTAGAGGATGGTGGGCTGGGGGTCGACTTCGACCGTGGTGGCGTTGATCGCCATGCCGATCCGGCACAGCCAGCCCGGATCGACGGGCGTCTGTGTGAGCTGTCCGGCGATGCCGACGAACACGGGACCCTCGTCCCACGCCCATGCCGCTTCCGAGACCGGACCGCGACGCCGCACGGTGACCGGCTGGCCCGCGGCGGATGCGGCGTTCACGGCGATGCCGAGCACGCGCTGTCCGTCCGTGGCGTTGAGCAGGTCGGGGTGGATGAGCCGATCGTTGGCATCGAGGGCGACGACGCGGCTGCCCTGCAGCGGGCCGGCGGCCTGGGCCTCGATGTCGTAGGCACTGCCGGTGCCGGCGGGTCCCTGCGGCCCCTGCGGTCCCGCCGCGACGGCGACGACGACGCGCTGGCCCTCGTTGCTGACGATCACGCGCGCCACTACCGGACGACCTCGCCGCGGACGGTGAGCGCGCCCTCGAACAGCGGAATGACGTACTCGGGCGCCGGGAGCGGCCGGTAGAGCTCCAGCCCGTAGACGTGTTTGACCTTCTTGGTGTTCGACGGGTTGAGAACCGCGGTGCCCGCGGCGGAGACACGGATGCGGATGCCGTTGCGGACGGTCTGGCCGGCCGGGGTGAACAGCTCGATGAGCGGATTCGCGCCCGTGCTGTTGAGCTCGAGCACCAGCGTCTCGTTGGTGGTGAGCCCGTAGCGGCCGGCCGGCTGCCGGATCTGCATGCGGGCCTCGTAGCCCGCGAGGTCGATGGGCGTGACGCCGTCGTCCTCGGTGTAGAAAAACTCCTGCTCCCAGGTCGCGCCGCGCTGGACGGTGAGGCCGTAGCTGACGGGGACGCGGCTCATGATCGGGCGCCCTCGTCGTCGGTGCGGTTGAGCGTCCCGAGCCATCCGGTGACGTTGCCGGCACCGTTGAGGATCGGCGCGGCCTCGCCGAACACGCGCAGCCAGTGGCCGGAGCCGTCGCTGACGCGGAAACGGAAGCTGCTGCCGCGCCGCTCCTCGATCGCGATCATCCACTCGTCGCGCACGTCGTCACGATCATCGGGGTGGACGAGCGACAGCCAGCCGTAGCCGTACATGCGCTCCGGGTCGGAGCCGGTCCACCGGGTGTAGGCCCTGCTCGCCCAGGTCAGTCGCCCGGTGCGGTCGGCGCTCCAGCGTGCGGTGCCGAGGTCGGCGTCGAGCAGGGCGCGGAGCTCGCCGCGCACGACGGTCACGGCGTCGTTCATCGAGTTCCCGCCGTTGGGTCGGACCTCGACGACGACGCTGTTGAGCTGGCGACGCAGCTCCTCGAGCTGCTCGGCGATGCCGGCGCGCTGGGTTGTGCCGAGGACGACGTCGACCGTGGCCTCGAGTCGATGGATGACGCCGTGCGCGGCGCGGATGAGCGGGAGGATGAACTTCCAGGCTGCGTAGACCATGCCGGTGACGGTTCCGATCGTGAGCAGCAGGTCGAGGGTGATCTTGACGCTCTCGGCGTTCATCGGCGCCACCTGCTCTCGGCGAGCAGCGCGGTGGCCTCGTAGCGAGCGGTCAGCCCGCGCTCGATCGGCGTGCCGCGCCAAAGGCGCGTCATGGAGCGGTACTGCGCGGCCATGCACGCGGTGTCGGCGCGCGGCAGGCACTCGTCGCGGATCGTGCGCATCTCTCGCCTCGAGCTGCCGAGCATTGAGTGCCCGCGGTTGTAGACGGTGGCGACGGCACTGCCCTCGCCGTCCTCGCTGACGTTGTCGATCGCGGGGCCGAAGGCGCGGCGGGTGCGCGCGTGGTACTCCGGCAGCGTGTCCGTCTCGAACACCCGCAGCGCGGTGAGCCAGGGCACGCGCACGTCGGCGAGCTGTGCGCGCGCGGCGGCGCAGCGCTCCGGCCCGATGGCGCCCGGCATGTGCGTGGCCATGCGCTCGACGGCGGGGTGGCCGCGGAAGGCGCGGCGGATGGTCGCGGCGGTTTGATGCCCACCGTCGAAGCCGATGCCGGCGGTCGGTCCGCTCGCACCCCCGGGGCAGATGACGCCTTGGTAGCGCGCGGTGTAGCGCGCCTCGTTGCCGACCTCGAAGTGCACGATGAGGTCGACGGCAGCGGGCGAGACGCTGGCTGTCGCCAGCGCCGCCGCGGTCAGTAGAGCACCGACCACGTGTAGACCACCGCGAGGTAGGCGCCGAGGGACGCGAGCGCGTCGAGGGTGAGGAGGAAGCGGTAGCCCTGCGCGTTCGGTGCTCCGGATCGCACGTGGTGCACAGCGCTCCGCACCTCGCCGTCGGTCAGATCACCGACCAGCGCGCGCTTGATGAGCCAGGCCAGCAGTGCCACCAGCGAGGTCGCCGCGGCGAGCTGGGCGAGGTCGGCGATGAAGCTCAACGGCGTCTGCCCGGCGTTTTCGCCGAACAGGCGGGAGAGAAACACCGCGACGAGAGCGCCAGTGAGGAAGATGGCGATGTGCCCGATCTCCTGCCAGTCCCACGCGAGACGCCGCAGTTTGGCCAGCGGCTTCGGCTGTGATCCGCCCTTGGGGGCATCGTCGTCGGGCTTCGGGTTGGTGGCCACGGTCGGTCCTCGGTCAGAGAGGGCCGTCGACCGCCGGAGCGGGCAGGACCGAGGGGAGCGGTCCGACGCACGTCAAGCGCCCCAAGCCGGCGGTTCGACGACCACGGGGCGGAGGATGGGCGTGGCTGAAACCGCCGTCACCGGAGAGTGCGCACGCCGCCATACGGTGAGCTTCGTGTGACGCCGCAAATGCACCTTTCGCGTGCTTAATGCACACCTGTTCACAAATCGACGATCTGGGGCTGGCTTGCCCTGCTCCGTCGGGATGGATGCGGCGGGCGGGGATGGGCGGGTGGTCAGCCGGTGATCGGCTTGGGGAGGTTTGTTATCCGACGCGGTGGATAACGGATAATGAAAAACGCCCCGAGCGATTCGGGGCGCGTCGGCTACTAGATTTGCTCGGTTTGTGGAGCGTGATCGGTTAGTGCCACGCGCACGCACGCTGTCGGTGTATAGCTAGAGCTCTACCTAGAGCACTACACCATCCACCTCCCATACAAGAGTGAGAAGTCCATATCGCGCGCACGCGTGCATGACGCGCGCACGCGAGGCGGGGTTATCCTTCTGGGACGCTCGAGGTTTTTCAGAACCTAATTCATGACGCGCCGAGCGGCGGTATCCGCTTGGTTTTCCGCGAGTGCCATCGCGTGGGCCTGGCGCACATTATTCAGGTGGTCGATGATCCGGTTCGCCGCGTCGATGACGGCCTCGTGCGTGGCGTGCGCGGACTCGAGGAACAGCGTGCAGCCATCAGCGGAGTCCCCCTTTGCGATCGCGAGCATCGTGAGCGGTCGTTCGTTGTGCGTATTCTCGAGGATGCCTGGCGTGCAGCAGAGCGCGCGCACGATCGCGTCCGCGGCCTTCCCTTTGTGACCCGAGGGCACGGCCGCGATGGGCACCCCCTGCCCCTTCGTCATGTCGAGGACGGTGACGTAGCTCCGGCCGTCGGCGAGGATGTTCACCTCGAGGCGGAGGGCGAGTGCGGCCAGCTTGGCGATCGTGCTGGGCTTCGGGGTGCGGCGGGTGCTCATCGTGGTCGATCCTCGGTTGACTGCGGGTTCCTGGGGTGTTGCTTCGGGGTGCTGCCGGTTGGTGTTGCAAGCTCATCTAGCGGCGTCGGCGGGTCGGCCCGCGCCGGTTGCTCGGGCGGGGTGCACGGGTGTCTTGCGGGGCGGTGAGATTCGACCGGGGCCGTCTCATCGGCTGGTACGCGAGGAGCTCGCCCGTTCGTCTCAGGATTTGAACGAGATCGACGTGCGCGAACGGTGGTAACCCCCGAGGTTCCGGCAGGGGGTTGCGCAGATGGTTCAGGATCACCGCAGCCGCGTCGGTCCACCGGTAGCAGACGGCGACGCGTGCGCCCTGCCCTGCCACCGTGATGCCGAAGTCCCGTTGCTCCTGCGAGAGACCGCCGTCCGCATCGCCCTCGACGTCCGGGCTCTTGAGCTCAATCCAGAGCGACGCGAAGGCGCCGCAGGCGCTGCGGAACGGCAGGTGGTAATCCCAGACGCCCTTGCGCAGGCCCTCGGCCTTGGCAAGCGCCGAGCGCATGGCGGCCACGCGACGGTCTTGCGGGGTCGAGCCGGTGCCGCCGAGCTTGAGCCCGTTCGGCACGTGGAACAGCCAGCGCAGCTCCGGCATCGTCTCGACCAGGCGGTCGCCCCACTGGATTAGGGCGCGACCATGTTGGGCCTCGAGGTGACGGGGTGCGGCGCGGAGGTTCAATTAACCACCTCGCAAAGCCCCAGCTCGGAGGTGCACCCGCCGCCGCTCTGGGCCTGCATGAACAGGTCGAACTGGCGCCCGCCGCGCCCTGTGCGGCTCCACTCCACGATCGTCCGCACGCCGGCGTAGCTTCCCGGGCGGTCGATGTCCGTCGGGTCGGTCGGATCCACGTCATCAGCACCTCGGCGCCAGCGGTTGTGCTTGGCCAGCAGCTCGGCCGCGGCGAGGTACTTCCCGCTGTCGGGCGTCTTCTTCTTGGTCATTCGGCAGTGCTCCAGAGGTATCGGCGCGAGCGGTTGGGCGTCGGCATCGGCGCGCGACGGACGGCACCAGCGGCCTTGAGGCGCTGCAGGGCCGCGAAGGTGATGCGGACGGTCTCGCCGACGGTGGCCGCGAGTTCGGCGGTGGTGCTCGGGCCGTCTTTCAGGGCGCGCAGGAGTGCCGCGCGCCGATCGTGGTCGGTGCGCGGGCGAGACACGGGCTTGCCCGGCGCGCGCAGGCGGACCTGCAGGCGCTTCGCGCGCTCATACACGCCGCCCTTGGTGCGCCCCAAGTCGGCGGCGATCTGCTCGGCGGTCATGGTCGAGGCCGAGGCGCGCAGCGTCGCGTCATCGGCGGGGGTCCAGGGCGAGGTCATGGCACCCCCGCCATCGGCCGGATGTCTCCCGCGAGCAGCCTGCGCACGTAGCGCAGCGGGAGCCCGGTATGGGACGCGATGCTCTCTGCGGGGACATCACGGGCGTGCAGACGCAACGCCTGATTGACCGCCGCGTCGGGGTGCTTGGCACGGTGGTGGCGCTCGCCGCGGAGCTGCAGGGAGACTCCGAGGCAACGGGCGCGCTGCACCAGCGCGCGGTGATCGCGGCCCAGCAGCTCCGCGATCGACTTCGCGGGCAGGACGCCGGCGCGCTGGCGAATGATCCGGTCTTCCTCGACTGTGTAGTGCCGGCCGCCCATCAGCGTGCGCCCCCGCGCGCCACCTTGGCGGCCAGCCAGCTCGGCAGCTCGACCATGTCGTCCGGCTCCAGTGGCCACTTGCCGCCCTTGTGCAGGCGGTACGTCGCGATCTGGAGCGCACCGTCCAGGCTCGGCCGGTCGTTGAGCGCGAAGTACGCGCGCTTGCCGTCGAAGGCGAGCAGCAGGTGCCAGCCGGTGTCGAGCACCAGGCTGTCGATGCCGGCCCGGAGTTCGGGCACGACGTTGAGCGCGAGCTCGTAGGCCTCCACCGCATCGGGCGGGGGCGTGATGCCCGGCTCCGGCTTGTCGTCCTCGTCGGCCTCCCGCTGGTACCCGACAATCTCGCCGGCGTGCGCATGCAGCAGCCGCAGGTGCGCGCCCTTGCCCGGGAACTGGATGGCGACGCTCGCGGCGTCGCCGTGGATGCCGATGGCGAGCGCCCCGCGCTCCGCCCGGTGGCAGGCCTCGCACAGCGCGTTGTAAATCCGGAACGCCTGCTGCTGGCGCTCGGCGCGCGGCAGCTCGTCGATGGCGATCGTGTGCATCACGCCACCTCTCCGAGCTTCTTCATCCGCTCGCGGCCGTTCTTGGTCAGGGTGTAGAGCGGGTCGGGGCTGCGGCGCGCGTCGTGCGCGGTGGTGCCACAGACCACGACGGCGCCTTTGCGGCGGAGTTCTGAGAGGAGCGCGCTGGCGGTGCGAATCGGGATGCCCGTGGCGTTGGCGACCTGCCTCGAGGACTTCGGGCCTCTGGCGAGCTGGGCGCGGACCATCGCCGACTTGTTGACCAGCGCCAGGCGGATGGCCTCAACGTCGGCCTCGGTCAGGCTCAGGTACTCGGCGATTTCCGACGCGCTCACGTTGAACTGGAGCAGCCGGTCGACGGCGGTGACGTGGTTACGGAGTGGCACGGGGAGGGACTGCGCGGACATGCGTGAGCTCCTTGGGGTTGAGGTTGGCCAGCAACGCGGGCGCGTGGCCGATCTCGGTGGGGCCGCCCTCGCGGCCGGTCTGGTGGACGACGAGGCAGGTCGCCCGGTCGCCGATGAGCACGGGGGTGCCGCGATGCGGGTGGCCGTTGCTGCGGTTCTCGGCCTCGGTGCGGCCGATCAGCGCGCGCGGGTGGGAGCCGGCGTGCTGCCGGGCGCTGGTGTAGAGGGCCTCGAAGCGCTTGGCGATGAAGGGGAGTTCGCGCTCCGGCTGCTCGCACAGCCACACCCAGCCGCCGAGGGCCTCGATCGCCGAGTGGATCCCGGGGTCGGAGAACACGACGGTGGCGTAGCCGCCGACGCTGCGGGCGGCGCGCTGCACTTCCGCCCAGGCCCATGCGGCGTTCGCGGCGCTGCCGCCGCGGAGGTTTCGCACCACATCCGCGGGCTTCGGCTGGTACTGCCCGACGTCGGGGTCCCGGAGGTGGGCGCCCAGCGCGCGCACGATGTCCCGCGCATCGAAGTCTGCGAGCGCGGCGATCCAGAGCCGGATCTCCTGCGGGGTGATGTTGTGGCGGTAGATGGCCATCGCGGCCGTCAGGGCCTCGGCGATAGCGCGCCGGTCGTCAGGGCTCATCGGGTGCGTGCTCCAATGCTGGGGTCGACGGGCGGAGTTCGATGCCCTCCTCGCGCGCCCACTGCTCCAACGCGGCCTGATTGGCCTCGGCGACGGACGGGCGACCGGCGGGACGGCGAGCACCCGGCGGGGACGCGGCGGGCGCGACTTGGGCGGCGAGGCGCCGGGATGTGGCCGCCTTGAGCAGGTAGGTCGCCGGCTTGTCCGGGTACTCGGTGGCGAGGTCGGTCAGTTCTTCGGGCGTAACGCCCGACTGCACGGTGGTGACGAGTGAAGGGTGCGTCGAGTTCACCCGTGCGAGACCGGCCCGGTGGAGTGCGGCCGCGAGCGCGACCTCCGGCCGCATGGGAGCCGCTCTGGCGGCCTCCCACTGCTCGGGTGCCATACCGCCACCGCCGAGGGGGTCCGCGACGCTCTCCGGCTCGCCTGCTTCGATTCCGGGTGGGTCTGGCGGGGTCGCGACCGGCAGCCGCAGACCTGGCGGCGCGTCGTCCGCGCTTCCGCGCTCGTCGCGTCCGCCCGCCTGCGCGCGGATGCTCTTTTCCTCTCCCTTCCCTTCCTTTCCTTTCCCTTCCTTTCCAACCACGAACGTTCGCGAATCCTCGCGAGGCCTCGGCGAACCCTCGTCGAATCCGGGGAATTGCGGCCGGCTCGGCTTGTCGATCTTCTGGTGAAACAACCAGTTACAGACTTCAAGGTAGGCGGACCCGTCGACGACGTAGCGGCGGATGCAGCCTTCACGCTCCAGCTCGTCCAGCCAGTCCTCGATGAGGCTCGGCGCATCGTCGTCGTAGGGGAAAAGAAGGCTCGCGAGCATTCGCGAGGCCGCGCGAGTCCTCCCGTGGTCGTCGCAGATCGGCCAGAGCATCACGAACAGCAGACGGGCGTCACGGGACACCCGGCCCATGCTCTCCGACTGCGGGAACTCCGGCTTGATCGTTCGGATCCTAGCCACCTGCCGGCTCCCCTGCCGTCGCGCGCAGCACGGCCTTGATCTCCCGCTTGTCGGTGGGCGTCACGGCTTATCCCCCTTCGCAGCGGCGAGCGCATCAATCTCTGCCTGCGTCAGCGAACGCACCGCACGGACGAGGGCGTAGTAGCTGCCGCGGCTGCCGCTGCTGCAGCCGCCGCCGAGGCTGAAGCTGACGCGCCAGGCGTGGGACGAACCCCACGCGCACACGGTGCTGGTCCAGTACCAGTCGCTCTTGGTGTCGGGGAAGAAGCTGGTGTCGATGGCGGGGCTGTGGCGCGAGCGATCCACCAGCGCGAGCAGCTCGTGGTCGGTCGGCAAGCGCCAGTCATCGTGCCCGGCGAGCCGCAGCTCGCGGCAAAGGTCTTCGGCCTGGTGCTGCGTTACGTCGACCTCGGTGATCGTCGCCTGCGAGAACATCAGGCCGAGCGCGGGCAGCGTGATCGTGCAGTCGCCGTTGTCGATGAACTTAGTCATTGTCCTTCCCCTTCGCGATGGCGGGCGCCTTTCGCAGCAAACTGGCAACCTCTTCGATTTCAGACAACTCGATTAGCACGTAGCCCTCCGGCACCGCCACCGGGGCGATTCGCGCTTCAAGCTCTGCCGTCAGCCTCTGGATAATGGGCAGCAGCTCCTGCTCGTTGTCAGCAGCCTTCCGCAACAAGTCGCGGCACCAGCCGGGAAGCGTCGATAGCTGGGCAGAGTCATAGAGCTGCGCGGCGAGGCCGGTGCGGGTCGGCTCGTGGTTCTGGACAGGCACCGCAGCAGCGGGCGGGGCTTCCTTCAGCGCGCGCACCTTCTCCGGGAGGTCGTGGTAGCTCCACCGAGTGAGCGGCGGCTCCGGCCCGTTGACGATGACGGCAATCTCGGCCAGCAGCTTCGCCAGCTTGTCGATGACGTAGGCTGATTCTTCGCAGTTCTCGCAGCTCATTGTTCCTGCTCCTTCAACAGTTCCAGCTTGGCAAGCTCAAGCGCGCCGATTGCCTCGGTCACGCTGAGTCCGTCGCCGTTGGCGTAAACCGCTGCGTTGATCGACTCCACCAATCGCGCGAGGTCGGCGCGTGGCTGGCGCATAGGCGTGACGTTGGCGGCACTCACCGCCGCAGCGGGCTGCTGGGCTTGCTCGGCGCTTGCTTGGTCGAAGGTTCCGTTACGCATGGAAGCGACGCAGTTGTAGAACGCGACCCACTCCCGCGTGTCTTTTAGCCGCTCGCCATTTGCGGCCCAGCGCCGGCCAAGCCCTTCGATGCCCTCTACAATTCCGACCAGCGCGTAGCAGGAAGCGCGGAACTTGGCGCTATTCAGCACGCTATCTCGCAGCCCTCCCTCTGGCACCGCAGCGGCGGGCTGCTGGGCTGGGGCGGCGGCGAGCATGGCGGCCCAGACGCGCTGAACGGACCCGAGCACTGCGCTGCGAATCATCCAATCGGCTTCCGTATCACCAAGCGCCGCATCAAGCGCATTGCTCAGCATCGCCTCCGTCGGCTCCACCGGCACCAGCGCGTAGCCCGGTGGCACCGCCACCGCCTCGGCTTCGCGCTGCGCGTCGAGGGCGGCGATCGCACCGTCCAGTTCGCGCAGGCGCTCCTCCTGGTCGTGGCCGAATCCGTTGCGCTCGATGTAGCCACGGGCGTTGGTCAGTGCCTCCCGGACGTCAGCCATTGCCGTCCTCCGTCAGCGCCTCGGGCGCAGTGAGCATCGGCTTCCGGCCTCGGCGCGCGAACGCCCGCATGCCCGGGGTGAACAGCACCTCGAGGCGCGGCGCCCACTCCCACGCCTGCACGTGCCCGCTGGTGCCGCGCACCAGCGCGGCGATCGCCTCAGGGTCAGACGGCTGGCGGGCGCCCGACTCGTAGGCGCGGATCGTCTCCGGGTCCAGGCTGGCCAGCGCGGCGAGTCGCTCGCGCTCCGGCTGCCGGACGTGCGTGGGCAGGGCGTTGAAGTATTCGGCGGGGGTCATCGGCGCTCCGGGTTGCTTGCGTCCCCCCACGTTACGCCAGCGTCCCCGGAAAATGCAAGCCCGTTTCCTACGCCGCGCAGGGCAAATCTCTTATGCCGCGTGAAGACTGGCGCTCTATACTGTTAATGCCTGTAAACAAAGGGTTGGCCCATGGACTCACAGCGCATCGACAAGCACTTCCCGCGCCGGGTGCAGGAGCGGATGAAGGCCACGGGCATCGGCGTGGCCGAGCTCGCGCGCCTGCTCGGCTTCACCTCGCACACGCCGGTGAGCCAGGCGATCACCGCGGCGAAGCCCCGCCCCGTCTCGTGGGACCGGCTGGTGCAGTACGCGCGGCAGCTCGGGTGCACTCCCGAGTGGCTGGCGCGCGGCGAGGGCGCGGCGCCCGCCGCTCCATCGGCGATGCCGATGGTGGTCCACGCGTTCGGCACCGAGTCGCCGGAGCTGAAAACGCTTGGTGAGCGCGCACTCTACGTGCGCGCCACGACCGGCCTGACGCAAGCGGACTTCGCCCGACGGCTCTGCAACACCGGTCTGCAGGTGTCCCGGCAGGCAATCCGGAAAATCGAGGCGGACGAGGTTGCGGACCCGAGCTGCAAGATCATGTGCGCCTACGAGGAGTTCACTGGGTACCGCGTGCGCTGGCTGCTCTGGGGGCGGGGCGACCAGCGGAACGTCCCGGCCGCTTCGGCGAAACACTCGGAACTCACTGACATCCCTGCCCTCGCCCAGGCCATCGAGGCGCTGCGCGACGCCGAGCGCGTCCCGCAGGTGGCGTCGATGCCAGCCGAAGCGCGCGCGGCGATGCTGGCCGGGTTCTACAAACGTCTCGCGTGAGATAAATCGCGTTACGTGTAGCAACAGGGGTTGACAAGCGTAACGGGCCGCATGTAGCTTGATTGCACGTCAAGCGTCATGGGGTTCCAGTGTCTGATTCCGCCGTTCAAGGCAGTTTCCTCGTCCGCGCCAGCGGCTTCGGCGAGCTGTTCGACTGCGCGCACCGATGGGAGGCGAAGCACCTCCTCGGGATGCGCCTGCCGTCGAGCCCGGCCGCGGCGATCGGTACCGCGGTGCACGCCGGCACCGCCGCGTTCGATCAGGCGCGCGTCATCGGCGAGCACTTCCGGCCCGCGGACGCCGCCGACGTGGTCATCGCCTCGCTCGACGAGTCCGAATCCGAGGGCATCGACTGGAACGTCGACCCGGACGTGCGCCGCAGCACAGCCGAGCGCATTGCGCTCGCGTGCACGACCCGCTACTGCGTCGAGGTCTCGCCCCGCTACACCTTCGTCGGCGTCGAGGAGAAGGCCACCCCGCTTTCGATCGACTGCGGCGGCGGCATCGTCATCACCCTGACGGGCACGCTGGACCGCACGCGCCGCGTGGTCGGCACCACCGGCAAGCGGCTCGCCGACGTCAAGACCGGCCGCCGCGCGATCAGCCAGGGCCGCGCCGTCACCGGCCGCCACCGCGCGCAGGTCGGCACCTACGTGCTGCTCGACGAGCACACCCACGGCGAGGCCCACACCGCCGACCCCGAGATCATCGCGATCAGCACCGCGACCAACCCCGAAACGCCCGTGGCCGTGGCGCCCGTCCCCGGCGCCCGCGAGCTCATGGTCGGCGGCCCGGACTACCCGGGCCTGATCGAGCACGCGGCCGCCATGTTCCGCTCCGGCCTGTTCCCGCCCAACCCATCCTCCAGCCTCTGCAGCGCTCGGTACTGCCCGCGCTGGTCAACCTGCAGGTACCACGAATGAGCCTCGAAGACCTGTCTTTCCGCTTCGCCGAACTGACGCGCCGCCTCGACGCGCTGGAGCTGCAGCAGCTCGGCTATCGCAAGCGCTCCGGCGTGCGCGCGGCGTACCTTCTCGACAAGAATATGCGCCTGTTGCGGGAGCTTGAGCATTCGCGCGCAGTAGCGGCGAAGATCGCCGACCAGCTCGCGGCGTCCACCATGTCGGCCGTCCACTTCTCGGCGCGCGTGGCGTCCCCGCAGGATGCGCAGCGTTCCGATATTGATCGCAGCGCCTACCACGAGCTGGCGCAGTCCGGCTATCAGCTTCTCCGGCGTGCCGTTGAAGGCCTCCCCCACCCGCCCGAGACACTGGCGCAGCAGATCGCGGGCGACATCTACGCCCATCTGGCACGCAGCTACGGAGAACGCATCGAAGCCTGGGGCAACGCTACGCGCGAGGCGGCATCGCATGGCCCTGCAGCGCGTGCCGGAGGGTCAGGAACGTCGCCGCCGTCAGAGGCATCTGTCGAGGCGCACGGTGCGCCGCGTCGGCGGCCCCTCCGTACACGAAAGCTGCGGATGCGAATTGCGCCTCCAGCACCTCGCGCGAAGCGTGCTGGCGAATAACTGCGATCGAGAACCCGAGAAGAAGCGAATGAGCGCCCTCCAGGTCAGCCACCCGACGTTCCAGTACCGCGAGCTGCGCGCGCAGCTCGGCAACCTCTTGAGCACTCATGCGCCCAATCTCCTGGGGTTGGTGGATCAGTCGGCGCGCGGCTGCGCCGAGGCCCAGGCGTCCATCTTGGCGGCAAACTCCGTCACGTCTGGGGTATCGAACTGCGCGGCGAGCGAGGCAGGCGGCTCGACTGGAAACTCTGGGTACGAAAGCGGGACCGTTTCAGCGTCCTGGCGTTCGTACACCAGCACCTCGGCTCGCCGAATCAGCCAGTACGCGCTGAAAGCAAAGCGTCGGTGCGCCAGCAGTTCCTCGTTGGTGGCCTCCTTGAGGGCTTCTGCCTCGCGCAGCCTGCGGTTCAACCTCGCGATTTCGGCGCGCTGCTGTTCAATTCGCAACCCGGTATCGCTGCCAAAACCGCAGGACGCCAACAGAACCAATCCCGTGAAACTGAGGACGCCCAGCGCCTCGTCCTGCAGTTCCATGGACATCAAGATCACGAACAGCGCGATGCCGCCGACGCAAAGGGCCACCGGCCAGCGCGCGATGGTGAACTCGGATGCACGTTCGTTCACCCGCTCCTCGTACGGAACAGCGTTCCCGTCTTCCATTGAACTTCCCCTGTTGACATCGACGTTCTGCGAGCGTATCACTGCGCCCGCAGCGGCAAAATCCGCTGCCGGGTTTGACAGCCTGCTATCCGTGGCGCGCAAGCGCCCATCGTCCGATGTTGGCGCTTTTTTCATGCCCGTCGGTCGACGGGTAACTGCGCGCAGCGCCTCCCCCAGTTCTACGGTGGGCGGGCGCGGGGAGCCCGCAAGGGCTCGCCGGTCCACGGTCCGGTCTGTCAACCCGCGTCCGCCCTCCTCCGCGTTTGACAGCGTGGTGGTGGGCTCCAACCTCACCGTGGAGTTCCCAATGACCAGCACCACCCTGCCGGCCGCAACGGCCGCGCTCACCCTCAGTTTCTCCCCCGAGTCGAAGATCCGCAGCGTCGTCGAAGACGGCCGCGTGCTGTTCTGCGCGAAGGACGTCGCCGAAGCGCTTGGCTACGCCGACCCCACGAACGCGATCAAGGCTCACTGCAAGGGGGTGGCGAAACACCACCCCCTTTCCACGGGCGGCGGCAAGCAGTCCCTCCGCGTCATCGGCGAGCCGGACGTGATGCGGCTGATCGTCGGCAGCCGACTGCCGGCGGCGCAGCGCTTCGAGTCCTGGGTGTTCGAGGAGGTCCTGCCGTGCATCGCGCGGTTCGGCACCTACCCCGCTCCCCAGGTCCGCCAGCACGCGCCGAAGTCCCGGCCCGCCGACCGCGTGCTCGACCGCGACCTGCTAAACCTGCGGCTCGCCGTGCGCTGGATCGGCGACGGGCACCTGCCGGCGATCCGCCGCGCCTGCTGGGCGGCCATCCGCTCCGCCACCGGCGTGCGCCAGATGAACGAGCTGCGCGTGTCCGACCTGCCGCTGGCGGTCGAGGCCCTGCGCGGCTGCGCGCTGGTCGTGGCCACCATCGACGCCTACACCGCCACGGTCGAGAAGTTCGCCGTGGAGCAGATGATCGACGGCCACGCCGGCCGCGAGCTCGCCGCCGCGGTGGAGGACGAGCTGCACCTGCTGCCCGGCCGCTTCGCCCGCAGCGGTGTCACGGCGCGCCTGCCGAAGCCGGTGCGCGAGGCGCTGGACCGCACCGCGTCGCGCCAGCCGCTGCGCGAGATCGACCTGCGGATGCTCATGCACGACGACGAGAACCACCTCGGCCGAGTCGACGACCTGCCGCCGGAACTGACCCACCTCGAACCCTGACCCCAACCGCCGGGGCGGGCCCAGCTTGCCCCGGCGTCACCCTGCGATGCACCTACGTAACAGGAGAACCCGATGCACCAGTACAACGACCCCAAGACCGCCGGCCGCACCAGCCACTCCAGCCTCGTCGGCAGCGTCGACAGCCCGACCAACCAGCCGACGTCGATCTACGAGGCCCTCGCCTTCATCGGCGAACAGCAGAACGCTCTGAACGACGCGGTCGTCCGCGCCCGAGCTCGCTTCGCGCCGGTGTTGCGCCCGGTGTTGTCGGAAGTGGACCCGCGGGCAATTCCCACCACCGGCCCGACCCAGCCCCGCGACCCTATCTCCGACGTCCTCGACGAGCTGCGCATCGTCATCATCCGGAACCGGGAGATCGAAGCGTCGATCAACAACCTGATCGACAGCGGCGTGGAGCTGTGCCGATGAGCGCGCCCACCAACCTCTCGAGCCTGCGCAACCAGGGCACGGGCGCCGCCACGCAGAGCCCGATCGCCAGCTTCGCGGCCTTCATGGAGCGATTGAAGCCCCAGATGGGCCTCGCGCTGCCGAAGCACATGAATGCCGATCGCATGACGCGCCTCGCGATGACCGAGTTCAGCAAGTCGAAGGACCTGCAGAACTGCTCGTTCCAGAGCATCGCCGGCAGCATCATGACCGCGTGCCAGCTCGGCCTCGAAATTGGCGTGCAGGGCCAGGCCTACCTGATCCCCTACAAGGGCACGTGCACGCTGGTGCCCGGCTGGAAGGGCCTCACCGATCTCGTGTCTCGTTCGGGCCGCGCCACGGTCTGGACGGGCGCGGTGCGCGCCGGCGACGAGTTCGACTACCAGCTCGGCGACGCGCCGTTCTGCCGCCACCGCCCGGACGAGGACGGCAACGACACCGGCGCCTTCACCCACGTGTACGCCATCGGCCGCGTGCGCGACGCCGCGATGCCCGTGATCGAGGTCTGGTCGCGCAAGAAGGTCGAGCGCCACCTCGCCCGCTACAACAAGGTCGGCGGCAAGCACTACGCCTTGAAGGACGAGAACAACCTCGAAATGTACGGCCGCAAGGTCGCGCTTCTGCAGGTGCTCAAGTACATGCCGAGCAGCATCGAGCTCTCGAACGCGATCGCGGTGACCCACGCGGCCGATGAAGGGCGTGGCGTGGTCATCGAAGGCGACTTCGTCAACATCACCGGCGAGCCGGAAACGGACCAGCCGCAGGGCGACAACCAGGACAGCACGGGGCAGGACGAGCAGCCGGCGGGGGGTGGCGGCGGCGCTGCCGTTGATCCCCCGCCGGCAGGCGCCCAGCAGCCCGGCCGCAGCCGCTCGCGCGGCGGGATGGAATGACGATGAACGCCAACGTCCGCACTTTCCTCCCCTTCGACACCGACGATCTGGCCGTGCACGCACTCGACGACGGCAAGGTCGCGATCCGCATCGGCCGCGCGATCGTGCACCTCAAGCCCGGTGAGGCCGCGGCGCTCTCCGACAGCCTGAGCCGGGCGGCGATCGCAGCCGGCCACCAGCACTACGTCGTGAACGGCGTCTCCGGCCGCGTGCCGATCGTAACCGACGCGATGGTCGACCGCGCGGTCGAGGCGTGGGAGGCGTGGTGGAAGCAGGACGGGATGCTCTCGTCGAACACGACGATGCGCGATGGGCTCAACTACGTCCTGCGCAAAGTGCTCGGCGGTGCTGCATGAAGCTCACCGCGGTCAAGACCCGTGGCTGGCTCGGCGTGGCCGAGCTGTCCCTCTCGGTTACGTCCCGTCTCGTTGCCATCACCGGCCCGAACGGCGCGGGCAAGACCTCGCTCATCGAGGGCATCCGATTCGCACTCCTCGGGACCGTGCCCAGGGGCATCACCCGCAAGACCGACTGGCCGATGCTGGTGTCCGAAGGCTATGGCAAGACCGGCCGCGTGGAGGTCGAGCTCGACGGCGAGCGCCGGTACGTCCGCGACATCGCGAGCGGCAAGGCCGAGGGCCCGCTGCTGCCCGAGGGCGAGGCCGCCCTGCTGCCCTACGTGCTGGACGCCGCGACCTTTGCCGGGCTGGACCCGGCCAAGCGCCGGAGCTTCCTGTTCGGCCTCGCCGGCATCAAGGTGAAGCCCGACGACGTGGGCGAGAAGCTTGCCGAGGAGGGTGTTCCCGCCGATGTGGTCGAGCAGATCCTGCCGAACCTGCGCGGTGCCTTCGGCGCCGCCGCCGACTTCGCCAAGGAGCGCGCCAGCGAGGAGCGCGGTGCGTGGAAGGCCACGACGGGCGAGAACTACGGCTCGCTCAAGGCCGCCGACTGGCGCGCGTCGGTCACCGGCCTAGAGCACGCGCTGGACGCCGAGGCGCTGGCCGCGCTGGAGAAACAGCTCGAGGGCGAGCGCGAGAAGCTGCTGGCGGCGCAGGCCGCGCACGCGGTGGCGAAGTCGGAGCTGGCAAAGTCCCAGCGACCGGCGACGGAGCGCAAGCACCGTGCCCCCGCCGAGGTCGAACTGGATCTCGCCGACGCCGAGGGCCGGCTCGCGGAGGCGCAACGGGAGCTCGATGCCGCGAACCTCGCCAACGCGAACCCCGGCGGCATCACCGGCCCGTGCCCGCACTGCGACACCCTGCTGACGCTCGACCGCGGCGCCTTCGTGCTCAACACCAGGGGCGCGGCGGCGCGCACGCCCGCCACCGAGAAACGCGTCGCCGACGCGAAGGATGCGGTGCGCACGCTGTCCGCGCGGGTAATGCAGCTCGGGCAGGAGCTGGCGGTCGCGAAGGCCGCGGCGGTGCTCGCCGATGCGGCCGATCCCGCTGTCACCGCGGCCAACGTCGAGTTCGCGGCCGCCAACGTGTCCGCCGCACAGGACCGGTTCGCGCGCACGTCTGAGCAGCTCACGCTCGCCAAGGCGGCGGCGAACGCCGAGGCCCAGGCCGCGGAGCGGACCGTTCGCGCCGCGGCCGCCCACCAGCGCGTGCTCGGCTGGCTCAAGGCCGGCGAGCTGCTCGCGCCGGAAGGCATCCCCGCGCGTTACGTCGCCAAGGCGGTCGGCCCGATCAACGACTTCGCGCGCGAGGCCGCGACGATCACGGGCTGGCCGCAGGTGACGGTGGGCGCCGACATGGCGGTGACGATCAACGGCACTCGCCCCTACGAGCTTGCCTGCGAGTCCGAACAGTGGCGCGCCGATGCCGTGCTCGCCGCCGCCATCGCGAAGCTCTCCGGGCTGGGTCTGCTGGTGCTCGACCGCTTCGACGTGCTGGAGCCGGACAGCCGCGTCGCGCTCTGGGATTGGCTGATCAAGATCGCGCCGGCATTCGACACCGTCATCGCCGCCGGAACCCTCAAGAACCCGCCCTCTTTCCCGCCCGAGGACGACGTCGCCGTCGTCTGGCTCGGCACCGCCAAGGAGTAACCCCATGTCGAACGAAAACGACGACGCCCGCGTGTACGCCGTGCACGTCGACGGACGCATCCACATCGTCCGCGCGCGCAGCAACAAGCAGGCCCTGGGCTTCATCGCCCGGCAGGAAGAACAGCGCATCCGCGACCTCGCCACCGTCCGCGTGGCGACGTTCGAGGACGGCATCGAGGCTGAACGCCACGGCGTGCAGGTGCTCGACGCCACGCGCGCGAGCGAAGACCCCGATCAGCTCGGCCTCGGAGGCCTGTGACCATGAACCTCAAGCACTCCATGCTCGCGCTGTCGATGATGCTTGCCGCGCGGTTCGCACCCCGCAAGGACATCATCGTCCCGGACACCGGCCCGAACCCGCCGTTCGGCCCGGCCGATGAGCCGCTGCCGGCGGCAAACCTCGCTCCCGAAGCCGAGAACGCTCGCGACGACGAGATCGAAGCACTGCGATTGAAGGTGAAGGTGCGGATCTGGCGCGACGACGTGCAGCCCATCCGCTTCGGCCGGAACGTGGTGCGCGCCCTCGCCCGTCAGGGTCGGAGCACGAACACGCCCCACCAGAGCACGCGCGAGACCGCGCGGCGCCTCGGCGGCGACGACTGGCAGGCCTACAAGGCCGCCGACCGTGCACGCCGCGGGCTGGGGGGTTGAGCGATGTCCCTGATCCTTTTTTTCGACTCAGAGACCTCCGGCCTCCCCGACTTCAAGGCCCCTTCGGAGTCCGAGCACCAGCCGCACCTTGTGCAGTTGGCGGCCCTGCTCACCACCAGCACCGGCAACGTCGTGTCGAGCATCGACCTCACCGTGGCCGCCGACGGCTGGGAGATTCCGGCCGAGACGTCGGCGATCCACGGCATCACCACCGAGCGCAGCCGCGAGGTCGGCGTGCCCGAATCGGTAGCGGTCCAGACGTTCCTCTCGCTGTGGCGCCGGGCCTCGCTTCGCGTCGCCCACAACGAGCAGTTCGACGCGCGGATCATGCGCATCGCGCTGCTGCGTCACACCACGCAGGAGATCGCCGACGAGTTCAAGGCCGGCGCCGCGGAGTGCACGGCACGACTGTCCACGCCGATCCTCAACCTGCCGCCCAGCGACAAGATGAAGGCGAAGGGCATGACCTTCGCGAAGACGCCGAACCTCGCCGAGGCCTACCGCCACTTCACTGGCACCGACATCGTCGACGCGCACACCGCGCTCGCTGACGTTCGGGCCTGCGCCGCCGTCTATTGGGCCATCAAAGACCGCGACGACGTCGCGATGGCGGTCTAGGTCATGGCCGTCACCGTCACCGTCTACGTCGAAGCCGAGGTAGACCTCGGCGAAGTGAGAACAAAGGACCTCAAGAGGGAGCTGGAATCGCGGCGTGGCCAGCCCGCCAAGCCCGGCGATGAGCCGGAAGTGGTAAGCGATGGCCCGATCAGCTACCAGGCCGACGCGCGGCTTTGGGATGCCGTGTACCTGCAGGCCTCCAAGGGCGGCGCCAGCGACGAGCTGCGCGAACTCATCCACCGCAACACCGGAAAGATTGTCTAGGAGGCGCCATGTTCTTCCGAAACCTTTGCCTTTTCCGCTATCCGCGGACGATGAACACCGCCCTCGCCGCGCTCGAGGAGCGTCTGGCCGAGCACCCGCTCAAGCCGGTCGGCCCGCTTGAGCTCGGGAGCCGCGGCTTCGTCCCGCCGATGGGCGCCGAGTCCTCGGCGCTGGTCATCCAGCACCCGGACGCCTACTGGATCACCCTGGGCCGCGAGGAGCGCATGCTCCCCTCGGCCGTCGTCAACAACGCGCTGGCCAAGAAGCTCGCGGAGATCGAGACCCGCGAGGGCCGCAAGCTCGGCGGCAAGGCGCGCAAGCAGCTCAAGGACGACCTCGTCCACGAAATGCTGCCCAAGGCCTTCGTGCGATCGAGCCGAACGAACGCGCTCATCCTTCCCCGCCTCGGCTACATCGTGGTCGACAGCAGCAGCCGCAAGCGCGCCGAGAACGTGCTCTCGGAGCTCCGGCACGCGATGGGCAGCTTCCCGGCCGTCCCGGTGAACGCCGAGGTCTCGGTGCGCGCGGTGCTCACGAGCTGGCTGGTCGAGGGCACGCCGGACGGCGGCTTCGACGGTGACGAGGAGACGTCCGGATGGCTCCGACTCGGCGACGAGTGCGTGCTGGTCGACCCCGTCGACGGCGGTGCCGTTGTGCGCGCGCAACGGCAGGAGCTGCAGGCCGACGAGATCACCAAGCACCTCGAGACCGGCAAGAAGGTGAAGCGCCTCGCGCTGACGCTGGACGACCGCGTCGAGTTCAGCCTCGACGAGGACCTGGTCATCCGCAAGGTGAAACTCCTCGACGGCGCCGTCGAATCGCTCGAGAACACGGAGCGCGACAGCCTGCACGCCGAGCTCGATGCCCGGCTCGCCCTGTTCACCGGCGAGGTGACGAGCCTGCTGGGGGTGCTGGAGCGGGAGCTCCGGCTTTCGTCGTGCGATGACGGTCCCTCCAAGGTGCGCGACGTCTCAGGCGGTGCCGCATGATCCCGACCAAGGAACACGCGGAGGCGCGCCGCGAGCTCGGCATCGAGCGCGCCGGCGTCCACGCCGACGACGTCGATGCGGGCTGGACGGACCGGGCTGCCGACGAGATCGCGGCGTTCGCGCGCGCCAAGGGCAAGCCCTTCGTCATCGAGGAGGTGCGCCCGGACGCCGAGACCCGCATCGGCTCCCCGCCGGACGAGCGCGCATGGGGTGCGGCGGCGCGCAAGGCCGCACGTGCCGGTGCGATCAAGAAGGTCGGCTACGCCCCGACCAACAGCTCCAACCGGAGCCCGAAGACCCTTTGGTGCGCGGCATGAGTACGACCGATTACAGTCGCGAAGCCGCGTACCAGGAAGCGCTGCGGCTGGTAAAAATCCATGCCGATATCACCGCGCGAGCGGAGCGCATCCGCCTCCACACGATTCGTGACGAGTTCGCCCGGTCGGTCGTCGCTTCGATGCCGCCACCGAAGCGTCCGGAGCAGCGCACAGCGTGGGCGCGCGACGTCTTCCTCGCCGCCGACGCCCTCATGGCCGCGCGAGGTGAGCCGTGAAGCGCGCCCAGGCCATCCGCCGAAGCCCATCGGAAATCGCCGGCGTGCACCAGCGCCGCGCCTACCGCCTCGCCACCACGCGCGCACACCGCATCGGGGAAGTCCTCGGCGGCGTCGTGCTGATCTTCTTCATCGCGGCCGTGTTCATCGCCGCACACTACGGACCTCACATCAATGGATGACCTCGCCACCCTGATCCGCGGCATCGGCAAGATCGCCGCCGCCCTGCGCGAGCGCGCCGATACCGTGAAGTGGGCGAACGCCTCGCACCTGCACGCCATCGCCGACTCCCTCGACCACGAGATCAACAACGCGGACCCGCGCCGCCGGCAGTGGCGGGATGCGCCTCCGGCAAGCGATTTCGTCAAGGTCGGCACGTGCCGCGGCACCCCCGTCTACGCGACAAATCTGCTTGCGCCCATTCGCGAGGTCTTCCGCCAGTGCGGCATGTACGACGCGGCTGCTAACGATCGGCTCTGCGGCGACCTATACGAGGCAGTGCGAAAGCAGCTTCACCCGCTCGAGAGGGAGATCGCCGAGCGCACCGTCGAGGTGCCGGTGGTCAACATGGGAGGCGACAGTGTCTAAGCCGACACCATCCGAAGTGTGGTTCGGCCACATGTCCGACGCCGAGATCGCCGCCGCAGCCAAGCAGTTCCAGCAGGACGCCGCAGCGATGCGTCGCAAGGTGGCCGAAGCTGACGCCCATGCCGGAAGGCTCCGCCGCGAGCTCCGCCGCCGCAAGCGCGCGGCGAAGGCGGGTGGCTGATGGCCTATTTGTACCAATTCAAGTTCTGCATCGGCGACAAGGCGCGAATCGTCGCCCCGGACGTCACCGGCACGGTCACCATGCGGCGAGACTGCGGCAACGGCCAGGACTTCTACGTCGTCTACTGGATGGACGGCACGCGCCGCGCCGAGTGGCTCGATGCGTGGGAGCTGGAGCCAGCGCCATGACCCCGAACATCCGCAAGTACCGCCCCAGCAACGGCACCGAGGGCGAGTCCTTCATTGGCCGCTGGTGCGCTCGGTGCACCAAGGACGCGAATCAGGATTGCGAGATCCTCGGTGCGACCATGATGTTCGACGTCGACGATGACGAGTACCCCGCGGAGTGGCAGTACGGTCGGAACGGGCATCCGAAGTGCACGGCGTTCGAGTCGAAGGCAAAGCCGCGCGCGAAGGCCGGCCCGAAGCCGGTGCAAGGGTCGCTCGAAATCGGCGGTGCGCCATGATCGCCCCTGTCACCCGCGCCGACCTCTCTCGGGTAGGTCGCAACGGCGCGCGCAGCCGCCACGGCCGAAGCCTCGTCTACCTCGACGGGGTTCCGCACGACAAGGCGGAGATCGCTAAGGCCCACGGGATGCACATCGACCTCGTGAGCGAGCGGATTCGCGACCTCCGCGCCGCCGGCAAGCCGGTGACGCTGGAGAACCTCACGCGCCCACGCGGTACCAAGGCTAGGTCCTGAGCATGGCGAGCCCCACGACACCGCTTCCGCCGCGACTCCTAACCCTCGCCCAGGCCGCAGAGCTGTGCGGCGGAATCAGCGTGAAGACCCTCCGGCGAGCGATAGACGCTGGCGAGCTCACCGTCGTCCGCTTAGGATCGAGCGCCAAGTCCGACCGCATCCATCCCGCCGACCTCGCCGCCTTCTGGGGGCTGCGAAAGGTGTCTCAATGCCCGTCACCAAGCGCGAAAATGGCCACTATCAGGTCACCGTCTGCTACGGCGGACGAAAGCATCGCAAGACTTCTCGGCTCTGGTCGCACGCCGACGCGCGCGAGTACGAGCGCCGCTACCTCGCGGCGATCAAAGACGTCGCTGCGGGTCGTGAGCCGGAACGGCTGATCGCCGAGGCGCTCGAGCGCTGGCTGCTCGAGCACGTCCCGCGGCTCCGCTCCGCGAGACAGACGCGCAACCACTGCCGGGCCCTGCTCCCCTTCATCCGCGGCCGAAAGCTGGCCGAAGCGAACAAGGTGTGGGCCGAAATCAAGGCGGCCATGCCGGACAAGGCGCCGGCGACCGTGAACCACAAGGGCCGCGTGCTCCGCCAGGTGCTGCGTGTGGCGTGGCGCGAATGGGGGTGGATCGACCGGCCGCCGGCGATCACGCTGCTGCCGGAGACCGCGCGGGAGCGCTTCCTCACCGGCGCCGAAGTCGAGGCGCTGGCCATGGCGTGCGAGAAACCCGAGGCCGCCGACTACATCCGGCTAGCCGCCTACACCGGAATCCGCCGTGGTCACCTGCTCCGCCTCACGCATCACGACGTCGAAGGGAACTTCGTGCGGCTGGACCGCACCAGCAAGACCTCAAAGCTCCAGCTCGTTCCCCTGCACCCCAAGGTCCGGGCCATCGCCGAGCGACTACCCCTCGGCATCGGCGATCGCCAGCTCCGCGAGGAGTGGTCCCGGGCGAGGGAGGTGACCGGCATCGACTGCCGCTGGCACGACCTGCGACACACCTGCGCCTCGTGGCTGGTGCAGGCCGGCGTCCCGATCTACACCGTCGCCCAGCTCCTCGGGCACAGCTCTACGGCGGTCACGCAGCGCTACGCCCACCTCGCACCCCAGCACCTCGAGGACGCGATCAGGCGGATCGCCTGAGGCTGTGTCCATTTTGTGTCCACGTTGTGCCGTTTGAGTCCACTTGAGACCGCTGAGACCCGCATAAACACTGGGCTTACACTTTAAGCGCGAGACTCAAAATCCGCCGCCCTTAAAAGCGTGTGGGTTCGAGTCCCACGCCCGGCACCACCGCACCCTGCGCGCTGCGTCACAGTTGTGGCCTTTCCCCCGCTCGCCGCGCGTCAATCTTGGTTTCTTCCCCTCCGCGTGCGTGACCTGCGCAGCTAGCCTGCGCGGCTGGCATGAGTACTCCCCCCGCCCCATCCGATCCGGTCGCGATCGTCGGCACGTTTGCCGACGCGGCTGCGCTCGCGCGCGGCCTCACCACCTCGACCGGCATGATGATCGCGTTCTTCGACCGCGATCACCGCATCGCGTGGGCGAACGCGCGATTCGCGGCGTGGTTCGGCCTTGCACCCGCCGAGCTGGTGGGTCGACGAATGGCCGAGGTGTATGGCGAAGCGGCCTACCGACTCGCGGCGCCGCGGCTGGAGGAGGCGCTGGGCGGGCGCGCGCTCCGCTACGAGCGCCTGCTCGAGCGCCCCGGCGATTCGCCGCGCTGGATCACCGTGTCGCTGCATCCGCATCGCGGCCCGGACGGGCGCGTGCTCGGCGTCTTCGCCTGCTCGGTGGAAGTCGACGAGCTGCGCCGCACGCGGGACGCGCTCGACCGCTCGCTGCAGGAGATCGCGCTCTATTTCGAGAATTCGCCGCTCGCGGTCGTCGAATGGGATCGCGACGGCCGCGTGCTTCGCTGGGGCGGTCGCGCGGAACCCATGTTCGGATGGCGCGCGAGCGAGGCCATCGGCCGCAGCGCCGAGGAGCTCGGGCTCGTGCATCCCAGCGGGCGCGCGGCCAGCGCCGCTTCGCTGCGCGCGCTGATGGAAGGCCGCGAGCTGCGCAACCGGCTCATCAGCCACAACCTCACCCGCGACGGGCAGCCGATCCACTGCGAGTGGTTCCAGTCGGCCTTCGTCGATGCCGCAGGCGCCACGCAGGGCGTGCTGTCGCTCGGCCAGGACGTGACGGCGCGCATCGAGGCCGAAGCGCAGCTCCACCATGCCGCGATCCACGACGCGGTGACCGGCTGCCACAACCGCCGCCACCTGCTGCAGCGGCTCGATCGCGCGCTCGAGCGCGCCCGACGGGAAGGCGGTGGCGTCGCCCTGCTCTACCTCGACCTCGACCGCTTCAAGCCCGTGAACGACCGGCACGGCCACGCCGCGGGCGACGCGCTGCTGGAGGCGGTCGGCGCGCGCCTGCGCGACGCCGTGCCGGATGCGGACTGCATCGCGCGCGTGGGCGGCGACGAGTTCGTCGTGCTGCTGGCCGGCGCGGTCGATGCCGCCGCGGCGCACCGCGCGCGCGACGCGGTGGCTCGACAATTCCAGCGCGCGTTCCAGTGCGGCGGGCTCCTGCACGACATCGGTGCGAGCATCGGGCTGGCGCGCTTTCCCGATCACGGCGACAGCGCCGACCTGCTGCTGCGTCGCGCCGACGAGCGCATGTACCGCGAGAAGAAGGCCCGCTGATCGGCCCTTCCCGGGACCGAACGCGACGCCGGGCAACCGATCGCGCGGCGCCTCAGTCCACCGCGGCGAGCGCGTATGCGATCGCGGCCCGCACGGCGGCCACCTGCGCATCGATGCACTGGGCGGGCGTCGCGCGCGGGCTGTCCGGATAGACCTCGGTGGTGGTGGTGAACCGCGCGTCGGTCAGGCCCGCGCACAGCCCAAGGGCCTTGAACGGGTACAGGATCACGCCGGGCGACACCACGTCGCTGCCGATGATCTGGCCGTTCGGATCGGGCGGCGCGATGTGCGTCACAGCGCTGACGGCTTCGATGACGTGGCGCTGGAACTCGAGCTGCGGATTCGGCGTATCGCCCACCAGATAGAACCCGTCGGGGATCTCGCCGGGCTCGAACGGCTTGCCGTCGCGGGCGGCGAGCGCGGGGCGGAATTCGGCCTCGTCGCTGTCGGTGGTTTCGTGCAGGTCGATGTGCAGGCGGACGCGCGGCCCGAGCGTGGCGGCGAGCGCCACCAGCGCCGCCGACTCGGCGCAGGCGCTGCCAGGGCGGAAGTTGCGGTTGGGATCGATCGCTTCGGCGTTCCACCGCTGCACGCGCTCGTACGCCCACGGGCTGATGCAGGGCGCCACCAGCCAATCGGCTGCCGTCGTCGCCTCGCCGTGCCGCTCGACGAAGGCCAGCGCGCCGTGCACGCCGCTGGTTTCGTAGCCGTGCACGCCGCCCGTCACCAGCACCAGCGGCCGTCCGGCCTTCGCGCCGTCGAGCCAGCCGCGGTTCGCGATCGCCAGCAGCGGGAAGACGTCGCCGTCGACGACGACGCGGCCATACTCGAACACGTCGAAGCGGTCGCGCAGCGCGTCGATGCGCGCCAGCACGTCGTCGCCATAGCTGCGCTGGCGGGCAATCCCAGCTCGCCACGCGGCGCGCTCGGCGCCGCCCCAGGGTTGGCCGGGGGTACCGATCGGATAGGCAGGGCGCGCGGTCATGCAAGGCTCGTCATGGCGGTGGGGCCGCGATGATAGCCCCGCCGCTTCAGTGGAAGAGCCCGACCGCCAGCTCGGCCCACGCCAGCAGGAACGCCGCGCCGATCAGGGCCACCGCCCCGAGCACGACGATGCGTCGGCGGCTCAAGCGCACCACGATTTCCACGAGCGCGCCGGCGATGGCCAACATCGCGCCGAAAACGAGGAAGTCCTCGACGCCCCAGCGCACCTCGGCGGTGAAGCGCATGGCCAGGGCGGGGGCGAGAAGCATGAGCCCCGCGAGGCTCCACAGCGCGCGGCGCCAGCGAACGATCGTCCCCGGGGCGAACTCGCCGAACGCCGTGGCGCCGGGCATCGTCGACATCAGCATGGCCTCAATCCTCGGCTTCGGCGGCCTCGCGGCCCTGCTGGCGGATGATGGCCTCCTCGCGAGCGTCGTTGATGGCCTGCCGCACGCTGTCGAGGTCCACTTCCGATTCGTCCGGCGTCCACTCGCCGGTCAGCGGCGTGTCCGGCAGCAGCGCGCCGGCTTCGAACAGCGCCCACATCTCCTCGCCGTACCACGTGTCGAGCAGCTCCGGCGCGAAGCGGCCGAGCGTGGCCGTGAGGTTGTTGACGTCGCGCAGCAGCATCGTGCGCGCGCTGTTGTTGCCCTCCGCGCTGACGACCTGCGGGAAGTCGATCACCACCGGCCCGTCGGGGCCGACCAGCACGTTGTAGGCCGACAGATCCCCATGGATCAGCCCGCAGCACAGCATCCGCACCACCTCGCGCACGAGGGCGGCGTGGTAGGCGCGCGCCGTGTCGGCATCGAGCTCGACTTCCCCAAGGCGCGGGGCGCTGAAGCCCTCGGCGTCGGTCACCAGCGCCATCACCAGCACGCCGTGGAAGTAGCCGTAGGGCTCGGGCACGCGCACGCCGGCCTCGCGCAGCTGGTAGAGCGCGTCGACCTCGGCGTTCTTCCACGCGGCTTCGGCCTGCTTGCGTCCGAAGTTCGTGGCCTTGCCCATCGCGCGGGCCTCGCGGCTGCCGCGGCTCTTGCGGCCTTCCTGGTACTGCACGCGCTTCTGGAAGCTGCGCTGCGCCATGTCCTTGTAGACCTTCGCGCAGCGCACGTCGTCGCCGCTGCGCACCACGTACACGGCCGCTTCCTTGCCGCTCTTCAGCGGGCGCAGCACCTCGTCGATGACGCCGTCATCGATCAGCACCTGCAGGGCTTCGGGAGTTCTCACGCGACAACGGACCTCGGACGCGCGGCACGCCGCGCACAGGGCCCATTGTGGCCGCTTTGGGCCGGCACCGCGCACCGTCGCTACACTGCCCGCATGAACGAACCGATCCGCCTCGCACGCCGCGTGGCCGAACTCGCGGGCTGCACCCGCGCCGAGGCCGAGGCCTACATCCGCAACGGCTGGGTCAGCGTCGATGGCGTGATGGTGGAAACGCCGCAGTTGCGCGTCACCGACGAAGCGGTCGCGCTCGACCCCGAGGCCCGCAAGAAACCCGTCGAGCCCGCCACCCTGCTGTTCCACAAGCCCGCAGGCTTCGACGCCTTCAACGGCATCGGCAGCGCGGCGATGGGCATCGAGCCGGCGACGCGCTGGGCCGACGACCCGCTTGATCAGCGCGTGCTGCAGCGGCATTTCGAACGCCTGACGCCGCTGGTGCCGCTCGAGCCGGACGCCAGCGGGCTGATCGTGCTGACACAGGACGGTCGCGTGTGGCGCCGCCTCACCGAAGACCTCGCGACGATCGAGCAGGAGCTGCTCGTGGGCGTGGAGGGCCGCATGGCGCCTTATGGGCTGCACAAGCTCTCGCACGGTCTGTCGTTCGGGGGCCGCGAACTGCCGCCGTGCAAAGTGAGCTGGCAGAACGAGGCGACGCTGCGCTTCGCCATCAAGGGCGCGGTGCCGGGGCAGATCCGCGCGATGTGCGCGCAGGTGGGCCTCGACGTGACGGCGATCCGGCGCCTGCGCATCGGCCGCATCGCGCTGGGCAAGGGCCCGAATGGCGCGATGCCGCCGGGCCAGTGGCGCTACCTGCCCGTGGGCGAGCGGTTCTGAGCGAGCGGTTCTGATCGAGCGGTTCCGGGCAGGCGGTGCCAACGCCTCAGCCCCGCCAGTTCGCGTGGCGTTCCCAGAACGCCACGCTCTTCGCATACGCCTCGCGATCGATCGGCACGCCGCTGCCGCCTTCGGCCACGCCGAGCGCGTTGCGCATCATCGTGATGGGCGCCATCGGGATCTCGGCCGGCTCGCTCGTGTACAGGCAGCCGACGATGCCCCAGTCGGCCTCGATCGGCGTGCCCTCCTTCGCCATCTGCTCGCGGTCGTAGAGGATCACCACGAGGTAGTCGGCCACCGGCGGCTCCACGCCCTCGAACCAGCGGTTCAGCACCGGCAGTTCGGCCTTGGTGCGCGCCTCGTAGGCCGAGCGCAGCAGGTGGCGGTTGTCCTCGGTGATCGGCACCACCAGGCAGCGCGTGCTCGTCCAGTTGCGGTGGACGTGCAGCTTGCAGAACGGCGCGTAGCCGTCGAGCACGGCCAGCGGCGGCACGGTGTTCAGGTGCTCGACGAACTGCTCCGGCGTGATGTCCTGGATCGTGTTGCGGCGCGGCTCGCGCGGGAACAGGCGGGGCTTGGCGAAGTCGGTCAGGACGATGGACATGCGGGCGCGTCGGTCGGCGGGGCGCTGCGGCACGCAGCACCCAAGCCGCATATTCTGACGCGGGGCCCGGCACCGCGCCGCAGGGCGCACCGCCCGCCGCGGCGCTCGATCAGCGGGTCGAGGACGCGCCGGACGACTTCGCCGGATCGACCGCGTCGGTCGCATCGGGCTGGATGCGCTTGAGCACCTGCGTCGTTTCGAGCACCTCGACCTTGCCGCCCGCGGCCTCGAATGCGGCCACGTGGGCGCCGATGTGCTCGCTGGTCAGCCCCCGTGCGGCATCGGCGCGGCGGACGGGCGACGACGCGGTCGCGGCGGTGTGCGGGACATAGGGACGGCTGCTCATGGAAAACCTCCAGGCGGGAAGGGGTGCAGCGAAGGCGCGTGGGCGCGCAGGGCGTCCTCGCGAACGGCGCGGCAGTAAGGGCCGGCCATGACGAAGCGCCGGCAGCCATCGGGCCGTCCGGCATAGATCGAGCACGACATCCGATCGCGGTCGAGCGCCACGCACCATCCGTCTTCGGCGCGGGCCATCACGCGAACACCGGCCTCGGTCCGCGCGGTGAGGTGCTCCGGGATCGCATCGGCCGCGTCGACGATCACGATGAGCCGGCAGCAGACGGCCGGACAGTGCGCGCAGTCGGGCCGTCCAGGACGGATCGCTGCAGCGAGGGACACGGGGATGGCGATGGAGGGCTCCCGAAGGGGCGTCCGCGGGCAGCGGCAACGCGTGGGTGGGAGCGGGACGGGCGGCCCAAAGGGGCCGAGCGCAGCGCGCGAGGTGAAACGTGCGCACATCGTACGCCCTTCGGGCCCTTTCCCCCTGAACGGCCCTCGGTGCGAGCCGCCGGGAGTTGTGTCCCGAAAACGCCTTTGACGCCTGAACGAACCGAAGATGGCCTGTAAAGCGTGGCCGCGCCGGGCTTTTGGCGTAGCTACTACGCCACATCACGCCCACGCTCAGGGCGCAGACGATAGTGCGAGCCATGCTGGGAGCGCGCGAACTCGCGGAGCGACTGCGAACGCCCAGCTGCGCTCCAGTCGGATCACAAGATGCGCGCAAAAGAATTCATGCGCTTGGCATTGACGACCGCCTGTGTTCATCACACCTGAGCACGAGCGCGGAATCGAAGCATTCGATGGCCGTCACCGCCGGCTCTGGATTTCCCGGGGTTTCGGCGGCGGGCGCTGCGGGGTGGAGCGAAACGCCGTCCCCGCTATCCACGACTTGATGATCCGCATGCAGGCCTCGCTTGGATTCATCCCATCGACCGCACCGGCGCGTCGTTGGCCGGCTGCTGCACCTGCGCTATCTGCGGCGCCTCCACCGCTTGCTGGCGCTGCAGCGTCTCGGCCTTCGCGAGACTCTGCTCCACCGGCGTCTGCACCGCCTCGGCGGTCTTCACCCCGACCCAATCGCTGGGGCGCTCCGACGAGCCCGCGTACGCGAACACGTACTCGCCCGGCTGCGCGCTGCCGCCCTTCTGGCCCAGCACCACACCATCGATGCGGGTGAGGCCGTTCGCGCGGCACTCGGCGCAGAGCGCCGCGGCCACGCGGTCGCTGGCCTCGTCGGGGGTGCGGCCCATGGCGCGGTCCATCGTCTGCACGTGGCCGCGCAGGGACTGGAAGAGAGGATTCGTGCCGAGCGAGGCGTCTTCGAAACGGCCCGGCGCGCGCTCCGGCTCCGGCAGCTTCGGCGCGGGGCGGCCGTTCTGCAGCTCATTGGCCAAGGCGCGCAGCGAGTCCATACCGGCCTTGCCGTCCACTTGCAGGCCGTGGGCGCGCTGCAGTTCCTCCACCGCGTGCTGGGTGTTCGGGCCGAAATCGCCGTCGGGCTTGAGCGGATGGCCGTCTTTGCCGGTGTAGCCGGCTTGGATCAGCTGGCGCTGCAGGGTTTCGACACCGACACCGCGGTCGCCGAGGTTGAACATGTCGTTGTCGAAGGCGGCCCGGGTTTCCCTTGGTGTTGTGGCCTGATCCATCCCGCCAACGACTGCTTCAACTCGCCGCGGGGACTGGGCGAAGGCCTCTGGATTCAGGGCTCGCGCGTGATCGACATACGGTTCGTACCTCGCGAGTAGCCCGCCCATTCGTGCGTAGGCGGCCTCCAAGGTGATGGGCGCCCCTGACTCCAGATAGATTGCCGGGTTGTTGCGAATCTCAGTCGGAGTCAGCGCGGTGTCCACCGTCGCGAGCCGATTCTCCCGCAGCGCATCGAGGAATCTCGCCCCGCCGCCGGCGCCAAGGTTATGAAGCGCGTAGACGTTGGCGTTCGGATCGTCGCCTCCCAAGGCCTGCCCGCGCTGCGTATTGGCTCGGGTGAACTCAGCGAGAAGCGCCGCCTGCAAGTCGCGGTCGGTTCGAAGCTCAGCGGCGTTCGTCTGATCGGGAGACATTTCAGAAGCGCCCGCGATTCCATATCGCTCGCCGTGCTGTCGAACCATGTCGTGCCACGTCGCGTTCGTGAATTGCCCGTATCCATGCGCGGAAGACATGGCCATCACGCCATCGAACTGCGCTACCCGATCGATACGGGGATCGCCGGTGACGGGGCGTGCGTCAGGGTTGAAACCCGCGGACTCAAAGCCTGCGATGCGGATGACGACTGCGGGATCAACGCCTGCCGTCACCGCTGCATCGACCAATCGCTGACGAGCCTCGTCAAATCGTTCCTGCGTGCGGTTGGTCACGGCTGCACCCCCGCGTCCTGTCCGGCAACGCCGCTCGGAGGAAGTCGATAAACACCGTCGACCTCACTCGGGCTGACGACCCAGCGGGCGACCTTCTCCCCTTCAACGGACGGATCAGCCGCGACGGCGTCGACCGCCGTGCGCTTCGTCACGATGATGGGAAACTGCTGGCGGCTGGGATCGCTCTCATCGACCGCGATGCTGATGCGATGCGACTGATCGTCTTCGGAGACCTCCGGGATCTCCGAAACGTCCTGAAACTCATCGCCAGCTCGAGCCAGAAGCACATGGTTCGCCACCGCGATCCCCTGCCAAACGCCTCCGCTCACAAAGTGCCATGCATGCTTTTCTGCGCCGAGGCGTACCAGCGCTGCGTCCTCACAACCGCAGCTGCCGTTGGACCCAAAAGAGAGCGCGGTGCCCGAAGCGATCAGATCGCCGAGGGAGCCGTCGGGATTCACAGTGACCGCGAACGCCGCAGCGCGACCCGAGTCGGCGTGCCCGTACTGGTAATCCGGCACATCGAAGCGGTTGATGTTCGACGCCAGCACGTAGAGCACCGACCGGCCCGCCTCCTCGACTGTGCTGACTTTCGTCAGACGCATGCAGTACGGGACGTCCCGTGCCGTCTCGTCCCGCCAGCAGTCCAGGGCCTCGTCTCGCGCTGAGTCCCCATAGCGTTCCGCGAGAACGTCTCTGGCGAGGCGCTCAAGGGCCTGCTGTGACAACTCCAACCGCGGCGCATCGGAGGAGCCGATCGTGGGCGGCGACGGTGGCGTGGCGTTCTGGAGGCCTTGCTCTCCTGCCTGAGCCGCGCGATCCGCTGAACAACCAACGGCGAGTCCGGCCACGACAATGGCGATGAGGCGTACAAAGAGAACTCGGGCGGCCATACACGCTCCATGCGTCGGGGGTGGGGGAATGCTAGCCGCACGCCGCAGCGGTGTCCGTCAGGGAAACTCAAGACGGCGCATCAGCCGTGGTTGCTCTGTTGAGCGCTCAGAACCCCAACTGCACCAACAACTGGTCTCGCGTCAGACGACGGTGCACCGCAACCTCCACGAGGATGGCGGCGAGGGTTCCAACCTTTAGCGGCGAATGGTTCGGGATGGTCAAGGCGTGCCGAGTGGGCTCATCGGTCTCCAGACGGACATGGCTGCCGGACTGGCGAACGACCCGGTACCCGATCCGTCCCAGCGCCTTGATCAACTCGGGAGCGTCCATGTCCCGAGGCAACTTCATGCCGCCATGACCTCATCGCGGACGTAGTGGAGCCGGATCAGCGATGGCCCCGCCCCGGCCTCGAAATGGCAGCGGACGGCGTCGCGAACGGCATCGCGGAGGGCTTCAAAGCTCTCCGCCTGCGTGAAGATCGCCTCGCCCAGCGCGCGCGCGGTGAAACCGCCTTCCGGGGCTTCTTCAACGAGAAACACGATCTCGCTCATGCGGGGTTCCGGGGATGGGACTCGACGGAAGGATAGCGCGACGCTCATCCGATCGCCCTCACGGGGTGATCGTTCGACGGCTGCTGCACCTGCGCTATCTGCGGCGCCTCCACCGCTTGCTGGCGCTGCAGCGTCTCGGCCTTCGCGAGACTCTGCTCCACCGGCGTCTGCACCGCCTCGGCGGTCTTCACCCCGACCCAATCGCTGGGGCGCTCCGACGAGCCCGCGTACGCGAACACGTACTCGCCCGGCTGCGCGCTGCCGCCCTTCTGGCCCAGCACCACACCATCGATGCGGGTGAGGCCGTTCGCGCGGCACTCGGCGCAGAGCGCCGCGGCCACGCGGTCGCTGGCCTCGTCGGGCGTGCGGCCCATGCTGCGGTCCATCGTGTGCACGTGATCGCGCAGGGACTGGAAGAAAGGATCCGTGCCGAGCGAGGCGTCTTCGAAACGGCCCGGCGCGCGCTCGGGCTCCGGCAGCTTCGGCGCAGGGCGGCCGTTCTGCAGCTCATTGGCCAAGGCGCGCAGCGAGTCCATCCCCACCTTGCCGTCCACCTGCAGACCGTGGGCTCGCTGCAGCTCCTCGACCGCGTGCTGGGTGTTGGGGCCGAAATCGCCGTCGGGCTTGAGCGGCTGCCCGTCCTTGCCGGTGTAGCCGGCTTGGATCAGCTGGTGCTGCAGCGTCTCAACGCCGATGCCGCGGTCGCCGAGGTTGAACGTGCCATCCGAAAATGCAGCGGCGCCCGGGGCCGATGAGCGGTCAGAACGGGCAGCCGTTCCGTTCGCCGGCGTGTAACCCGCCGGCACCTGTAGGCGCCCCTCGGTCAGGTCGCCGATGAACTCGCGAAACTCCGGCAACCGCCGCACATCGGCGTCCATATGCACGTGCACGGGATAGCCGCCAACACCGCCCTGCTGCCCCAACGCATCGCCGCGATGCACGGTGTCGCCGGGCTCCAACGTGATTCCGACCATGTGCCGGCTGCGCAGGATCACCTCACCCGTCGACGGGTCGATCACATCGACAAGCCCCTGCGAACGATCGACGTGGCCCACCACGCCTTCAAACGGCGACGGCACCGGAACGCTCCGGCCATGCGATTCCGAGGAAAGGATGAAGTCCTTGCTGACAAGCACCTGCCCCTCGCGGATTCGGCCCGTTCTATCGACGCCGGCCGTGAGTACCTCCTCGAACTCGCCATCAACCATCGCGTAATCCCGCGTGGTCGAGTTCTCAACGCCGCGCTCCTCGCCGTTCTCATCGATCCGACCGCGGCGATTGGCGTGCGGATGATGGGTCTCAAGGCTTTCGTAATCCGTCACCGGCCCATTGACCTGCCGGGACGTGTATTGCACGACGGTGTAGCGCTCTGGATCGCTCATGGGATCATCCTTGCAGGGGGACAAAGGGAATCAATCGCCGAAGTCGTAGGCGCGGGTCAGCTGCCAGCAGTCCGACGATCGCGAAAAGACGAACGTCTTTCGCTCCGGCTCGGGGCCTGCGGAGATGCGGACCTCGTCGCTCGACTGCGCATCGACATCGAACTCGAAGGCCCACTCAGGGTCAGCGACGAACTCTCCCACCAAGGGCTCCAACGGCGTGCCGACATGCTCGTAGCGGCCCAGCTTCGGGTCGTATCGGTAGGCGAAGACCTGATGCGCAGACGCAGTGGCATCCGTGGTCATCGCCATGCCATCACGGTCAGCCGGCGGCGCGTCAACCGGCGCGCGATGGGAACGAACGGCAAGCTCCAGCGGCGAGCGCGTGAATCGCTTTCGCACCTCATCGTTATTGGCGAACGCAGGCAGAAACACCGCGAAGTCTTGCGACGGGCACGTAACTTCACGCTCCGTCGAGCTGCTTGCGGGCGGCGGCGAGACGACCGCCGCGGAGGGAGGTGGCAGCGGTTCGGCGCATGCCACGAGAGCGATGACGTTCAGCAGAAACAGCTGGCGGATCGGGCCAAATGAACGCGTCGGGGATGTGGGCATGTGGGCCACGTACGTCGGGGGTGTGAGGATGCTATCCGGCATCTGGCGCGATGTCCGTCAGCGAAACTCAATACCTATCGCCGACGGCGCCGTGCGATACACCTCCAAGTGCCTCGCCGACGCCTCCGCGCCACTGGGCCGTCCATCCAGCAGCGTTCCGAGCATTTGTAGAGGCGTCGCACACCGCTCGCGATGCATTCGGGAAGCTTCCGGAAGCGTCATCGACGCCTCGACCACCCTCGCGCACGCCCCCCCTGCCCTCGCCCAAGCGTTTCGACGTCCGACAAACATCAACGCCGCCCTCCCGTGCGGCGTCGATGGCCTCGCATACGCTTTCGATTACGCCGGGGGGCTTCCTTGCGGCGGGTCCTGACGAAGCGGCCGCTAAGCTCGCGGCATCGACAGTGAGGAACGAAGGCGCGATTCGATTGCGAACATCCGAGCGCGAACTTCCACGAATCTGCCGCGCCGACTTCAGCAAGAACCGCCCTACAGCCTCACGTCGACGGGCTCACTTTCCAGAGCCAAGACACCAAAGACGCACTCGTGAACGCGGTAGAGCGGCTCATGCTCAACGAAACGCTGCAGACCTTCCAAGCCGAGCGCGAACTCGCGCATCGCCAGGGACTGCTTCGCCCTCAATCCACGCTGACGCAAGCGCTCGAGATTCTCCGGCTCGGTGTACTCGGGGCCGTAGATGATGCGGAGGTACTCCCTGCCCCGACATTTGATCGCCGGCTGCAGCAGTCCGCGACGACCTCGGGCCAAGCCTTCCACCGGCTTGATCACCATGCCTTCGCCGCCCTCGCGCGTGAGCGCCTCCCACCATGCGACCGCCGCGTCGACACTGATCTGATCGCCCAGATCCACGAAGACATGGCGGGTCAGGCGAACCAAGGGGTCGGCCTCAGACAACCGTCGCGCCACGTCCAGGTGCCAGCGGTGGTCGCGCTCGAGTCCCACGAGCCCCTCGCAAGCGAGGACATGGAACGGCGCGATCTTCAAGTCGTCCACGCTGCCGACCGTCCAGCAATATCGGCGGTAGGCATCCACGAAACCGGTCGCGTCGGCCAATCGTGACGCCGATTGCTTCTTCCAACCGGACACGTTCAACCCGCGAGACTCGGCTGTGGAAAGCCAACGCTCGGCCGTACTCAATGCGGCAAGCGCGGCGGCCCCGGTCGGCGCGTACTGCTCCCGGATCAATTCCTGCGCCTTCGCCGACCAGGGCATGAGCTCGGCGTCGAGCACCACCCAGTCCGACGCCAGCTCCTCCCACAACCCACTCTGTTGCATGGCGGCATCAAGGCGGCCAAGCAACGCATCTTCCATTGACCGGTCACTGAAGAATCGCCGGCCCGTTCGCGTGTAGACGACTCCACGCCCGTCGTCACCGATGCCAAAACGGCGCAGTGCTGCACTAGCGTCACGGCAGAGCACCATCACGGCGCGCGAGCCCATGTGCTTCTCTTCGCACACCACGCTCGTCACGCCTTCATCCTTGTAGAACGCCAACGCCTCCTGCGGGCGCTCCAACCAAGGACCCTCCTTGGCCGTCTCCGGCGGCGACATGGTTGGGGGCAGATAGACCAGCCAACGCGGATCGATCGCGAAGCGGCTCATCACCTCGAGCGCGGCGACGGCGTTCTCTTCGCGGATGGTGATGTTTCGAAAGGCGCGCGCATCCACGACGCGCTTCCCCACCACGTCCTCCAAGTCGAGAACCAGCGCCTCGCGCGGGGCCTCGGGAGCAACCTCGGCGGGTGCGGTCGGCTTGATCGGCGCGTAGTACTCGCGCGCCGCCGGCACCGACACCAGCTCCTTTTCGGGGTAGCGCAAGGCGGTGAGCCGGCCGCCGAACACGCAACCGGTGTCGATGCAGAGGGTGCGATTCACCCACTCCGGTTCCGGAACGGGCGTGTGGCCGTACACGACCATGGCCGCACCGCGGTAATCGCGGGCCCAGTCGTAGCGCACAGGCAGCCCGAACTCATCGGTCTCGCCGGTGGTCTCGCCGTACAGGGCGAAATCGCGGACAGCACGCGAGGTCCGGCCCTGCAGCTCCTGCTTGAGGCCCGCATGCGCGACCACCAGCTTGCCGTCGTCCAGCACGTAGTGACTCACCAGACCGTCGACGAAGCTCCCAACCTCGCGCTTGAACTCATCCGGCTCATGCATGAGCTGCTCCAGCGTCTCAGCCAGCCCATGCGAGATCCGGACGTCCCTTCCGGCCAGCTTCCGCTGCAGCTTGACGTCGTGGTTGCCGGGCACGCAGAGCGCCGTGCCCGACGACACCATGTGCATCACAAGGCGAAGAACCCCAGGGGAATCCGGGCCACGGTCGACCAGATCACCAACAAAAACGGCTTTGCGGCCATGCGCTGCTGAGACCTGCGGGGCCTCGCGCGTGCCGCCAACGGCGTAACCGAGCTTGGCGAGCAAGGCCAGCAACTCGTCGTAGCAGCCATGGATGTCGCCGATCAGGTCAAACGGACCGTGCTCATCGCGTCGATCGTTCCACACGCGTGTGCGCTCGATTGCCGCACTCTCGACCTCATCGACGGAACGAAGCACCGTGACATTACGGAAGCCTTCCCGCTCCAAGCCTCGCAGACCCTTTCGGAGGGTCTGTTGCTGGTTGCGGATCACGTGGGGGCCGAAATCACGGTCTGGCCGCGCCACGTTTCGATCCTGGCACACACGTTCCGGCAGATCGAAAACGATGGCCGCAGGCAACACATGGAATTCGCGCGCCAGGTCGATCAAACGCTTGCGGTCCTCGGGCCGGACGTTGGTGGCGTCGATCACCGTCAGCAAACCGGCCGCAAGCCGCTTCCGTGCAATGAAGTACAGCACGTCGAAGGCGTCGGCCGTAGCGGCCTGGTTGTTCTCGTCGTTGGACACCAATGCACGGCAGGCGTCGGACGACAGCACTTCCGAGGGGAGAAAGTGACGGCGAGCGAACGTGGACTTGCCGCTGCCGGAGGAGCCGATCAGGGCGACAAGGCTGAGTTGCGGGATTCGAATCGTCATGGGGAACCGGGGGTCAAGGGTCAGGCCGCGTCGCGCGTGAAGATCGCCATCTGGGTGGGCGGACCCACCTCGGGGTCGTCCTCACCAATGGGCGCGTAGCGCACCGCATACCCGTTCCTCTGGGCCACCGCCTCGCACCAGGCATGGAACTCGGACCGTGACCATTCGAATCGATGGTCCGGGTGCCGGAACTTGCCCGCAGGCAGGTTGGCGAAGCGAACGTTGTGCTCGCTGTTCGGCGTGGTGATCACCACGGCCGGCGGGCGCGCAAAACCGAACAGCGCACGCTCGAAGGCTGGCAAGCGCGGCGCGTCCATGTGCTCGATCACCTCGATGGCGCAGGCCACGTCGAAGCCTTCGACGCGGCGGTCGCGATACGTCAGCGCTCCATGGGCCAGGGTGATGCGCTCTCGCTGCATGGGCGGCAGACGGTCGAGGTGCAGACGCTCGGCGGCATGATCCAACGAGCGCAGCGACACATCGATGCCCAGCAGGCGCTCGAACTGGCGCTCCTTGAGCAAGAGGCCGAGCAGGCGTCCCTCGCCGCAGCCGAGGTCGACCACCCGACGAGCGCCCAACTCGCGCAATGCCGTCACTACGGCATCCATACGCTTCTGGTTGAGGCTGAGCGGACGCTCGATCGCTTCCTCCGCCGCTTCACGCCGAACCTCCTGTTCCTCCACGCCCTCCTCGTCGGCGTCCAGCAGGCGCGCCAACGCGGCCTTCACCAAAGGGCGATGGCGACGGAGGTAACGCCCGACGATGGTCTCGCGCTGTGGGTGGGCGGAAAGCCACGCGCCGCCCTTCTCCAGCAGCTTGTCGATCTCGTCCTGCCCGACAAAGTAGTGCTTGTCACCGTCGAGGGCTGGCAGCAACACGTAAAGGTGGGTCAGCAACTCGCGCAGACGCAGCACTCCCGAAAGGCGAAGCCGCACGTACGGGCTGTCGCCATCCTGCGGAAACCGCGGGTCCATCGGCAGGCGTTCGACCTCGACTGCGTAGCCCAAGGGCTCAAACCATTCGCGAGCGATGGCCTCTCCGCCCCGACACCGGATCACAGGAATCTCCGCCTCCAGCGGAATGGCCATGTCGGCCACGTCCTGACGCCCCTTACTCGTACCTGCCATCGCCGTCGAGAAAACGCGCTTCATGGCCACCGATAAAAAGGAGCTGGCCACATAAGGGCGATCGTTGACGTATTGCGCCAAGGAGCCCTCCGCCTCACCGCGGCCACGCACCAGACCCACGGGGTCGATGCTGAGCATCAGCACAGCGGTGCAGCGAGCCTCGCTGGCCTCGGGATAAAAGACCCGTGCGCTGCCGAACGGCAACGCAACTTCATGGACGTGTTCGGGGTGCTTCACCAAGAGGAACCCGAGGTCGGTCGCGGGCTGATGGTTGGTAGAAATCGACAACAACACTCGCGTGCACTCTTCGGGGGAGACCGAATTCTATGGGAAGCCAAGACCCGTCTCCCGATAGGGCACGCCTCCCCTGCCCTCACCCACGCCTTTCGATGCCCCACAAACACCAACGGCTCCCTTCCCGACGGCGTCGATGGCCTCGCACACGCGTTCGATTACGCCGTGGCGGCTTCCTTACGGCGAGTCTTGGCGAAGCGGCCGCCCAGTTCGCGGCGCAGTTCGTCGAGGCCCTGCGCGCGGCCCGACACCTTCACCAGCGCGTAGCCCTCCAGCGCCA
>ERZ1066123.87-NODE-87-length-76232-cov-15.607624_pt1 | contig 76232 bp, 84 predicted proteins | sample MGYA00382770_ERZ1066123 | MGnify/ENA primary metagenome ERZ1066123 (study PRJEB33369, sample SAMEA5778353) | biofilm metagenome | biome: Industrial cooling water; feature: Water cooling tower basin; material: Biofilm | place: United Arab Emirates | collected...
CGCGGCCCCGGGCGCGCCCGCCCCCCTCGGCCGGCCCAGCCTCGGCGCGCCCGCGCCTGCGGCGCCCGCCCCCCTGGGCCAGCCGAGCTTCGGGGCGCCGGCCCCCTGACCGGCGCCCCCCCTCTCAGAGCTGGCCGGCGTTGGCCTTGGTCATCATGAAGGTGTCGTAGTTGTACTCCGCCACCTGGCTCCAGGTGAACCAGTCCTGGCGGAACGCCTTGATCGAATCCCACAAGGTCTTGAACTCGGCGTTGGTGCCGTCGAGCTCGGCGTAGACCTCGTTGGAGGCGTTGAAGCAGGCCTCCAGGATCTCCTGGGAGAAGGGCCGCAGCTGCGCGCCCTGGGCCACGAGGTTGCGGATCGCGGTCGGGTTGAGCCAGTCGTACTTCTGGAGCATGTCCGCGTCCGCCGCCCGCGCGGCCGTCCGCAGCAGCGACTGGTAGGTGGCGGGCAGCGCGTTCCACTGCTCCAGGTTGAACATGAAGTGGACGGTCGGGCCGCCCTCCCACCAGCCGGGGTAGTAGTAGAAGGGCGCCACGCGCGCGAAGCCCAGCTTCTCGTCGTCGTAGGGGCCGACCCATTCGGCCGCGTCTATGGTGCCGCGCTCCAGCGCCGAGTAGATCTCGCCCCCCGGGATCTGCTGGGGCACCACGCCCAGCCGTTCGAGGATGGAGCCTGCGAAGCCGCCCACCCGCATCTTGAGCCCCTGGAGGTCGGCGACCGTGTTGATCTCCTTGCGGTACCAGCCGCCCATCTGGACGCCCGTGTTGCCGCCCGGAAAGGCGATCAGGCCCTGCTTGGCGTAGAACTGGTTGGCCAGGTCGATGCCGCCGCCGTGGTAGTGCCAGGCGTTGATCCCTCGCGCGTTGAGCGAGAAGGGGATGGCGGCGGGCACGGCCCAGGCCGGGTCCTGGCCCCAGTAGTAGTAGGACACGGTGTGGCAGGCCTCCACGGAGCCGTCCATCACGGCCGGCGCCGCCTCCAGGCCCGGCACCAGCTCGCCCGCCGGGAAGACCTGGATGGTGAAGGCCCCGTCCGTCGCCTCCGACACGAAGCGCGCCAGCGTCGTGGCGCCCCCGTAGATGGTGTCGAGCGAGTTGGGGAAGGACGAGGTCAGGCGCCACGTCACCGTGGGGGCCGACTGCGCGAGGGCCGGCGCGGCCAGCGCGGCCCCGGCCGCGCCGACCGTGGCGGCGCCGAGGAACGAGCGACGATCCATGAAGAAACCTCCCTAGGGGCGCCCGCCCGTGTCCGGCGGGTCGCGGATGGCGCGGACCTTGGCCGCCCCGCGCCCCCATTGCAAGCAGGCCTCAGCGCCCGAGCGCCAGCTCGAACGGCCCCGCCCGCACCGCGAGCCGCCTGAGGCCCCCCTCGCCGTAGAGGAGCACGAGGTCGAAGCCCCGGATGCCGAGCGGGCTCATGTGCGCAGGCCCCAGCGCCACCCCGTAGCGCATCCGGCAGGCGAGCCCCTCGGGCGCCGCCTCCTCGCCCTGGGGCGACACCTCCGCGACGCGCCGCCCGTCATACAGGAGGAAGGCGCCGGGGCAGCCCTCGGAGCGCGCCAGGAGCGCGAAGGCGCGCGCGGGGTCGAGCGCGCCGGCGGGCACGTCCGCCGGGTCGGACAGCTCCGTCGCCTCGCTCGCCGGAAGCACCACGGTCTCCACCGCGCGGTCGCCCTCGAAGAGCACGGAGATGTTGCGGCTCTCGGTCGTGAAGGCGCTCTCGGCCACGAACTGCCGCCCCGCGCGCCCCTCGCCCAGCGCCACGGGGCGCGAGGTGGCCCGGTAGGTGCCGTCCGCCACGCCCAGCGGCGTGCCCGCGAAGGTGCCCGCCACCGCCAGGGCCTCGCCCCCGTCCTCGAAGGCGACCGTGCCCAGGGCGCGCCCGTTCAGCGTGACCTCCCAGGTCTGGGCGACGGCGGGGCTGGCCAGGAGCAGGGCGAGGAGGAGGGCGCGCATGGGGGACTCCTTTGCGCCCCCCATGGCACGGCCGGTCCCCTCTGGCCAGGGAACGCGAGGCCGGCGCCCGCGTTCGCCCCCCGACCATCCCCCGGGAGACAGGCCATGTCCGACGCCCCCGCCTCCGCCGGCGCCCCCTCGCAGGGCTCGAAGCGCGCGGGCATCGGCTGGTGGCGCCTCCTCGTCAACCTCTACAAGGAGATGAACGAGGACCACATCGGGCTCATCGCCGCCGGCGTGGCCTTCTACGCGCTGCTCGCCATCTTCCCGGCCATGGTGGTGCTCATGGCGCTGGCCGGGCTGATCCTCGACCCCGCCACCGTCCAGGCCCAGATAGACGGGCTGGCCCAGGTCATCCCCCCCGAGGCCGCGCAGATCGTCATAGACCAGGCCGTGGCCGTCACCGGCTCCACGGAGGGGGGCCTGGGCCTCGCCGCGCTCTTCGGCCTCGTGGTCGCGCTCTACTCCGCCTCCAAGGGCGTCCAAAGCCTCGTCGAGGGCCTCAACGTCGCCTTCGAGGTGCAGGAGACGCGCGGCATCGTCCGGCTCTACGCCACGATCTTCGGGCTGACGCTCGCGCTGATCCTGGGCTTCATCCTGGTCGCGGTGCTGCTCGCCGTGGTGCCGGCGCTCCTGGCGCTGTTCCCGCTGGGCGGCCTCGCGGACGTGGCGCTGCAGGTGCTGCGCTGGCCGCTCCTCGTGGGCGTCGTGGTCGTGGCGCTGGCGCTGCTCTACCGCTACGCCCCCTCGCGCGGGCCGGTGCCCTGGCACTGGATCACGCTGGGCGCGGCCGCGGCCACGGGGCTGTGGCTCCTGGGCTCGATCCTCTTCTCGATCTACGTGGCCAACTTCGGCGCCTACAACGAGACCTTCGGCACGCTGGGCGGGGTCATCGTGCTGCTCACCTGGCTGTGGCTGTCGGCCTTCATCGTGCTCATGGGCGCCGAGCTGGACGCCGAGGTCGAGCGCCAGGACAAGGAGGCGGGCGACGCCTCGGCCCCGGTGGAGACGGCCAAGGCCGTCACCCCCGGCGCCAGCCCCGGCCCGGCGCCGGCTGACTCCGCCCCCGCGACCCGCTGAGCCCCCGTTGACCCGATCCCCCCCGCGTGCAAGATGCGCGCGGCGGAGGGCGCGATGGCCATTCTTCTCGTAGGCGTAGGCGGAGGGTGCATGGGCCGGTGACGGCGGACCGTGATCGGTCGCAACCATGCGCCCCCCAGGGAAACCCCTCGGGGGCTTTTTCATGCCTGCTGGATCGGCGGAGGACGACATGGACGGAACGACTCGGGCCCGGGAGATGACCGGCGCGCGCATGGTGGTCGAGGCGCTCAAGGACCAGGGCGTGGACACGGTCTTCGGCTACCCCGGCGGCGCCGTGCTCCCCATCTACGACGAGCTGTTCCAGCAGAACGACGTGCGCCACATCCTCGTGCGCCACGAGCAGGCCGCCGTCCACGCCGCCGAGGGCTACGCCCGCTCCACCGGCCGCGTCGGCGTGGCCCTCGTCACCTCCGGGCCGGGGGCCACCAACGCGGTGACGGGCCTGACGGACGCGCTGATGGACTCCATCCCCATCCTGGTGCTGACGGGCCAGGTGGCGACCTTCATGATCGGCACCGACGGCTTCCAGGAGGCCGACACGACCGGCATCACACGCCCCTGCACCAAGGCCAACTGGCTGGTCAAGGACACCGAGCGGCTGTCCCAGACGCTCCACGAGGCCTTCCACGTGGCCCGCTCCGGCCGCCCCGGCCCGGTCCTCATAGACATCCCCAAGGACGTGCAGTTCGCCACCGGCGCCTACCTCCCCCGCGGGGCCCACAGGAGCCGCTACGCCCCCCGCCGCAGCCCCGACCCCGCCGCCATCGAGGCCCTCGTCCGCCTCATGGAGACGGCCGAGCGCCCCGTGCTCTACACTGGCGGCGGCGTGGTCAACTCCGGCCCCGAGGCCTCTCGCGCCTTGCGCGAGCTGGCCGAGGCCACCGGCTTCCCCGTCACCTCCACGCTCATGGGCCTGGGCGCCTACCCCGCCTCCGGCCCCCTCTGGCTCGGGATGCTCGGGATGCACGGGCTCTACGAGGCCAACATGGCGATGCACGGCTGCGACCTGATGGTCAACGTCGGCGCCCGCTTCGACGACCGCATCACCGGCCGCCTGGACGCCTTCTCGCCCGGCTCGCGCAAGGCCCACATCGACATAGACCCGTCCAGCATCAACAAGGTCATCCGCGTGGACGTGCCCATCGTGGCCGACTGCGCCGAGGCCCTGCGCGCCGTCCTCGACCTCTGGACCGCCCGGGGCCGCAAGGTCAACGAGGAGGGCCTGGCCCGCTGGCACGCCCGGATCGCCGAGTGGCGCGCCAAGAAGTGCCTCACCTACCGCCCCTCGGCCAGGACCATCAAGCCGCAATACGCCGTGGAGCGGCTGGAGGCGCTGACCCGCGGCCTGGACCGCTACGTCTGCACCGAGGTGGGCCAGCACCAGATGTGGGCCGCCCAGTTCATGGGCTTCGAGGCGCCCAACCGCTGGATGACCTCCGGGGGCCTGGGCACCATGGGCTACGGCTTCCCGGCCTCGATCGGCGTCCAGCTCGCGCACCCCGACGCGCTCGTCGTCAACGTCGCGGGCGAGGCGTCCTGGCTCATGAACATGCAGGAGATGGGCACGGCCATCCAGTACCGCCTGCCCGTCAAGCAGTTCATCCTCAACAACGAACGGCTCGGCATGGTGCGCCAGTGGCAGCAGCTCCTGCACGGCGAGCGCTACTCGCAGTCCTGGAGCGAGGCGCTCCCCGACTTCGTCAAGCTGGCCGAGGCCTTCGGCGCCAAGGGCATCCGCTGCGACGACCCCGCCACCCTGGACGACGCGATCCTGGAGATGATCCGCCACCCGGGCCCGGTCATCTTGGACTGCTTGGTCGAGAAGCACGAAAACTGCTTCCCCATGATCCCCTCGGGCAAGCCCCACAACGAGATGCTGATGGGCGAGGTCAACCCCGAGCACGCCATCGAGGCCGGGGGCGCGGTGCTGGTGTGAGGCCAAAATGCTTCTGATTGTAGCTGCCTCGTTCATCACCTTCCTCTATCTTCGAATTGCAACCGCTGTTGCTTTCGATGATCCGATGTCGGTGTTGGCCTGCCTGCTGGCCAGTTTGATCTACGCCGCAGTCATCTTCTACTCCTCAGCGTTATGGGCTGAGCAACTTGGGAAGCTGGCCTTTCGGCGAACGTTGGAACAGAGTTCGGAGTCAAAGGCTGCGGTCACTGGCCTGTCCACGTTGGCCGCGACAGCGATCTTCGCCGCCATTTGCTGGCTGCTGAATATCGGTTTCTCCGCGAGTCATTTCGATGAGGTGGCTGATTGGGGCCGATACACCTACAGAGGCGATAGCCTCCTTGAGAGCAATTGGTTCATCGCAAGCGTCCTGTACTCGTTGCCAGTCCTAACCTATGCGACCTTGTTTGGGCTAGCCATGAAGATTGCGCCACCTGCAGAGAAGAAAGTCGTCACGTCGCAGGAGCTGCCGCAGGAACCTCAGCCCAAGTCTCGACATCGTATGCGGATCGAGCCGACGTTCGGCGCCCGCAAAACGGATGAGGATTAGTCGCCCCCATGACTCAGGACAGCGTCAGCGGCTCCGCGTTGCGCTCCGCCTACGAGCTGCGCTCGCGCTTCTGGGGCGCGGTGCTGGTGTGACCCCGGCCCCGGCCGCCCTCACCCCCTGGGAGCGCGCCGTGGGCGGGGCGCTGCGCCTCTGGCCGTTCCTCTCGGGCCTGGGCAAGCTGGCCTCCTCCGCCCCCGCCCGCCGGCTGGTGCCTCCCTCCCCCCGCGTGGTCTGGGCCCCGGTCCGCGCGGCGCGCTGCGCGGCCCCCCTCGACGACCTCGTGGGCCGCGCCATCGCGCTGGCGGGCGACCTCGACCCCAAGGTCACCTGGGCCGTGGACCGCCTCGCCGCCCCCGGCGACACCGTGCTCGACGTGGGCGCCAACCTCGGCCTCGTGTCGCTCCTGGCCGCGCAACGGGTCGGACCCAAGGGCCGCGTCCTGGCCTTCGAGCCCTCGCCCGTGGTGCTGCCGCACCTGCGCGCCACGCTCGCCGCCAACCCCGCCCTCCCCATCCGGCTCCACGAGGTCGCCTTGGGCGAGGAGCCCGGCACCCTCGCCCTGCGCGTCCCCGAAGGCAACGCCGGCGGCGGCTCGCTGGTCGCGCATCCCGACCTGGCCGGCCACGCCGTCCCCGTCCGCCCCCTCGCGGACGTGCTCTCCGAGGAGGGCGTCGCGGACGTGGCCCTCATGAAGCTGGACGTGGAGGGCTACGAGGCCCCGGTCCTGCGCGGCCTCCTCCGCCCCGGCGCCCCCCGCCCCCGCGCGGTGCTCTTCGAGGAGAACGGCGCGACCGCCTCCCCCGTCGCCGCCCTCCTGCGGGCCGAGGGCTACCGCCTCTGGGGCCTGCCCCGCGCGCTGCTGCGCCTCATGCCCGTCCCGGACGGCGCCCCGGGCTTCGCCCGCTGCAACGACATCGTGGCGCTGCGCGCCGACCGCCCCGACCTCCCGCCCCGCCTGGGGCTCACCTAGGACAGACCATGGCGCTCAACATCCAGAAGGGCTCCGCCTCCCACTCCGTCTACGAGCTGCGCTCGCGTTTCGGCGACGCCGTGGAGCGCCACACGCTGGCCGTCATCGTGGACAACGAGCCCGGCGTCCTGGCCCGCGTCGTGGGCCTCTTCTCGGGGCGCGGCTACAACATCGAGAGCCTCACCGTGGCCGAGACCGACCACACCGGGCACCTCAGCCGCATCACCATCGTCACCACCGGCACGCCCCAGATCATAGACCAGATCGAGGCCCAGCTCGGCCGCATCGTCCAGGTGCGCGAGGTCCACGACCTGACCGCCGTAGGCCCGGCCGTCGAGCGCGAGCTGGCGCTGCTGCGCGTGGCCGGCACGGGCGAGCACCGCGTGGAGGCGCTGCGGCTCGCGGACGTGTTCCGCGCCCGCGTGGTGGACTCGACGCTCTCGTCCTTCATCTTCGAGCTGACCGGCACCAGCGAGAAGGTGGACGCCTTCGCCGACCTCATGCGCCCCCTGGGCCTGTCCGAGATCGCCCGCACCGGCATCGCGGCCCTGTCGCGCGGCGCCAAGGCCGCCCCCGGGGGGGCTTGAGGGCCGCGCCGATCCGGGCTTTGACCCGGTGGCCGGGAATCGGGGGGACGCCGTGGCGCGCAAGGTCATCTTGGACTGCGACCCCGGCCAGGACGACGCCGTCGCCATCCTCCTGGCGCTGGCCTCGCCCGAGCTGGAGGTGCTGGGCATCACGACCGTGGCGGGCAACGTGCCGCTCGCGCTGACCCAGAGGAACGCCCGGCAGGTGGTGGAGCTGTCGGGCCGCTCCGTCCCCGTCATGGCCGGGCGCGACCGCCCCCTCGTCCGCCCCCTCGTCACCGCCGAGCACGTCCACGGCAAGACCGGCCTGGACGGCATCGCGCTGCCCGAGCCCTCCGTCCCGCTCGACCCCCGCGACGGCGTGCGGTTCATCGTCGAGACCCTGCGGCGCGAGCCCGAGGGCACGGTCACGCTGTGCCCTCTCGGCCCCCTCACCAACGTCGCGGCCGCCTTCCGCGAGGCCCCCGACGTGGCGGGCCGCGTCCAGCAGATCGTCCTCATGGGCGGCGGCTTCTTCGAGGGCGGCAACATCACGCCGGCGGCCGAGTTCAACATCTACGTGGACCCCGAGGCGGCGGCCGAGGTCCTCGCCTCAGGGCGCCCCCTGACCATCGTCCCGCTCGACTGCTCGCACGGCGCGCTCACCTCGCGCGCGCGGATCGCCGCCTTCCGCGCGCTCGGCACCCGCGCGGGCGAGGTGGTGGCCTCCTGGCTCGACTTCTTCGAGCGCTTCGACGTGGAGAAGTACGGCTCCCAGGGCGGCCCGCTCCACGATCCCCTCGTGATCGCCTGGCTCCTGCGCCCCGGCCTCTTCGCCTCGCGCCGCATCAACGTGGAGGTGGAGACCGGCTCCGACCTCACGCGCGGCATGACGGTGGCCGACTGGTGGGGCGTCACGGATCGCCCGCGCAACGCCACCTGGGCGCGCTCCGTGGACGCCGACGGCTACTTCGCGCTGCTCACGGAACGCATCGGCCGCCTCTGACGGGCAACGTCCCGCCCCCTCGCGCGTTGGTGGGGGGCGCCCCCGACCCCACATGGCCCCCATGACCCTGCACGTCCCCTTCGACAACAGCTACGCCCGGCTCCCCCCGCGCCTCTTCGCGCGCCTCCGCCCCACGCCGGTGGCGGCGCCCCGCCTCCTCGCCCTCAACGAGCCGCTCGCCCTCGACCTCGGCCTCGACCCCGCCGCCCTGCGCGCCCCCGAGGGCGTCGCGGTCCTGGCCGGCAACCTCGTCCCCGAGGGCGCCGAGCCGCTCGCCCAAGCCTACGCCGGCCACCAGTTCGGCGGCTGGAACCCCCAGCTCGGCGACGGCCGCGCCATCCTTCTCGGCGAGGTCGTGGACCGGACGGGCCGGCGCCGCGACATCCAGCTCAAGGGCTCGGGCCCCACCCCCTTCTCCCGCCGGGGCGACGGCCGCGCCTGGATGGGCCCCGTCCTGCGCGAGTTCGTGGTCAGCGAGGCCATGGCCGCGCTCGGCATCCCCACGACGCGCGCGCTCGCCGCCGTGGCCACCGGCGAGACCGTCCTGCGCGAGCGCCCCCTGCCCGGCGCCGTCCTCACCCGCGTCGCCGCCTCCCACGTCCGCGTCGGCACCTTCCAGTGGCTCCTGAGCCGCGGCGACCGCGACGGCCTCGAGGCCCTCACGGCCCACGTCATCGCCCGCCACTACCCGGACGCGGAGGGCCCCATGGGCCTCCTGCGCGCCGTGGCGGCGCGGCAGGCCGACCTCGTCGCCGCCTGGCTCTCGGTGGGCTTCGTGCACGGCGTCATGAACACCGACAACATGGCCGTGTCGGGCGAGACCATAGACTACGGCCCCTGCGCCTTCCTCGACAGCTACGACCCCGAGGCCGTGTTCTCCTCCATAGACGAATGGGGCCGCTACGCCTATCGCCAGCAGCCCGCGGTGGCCGCCTGGAACCTCGCCCAGCTCGCCACCGCGCTGCTGCCCCTCATGGGCGGCGAGGCCGCCATCCCCGAGGCCACCGAGACCGTGCGCGCCTTCTCCCCGCTGCACGAGGCCGCCTGGGCGCGCCGCTTCGCCGCCAAGGTCGGCCTCCCGGCGGACGACCCCGAGGCCGCCCCCCTCACCACCCGCCTCCTCGACCTCATGGCCGCCGCGCAGGCCGACTTCACGATCACTTTCCGCGCCCTCTCCGAGAGCACCTGGGAGCAGGAGCGCCTCGCCGCCCTCCCCGGCTTCGCCGCCTGGCGCGCCGACTGGGAGCGCCAGCGCCCCGACCGCGCCCTCATGCTGCGCGCCAACCCCGCCGTCATCCCCCGCAACCACGCCGTCGAGGCCATGATCCGGGCCGCCGTCAAGGGCGACCTCGCCCCGCTCGAAGCCCTGCGCGCGAGCCTCGCCGCGCCCTACGACGCCGCCCCCGACGACCCCCTGCGCGCCCCGCCCGAGGAGGCGGAGCGCGTCACCCGCACCTTCTGCGGAACCTAGCGCACCACCCGCACGTCCACCATTCGGTCGGGCTCGCCCGAGACCTCGCCGTTGGCCCCCTCGCCCCGCTTGATGGCGTCGAGCACCTCGAGCCCCTCGGTCACCTCGCCGATCACCGTGTACTGCCCGTTCAGGTGGGGCGCGTCCGCGAACATGATGAAGAACTGCGAGTTGGCGCTGTCGGGGTCCGAGGACCGCGCCATGCCCACCACGCCCCGCGTGAAGGGCCTGTCCGAGAACTCGGCCGGCAGGTCCGGCAGGCTCGATCCCCCCATCCCCGCCATGCTCAGGTCGCCGCCCGCGCGCCCGTACTGCACGTCGCCCGTCTGCGCCATGAAGCCGTCGATGACGCGGTGGAACACGACCCCGTCGTAGGCCCCCTCCTCGGCCAGCGCCTCGACCTGCGCGACGGCCTGGGGCGCCACGTCCTCGAAGAGCTCCACGACGATGGTCCCGTTGGCCTCTCCGGCCACGTCTATCTCCAGCCGGGCCGCCAGCGCGGGCGCGGCCATCGCCGCGAGCGCCAGGGCGAGAACCCCCGCGCGCATCACGCCGCCCCCCCTTGGATGTCGGCCAGCACCCTCACCCGGATCATGCGGTCGGGGCTGCGCGGCGGCTCGCCCTTGGCGATGCGGTCCACGTGCTCCATGCCCGACAGGACGCGGCCGTACACCGTGTACTGCCCGTTGAGGAAGTGGTTGTCCTTGAAGTTGATGAAGAACTGGCTGTTGGCGCTGTTGGGGTTCGAAGACCGCGCCGCCCCCAGCGTGCCGCGGTCGTGCGGCAGCTTGGAGAACTCGGCGGGAAGGTCCGGCAGGTCCGACCCGCCCGTCCCCGCCCGCCCGGGGCTGTAGTCCCTCTCCATGTTGGCGTGCTCCACGTCGCCGGTCTGGGCCATGAAGCCCTCGATGACGCGGTGGAAGGCCACGTTGTCGTAGAGGCCCGCCCGCGCCAGCTCCTTCATGCGCGCGGCGTGCCGGGGCGCCACGTCCGCCAGCAGCGCGACCGTGACGGGGCCGTCCTTGAGGTCTATGACCACCGTGTTCTCGGGGTCGGCGTTCTTGGGGTCGGGGGCTTCGGCCATGGGGGGCCTCCAGGTTGAGCGTCGGGCCGCGACATAGGCCCGGGGTCCCGCGAAGGGAAGCGCGGCCGTTGACGCCCCGGCCCGGAACGCCCACCTGTTGGCCCGCGAACAGGGGGACGCGATGGCCTGGAAGTCTGTAGACGACGTGGACGTGGCCGGCAGGCGCGTCCTGGTCCGCGTGGACCTCAACGTCCCGGTGGAGGGCGGCCGGGTCACGGACGCCACCCGCATCGAGCGCGTCGCGCCCACGATCGGCTCCATCCTGGAGCGCCACGGCCGGCCGATCCTGCTGGCCCACTTCGACCGCCCCAAGGGCCGCGTCGTCCCCTCGATGTCCTTGCGCCAGGTGCTCCCCGCGCTGGAGGAGGCGCTCGGCCGCCCCGTCAGCTTCGCGCCAGACTGCGTGGGCCCCGAGGCCGAGCGGGCCGTGGCCGCCATGGCCGACGGCGACGTGCTGCTGCTGGAGAACACCCGCTTCCACCCCGGGGAGGAAGCCAACGACCCCGCCTTCGCCGCCGCCCTCGCCCGCCTGGGCGACCTCTACTGCAACGACGCCTTCTCGGCCGCCCACCGCGCCCACGCCTCGACGGAAGGGCTCGCCCACCTCCTGCCCGCCAGCGCGGGCCGCCTCATGGCCGAGGAGCTCCAGGCCCTCGACCGCGCCCTGGCCCGCCCCGAGCGCCCGCTGGTCGCCATCGTCGGCGGCGCCAAGGTCTCGACCAAGCTGGACCTGCTCCAGAACCTCGCGGCCAAGGTGGACCACCTCGTCATCGGCGGCGCCATGGCCAACACCTTCATCGCCGCCCAGGGCTACCCCGTCGGCCGCTCGCTCCAGGAGCCCGACCTCCACGACGGCGCGCGCGGCATCCTCCAGGCCGCCGAGATCGCGGGCTGCGACGTCGTGCTGCCCCGCGACGTGATCGTCGCCAAGGAGCTGGCCGAGGGCGCCGCCGAGCAGGTGGCCTCCGCCCACGAGGTGCCCGACGACATGATGATCCTCGACCTCGGCCCGGCCTCGGTCAGCGGCATAGACACGGTCCTCATGCGCTCGCGCACGGTGATCTGGAACGGCCCCGTGGGCGCCTTCGAGACGCACCCCTTCGACGCCGCCACCCACGCGCTGGCCCGCAAGATCGCCGAGCTCACCGAGACCAGGGGGCTCGTGTCCGTGGCGGGCGGCGGCGACACGGTGGCCGCGCTCAACGACGCGGGCATGACGGACGGCTTCACCTACGTGTCCACCGCCGGCGGCGCCTTCCTCGAATGGATGGAGGGCAAGACCCTCCCCGGCGTGGCGGCCCTGTCGTGACCTGGGTCCTCGTCACCGGCGCCTCGGACGGCCTGGGGGCCGAGTTCGCCCGCCTCGCGGCCGAGGACGGCCACGACCTCATCCTCTCCGCCCGCCGCGAGGACCGCCTCCGGGCCCTCGCCGACGACCTGCCCCGGGGGGCGGTGGTCATCCCCGCCGACCTCGCCCGCCCCGGCGAGGCCGAGAGGCTCTGGGAGGAGGCGGGCGCGGGCCGCGAGGTCGGCATCCTCGTCAACAACGCCGGACTGGGCCGCAACGGCCTCTTCGCCGACCCCTCGGGCTGGGACCGCGAGGCCGAGAGCCTCGCCGTCAACGTCCAGGCCGCCACGGTCCTGATGAAGCGCGCGGCCGTCGCCATGCGGGCGCGCGGGCAGGGCCGCATCCTCAACGTGGCCTCGGTCGCGGGCTTCCTGCCCGGCCCCCACATGGCCGTCTACCACGCCACCAAGGCCTACCTGCTGTCGCTGTCCGAGGCCGTGGCCGAGGAGCTGGCTGGCTCGGGCGTCACCGTCACCGCGCTCTGCCCCGGGGCCACGGCCACCTCCTTCTTCGCCGCCGACGGGGCGGAGGGCGCCAACCGCCTCACGCGCGGCCGCCTGCCCACGGCCGCCTCCGTGGCGCGCGAGGGCTGGTGGGGCTGCCGCGAGGGCGCCCGCGTCGTGGTCCCCGGCGCCGGCAACAAGCTCGCCACCCTGCTGCCGCGCCTGCTGCCGCGCGGCGCCGTGGCGGCCGTCACGGGGCGCCTGCTGGCGCGGCGCTGACCCCGCCATTGCCCCCGCCCGCGCGAGGGCCTAAGCCGCCCCCGCGCGACCCAAGCCGGAGGCCCCCATGACCCCCATCGTCAAGTCCATCCTCGCCCGCTACGAGGGCGAGAACCCCGGCGTGAAGGGCAACCTCGCGCGGATGCTGATGCAGGGGCGCCTCGCCGGCACCGGCCGCATGATCATCCTGCCCGTGGACCAGGGCTTCGAGCACGGGCCCGCCCGCTCCTTCGGCGTCAACGTGGCGGCCTACGACCCCCACTACCACTACCAGCTCGCCGTGGACGCGGGGCTCTCGGCCTACGCCGCCCCCCTCGGCCCCCTGGAGGCGGGCGCCGACACCTTCGCGGGCCAGATCCCCACGATCCTCAAGGTCAACTCGGCCAACTCGCTCCTGCCCTCCTCGATGCCCAAGACGCAGGCCATCACCGCCTCCGTGGACGACGCCCTGCGGCTCGGCTGCTGCGCCATCGGCTTCACCATCTACCCCGGCTCCAGCCAGTCCCTCGACATGTTCTCCGACATCGCCGAGATGCGCCGCGAGGCGGCCCAGGCCGGGCTCGCCACCATCATCTGGAGCTACCCGCGCGGCGAGGACCTCGACTCCAAGGCCGAGACCGCCGTGGACGTCACCGCCTACGCCGCCCACATCGCCGCCCTCCTCGGCGCCCACGTCATCAAGGTCAAGCTCTCCACCGACCACGTGGCCCAGGCCGAGGCGCGCAAGGTCTACGAGAGCACCAAGATAGACGTCTCCACCGGCGCCGCCCGCGTGCGCCACGTGGTCCAGGCCTGCCTGGGCGGCCGCCGCCTCGTGGTGTTCTCGGGGGGCGCCACCAAGGGCGACGACAGCGTCATCGAGGACGCCCAGAGCATCCACGAGGGCGGCGGCAACGGCTCCATCATCGGCCGCAACGCCTTCCAGCGCCCCCGCGCGGAGGCCATGGCGCTGCTCGACCGCATGGTGGCGATCTACAAGGGCTGACCCTGTGGCCGCCGCGCGCCACCCCCCGCCGGCGCCGGCGCGCGGCGCTTGCCCGCCGCGCGCCCCCGTGGCAGCCTCCCCGCCAGGCGCCCGGGAGCGGCGCGCAGGGGCGGCGGGGGCAGCATGATCCGGGCGACGCGCGACCCCTTGGGCTACTTCCTCTTCGTGGCCGCGATGATCCTCGCCGGCATCTACTTCATCTTCGCCGCCGTGCAGGGCGACTACGGCGTCTTCCGCCGCGCCTCCGTGCAGGCCGAGACCCTGGAGCTGCGCCTCCAGCTCGCCGCCCTCAACGCCGAGGTCGCCCGCATGGAGAACCTCACGAACCGCCTCTCGGACGCCTATCTCGACCTCGACCTCCTGGACGAGCAGGCGCGCTCCATGCTGGGCTACGTCCGCTCCGACGAGATCGTCATCCGCTAGGGGGAACGCCCCCGCCCGCCCCCGGCTGACCCCGCATGGGCGCGCGCCTCCCCCTCGCGGCCGGCCTCCTCCTGGGCCTCGGCCTCGGCGGCCTCCTCGACGGCATCCTCCTCCACCAGATCCTCCAGTGGCACAACCTCGCCTCCGCCGCCGTCCCCGCGGGCACGCTGGACGGCCTCCGCGCCAACCTGCGCCTCGACGGGCTCTTCCACGCGGCCACCTGGCTCCTCGCGGCCGGCGGCGTCGCCGCGCTGTGGCGCGCCGCCCGCCGACCCCACCCGCCCGGGGCCCCGGGCGCCCTCGCGGGCCCCCTCCTCGCGGCCTTCGGCGCCTTCAACCTCGCGGACGGCGCGGTCAGCCACCTGGTCCTCGGCCTCCACCACGTCAACGAGACCGCGCCCCGGCCCCAGTGGTGGGCCTGGGACCTGGGCTTCCTGCTCGCCGGCGCGCTCCTGCTCCTCGCGGGCCTGCTCCTGCTGCGGCGCGGCGTGGACGGCCCCTCGAAATCCCCCTAGGCCTCCGCTAAGTCGCAAGCGAGCGACAGGGAGACAGCCATGGCCAAGGACGCGACCGACCGGCCGGCCGAGGCGCCGGCTCTTGCCAACGTCTCCGCCGAGGAGCTCAGGCGCTTCTACCGCCAGATGCTCCTGATCCGCCGCTTCGAGGAGAAGGCGGGCCAGCTCTACGGCATGGGCCTCATCGGCGGCTTCTGCCACCTCTACATCGGCCAGGAGGCCGTCGTGGTCGGCCTGGAGGCCGCCGCCGAGGAGGGCGACAAGCGCGTGACCTCCTACCGCGACCACGGCCACATGCTGGCCTGCGGCATGGACGCCAAGGGCGTCATGGCCGAGCTGACGGGCCGCGAAGGCGGCTACTCGCGCGGCAAGGGCGGCTCCATGCACATGTTCAGCAAGGAGCGGCACTTCTACGGCGGCCACGGCATCGTCGCGGCCCAGGTGCCCATCGGCGCGGGCCTCGCCTTCGCCGACAAGTACAAGGGCAACGGGCGCGTGACCTTCACCTACTTCGGCGACGGCGCCGCCAACCAGGGCCAGGTCTACGAGACCTACAACATGGCCCGGCTCTGGGACCTCCCCGTGGTCTTCGTGATCGAGAACAACCAGTACGCCATGGGCACCTCGGTCGCCCGCTCCACCAAGTCCCCCGCGCTGTGGAAGCGTGGCGAGGCCTACGGCATCAAGGGCGAGGAGGTGGACGGCATGGACGTGCTCGCCGTCAAGGAGGCGGGGCTGCGCGCCACCCAGCACTGCCGCTCGGGCGCGGGCCCCTACATCCTGGAGGTCAAGACCTACCGCTACCGGGGCCACTCCATGTCCGACCCCGCCAAGTACCGCACGCGCGAGGAGGTCCAGCAGATGAAGGACACCCGCGACCCCATCGAGCACGTGCGCACGATGCTGCTGCAAGGGGGCCACGCCACCGAGGACGACCTCAAGGCGATAGACCGCGAGATCAAGGAGATCGTCAACGACTCCGCCGAGTTCGCCAAGCAGAGCCCCGAGCCCGCCCTCTCGGAGTTGTGGACGGACATCGTCGCGTGAGGCGCCAAGGATCCGTTCACGAAGGTGAAGATCCGGTGAACGCACCGCGCGGTGCCGTCACGACTTGTCAGGACTTCCGCGCCAGACTCGCCCCCAGCAGACATCCCCGCGCGGACGCCCCCGGCTGACCGGCGCGACGAGACCCGAAGGACGACCCATGCCGACCGAGATCCTCATGCCCGCCCTGTCCCCCACCATGGAGGAGGGCACGCTCGCCAAGTGGCTCAAGAAGCAGGGCGACGCCGTCAGGGCGGGCGACGTGCTGGCCGAGATCGAGACCGACAAGGCCACCATGGAGTTCGAGGCCGTGGACGAGGGCACGCTGGGCGCCATCCTCGTGGCGGAGGGCACGCAGGGCGTGAAGGTCAACACCCCCATCGCCACGCTGGTCGCCGAGGGCGAGGACGCGGCCGCCCCGGCCGAGGCCGCCACCACCCCCGTGCCGGCGGTCCTCGCGGGCCCCGAGGGCAAGGCCGAGGCCACGGCCGGCGACGAGACCCCCACGACCGCCCCCGTCCCCGCCCAGCCCGCCGCGCCCTCCCGCGACCCCGACTGGGCCCCCGGCGCGGCCATGAGGACCATGACCGTCCGCGAGGCCCTGCGCGAGGCCATGAGCGAGGAGATGCGCGCCGACGAGGACGTCTTCCTCATGGGCGAGGAGGTCGCCCAGTACCAGGGCGCCTACAAGATCAGCCAGGGGATGCTGGACGAGTTCGGGCCCAAGAGGGTCGTGGACACGCCCATCACCGAATACGGCTTCACCGGCATCGCCGTGGGGGCGGCCTTCGGGGGGCTCAGGCCCATCGTCGAGTTCATGACCTTCAACTTCGCCATGCAGGCGATGGACCACATCATCAACTCGGCCGCCAAGACGCTCTACATGTCGGGGGGCCAGATGGGCTGCCCCATCGTCTTCCGCGGCCCCAACGGCGCCGCCGCCCGCGTCGGCGCCCAGCACTCCCAGGACTTCGCCGCCTGGTACATGCAGGTGCCGGGCCTCAGGGTCGTGATGCCCTACTCGGCGGCCGACGCCAAGGGCCTCCTCAAGACCGCGATCCGCGACCCCAACCCCGTGATCGTGCTGGAGAACGAGATCCTCTACGGCCGCTCCTTCGAGGTCCCCGAAGGCGACTTCACGATCCCCTTCGGCAAGGCCAAGGTCGAGCGCGAGGGCAAGGACGTGACGATCGTGTCCTTCGGCATCGGCATGACCTACGCCTTGCAGGCCGCCGAGGAGCTGACGGGCATGGGGCTGGAGGCCGAGGTCATCAACCTGCGCTCCCTGCGCCCCATGGACCTGCCCACGGTCCTCGAGAGCGTCAGGAAGACCAACCGCTGCGTGACCGTCGAGGAGGGGTGGCCGCAAGGGTCGGTGGGCTCATACATCGGCTCGCGCATCATGCAGGAGGCCTTCGACCACCTCGACGCCCCCGTGATCTCGCTGACGGGCAAGGACGTGCCCATGCCCTACGCGGCCAACCTGGAGAAGCTCGCCCTCGTGACCACCAAGGAGGTCATCGAGGCCGTCCGCCAGGTGACCTACAGATGAGAGCCCTCCTCCCCCTCCTGCTGCTGGCCGCGCCCGCGCTGGCCGACGTGCCGGCCCTGGACAGCGCCGCCACCTGCGCCCAGGTGGCCGAGCAGCTGGGCGACGCGGCGCTGGAGGCCCGCTGCCTCGCCGACGAGGCCGCGGCGCTCCTGCGGCTCCGGGTCGGCTGGGACGCGGTGCCCGCCGACATCGCCGGCGGCTGCGCGGCCCTGGCCACGGACGCGGGGGCGCCGGGCTCCACGCAGATCCTGCTCCTCTGCGTCGAGGACCGCCTCGCGGCCCAAGGCCAGCCCTCCCCCTTCCCCCCGCCCGAGGCCCCGTGATGCCGACGCAGATCCTCATGCCCGCGCTGAGCCCGACCATGGAGGAGGGCACGCTCGCCCGCTGGCTGGTCAAGGAAGGTCAGAGCGTGAAGGCCGGCGACGTGATGGCCGAGATCGAGACCGACAAGGCCACCATGGAGTTCGAGGCCGTGGACGAGGGCACGCTGGGCCGCATCCTCGTCCCCGAGGGCACGCAGGGCGTCAAGGTCAACGCCCCCATCGCCGAGCTCCTGGCCGAGGGGGAGGCCGCAGGCTCCTCGCCCGCGCCCTCCGCCCCGCCCCCCGAGGCGGACGCCGCGGAGGGCGCCCCCGCCCCCTCCGGCGCCGTGTCCGACTACTCGGTCGGCCCCACGCCCGACCGGGTGGCGAAGCCCGACGCGGCCCTCCTCGACGCCGCCGTGCCGCCCATGCCCACGGCCGCCGAGGCGCACGGCGAGGCGGCGCCCAAGCCCCAGCCCGACGGCGCCCGCGTCTTCGCCTCCCCCCTGGCCCGCCGCCTGGCCGCCGAGAAGGGCCTGGACCTGTCGGCCCTCGAGGGCTCGGGCCCTCACGGCAGGATCGTCAAGGCCGACGTGGAGGCCGCCCAGGCCGCACCCAAGCCGGCCGCCACCCCCCTCGCCGCGCCTGCCGCGCCGAAGCCCGTCGAGGCGCCCAAGGCGGCGCCCGCGCCCTCGGCCGACGCGGTCCTGCGGCTCTACGAGGGCCGCGCCTTCGAGGAGGTCAAGCTCGACCGGATGCGCCGCACGATCGCCGCGCGGCTCACCGAGGCCAAGCAGACCATCCCCCACTTCTACCTGCGCCGCGATGTCCGCCTGGACGGGCTGCTCGCCTTCCGCGCCCAGATCAACGCCGCCCTGGAGGCGCGCAAGGTCAAGCTCAGCGTCAACGACTTCGTCATCAAGGCCTCGGCGCTGGCGCTCCAGCAGGTGCCCGACGCCAACGCCGTCTGGGCCGGCGACCGCGTCCTGCGGATGAGGGCCTCGGACGTCGCGGTGGCCGTGGCGGTGGAGGGGGGGCTCTTCACCCCCGTCATCAAGGACGCCGAGGCCAAGAGCCTCTCGGCCCTGAGCGCCGAGATGAAGGACCTCGCGGCCCGCGCCAAGTCCCGCAAGCTCGCGCCGGGCGAATACCAGGGCGGCTCCTTCGCCGTCAGCAACCTCGGGATGTTCGGCATCGACAGCTTCGACGCCGTCATCAACCCGCCCCACGGGGCCATCCTGGCGGTCGGCGCAGGCGTCCAGAAGCCGGTGGTCCAAGACGGCAGGGTCGAGGTGGCGACGGTGATGACGCTGACGCTGTCGGTGGACCACCGCGTCATAGACGGCGCGCTCGGGGCGCAGCTCCTCCAGGCCATCAAGGACAACCTGGAGGCGCCTATGGGGATGCTGGCCTAGCCTTCCACCATCTGGTCCATGACGATGGCGGGCTGCGCGCAGCCCGCCTCGCCCACGATGCGCGCGGGCACGCCCGCCACCGTCTTGCAGGGCGGCACGTCGTGGAGCACCACCGAGCCGGCCGCGATGCGCGAGCAATGGCCCACCTTGATGTTGCCGAGCACCTTGGCCCCCGCCCCGATCATCACGCCGTCGCCGATCTTGGGGTGCCGGTCGCCGTCCTCCTTGCCCGTGCCCCCCAGCGTGACGGAGTGCAGCATGGACACGTTGTCGCCCACCACCGCCGTCTCGCCGATGACGATGCTGTGGGCGTGGTCGATCATCAGGCCGCGCCCGAGCCGCGCCCCCGGATGGATGTCCACGCCGAAGACCTCGGATACGCGCATCTGGAGGTACCAGGCCATCTCGCGCCGGCCCACGGTCCAGAGGTGGTGCGCCACCCGGTAGGCCTGCACGGCCTGGAAACCCTTGAAGTAGAGGAGCGGCTGCAGGAAGGTGGTGGTGGCGGGATCGCGGTCGTTGGTGGCCACGATGTCGGCCCGGGCGGCCTGGGCGATGGCGGGCTCGGCCTCCATGGCCTCGTCCACCAGCTCTCGCACCATCTGGCCCGACATCTCGGGGCTCGTGAGCTTGAGCGCGACCCGGAAGGCCAGGGCCCGCTCGAAGGTCGGGTGGTGGAGCACCGAGGAGTGGATGAGGCCCCCCAGCAGGGGCTCGCCCACGATGGCGGCCTCGGCCTCGCGGCGGATGCGGCTCCAGACCGGGTCGAGCTCGGCGAGGACGGGCTTGGGCGTGGCCATGGGGGCCTCCTTGAACGAGTCCGACGCTAGCGCAGCTAGGGCGCGGGCGCCACCGCGCCACGGGATCAGGCCACGAGGCCGAGCGAGCGGAAGGGGCCAGGCCCCCAGCGCTCGGAGAGCTGCGCGACCGCGACCGTCGCGGGGCCCGGCCCGTCCGCCGCGCGCATCGCGGCCGTGTAGGCCCAAAGGGGGGCGCCCGCCTCCTCCTCGCGCAGGAGCGTGCCCGCGCGGGTGACGCGCAAGAGGTAGGCCTCCCGCGCCTCGCCGAGCGGCACCTCGGTCGGCCCCCAGGCGTCGCCGTCGAAGCGGGTGCGCCTGATCCATGACACGAGGATGTCGCCCCCCGAGGGCCGCGCGCGCAGGTGGCAGACGCCGTAGGGACGCAGGCCCACCCCGGCGAAGGCGGCCTCGCGGTGGCGCCAGGAGGGGTCCGAGGAGGGCCGCCCCGCCGGCCCCCAGCGGTAGTGCCGCAGGAGGCCCCGCCAGGCGGGCGGGTAGTCCCACTGGCGGACCTCCCGGTCCAGCAGGACGAAGCGCGAGCCCGCGGGCCAGTCGGCGGGGGCCACCCCGTCCGTCCCCGCCTGGCCGCGCAGGCGCAGGCGCAGGTCGTAGGTGGAGGGCGCGACCAGCTCGGCCTCGGCGAACTGGAAGACCTCCCAGAGATCGCCCGTGCCGTCGCCGATGGCGGCCGCCGAGGCGCCCGACAGCACGCGCGCCTGTCCCGCCGAGGCCAGCGCGCCCCGCACGAGGCGCACGCGCAGCGCCGGCCCGCGGTCCCAGGCGCCCGCCGGCGCGCGCGGCAGCGCCGTCAGCGTCGTGCCGATCGTGGCGGGGGCGGCGACGTCGAGCGCGAGGCGGTAGCCGTCGTCCTGGTCCGAGTGGCGGAACTTGACGGCGCCGGGCCAGCGGCTGGCGGAGAAGGCCACGTGGGGGGCGTGCGGCGCCTCGTCGCCGCGCAGGAGAGGCAGGTCCAGGAACACGGCCTGGACGGGGGCGGGGGCGCGGAAGGCGCGCGGGGGGGGCGGGGCGTCCGGGGCCTCCACCGGCTCCCAGGTGCCGGGCTCGACGCGGGCGGCCTCGACGCGGCGGGCGCCGGCGTCCTCCACCCGGTCGAGCCGCCAGCGGGCGCCCGCGAGCGCCACCACGTCCCCCGGCCCCAGATGCGCCAGCGAGGGCGGGAGAGCGAAGCGGGCCGTGTCGCGCGCCGCGCGGGCCTCGTGGAGCCACCGCTCGGCGATGCGCGTCCCCTCCTCGCGCAGCAGCACCAGCGGCAGGCCGCTGCGCGACAGCGACGGCAGCGGGTCGTCGGGCAGGACGGCCTCGGCCGAGACCGCCGGGTAGTCGCCGCCGTGCTCCAGGAAGCCCGCCTGGACGCGGCCGACCAGCTCGGCCTCGGGCGCCCTCTGGCGGGTCAGCGTGGCCTCGGCCTCGGGGTCGAGGACCAGGGCGGCGGCGTCGAGCGCCGCGTCGGCGCGCCCGGTGCGGGAGCGGAAGACGAGCGCGCCGTCGCGCTCGGTGGCGTCGAAGCCGTGGGCCAGCATGAGGGGCTGGAGCGCCGAGCGCGCGGTGCCGGCGTCGTCCAGCACCATGCCGCGCACCAGGCCGTGGAGGCGGCGGGTGTCGGGGAGGGGCGCGCCCGACTCCAGGCAGGCCTCCGCGACCACGGCCGAGAGGGGGCGGGCGGTGGCGCGCCCCGTGATCCAGTGGCCGCGCGCGTGGTTGGCGCCGTCCGACCAGAGCGCCCCGTTGGCCGGGAAGTGCGGGAAGGGACGGGCGTCCCAGGCCCAGGCGAAGGCGCGGTCCATGTCCACCATGCGCCCGCCGTAGAGCGGCGAGACCGGGTTGTTGGCGGGATCGGCCCAGTGGCGGAACAGGGCGCGGTAGTACTGGAGCTGCAAGTAGTCGTCGCGCACCCCGTTGGAGTAGCGCGGCAGCACGGATTCGGAGGACTTGGGGTCGAGGAACTTGTTGGGCTCGTTGGTGGCCTTGTCCATCGCCGCGCAGCCGATCTCGGTGAACCAGATGGGCTTGGAGCGGGGCTCCCAGGGGGTCGTGGCGGTGGCGCGCACGCCGTTGACCCGGTCCCTGTGCGCGTTCTCCCACCAGCCCTTGATGTCCTTGACGCGCCACACCCAGGGCTCGCCCTCGCCGTCGGTGATGGGCGTGCGTCTTTGCGCCTCGCGCGCCTCCTCGGAGTGGTAGAACCAGTCGTGCCACTCGCCGCCCGCGACGTTGGCCGTGAGGTAGCCGAGGTCGTGCACCGAGCCCCAGGCGGCGTCGGCGTGGTCCTCGCCGTCGCGCCAGTCCGAGAGGGGCAGGTAGTTGTCTATGGCCACCACGTCCACCGCGGGGTCGGCCCAGAGCGGGTCGAGGTGGAAGAGCTTGGTGGCGCCCTCGCCCGGGGGCTGGTAGCCGGAATACTCGGACCAGTCGGCGGCGTAGGTGACCTTGGCCGCCGGCAGGAGCGCCTTGACCTCGGCCGCCAGGGTGCGCAGCGCGGCGACGGCGGGGAAGGAGCCGCCCGCGCCCCTGATCCACGTGAGGCCGCGCATCTCGGTGCCCACGCAGAAGGCGTCCACGCCGCCGGCCTCGGCGCAGAGATGTGCGTAGTGCAGGATCATGCGGCGGAAGGACCATTCGGGGGGGCCGGCGTAGTCCACCCCCGTGGCCAGGCGCGTGAAGTGCGAGGGCTGGGCCTCCCCGAAGAAGGCCGCGACCTCGGCCTCGGCGGCGGCGGTCTTGTCGGGGGTGCCGGGGCGGCCGGGGGCCACCGACAGCGTGATGCGCCCGCGCCAGGGGAAGGCGGGCTGGCCGGCGGCGCCGGTGTAGGGGTCGGGCAGCGCGTTGCCCGGCAGCTGGTCCATCAGGATGAAGGGGTAGAAGACCACCTTCTGGCCCCGCGCGTTGAGCGCCCGGATGGCCTCGATGACGGAGGCGTCGGCGGGCGTGCCGCCGTAGGCCGCGCGGCCGTCGAGCCGCACCACCTGGGGGACGGCCGCGCGCGGGCGGCCCGAGACGGCCCAGGGCATCCCCTGCCCGTCCGTGTCGGACTGCTCGACCTTGGGGCGGGGCTTGCATTCGGCCGCCCGCAGGTCCGACCCGAACCACGACACCACGAGCGACACGGAGGACACGCGCGGGCACTGGTCGCGCAGCTGGTCGAGCGAGACGAGCAGGTCGGCCTTGCCCTGGGGCGTGTTGACGTTGGCCGGCTCCTCCTCGCCGAAGCCCTTGTCCATCAGGACGGGCGTGGTGGCGAGCGCGTATTCGCCCGTGCCGGGGATCAGGCAGACGGCGCGCAGGAGGCGGCCGAGGCTCTCGGCCTCGGCGTCGGGGCGGGTGGCGCCGGGGCGGAAGACCTCGAAGGAGAGCTGGGGGACGCGGTTGCCGTAGGGGGCGAGGTCCAGGTCCTCGACCACCACGTAGGCGATGCCCCGGAACGCGGGCACGGCCCCCGCGCCCTCCACGGCCTCGATGCGGGGGTCGGGGAGCTGGGTCTCGGTGCCGTCGTAGACGCTGAGCGAGAGGTCGTCGCGCGCGATCTCGACCCCGTCGGCCCAGACGCGGCCGATGCCGGTGATCGGCCCCTCGCAGAGCGCCACGGCGAGCGACACGGTGTAGGCGAAGGTGGTGACCTCGGGGGACGGGGCGCCCTTGCCGCCGCCCTCGGTGGTGGCGGTCTCCTGGAAGCGGCTGGCCCAGATGACCTGGCCGCCGACGCGCACGGCGCCGTGGACGCGGGCGACCGGGGTGCCCTCGGAGGCCCCGGTGAGGCGGAAGCGGTCCACGCGGCCCGTCTCCACGGGGGCGGAGCCGCCGCCCAGGAGGCGCTCGTCCAGGGCGCGGCCCAGGGCAGAGCCCAGGGCGCGGCCGACCACGGCCGTCGAGAGGCCCAGGACCGTGCCCCCCACGGAGCCGCCAATGGCGGCCCCGGCGGCCGCGAGCAGGATCGTCGCCATGTCAGCTCCCTTCCAGGTCGAACGTGGCCACGACGCGGGCGGCCCAGGGGCCCGAGAGCGGGCTCTCCAGGACGCCGTGGCGGCTCATGGCGTGGATGAAGGCGGGGGCGGGGCCCGCCTGGGAGAGGATCCCGAGGTGCTTGGCCACGGCGCCCTCCCTCATGCGCAGGAGGAGCAGGTCGCCGGGTCTGCCGCGCCCGGGGGGCAGCAGCAGGCGGGCCATGTCCCACAGGCGCTCCTCCCCCGAGGGCTCGCTCCAGTCGGGGGTGTAGGGGGGGACGGGGGCGGGCTCGGCCCCGTGCACCTCGCGCCAGACGCCCCGGACGAGGCCGAGGCAGTCGCAGCCCGCCCCCTTGGCGGAGGCCTGGTGGCGGTAGGGGGTGCCGATCCAAAGGCGGGCGGCGGCGACGACGCGGCTCATGACCGGAGGCTCCCGCCGTCGTTGCGGGCGGTGCGGCTGGGCACGCTGAGCAGCCAGTCGTCGCCGGGGACGAAGGGGAAGCCGCGGAAGTTGGCGGTGTTGGCGAACTTGAGGCGGCAGGTCTCGAGGCGCTTGTCGCAGCCGGCGACCAGGCGGACCTGATCCTCGGGGGCGACGGGGGCGCGCAGTGCGGACCACAGCTCGATGACGCGGGCGCCGTCCTCGACCGCGTCGTGCTTGATCGTGCCCGAGAGGCCTCGGGCGGCGCCGGTGAGGACCAGGAGGCGGCCCCGTTCCCACCAGCGCCGGGCGTAGAGGCCGAAGCCCTCCAGGCGGAAGGTGCGCCCGTCCGTGAGGCCGGCGGGGCGGACCTCGGCGAAGGGCGCCCCCGACAGGTCCACCCGGCAGGCGGCGTCGCCGAGCACGGCCGGGCAGGAGGCCTGGTAGAGCCGGCCGAGGGGGCGGTTGAGCGCCTCCGAGAGCCCGCGCAGCTCGGCGTGGAAGGCGCCGGCGCCGCGCCGGACCTCGCCCAGCGTGCCGCGGAAGCGCAGCGCGCGGCTCTCGGGGTGGGTCCAGTCCACGTGCCACAGGCGGACCTCGGCGCCGTCCCAGCGCCCCGCCTCCAGGTCGGCCTCGGAGATGCCGTCGTCCGAGAGGACGCCCAGCGCCTCGGTGTTGTCCACCGCGAGGCCGGTGCCGTGGACCACCGCCCTCGCCGAGAGGCCGGCGTTGGGGCGGAAGAGGAGGCCGTCGAAGCTCAGCGGGCCGTCGTGGTCGGTGAAGCCGAGCGAGAGGCCGTCGGCGCGGGTCACGGCCCAGGCGCGCGCGACGGTGGTGGCGCCGAGGGCGAGGTGGGCCTGGAGGGTCGCGGGGAGGGTCACGGGCGCACCTCGATGACGGGGACGGAGGGCACCTCGCCCGCCTGGAAGGAGGAGGCCTGGACGCGCACCGAGTCGGTGTCGAAGCGGACGGGCACGTCGAACTCGAAGCCGGCGGTGACGTCGGCGCCGGTCTCGGGGGGGTCGAGGAAGGTGACGGCGCCGGCCGTGGCGTCGAGCGTCCAGCGCACGCCCTCGTCCTGGGGCACGCCGCCCACGGCCACCTGGACGGTGCCGGCCACGGGCTTCTGGACGGGGCGCCAGTAGGTCGTGCCGCCCGACGAGTAGGCCTTGCGCAGGGGGAAGGCGAGGCGGGCCGAGTCGCCCAGGCCCAGGAGCTGGTCGGTGGGGCCCGGCGCGCGGGAGGGCGGGCAGCTCTTGTGGTCGGCCCAGTCCTTCCAGCGGAAGGCGTGGAGCTGGCCCATGCGGGCCTCGAAGAAGGCCACGAGGTCGTGGAGGTCGTCGAGCGAGCGCAGGCCGAGGCCGGCGTCGTAGCGGCGCCGGGCGTGCGCCCAGGGGGCGTTGCGCTCCTCGAAGCCGTTGGCGAGAGCGACGATCTCGGTGCGCCGCTCGGGGCCGCCGAGGGCGCCGAAGGACAGGGCTGCGGGGAAGCGGACCTCGTGGAAGGCCATGTGATATCCTCGACGGTTGATCGGTCAGCGGTTGCGGGCGCCGCGCGCCAGGAGGCGCTGCATCTCGGCGGCGATCTGGGACTGGGAGCGGCTGAAGGAGGCCGCGTCGGGGGTGGAGACGTTGATCGTGACCTGGGCGCCGCCCCCGCCCGCGCCCCTCACGCCGAGCTTGCCGTCGGGGCCGCGCGCGAGCGGCATGATGGCCTCGGGGCCGGCCTCGCCCATGACGCCGAGGCCCCCGCGCAGGGGGAAGGCGGTGGCCTGGCTGACCACGCCGCCCTTGGCGAAGGGGACGATGGAGGACACGCCCTGGGCCAGCAGGCCGCCCAGCTGGTCCGTGACGGGCTTCATGGCGGCGCGGTAGACGGTGTCCAGGAGGCTGCGCCCGAGGCCGGCCAGGACGTCCGAGAGCCGGCCGCCGTCCAGCACCAGGCCATCCATGGCGCGGCTGAGGCCGCCGGCGAAGCCGCGCTCGAGCGAGGCCGCCTCGCGGGAGGCGGCGGCCAGGCCCGAGGCGAGCCTGCCCATCTCCTGGGTGAAGGCGGCGGCCATGCGCTCGCCCTCCGGGAGGCCCAGGTCGTCGAGGTCGGTCATGGCGGCGTCTCCTTGCTGTCGGGGAAGGCGCGCATGAGCGCCTCCAGGCGGCTCCTGCCCAGGGCAGGGCGGGCGGCGACGCCGAGCATGAGGGCCAGCTCGGCGGGGGTGAGCGACCAGAAGTCGCGCGGGTGCAGGCGCAGCGTGCCCAGGCCCGCGCGCAGGAGGCCGGGCCAGTCGAGGCCCTGGGGCGTGCCCCCGGTCATTCGGGCACCGCGAAGGCGCGGGCCAGGAGGCGGGCGGCGGCGCGGGCGGCGCCGAGGGGGCCGCCCTCGATGTCGGCGGCGACCAGCTCGGGGCCGGTGACGCGCCAGCCGCCGCCCCTGAGCCCCGCCACGAGCACGGCCAGCACGTCGCGCGAGCGCACCGTGCCGCCCTCCAGCCGGGCCACGAGGGCCACGAGGCCGTCGGCGCCCAAGGACTCCTCCAGCTCGGCCAGCGCGCCGAGCGTGAGCTTGGCCAGGCGGGGGGTGCCGTCCACCACCACCTCCACCTCTCCGGCGAGAGCGACCGCCATCACGGGGCCGCCAGGGCGGAGAAGGCGACGGCGCCGGCGGAGGCCAGCGAGACCTCGAAGGTGGCCTCGCCGTCGTAGGAGCCCGCGTAGTCGAGGCCGGTGATCTGGAAGGGGCCCTGGAGCGTGCCGAAGCCGGGGATGACGACCTGGAAGTCGGGGCGGCCGCCCGCGAAGAAGAGGGCGCGGACGCGCTCGTCGGTGCCTTCGTCCTTGAAGACGCCGGCACCGGACACGGCGGCGGAGCGGGCGCCGGCGCCGGCCAGCAGCTCGCGCCAGCCGCCGGGGCTGTCCAGCGTGGTCACGTCCACGGTCTCGGCGTTGAGGCTCAGGCGCGTGGCGCGGAGCCCCGCGACGGTCTCGAAGAGGCCTTCGCCGTTCATGTCCACCTTGAGGAGGAGGTCTCGTCCGTTCTGGGCTGGCATGGGGGTCTCCTGGGGGTCAGCCCGCGTCCACGCGGGCGCGGAAGGTGAGGTCTATGGTGCGGGTGCCGGACGGGCCGCGCCGGCGCGCCTCGGCCCTGAGGAAGAGGAGCGACACGAGCGTGCCCCGCGACAGCGCGAGGGGGGCGTCCACCAGGGCGTCGCAGACGGCCGCCGCGGCCGCCTTGGCGCCCGCGAAGCCCGGGGCGTCGGTGACGACCGAGACGAGGAAGTCGTGGACGGCCCCGCGCCCGGTGCCGTCCGAGCGGTCGCGCGCCACCTCCGGGCCCAGGGCCACGTAGAGCGGGGGGAGCGGGCCCGGGGGCATGGCGTCGTGGACCTGGTCGCCCACCAGCGCGGCGAGGGGGGCGAAGGACTGGAGGCGGGCGAAGACGGCCGCCTGGAGGGCGGGGGCGGTGGCGTAGGTCATCGTGCGTCCCTCTCGGGGGCGGGGCGGGGGCTTGGCGTCATCTCGAAGCCTCCTCGTGGGCGAGGCACAGGAGGTGGCGGCCCGTGGGGTCGGCCTCCTGCACGGCGTCTATGGGGAAGAGGCGCAGGCCCTCGCGGAAGCGCTGGCCGGCCTGGGGTCGGGCGGGGGCGCCGGGGGGGGCCGCGCGCACCGTGACGCGCAGGCGCGCGCGCGCGGTGGCGCCGCCGGGGACGGCGTCGAGGCGGGCGAGGTCGGGGGCGACCTCGGCCCAGAGGGTGCCCAGCGCCGACCAGGCGGTGCTGTAGCCGCCGGCCGCGTCGGGCGTGCGCGTGGGGGCCTCCAGCGTCAGCCTGCGGTTGAGGTGCGGCCTCATGCGGAGGCTCCCAGGCGGAGCGGGCGGTAGCGCTCGATGAGGGCGGAGACGCCGAAGGGCATGCAGCCGGGGCCGAGCGCCGTGTTGTCGCGGTGGTCGTGGTAGTGGGCGGCGAGCATCAGGGCGGCCTGGGCGAGGTCGGGGGGCACGGCGGACCAGTCAGCGCCGTAGCCCGCGTCGAAGACGACGGTGGCCGATCCTTGGGCGGGGATGGCGGGGAGGGCCGCGCCGCGCGCCTGGAGCGCGGGGCGGTGGGCGTCGGGGTCTAGGATCCACAGGGAGGCGGGGGCGACGGTGCTGGCGCCGGCCGCGTCGCGCAGGGTGACGGAGGCGACGGCGGCGACGGGGGCCAGCGGGATGGGCTGGCGGTCGGGGCCGCGCCATTCGGAGAGGGTCAGGGCGAAGGCGCGGCGGATGAGCGCCTTGCCGGTGCGCGCCTCCACGGCCGCCAGCGCCGCGCGCAGGAAGCCGGCGAGGAGGGCGTCCTGCACGGCGTCGGGGCCGAAGCCGGAGCCCAGCCGCAGGTGGTCCTTCAGGCGCGCGACGGGAAGGGAGGCCTCGGGCGCCTCGGCCAGCTCGACCAGCATCATGGTGTGTCCTCCTGGGGAGTGGCGGGGCCGCCCGAGCGGCGGCCCCGGGGGGGCGTCAGGAGACGGCGAAGCGCAGGAGCTTGATGGCCGCGAAGTCGGTGACGGCGCCGCCCACCCGCTTGGTGGCGAAGAACATCACGTGGGGCTTCACGGTGAAGGGGTCGCGGAGCACCCGCAGGTCCGGGCGCTCGGCGATCGTGTAGCCCGCGCGGAAGTCGCCGAAGGCCACCGACATGGAGTTGGCGGCGATGTCGGGCATGTCCTCGCTGATCAGGACGCGGTAGCCGAGCAGGCGGGGGGGCTCCCCGGCGGCCATGCCGTCCGACCACAGGAAGCGGCCGTCGGCGTCCTTCATGCGGCGCAGCACGCCGGTGGTGCGCGAGTTCATCACGAAGGTGGCGTTCTGGCGGTACTGGGCGCCCAGCGCGTAGACCAGGTCCACCAGGGGGTCTATGTTGGCGATGGCGCCGGCCGCGCCGGTGGCGACGTAGCCGAGGTTGCCCCAGGTCCAGGTGGCGTTGGGCACGGCCGTGTAGTTGAGGATGCCGCGCGGGCGGTCCACGGCGTTGCCCAGGATGAAGGCGTTGGATTCGCTGCGCGCGAAGCGCTCGGCGATCCGCTCGGCCAGCCAGGCCTCCACGTCGAAGGCGGAGTCGTCTATCAGGCGCTGGGAGGCGCGGGGATGGGCGGCCAGCTCGTTGAGGGGGATGGAGACCTTCTCGAGGATGCCGGTGCCGGTCTCGGCGAAGGTGCCCGCCTCGGTGGCCCAGCCGGCGCCGACCTCGCCGCGGTCTATGAGCACGTCGAGGCTGCCCGAGTCCACCTGGACCACGGAGGCCACGGAGCGCAGCGAGGCGAGGTTGACGAGGATGGCGCGCACCTGCTCGGCCACCTGGGGGGAGACGAGGACGCCGCCGTCGGCGGCGACGGCCGTGGACATGGCCTTGCCCTCCAGCGCCCGGAGCCCGGCGTCGTCGCCCGAGCGGATGTAGGCGGCGAAGGCCAGGCCGTGGGGGTTGTCCTCGGGGAGGGCGGAGAGGTGGGGGCGCCGGGCTTGGGCCATCTTGCGGTCGAGGAGGGTCATGCGCTGGTCCTGCTGTTGAAGCCGCGTGGTCACGTCGTCCGCGAAGCCCCTGAACTCGCTCAGGAAGCCGGTCACGGCCGTTTTCAGCTCGGCGGGCTCTCCCGCCGGGGTCTCGGTGGTCTGCATGGGATGGTCCTCTGGTGGTGGGGTCAGCCCTTGAGGCGGCTGCGGGCCTCGGCGACCGCGAGGGTCGCCTCGCGGAGGGGGTGGGCGCCCTTGGCGGCGAGCCGCGCGGAGGCGAGCATGGGGAAGGTCACGAGGGAGACCTCCCACAGCTCGACCTCGGCGAGCCGGCGGCGGCCGGTGGCGTCCTTGGTGGCGCGGAGCGTGCGGTAGCCGATGCTGAGCCCGTCTATGGCGCCGGCGCGCACCAGGGCGGCGGCCTCGCGGCCCCTGTCCACGTCGAGCAGGACGCGGCCGCGCACGTGGAGGCCGCGGCCGTCCTCGCGCACCTCGTCCCAGACGCCGATGGGCTCGTGGGGGTCGTGCTGCCAGAGCATGCGCACGCGGCCCCCGGAGGCGGCGAGGCGCCTGAGCGAGGCGAGGGTCGCGCCGCGCTCGACGATGTCGCCGCCGCCGTCGGGCTCCCCCCAGAGGGAGGCGTAGCCCGACACGGCGAGGGCGTCGTCGCCCTGGGCGAGCGCCAGGGTCGTGGGGTGGAGCTTGGTCTCGAGGTCCATGGCGAGCGCCTCAGGGGATGACGTTGAGCAGGGACAGGACCGCCTGGGCGAGCACGAGCGCCACGGCCCCGTAGACGGCGACCCAGAGGCGCCTCTCCAGGCGCTCCATGCTGGCCTCGATGCGCGCCAGCGTGCCCTTGACCTGGGCGAATTGGAGCTCGGAGAGGCGTTCCTGGGCCTCGATGCGCAGGCCCGGCGCGCAGAGGAAGGCGGGCTCACGCATCGGTGGCCTCCGGGGCGGGGGCCGGGGGCAGGCCCAGCAGGGCGCGCTTCTCGGCGGCGGTGAGGAACAGCGCCTCCGAGATGCGGCGCCACTGGGCGTCGCGCTCGGCCGCCAGCGCCGGGACGGCGTCGAGGTCGGGGGCGAGGCTCAGGCGCTCGCCGGTGAAGTCGGAGAGCCAGTCGCTGATGGCCTGGGTGACGCGGGTGGCGAGCGGCAGCACGGTGAGGCGGTAGAAGGCGCGGTTGGCCTCCTGGTAGTTGGCGTAGGTGGCGTCGCCGGGGATGCCGAGGATCATGGGCGGGATGCCGAAGGCCACCGCGATCTCGCGCGCGGCCGATTCCTTGGTCTTCTGGAACTCCATGTCGGAGGGCGAGAAGCCCATGGGCTTCCAGTCGAGGCCGCCCTCCAGCAGCATGGGCCGGCCGGCGTTGCGCGCGCCCTGGTGCTGGGTCTCGATCTCGCGCGAGAGGCGGTCGAACTGGTCCTGGCTCATCTGCCCAGAGCCGTCGGCGCCCGAGTAGACCAGGGCGCCCGAGGGCCGCGCGGCGTTGTCGAGCAGCGCGAGCGACCAGCGCGAGGCGCCGTTGTGGACGGCCACGGCGGAGGCGGCCGCCTGGAGGGCGGAGAGGCCGTAGTGGTCGTCCTGGGGGTGGAAGGAGCGCACGTGGCAGATGGGGGAGCGCAGGGGGTCCACGGGGAAGCGGTGGCGCCGGCCGCCCACCGTGTAGTCGTAGGCGGCGGGCCAGCCGTCCGGGCCGGGCACTACGCTCATGCGGTCCGAGCGCAGCACGTGCAGCTCGGTGGGCAGCGCGCCCTCCTCGGCGGGGTCGGAGACGGCCTCGAGGTAGGCATCACCCGTCAGCAGGAGCTGGCCGTAGAGCGATTCGAGCAGCTCCGCGCGGCCCTGGAGCGGGTTGGGGCGGCCCAGGAGGTCGAGCAGGGGATGCTCGGCGTAGCGGCGCGCCCGGTCCTGGAGCAGCAGGGGGAGGGCGGCGGCGGCCTCGGCCACGAGGCGGACGGCGCGGAAGCCCACGGGGTTGGAGGCGAAGCCCGCGCGGGTCAGCGAGGTCGTGTCGCGGGCGGGCGCGGCGCGGCCCGGGGCCTGGGGCAAGGCGAGGAGGGCGCCGGCCGCCGAGGCCTTCGATTCGGGCACGGCGGCCGGGACGGCGACCGGGGTGGCGGCCGGGACGGCGATGGGCACGGCCCGCGCCCCGGCGTCGGGGGTGGCCGTGTCGGTGGTCTTGCGCTTCAGGAACTCCAGCATCCGTGCCTCCTCGCGGCGGTTGAGGCGAATCTGCGACCAAATAGTGAAGAGGTTCCTAGGCCACCGCGCGGTGGGGTGGCCTCGGACGCAACACCCCCCCCTGGGGGGGTCAGAGGAGGCGCGCGGAGGGCTCTCGCCAGGCGGGGGCGAGGAGGGCGGCGTGGAGCGCCCAGACGGCCGCGTCGAGGCGGTCGGGCGAGCCCCGGCCCTCCCAGCCGCGCCGCGTCATGCGCGCCATCTGGTCCTCCAGGAGCCCGAGGCCCCGGGCGTGGCCGACCTGGCCGCGCTCGTAGAGATGGGCCACGGGCTCGGCGCGCAGGCCCTTGGAGGCGCGGGCGTGGACCGATTCGACGGGCAGGAAGGGGTCGAGGCCGCGCAGCACGTGGGCCACGAGGTCGCCGCCCTGGTTGGCCTCGGCGTAGACCCGCGAGGCGCCGTGGCGGCGCGCCGCCGAGGCCACCGCCCGGCCCCAGGCGTCGGGCGAGCCGGTGGCGACGGTGGCGTCCTCGATCACCCAGGCCCGCCAGTCGCCGGGCTGGCCGCGCGTCACCGCGCCCACGGCGACGATGCCGGTCGAATCGCGCCCCTCCCGGCCCGAGACGGCCGGGTCCACGCCGACGACGACGCGGTCGTAGGCGGCGGGGGGCACGAGGCCCTGCGCCCGCGCGATCATGGCCGGGGTCCAGAGGGCGTCCTCGGCGCCCGCGAGCATGACCCCGTCGAGCTCCTGGCGGCCCTGGCGGGTGCCGGCGTAGCGGCGCTCCACCTCCTGGAGGAAGCCGGGGGCGAGGTTGGCGCGGTTGGCCTGGGTCGGGGCGTGGGTGGTCGCGGTGCCCTCGGCGGCCAGGAGGTCGCGCAGCGCGGCGGCGTCGCGCGGCGTGGTGGTGACGCAGGCGCGGGGGTCGGCGCCCAGCCGGAGGCCGAACTGGAGCATGTCCCAGGTGGCCTGGGCCTTGCTCCACTTGCCCAGCTCGTCGGCCCAGGCGCAGTCGAACTGGGGGCCGCGCAGGGATTCGGGGTCGTGGGCCGAGAAGAGCTGGGCCTGCGCGCCGTTGGGCCAGACGAGCATCCGGCGGGTGGCGAGCCACCGGGGCCGGCGGTCGGGGGGCGAGCAGGCGAGGATCCCCGATTCGCCCATCACCATCACCTCGCGCGCCTGGTCGAGCGTGTCGGCGACGAGGGCCACGCGCGAGCAGCGGCCCTTGTCGCGGGGGCGCGCGCCTTCGACCTGGGCGCGGACCCATTCGGCGCCGGCGCGGGTCTTGCCCGCGCCGCGCCCGCCCAGGATGACCCAGGTGCGCCAGTCCCCCGAGGGGGGGAGCTGGTGGGGGAGCGCCCAGAACTCCCAGAGCCAGGCGAGGGCCTGGGCCTCCCTGTCCGAGAGCGCGGCGAGCGCCCCGGCGCCGAGGCGGGCGAGCGCGGGGGCGCCGTGGCGCAGGTCCATCGTGGCCATGGCCTAGGCCCCCTCGCGGCAGGAGGGGACCCCGGCCCTGGGGTCGCAGCCCTGGACGCGGGCCAGCCGGCAGGCGAGGTCGGCGCGCACGGCCTCCATGTCCAGCTCGCGGTCGTCGTTGGCGGCCTTGCCGACCCAGGCGTTCCAGCGCTCCTCCGATTCGAAGGCGCGCCGCAGCGCCGTCTCCAGCTCCGCCTGCTTGGCGGCGACGTCCTTGGGGGAGGCGTCGCCGTCGCGCATCCCCACCAGCATCTCGGCCAGGCCGACGCGCACGGAGCGCAGCAGCCGCACGGCGTCGCGGTAGTGGTCCTCGTGGTCCTGGTCCGTCACCAGGGTGGCGATTCGCTTGGTCATCTGGTCCCTCGCTGCGCCGGGATGAGTCCCGGTCTGTGAGGGGGAGGATGCGCCGCAAACCCTACCGAGCCGTCACAGCACCGCGCGGTCCATGGTTCGCGAATCGTAAACGGAGCGCGCGGTGGCCTCGGGAATCGTTGGGATTCCTTGACGGATCGTGAACGGGCCGCCGGCGACCCCTTGGAGGGGCCTCAGGGGGTGGCCGTGGGGGCGCCTTGGGCCGGCTCGGCGGCCTCGGCGGCGGCGGCCCTCTCGGCCTCCACGGCGCGCCAGCGCTCCACGTTGGCGTTGTGCTCGGCCAGCGTGGTGGCGAAGGCGTGGCCGCCCGAGCCGTCGGCCACGAAGTAGAGGTAGGTGGTGTCGGCGGGGTTGAGGGCGGCGAGGATCGAATCGCGCCCGGGGTTGGCGATGGGGCCAGGGGGCAGGCCGTCTATCTGGTAGGTGTTGTAGAGGATCTCGCCGTGCAGGCGGGCCTCGGTGGCGCCGCGGATGTCCGATTCGGTGATGGGGCGATCCAGGACCCCCTGCCCCCGCGTGATGCCGTAGATGATGGTGGGGTCGAACTGGAGGCGCATGCCCTCGCGCAGGCGGTTGACGAGCACGGAGGCGACCACGGGGCGCTCCTCGGGGATCGAGGTCTCCTTCTCGACGATGGAGGCGAGGGTGAGCGCCTCCTCGGGGGTGGCGACGGGGACGGAGGGGTCGCGATTGGCCCAGGCCTCGGCGAGGATGGCGGACTGGGCGGCCGCCATCTCGTCCAGGAGGGCGTCCACGGTCTCGCCGCGCGCGATCTCGTAGCTGTCGGGGGCCAGCGTGCCCTCGGCGGGGACGGCGGCGGCGTCGCCTTCGAGGGCCTCGAAGGCGTCGAGGGCCTGGACGACCTGCCAGGAGGTCACGCCCTCGGCCACCACGACGCGCCAGGCCGTGTCGGGCTCGGCGGCCACGCGGGCGAAGTCGGGGGGGGCGGGTTCGGTGGCCGGGTCCCAGGCGGCCAGCTCGGCGAAGGTCTCGGTGGCGGGGTCCAGCTCGCGCAGCTCGGCCACGTTGCGGGTGACGCCGACGCGCAGGACGACCTCGGTGCCGCAGGTGTTGGCGCCGCCCTCGGTGACGATGCCGGCGATGTCGCGCATGGAGGCGCCTTCGGGGAGCAGGTAGGAGCCGGCCTTGAGCCGGGAGGACAGCTCGGCGTAGTCGGCGCCGAGGCGGAAGAGGGTGGGCGAGGCGATGGCCCCCTGCCCCGCGAGGTCCTGGCCGACCGCGCGCATGGTGGCGCCCGAGGGCACGCGCAGGCAGATGGCGGAGGCGAGCGGCCCGGGGGCGGACCACTGCCGCGCGCCCCAGGCGACGGCGCCGCCCGCCAGGAACAGGGCGACGACGAAGAGCGTGAGCGCGTTGGCCGCGAGGTGGCGCCACATGGCTCAGGCGGCCCCGAAGAGCACCGAGGCGTTGGTGCCGCCGAAGCCGAAGCTGTTGTTGAGGGCGACCCCGACCGGCCTGCGGCGGGGGGCGTTGGGGGCGAGGTCCACGGGGGTGTCCACGGCGGGCGCGTCGAGGTTGATGGTGGGGGGGCAGGCGCCGTCGCGGATGGCGAGGATGCAGAAGATCGATTCGATGGCGCCGGCGGCGCCCAGCAGGTGGCCGGTCATGCTCTTGGTCGAGGACATGGTGACCTGGGCGGCGTGGGGGCCGAGCAGGCGCTCGACGGCGGCCAGCTCGATCACGTCGGCCATGGTCGAGGTGCCGTGGGCGTTGATGTAGTCCACCGCGTCGGGCGCGAGGCTCGCGTCGGCCAGGGCGGCGCGCATGGCGGCCTCGGCGCCGCGCCCGTCCTCGGGGGGGGCGGTGATGTGGTGGGCGTCGCCCGACATGCCGTAGCCCAGGACCTCGGCGTGGATGGTGGCGCCCCTGGCGAGGGCGTGGTCGCGCTCCTCCAGGACCACGACGCCCGCGCCCTCTCCCATGACGAAGCCGTCGCGGTCGGCGTCCCAGGGGCGGGAGGCGCGCGCGGGGTCGTCGCGGCGCTTGGTGGAGAGGGCCTTGCAGGCGTTGAAGCCGGCCACGCCGATCTCGCAGATGGGGGCCTCGGCGCCGCCCGCGACCATGACGTCGGCGCGGCCCAGGCGGATCATCGTCGTGGCGTCGCCGATGGCGTGGGCGCCGGTCGAGCAGGCCGTGACCACGGCGTGGTTGGGGCCCTGGAAGCCGTAGCGGATGCTCACCTGGCCGCTGATGAGGTTGATGAGGGCGCCGGGGATGAAGAAGGGCGACACGCGGCGCGGGCCCTTCTCCTTGAGGGTCACGGCCGTCTCGGCGATGCTCTTCAGGCCGCCGATGCCGGAGCCCATGAGGACGCCGGTGCGCTGGCGGTCATGGTCCGACTTGGGGGCCCAGCCGGAGTCCTCGACGGCCTGGACGGCGGCGGCCATGCCGTAGACGATGAAGTCGTCCACCTTGCGCTGGTCCTTGGGCTCCATGTAGCGGTCGGGGTCCCAGGCGGCCTCGCCGTCGCGCGGCAGCTCGCAGGCGTAGTCGGTGGCGAGGTGGGAGGCGTCGAAGGAGCGGATGGTGCGCGCGCCGGAGCGGCCGGCGAGGAGGCGCGACCAGGTGGCCTCCACGCCGTCGGCCAGCGGGGTGACGAGGCCGAGGCCCGTGACGACGACGCGGCGCATGGGCGGCCCTCCCCCGCTGGAACAGGCGCCTCTTAGCGGCCGGGGGGTGGTGGCGCAACCTCGCGGCCTAGCGGGCCGAGGGGGGCGGCGACCACCTGCGCGGCGCAGGCGGCGCCGAGGCCGTTCGCGTCCCTCGCGGGCATGAACTCGCGGAAGGTGGCGGCGACGATGCGCGCGGGGGCGTGGGCGGCGTCAGACATGGCGTCCTCCCGGTGGCCGCCGAGAACCCGGGGCGGCCGACCGGCTGCCTAGCGCTCCACGAGGATGAAGCCGCCCGTGACGGTGCCGCAGTCCTGAAGGAACGGCGGGCCCGTGCAGGCCCCGCCCGCGACGAAGCCGTCCATCGCGCCCGCCCCGGCGCCCCCGCCCGGCTCGCCCAGGAAGAGGCCGCCGACCCGCGCGTCGATCGAGAGGTCGACGAAGGCCGAGTCGTCGGGCTCCTCGACCTGGACCGGCACTTCCAGGTCACCCGACAGGGTGCCGGCGATGCCCGGCCCCGAGTCGTTGGTCGGCGGCTCGATGCGCCCGTCCGCCAGCGCGAGCGCGCCCGCGCCGTCGGGGCCCGTCACGGCGCCGAACTCGGTCACGAGGTTCGTGACGCCGCCCGCGATCGACTGCGCGCCGAAGTCCACGGCGAGGGTCATCTCGCCCGCGATCTCGGGGACCTGCCGCCCTTCGACCCCCTGGACCGCCAGGGTCACCGGCCCGCCGAAGGTCGCGCCGCCCGAGGCGGGCACGGTCGCGGCCGGTTCGAGCGGGTTGCCGTTCGGGTCGAGCCACTCGCCCGAGAGCGCCGCGAGCTCCGCCTGGAGCTCGTCGAAGGTCGGGGCCTCCGGGTCGCCGATGCCCCCGCCGGGGCCGCCCGCCGCGCAGCCCGCCAGGGCCGCCGTCGCCGCCAGGAGCGCCAGCCTCCGCATCGTCCGCCCCCTCGCCCTGCCCTTGCCGTCGCGGGGGAGGCTACGGGCGCGGGCGCCGCGGCGTCAACGGCTCCCCGAGACGCGAACGGCGCCCCGGGGGGCGCCGCTGGGCCGTCCGGGGACGGGGTGGGGCCTACTGCGCCTCCGAGATGAACTTCACGGCGTCGCCGAAGGTCTGGATGGTCTCGGCGGCGTCGTCGGGGATCTCGATGCCGAACTCCTCCTCGAAGGCCATCACCAGCTCCACCGTGTCCAGCGAGTCCGCGCCCAGGTCGTCTATGAAGGAGGCGCCCTCGGTGACCTTGTCCTCCTCGACCCCCAGGTGCTCCACCACGATCTTGCGCACGCGGTCCGCGACGTCGCTCATTGCCTGTCCTCGTCTTTCGCGCCCCGGGGTCCGGGGGGCCTGTCGGTTGGCCAGGGGGCGGGCTGGAGCGCCCCCCGGCGGTGATGCGCGCCCGAACCGGCGCGTGGCCCGGGCCCCCGCCGGGGGCCGGGGCCTCGTCGGGGGGGACATAGCAGAAGATTGATCGGCCGCAAACGCTTTCCCCCTGCCCCCGAATGCCCCCGCGCGCGCCGCGCCGGCGCCGCTTTCGCCTGGCAGGACCGCCCCATGGACCTCGCACGAGACGCCCTCGCGGCCTTCGCGCGCCTCCCCTCCGAGGAGCGCGCCTTCACCGTGGCGCTGCTGCTGCTGGCGGCGGCGCTGCTTCTCGCCATGCTGCCGGGGCGGGCGAGGCGGCGGCCGCCCGCCGCCGGAGGGGCCGTGGCGCGGGGGATGCGGCTGCGCCGGGCGGGGCCGCACATGGCCCTGGGCTCGGCCCCCGCGCGGGTCAGGGCCTGACGCCCCTCAGGCCATCGCCATGCCGCCGTTGACGTGCAGCGTGGCGCCGGTGACATAGGCGGCCTCGGGCGAGGCCAGGAAGAGGACGGCCGCCGCCACCTCCTCGGGCGCGCCCATGCGGCCCGCCGGGATGGCGGCGAGGATGGCCGCCTTCTGGTCGCCGCCGAGCTTGTCGGTCATGGGCGTGGCGACGAAGCCCGGCGCCACCACGTTGACCGTCACGCCGCGCCCGGCGAGCTCGGCCGCCAGCGCCTTGGAGAGCCCCACGAGGCCGGCCTTGGCGGCGGCGTAGTTGGCCTGGCCGGCGTTGCCCGTGTGGCCCACCACGGAGCCGATGTTGACCACGCGGCCCCAGCGGGCCTTCATCATGCCGCGCACGACGCCCTTGGTCAGCCGCGCCACGGCCGTGAGGTTGACGGCGATCACCTGGTCCCAGGCGTCGTCGCCCATGCGGATGAGGAGGTCGTCGCGCGTTATGCCGGCGTTGTTGACGAGGATGTCCACGCCGCCCAGCGCCGCCTGGGCCTGGCCGGGGAGCGCGGCGAGCGCGGCGGCGTCCGCGAGGTCGCAGGGGAGCACGTGGGCGCGGGGCCCCAGCTCGGCGGCGAGGGATTCGAGGGGGGCCACGCGGGTGCCCGAGAGGCCCACGGCGGCGCCCGCCGCGTGCAGCGCCCGCGCGGTGGCGCTTCCGATGCCGCCGGAGGCCCCGGTGACGAGGGCGCGGCGGCCGGTGAGGTCGAACATGGGGGCCCTCAGGCGTTGAGGGCGGCGGCGGCCTCGGCCGCCTCCGCCGGGGTGGAGATCGTGCGGGTGGCGAGGGCGGGGGCGGTGCGGCGGACCATGCCGGAGAGGGCGCGGCCGGCGCCGACCTCCCAGGTCTCGGCCACGCCGGCGGAGGCGAGCCACAGGACGGATTCGCGCCAGCGCACCGAGCCCGTGACCTGGCGCACCAGGAGGGGGGCGATGGCGGCGGCGTCCGGGACGGGCTCGGCCAGGACGTTGGCGATGACGGGGACGCGGGGGGGGGCGATGGGGACGGCCGCCAGCGCGGCCTCCATGGCGGCGGCGGCGGGCGCCATGAGGGCGCAGTGGAAGGGGGCGGAGACGGGCAGGAGGAGGGCGCGCCTGGCGCCGCGCGCCTTGGCGATGGCGACGGCGCGCTCCACGGCCGCGCGGGTGCCCGAGACCACCACCTGGGCGGGGTCGTTGTCGTTGGCGGCCTGGACCACGCCGCCTTCGGAGGCGGCCTCGGCGGCGACCTGCGCGGCGGACTCGAAGTCAAGGCCGAGGAGGGCGGCCATGGCGCCTTCGCCCACCGGCACGGCGGCCTGCATGGCCTCGCCCCGCAGGCGCAGGAGGCGGGCCGCGTCGGCGAGTGAGAGGGAGCCTGCGGCACAGAGGGCGGAGTATTCGCCCAGGCTGTGGCCCGCGACGTAGGCGGCGGCGGAGAGGGGCGCGCCCTCCGCCTCCAGGGCGCGGACGGCGGCCAGGGAGGTCGCCATGAGGGCGGGCTGGGCGTTGCGGGTGAGGGTGAGGGTGTCGAGGTCGCCCTCCCAGGTCAGGCGCGAGAGGGGCTCGGACAGGGCGTCGTCCACCTCCTCGAAGACGGCCCGGGCGGCGGGGTAGGCGGCGGCGAGGTCGCGCCCCATGCCCACGGCCTGGGCCCCCTGCCCCGGAAAGAGCCACGCGCGCATCCGGTCCCCCCGTGGTGAGCCCCGCCCGTCCTAGTCGGGCGGGGGCCATGGGGCAAGGAGGCGCCGCCCCCCGGGGGGGGCGGGGGGGCCACGAGGCCGGCGGCGTCAGGCGGCGCGGTCGAGGACGGCGGGGTCGGCGGCCGCCTCCTCCTCGGGGGGCAGGACGCGGATGGTCTGGCGGGGGGGCAGGATGTCGGCCTGGAGGCGGCGCAGGAGCGCGCCGAGGTCCGCCACGGGGCCGGAGGCCACGGGGATGCGGCGGTCCGAGCCCTGGAGGCGCAGCGACAGGGTGGCGGAGCGGCCGGGGCCGCGGTCCATCTCGAGGGCGGCGACGGCGTCGAGGCCGTGGCGGCCGAGCACGGTGGGGTGGCCCGCGCGGTTGCGCACGGCCTCGCGCAGCTCGCCCCGGGCGAGGTCCACCTGCAGCTCCACCACCGAGCCGCGGCTGGCGAACCACAGGAGCAGCGCGGCGGCGGCGGCGGCGACGGCGCCCAGGCCCTGGCGCATGGCGTCGAGCGCGGGGTCCACGGCCGGCCCCATCAGGAGGCCCGCCGCCAGGACGACGAGGCCGATGCCGCCGAGCCAGGCCAGGCCCTGCGCGAGCCTGAGCGGCCAGGAGCCCGCGTCGGCGGGGCGCACGGCGTAGCCCCAGTAGGCCTCCTCCACGGCGAAGGCGGGCGGGGGGGCGGCGCGGTCCTGGGCGGGCAAGGAGGCGAGGGCTTGCATGGCGAGGCTCCGGGGTGGGGCGTTCGGGCGCCATGTGGCCCCGGGGGGGTGGCGGAACTGGGGCGGGCGAGGGGTGAGGTTAGGGAGAAGTGGTGACGGGGCGATTAACGGGCCCGCCCCCGTTGCGCCGGGCGCGCGGGGCGTGTAGGGGCCGCCATCCTTCCGCGACGAACCTTCATCGGCGCGACCTCTCGTGGGACGGGGCGCGGAAGGCCCCCCCTTTGAAGCGCGCCCCTCAGGAGCGACCATGCCTCTCTACGAGCATGTCTTCATCGCCCGCCAGGATCTCTCCACCGCCCAGGCCGAGGCTCTCGTCGAGCACTTCGGCACGGTGCTCGCCGACAACGGCGGGACGGTGGGCGCCTCCGAGTACTGGGGCGTCAAGACCATGGCCTACAGGATCAACAAGAACCGCAAGGGGCACTACGCCTTCCTGCGGTCGGACGCGCCGGCGGCGGCGGTGCAGGAGATGGAGCGGCTGATGCGGCTCCACGAGGACGTCATGCGCGTCCTGACCGTCAAGGTGGACGCCCACGGCGAGGGGCCGTCGGTGCAGATGCAGAAGCGCGACGAGCGCGAGGGCCGCGACCGCGACGGCCGCGACCGCGACCGCGACGGGCGGCCCCCCCGTGACGACCGGCCCCGCGACGACCGCCCCCGCGAGGGCGGGTTCCGCGGCGAGCCGCCGCGCGACGGCTTCCGGCGCTGAGAGGTAGAGAGACATGGCGACCAAACCCTTCTTCCGCCGCCGCAAGTCCGACCCCTTCGAGGGCAAGGACGCGCCCGTCATCGACTACAAGGACACGCGGCTCCTGCAGCGCTACATCTCCGAGCGCGGCAAGATCGTCCCCTCGCGCATCACCGCCGTGGGGGCCAAGAACCAGCGCAAGCTCGCGGCCGCCATCAAGCGCGCGCGCTTCCTCGCCCTCCTTCCTTACGCGGTGAAGTGATGCAGGTGATCCTCCTGGAGCGCGTCGCCAAGCTCGGCCAGATGGGCGAGGTGGTCAACGTCAAGCCCGGCTTCGCGCGCAACTTCCTGCTCCCGCAGGGCAAGGCCATGCGGGCGAGCGAGTCCAACATCGCCGCCTTCCAGACGCAGAAGGCCACGCTGGAGGCCCGCAACCTGGAGACCCGCAAGGAGGCCGAGGCGGCCGCCGCGCGGATCGAGGGGCTGACGGTGGTGGTGATCCGCTCGGCCTCCGACGGGGGTGCGCTCTACGGGTCGGTCACGGGCCGCGACGTGGCCGAGGCGGCGGAGGCGCAGGGCACGCGGCTCGACCGCAAGCAGGTGGTCATGGTCCAGCCCATCAAGGAGCTGGGCATCCACGGCGTGACGGTGCGGCTGCACCCGGAGGTGGACGCGGCCATCCGGGTCAACGTGGCGCGCAGCCCCGAGGAGGCGGAGCTTCAGGCCGCCGGGCGGTCCATCCAGGACCTGGCCGCCGAGGCCGAGGCGCAGGCGGAGTTCGAGATCAACTCGCTCTTCGACGACATCGGGGGGGCGGCGCAGGACGCCTGACGGCGCCTGCGGCGCGACCTTGGACGGGCCGTCCCCGGGAGGGGGCGGCCCGTCTCCGTTGGGGGGTGGGTGGTTCCCGAGGATCGCGTCGTCGCCGCGCCGCGGCCTCTCGTGGCACGGCCTCCCCAGGGTGAGGGAGGGGCGAGGATGCCGACGATCCGGGGGACGGAAGGCGACAACGCGCTGGCGGGGGACGGCGGGGCCGTTCGGGCTCCGGGCCTACAGCGTGGGGGGGGCGACGAGCGCCTCGAGCGGCGCGGACGGCCCTTCGGGGGGTCGGGCGGCGACGCCTTCCTGACGGCGGCCGGGTCGCAGGATGCGCGGGGCGAGTTCACGGGGGTCGTCCGCGGCGGGGATGGCGACGACCGCATCGGCCTGAACGCGGACGACCGGGCGACCTTCGAGGGCGGCACGGGGGCGGACCTCGCCACGCTGTTCCACGACGCCGCCTGCGGGGACCTGGCCCGGGTGTCGCCGGATGGCGACGACGACACGCTGGCGATCCGCATGGTCACGGGTCGGGAGGCGGGCGCCTTCACGGTGGTGCAGAACGAGGTCGGCCTCACCGTCCGGCGGGGCGACGGGCCGACCACCTTCGCGGTCGAGTTCCAGTCGCTCGACCTGCGCACGAGCGGGGAGCTCGATGACAGCATCACGCTCCTGGACGGCGCCCACACCGTCTTCGCCGGGGCGGGCGACGACGTGGTGTCGGCGACCGCGCTTTCCGGCGGCCTCCTGGTGGGCGGGACCGGCTTCGACACGCTGGTCCTGCGCGCCGACCCCAACCCGAGGCTCGGTCCCCTCGACCTTGCCGAAGGGCAGGCCGGGCGCGCGGTCGCCTCGGGGTTCGAGAGGTTCGAGGTGAGGGGCGGCGCCCTGGCCGACGAGGTCCGCCTGGGCCTCGGCGACGATTCGTTCGCGGGGTTCGCGGGCGACGCCGGATGTCAGGGGGGACGGGCGATGACGTCCTGTGGGGCGGGCGCGACGGCGACACGCTCGACGGCGGCGCCGGCGTGGACCGGCTGTCCGGCGGGGCGGGGGCGGACACGTTCGTCCTGCGCCGGGGCGGGAGCGCGGACATCGTCGCCGACTTCGGGCCCGGGCTGGACCGGATCGCCATCGACTCGGACGTCCCCGGCTGGCGGGAGGGGCGGCCCCTGCCAGACGCGCTGTGGTCGGTGGGCCGGGCGGAGGAGACGGGGGGCCAGTTCGTGCTGGTGGACGGGGGCACGCAGCGCACGCTCTACTGGGACGCCAACGGCGCCGGGGCGGGCGGGCGCGAGGCGCTCGCGGCGTTCGAGAACGACGCGGCGGTGCGGGCGTCGGACCTCGTGCTGGCCTAGAAGGGGGGCCGTCCGGCCCCCCTGCCCCGTCAGGCGGAGATCGGGTCCTCGCTCTCCAAGGCCGCCACGGCGGCCTGGAGCTCGTCCTTGGTGACGGCCTTGTCCTCGACCGAGGCCAGGCCGAGGATGTGGTCCACCACCTTGTCCTCGAAGAGGGGCGCCTGGATCTGCTGGCGGGCGGCGGCGTTCTTCTGGACGTACTCGAAGAACTGCCGCTCCTGGCCGCGATACTGGCGGGCCTGGTTGAGCACGGCCTGGGTCAGCTCCTGGTCGGTGACGGTCACGCCGGCCTTGCGGCCGATCTCGGCCAGGAGCAGCCCGAGCTTGACGCGGCGCACGGCCAGGCGGCGGTGCTCCTCGGTGGGCTCGATGCTGTCGTGGTCGTGGCCGTGGTGGTCGGGGTGATCCTCGTGCCAGAGCTGATGGGCGATGCCGCGCGCCTCGGCGTCCACCAGCGAGGCGGGCAGGTCGAAGCTGGAGGCGCGGTCCAGCGCGTCGAGCAGGGCGCGCTTGAGCACGGCGCGGGAGGCGCCGGCGTATTCGACGCCGATGCGCTCGGCGATCTGGGCGCGCAGGGCGGCGAGGTCGTCGGCGCCGAAGCGCTTGGCCAGGGCGTCGTCGAGGGGGGCGTCCACCGGGGCCTTCACGGCCTTGACCGTGACGGCGAAGGAGGCCGCCTGGCCGGCCAGGTGCTTGGCGCCGTAGGATTCGGGGAAGGACAGGGAGACCTCGCGCGCCTCGCCGGCCTTGGCGCCGACCAGCTGCTCCTCGAAGCCGGGGATGAAGGAGCCCGAGCCCAGCACGAGCGGGTGGTCGGTGGCCGAGCCGCCCTCGAAGGGCTCGCCGCCCAGGGAGCCCTGGAAGTCCACGACCACCTGGTCGCCCTGCTCGGCCGGCCGGTCGGCCGCCTCGTAGGTCCTGGCGGTGCCGGCGAGGGAGGCCAGGGCCTCCTCGACGGCGGCGTCGTCGGCGGCGGCGTTGAGGCGGGTCAGGGAGAGGGTGGAGAGGTCCAGCTCGGGGACGTCCGGCAGGGCCTCGTAGGAGAGGTCCACGACGATGTCGTCGCCCTCCTTCCAGCCCTCGGCCTGCATCTCGACCTTGGGCTGCATGGCGGGGCGGTCGCCGGACTCGCTCAGGTGGCGCTGGACGGCGCCGTCCACGGCCTCCTGCATGGCCTCGCCGAGGAGGCGCGGCCCGTGCTGCTTGCGCAGGAGCGCCATGGGCACCTTGCCGGGCCGGAAGCCCTTCATGGCGATCTTGGGCTGGGCCTCGTCGAGCTTGGCCTGGACGGCGCCTTCGAGGTCGGCGGCGGGGATCGTCACCTTGTAGCCGCGCTTGAGGCCGTCCTTCAGCGTCTGTTCGACTTGCATCTGTGCTCCCTGATCCTCCTTGGTGCGGGTGGAGGGGCTCGAACCCCCACGCCCGAGGGCGCCGGAACCTAAATCCGGTGCGTCTGCCAGTTCCGCCACACCCGCGTCGCCGGGGCCTCCGGCGGTCCGCGCGCCCTTAGCAGAGCGGGCGGGCGCTGGCGAGGGGGGGCGGCGGCCCCGGAAAGGACGGCTCCCTTGCCTTTTTGCGCCACATTCGCGGCACAAGAGGGGCGCGGGGCATGGAGGGTGGCATGGACGTGGCGCTGCGGGAGCTGACGGTCGAGGCCCTGGCGCCGCTGGCGGGGCTGGCGGCGGGGACCCCGGTGCTGACGTTGCGCGGCGAGGTGCCGGTGGAGAGCCTGCGGGCCGGCGACCGGGTGGTCACGCGCGAGGGGGCGGTGACGGTGGAGGGCGTGGAGGCGGTGGCCGCGCGGGTGGCGCCGGTGCGCATCGCGGCGGGGAGCCTGGGGCATGGGCGGCCGGACCGCGACCTGGAGGTGGGGCCGGGGACGCGGCTGCACGTGCGGGACTGGCGGGCGAGGGCCCTCTTCGGGGGGGCGCGGGCGCTCGTGGAGGCGGCGCGGCTGGTGGACGGGGAGTTCGTGACGGAGGGGCGGCCCCGGGGGCTGACTCTCTGGACGATCCGGCTGGGGCGGGAGGCGGTGATCTACGCGGGGGGCGTGGAGGTGGGGGTGTGAGGCCACCCTGCGGATCGCCTGCGAGCGTGGCGGGCTGAGGCCCGCCCTACAGGCCGAGCGCGCGGAAGACCTTGGGGAGCTCGTCGGGAAGGTCCTCGGCGATGAGGCCGGGGCCGAAGGAGCGGGCGGCCTCGACGTGGAGCCAGGCGGCGGTAGAGGCGGCGTCGAAGGGCGGGAAGCCCCGGGCGAGGAGGCCGCAGATCATGCCGGCGAGGACGTCGCCGCTGCCGGCGGTGGCGAGCCAGGGGGCGGCGCGGTCGTAGACGGCCGCGTTGATGGCGGCCCTACCCTGCGGGTCGGCGATGACGGTGTCGGGGCCCTTGAGGAGGACGACGCAGCCCGCTTCGCGGGCGGCCTCGCGGGCGGCGTCCACCTTGGAGAAGGCGGGGCCGGTGGTGGCGGGGGCTCGCCATTTGGCGTCGATGGCGGGGAAGAGGCGGGCGAACTCGCCTTCGTGGGGGGTGAGGACGACGCGGTCGTGGAGCTTGGCGCGGAGCGTGTCGTCCTTGGCGATCAGGGTGAGGGCGTCGGCGTCGAGGACCAGTTTGCGGGGGGGTGCGGGGGGGGCCTGCGGGTCCCCCTGCCCTTCCTTGGCGTCGAGGAGGGCGTGGAGGAGGGCGGCTTCGCGGTCGGTGGTGCCGAGGCCGGGGCCGGCGCAGAGGGCGTTGAGGCGGGGGTCGCTCAGGAGGGTCGTGAGGGCGGCGGCGTCCCTGACGGGGCGCAGCATGACGGCGTCGAGGCGGGCGGCGTTCTCCTGGAGGGCGGCGGGGGGGACGGCGAGGGTGACGAGGCCGGCGCCGATGCGCAGGGACGCGCGCGCGGCGAGGCGGGCGGCGCCGCCATGGCCGGGGCGGCCGGAGAGGAGGAGGGCGTGGCCGTGGGTGAACTTGTGGCCGGTGCGCTTGGCGAGGAGGCCCCGAGTCCAAGGCAGGTCGTCCCAGACGCGATGGCCTGGTCGGCGATCGGCCAGTCCCAGCCCGCCAACTCGTGTGCGTCCGCAGATGCTGGGGCCCTGAGCCAGCAGGTGGCCCGGCTTGAGGGAATGAAAGGTGATTGTGAGGTCTGCCTTGTAGGCGATGCCGCCGTGTCCGATGGCCTGGCGCGGCCGACCATCTTGTCCGAGGACGCGGGGAAGCCCGGTGTCCGCATCAAGCCCCGTCGGCACGTCCAGGGCGACCAGCCTCCCAGCGGACCGGCCCGGCACCGTGTCGAAGCTGATTGCGAGGTCGCCAAGGAAGCCGTTTAGTGCGGGGTCCAAGGGTCGGTTCAGGCCGATGCCGAGCAGCGCGTCGATCCAGAGGTCTGGCTGTGCAAGGTCCTCGGGCATCAGACCGTGGGCATCCTTCAAGTCGAGCGCAGCGATAACGCCGCCTCGCGCGAAGCGGTCGTGGTTCGCCCGCGCGTCCGGCGGCAGCCTCTCGGCGTCGCCGTAGAGGAACGCCTCCACCTCCCAGCCCCGCTCCCTCAGCAGCCGCGCCACCACGAAGCCGTCGCCGCCGTTGTTGCCGGGGCCGCAGAGGACCACGGCGCGCCTCGCGCCCGCCTCGATGTCGGGCCACTCGGCCAGGATCGCCTCCACGACCCCCCTGCCCGCCCTCTCCATCAGCTCCAGGCCCGTGACGTCGCCGCTGGCGATGGCGGCCTGCTCGAGCGCCCGCATCTCCGCCGCCGTCAGCACCGCCGCCATGTTCTCACCCTGCCCATTCCTTGGGCATCCCGCCCGATCCTCGCGCATCGGCCGCGCTTTCGCCGGGGGCGGCCCCGGGTCGCTCCCCCGCCGGATTGCGGCGCCCTCGCGCGCTCCTCATGTCCCCCTTCGGGACGGGGGGCGAGGCGTGAAGAAGATCGAGGCGATCATCAAGCCGTTCAAGCTCGACGAGGTCAAGGAGGCCCTCCAGGAGGTCGGCGTCCAGGGCCTGAGCGTGCTGGAGGTCAAGGGTTTTGGGCGCCAGAAGGGCCATACCGAGCTCTACCGGGGCGCGGAATACGTCGTGGACTTCCTTCCGAAAGTGAAGATCGAGGTGGTCCTGCCCGACGACCAGGTGGACGGCGCGATCCGCGCCATCATCAACGCCGCCAAGACCGACAAGATCGGCGACGGCAAGATCTTTGTCAGCCCCGTCGAGCAGGCGATCCGCATTCGCACCGGCGAGTCCGGCGACGACGCGCTCTAGACCCATCGAGCCAACGACGAGGCGGAGGCCTCGCACAGAAAACCCAAGGGAAGGATCATGGCCCAAAAGCTCCTGGACCTCATCAAGTCGGAGGAGGCCGAGTACGTGGACGTCCGCTTCACCGACCCGCGCGGCAAGCTCCAGCACGTCACCGTGGTCGCCGACCTCGTGGACGCCGACTTCGTCGAGGAGGGCTTCATGTTCGACGGCTCCTCCATCGCCGGATGGAAGAGCATCGACCAGTCGGACATGAAGCTCCTGCCCGACTCGGAGTCCTCCTACGTGGACCCGTTCTTCGCCGAGAAGACGATCTGCGTGCACTGCAACGTGGTCGAGCCCGACACGGGCGAGCCCTACTCGCGCGATCCGCGCGGCACGGCCGTCAAGGCGGAGGCCTACCTCAAGGAGTCAGGGATCGGCGACCAGGCCTTCTTCGGGCCCGAGGCCGAGTTCTTCCTGTTCGACAACGTGCGCTGGTCGAACACCATGAACAAGGTGAGCTTCGAGGTGGACGGCGTGGACGCCGCCTGGAACTCGGACGCCGAGTTCGAGAGCGGCAACACCGGGCACCGGCCCGGCGTCAAGGGCGGCTACTTCCCCGTGCCGCCGCTCGACGACGCGCAGGACCTGCGCTCCGAGATGCTGAGCACCATGAAGCGCATGGGCATGAAGGTGGACAAGCACCACCACGAGGTGGCCTCCACGCAGCACGAGCTGGGCATCATCTTCGGCACGCTGACGAAGCAGGCCGACGAGATCCAGAAGTACAAGTACGTCATCCACAACGTGGCCCAGGCCTACGGCAAGACCGCGACGTTCATGCCCAAGCCCATCTACGGCGACAACGGCTCGGGCATGCACGTCAACATGAGCGTGTGGAAGGACGGCAAGCCGCTCTTCGCGGGGGACAAGTACGCGGACCTCTCCCAGGAGGCCCTGTGGTACATCGGCGGCATCCTCAAGCACGCCAAGGCGCTCAACGCGATCACGAACCCGGGGACCAACAGCTACAAGAGGCTGATCCCGGGCTTCGAGGCGCCCGTGCTCAGGGCCTACTCGGCGAGGAACCGGTCGGGCTGCATCCGCATCCCCTGGGCCGAGAGCCCCAAGGCCAAGCGCGTGGAGGCCCGCTTCCCGGACCCCTCGGCCAATCCCTACCTGGCCTTCTCGGCGCTGCTCATGGCGGGGCTGGACGGCATCCGCAACCGCATCGACCCGGGGCCCTCGTCGGACAAGGACCTCTACGACCTGCCGCCAGAGGAGCTTGCGAGCATCCCGACCGTGTGCGGGTCCTTGCGCGAGGCGCTGGGGGAGCTGGAGCGGGACCACGACTTCCTGCTCGCGGGAGACGTGTTCACGCGCGACCAGCTCGAGGGCTACATGGCGCTGAAGTGGGAGGAGGTCCACCTCTTCGAGCACACGCCCCACCCGGTGGAATACAAGATGTACTACAGCTGCTGAGGCCCCCGGGGGCGTCGGACGCGAGGGGCGCCCCTGGGCGCCCCGTTCGCTTGGGGGGACAATGGCGGTGCCCTCGCGCCTTTGCCGCGCGTGGCGGAAACGGGGCGGGGGCGCCCGCACTTTTCCCTGGCCCGAGCCAATGATGGCCCGAATCGGGGCCCAGGGTGAGGGAGGGAAACAGCGGGGACGGCCATGGACGACGCGGCGCGCACCACCATCGGACTCCTGATCTACGACCGCGCGCCGCCCCTGAGCCTCGCGCGGCTCGCGGCCGACCTCGACGCGGCGCTCGCGGGCTGCGGGGAGGGGCCGCGGCGGATGTCCTGGGACCACGACGACGTGGCCATCCTGGACCTCGGAGCCTCGCGCGTGGCGCTGGGCCTCGCGGCGGGGCCGGGGGGGATGGGCGCGGCCGTCGCGGTGTCGGTGGGGCCGGCGCCGGGCCAGGCCGGCGGGCGGCTCGCGCGCAGGCGAGACGCCCTGGCGCGGCTCATCGCCGAGCGCATCGCCGACCGCTACCCCCCGCGCGAGCGGCGCTGGTCCGAGGTGGCGGGCGCGGCCACGGCCGAGACGCTGGACGCGCTGGTCGAGGCGGCCCTGCCCATGGCCGAGGAGCCCCCGGAGCTGCGGCGCCTCCTGCGGCGGCTCGACGAGAGCCTCGCCGCGCGGGCGCGGGTCGGGCGGCCGGGCCGCGAGCCCGCGCCGCCTCTCGCCACGCCGGCGCCCGAGGCGGCGCCCCAGGCGGCGCCCTCCGGGCTCGGGGAGGTGCGCGAGGCGCTCCTGGCCGCGCGCGAGGGCATGGAGGAAGCGCCCTCCAAGGTGCGCAGGCTCGCCGCGCACACGCTGGATGCGGCCACCATGGTGGTGGCGCTGCCGGTGGGGGCGGCCATGATGACCTACTCGATCGGCCGCGGCGCGAGCCTGCAGGCCAGCGCGCGGGCGGCGGCCCTGTCGGGGATCGCCTTGGGGGCGGCCAATGCCTGGGGGGGCGTGGGCGCCCTGGGGGCGGCGCTGGGCGTGGCCTGAGCGCGGCACGGCCCGTCGCGTCCGGGCCGGACGGCGCCGGCCGGCGGGCGCAGGATGGGGCCGTCCCCGGAGGCCGCCCCATGACCCTCGCATCCACGTTCCCGCGCAAGATCGACCCCACGCGGGGGGACCGCCTCCTGGACGGCAGCCCCAACCGCAACGACCGCGTGGAGATCGGGCCGACGCCGCTGGCCTTCGCGGAGTGGGCGCGGGCGGGGCTGGAGGCGCCGGACCTCGCGGCGATGCGGGAGTTCCGCTGGCGGCGCCTCCTCGCGGAGATGGCGGCGCGCGAGGTGGGAGGGCTCTTGCTGTTCGACCCGCTCAACGTGCGCTACGCGACCGATTCGACCAACATGCAGCTGTGGAACTCGCACAACCCGTTCCGGGCCGTGTTCCTGGGCAGGGACGGGCACATGGTGCTCTTCGACTACAAGCAGGCACCCTTCCTGAGCGCCTTCAACCCGCTCGTGCGGGAGGTGCGGTCGGGGGCGTCGTTCTTCTACAACGTGGCGGGGGACCGCACCGAGGCCGACGCGCGGTCCTTCGCGGGGCAGGTCGGGGAGCTGATGCGGGCGCACGGCGACGGGCGACGGATCGCCGTGGACAAGATCATGGTGCACGGGCTGCGCGCCCTGGAGCGGGCGGGGCTGGAGGTGCTGGAGGGCGAGGTCGTCACGGAGCGGGCGCGGGCCGTCAAGGGGCCCGACGAGCTGCGCGCCATGCGCTGCGCCAGCCATGCCTGCGAGGCGGCCGTGGCGGAGATGGAGGGGTTCGCGCGGGCGGCCATCCCCCGGGGGGGCGTCACGGAGGACGACGTCTGGGCCGAGCTGCACGCCGGCAACATCCGGCGGGGGGGCGAGTGGATCGAGACGCGGCTTCTCGCGTCGGGGCCGCGCACCAACCCTTGGTTCCAGGAATGCGGGCCGCGCGTGGTCTCGGAAGGGGAGGTACTGGCCTTCGACACGGACCTGATCGGGGCCTACGGCGTGTGCGTGGACATCAGCCGGACCTGGTGGGTCGGCGACCGCGCGCCCGCGCGGATGCGGGCGGCCTTCGCGCAGGCGCTCGACCACCTGGCGGACCACAAGGCGCGGCTGCGGCCGGGGGCGTCCATCCGGGAGCTGACCTTCGGGGGCCACGAGCTGGCCCCCGAGTTCCAGGCCCAGAAGTATTCCTGCAAGATGCACGGGGTGGGCTTGTGCGACGAGTGGCCCTTCGTGCCCTACCCCGACGGCTGGAGCGAGGGGGCCTGGGAGGCGGTGCTGGAGCCGGGCATGACGCTCTGCGTGGAGGCGCTGGTCAGCCCCGAGGGGGGCGACTTCTCGATCAAGGTCGAGGACCAGGTGATGGTCACGGAGACCGGGTGCGAGACGATCACCCGGTATCCGTGGGACGAGCGGTTCCTCTAGGCGCGGGCGTCGCCGACCAGCTTCCAGAGCGCCGGCAGCAGGAGCGCCGCGAGGGCCAGCTTGAGCGCGTCGCCGATGAGGTAGGGGACGAGGCCCCATTGCAGGGTCTGGGCCCAGGGGCTGGCGAACTTGGCCGGGTCGAAGAGGCCGCCCGTGACCATGACGTAGAGCCAGAGGACGCCGGGGACGTAGATCAGCGCGTTGCCGAGGAGCATGGCGAGCGCCATCCACAGGACCGAGCGGTCCCAGCCGCGCCGCGCCAGCAGGCCGAGCGCGGCGGTGGCCAGCACGTAGCCCAGGAGGTAGCCCCCCGTGGTGCCCATCATGTAGGCCAGGCCGTTGCGCGTCCCCGAGGAGCCGGCGAAGACGTCGGCGCCCAGCGCGCCCAGGCCCATGTATGCGAGGATCGTGACGAGGCCGAGGCGGGGCCCGTAGGCGGCGGCGATGGAGAGCACCGCGAAGGTGCCCAGCGTGATCGGCACGGGGCTGGGCCACATGGGGATCTGGATCTTGGCGGAGGCGGCCAGCGCCGCCACGCCCAGGGCCACGAACATCGCCTGGCGGGCGAGGCGGAGCGTGCGGTCGGCGCCCTCCCCCACCTCGGCCAGCACCGGATACGTCGCCTCGGCCATGCCGCCTCTCCCCCTCAGTCGGTTCGGCGTGGTTGTGGCCCACGCGAGGGCCGTTGCCAAGCCTCGCGCGCGTAGCGGGCGCGGAGGCGGTAGGACTTGCGGGGACCGGCGACCTCCCAGGTGGCGGTCCAGAGGGGGAAGGCCGTGAAGTCGTAGAGGACGCGGTAGAGGTCGGGGCCGCAGGGGTGATCGGTGCCGGGGGCGGCGCCCTGGGGCGTGAAGCGGTGGAAGGGGCGGCCGTCGGGGAAGAGGACGGCCACGCCCTGCGCGTCCCAGGCCCAGAGGTAGCGCCGGGTGGCCGCGAGGGCGGGGCCGTCGCCCAGGCGGAGCAGGCCCGACTCCTCGTAGCGCAGCCCGTCGCCTTGGGGCGTGAAGGTGGCCGTGCCCTCGAAGGTCCTGGGGGGGCCGAGGCGGTCCTCGATGGCGCGGAAAAGGCGCCAGGGGCCGAGGAAGTCGGAGGGTTGGAGCATCGTGGGGCGGGCTTTAGCCCGTCATCCCTGCGTCGGGCAACTTGTGGCGGGCTGAGGCCCGCCCTACGGGAGCCCCCGGAGGTGCCGCCCATGATCCCGCGCTACACGCGCCCCGAGATGGCCGCGATCTGGTCGCCCGAGGCGCGCTTCCGCATCTGGTTCGAGATCGAGGCCCACGCGGGCGACGCCATGGCCGCGCTGGGCGTCATCCCGAGGGAGAACGCCGAGGCCGTCTGGCGGGCGCGCGACGTCGCCTTCGACGTGGCCCGCATCGAGGCCATCGAGGCCGTCACCAAGCATGACGTGATCGCGTTCCTCACGCATCTCGCCGAGATCGTGGGGCCGGAGGAGGCGCGCTTCGTCCACCAGGGGATGACCTCGTCGGACGTGCTCGACACGGCCTTCGCGGTGCAGCTCGCGCGCGCGTCGGACCTGCTGCTGGGCGGGCTCGACCGGGTCTGCGCGGCCCTCAAGTCAAGGGCTTACGAGCACAAGCTCACGCCGCGCGTGGGGCGGTCGCACGGCATCCATGCCGAGCCCACGACGCTGGGGCTGACCTTCGCGCGCTTCTTCGCGGAGATGGACCGCAACCGCGGGAGGCTGCGGCGGGCGCGCGAGGAGGTCGCGGTGGGCGCCATTTCCGGCCCCGTGGGCACCTTCGCGGGCGTGGACCCGCGCGTGGAGGCGCACGTGTGCGCCCGGATGGGGCTGGTCCCGGAGCCCGTCTCCACCCAGGTCATCCCGCGCGACCGCCACGCCATGTTCTTCGCCACCCTCGGCGTGATCGCATCCAGCGTGGAAAACGTGGCCACCGAGATCAGGCACATGCAGCGCACGGAGGTGATGGAGGCCGAGGAGTTCTTCGCGCCCGGGCAGAAGGGCTCCTCGGCCATGCCGCACAAGCGCAACCCGGTGCTCAGCGAGAACCTCACGGGGCTGGCGCGGCTCGTGCGCTCGGCCGTCACGCCCGCGCTGGAGAACGTGGCGCTCTGGCACGAGAGGGACATCAGCCATTCGAGCGTGGAGCGCGCCATCGGGCCGGACGCCACGGCGCATCTCGACTTCGCGCTGCACAGGCTGGCGGGGGTGGTGGAGCGGCTGGTGGTGCATCCCGAGAGGGCCAGGGCCAACCTGGACCGGCTGGGGGGCCTGGTGTTCTCGGGCGGCGTGCTGCTGGCGCTCACGCGGAAGGGGGCGAGCCGCGAGGCGGCCTACGCCCTGGTCCAGCGCCACGCCATGCGGGCCTGGGCGGAGGGGCTGGCGCTCAAGGCGCTGCTGCTCGCCGACCCGGAGGTGATGGGGTGGCTCTCGCCGGCGGAGGTGGAGGGACTGTTCGACCTGTCCCCCCACCTGCGCCACGTGGACGCGATCTTCGCGCGGGTCTTCGGGCCTCCTACTTGATGGACGGCGCGTGCACCGGGGCGGTGGCCGGGGGCACGTGCGTGGGGCTGGGCGCGCGGCCGGGGACGCCCGCATGGACGCCCGCATGGATGCCCGCGGGGACCCTGGCCGGGACCCTGGCGGGGGCACGGCGCTCGGCGTGGACGGCCGGCATGGCGAGCAGCGCGTAGGTGTTGCCGTCGTCGGCGCAGACGTAGGGCTCGCCGCGCCTCTCGGCGGGGAAGCCGAGCTGGCGCAGGGCGCGCACGACCGTGGGGCGCGACAGGCAGATGAGCTCGCGCGCGCCGTGCCTGCCGGCGACGTCCACCATGCCCGACACGATGAGCGACAGGCACTCGGCGCGCTCGGGGGCCGAGAGGCCGTCGGCGACCACCACTCGGGTGCCCTCCCAGACCTCCGGCGTGTTGAGCGGGCCCATCATGATGCTGGGCGGGATGGCGCCGAGCTTGCCGCTCACGGCGTCGCCCAGCATGTAGGTGTGGCTGCCCCAGGTGGCCGTGGTGGGCATCATGCGCCCGCCGCCCACGACCACGTCGTCGTCGTCGAGCACGATGGAATACCAGGCGGACGGGTTGTCGTACTGGTCCATCTCCACGTCGTCGTTGTGCGGGATGTCCCAGTGCAGCTGATCCACAAAGAACGCCTTCCTGAGGCGCAGGAACTCGTAGAAGGCCGAGCCGTGGCGGTGCATCCGGGCCAGGTCGAAGGTGATGTTGCGCAGCATTGGAATCTCCCCATGGATGATTCCAATCTATGGCGCTCAAGTTGAGGTTGTCAGGACACTGTTTCTGGGATGGCGACGGAAAATGGCTTAAATGAGGCCGAAGTATGACGCCCTGGAGATGGCCTCAGCCCCGGTCTTGGCCTCCAGCTTGGCGCGGGCGCTCTTGAGGCGCTGCTTGACTGCCCCTTCGGTGACGCCGAGCTGCCAGGCGATCTGCTTGAGCCGCTGGCCGTCCTTGATGAGCCTGAGCGCCTCCAGCTCGGCGCTGGTGATGTTGGAGGGGGGCACCAGCTGGCGGTGGCGCGCGGCCACGTGCCCGGCGAGCAGGTCCAGCTCGGCGTCGCCGAACTCGCGGTCGGGGCGGGCGAAGTGGCCGAAGGACCGCTCGCCCGTGGGGTCGCGCAGGGACACCACCGCGCCGAAGCGCAGGCCGTGCTCGCCGGCGGCCCTGAGCACGCCGCGCGGGTCGTCCATGCCCAGCGCGCTCCAGCGCGCGGCGCCTGCATGGGCGTAGGCCCAGCGAATCACCGGGTCCGCCAGCATGAAGCCGAGCCGCGTGTAGGCCTCCACCCAAGGAGGCGGCAAGGCGTTGACCTCCTCCATGGGGAAGGCGAAGCCCACGCGCAACGCCAGGTAGTGCCCCGCGGGGGCCATCGCCGCCAGGTCGAGCCGCGAGAGGTCGGCGGTCATGGCTGAGGCGCTTCCGCCGGCTTCGGTCGACCGATCCACATACATACCACTTGCCCTGTTGTTCGCGCGCAGAATAGGTGTGAGGGAGGGGGTCTAGCAACCTGCAAGCGAGTGGGCGAAGATGACGGGGTGGGCGGACGGCGTCGACAAGGGCATCCTGGCGGACGTCGAGGCGCTCATGGCGCTGGCGCCGGCGGGGTTCGCGGTGGCGCTGCACGTGCGCTACCAGGCGGCCACCTATCTCTTCCAGACCTATCCCGAGGCTTGGCGCGAGGAGTATTCGCGCGACGGGCTCGTGCTGCGCGACCCCATCGTGGCCTGGGTCCTTGCCGGCCACGTGGGCGCGACGACCTGGGCGGCGCTGGACGATGGCGACCCCGACGGGGTCCTGGCTTGCGCGGCGCGCCACGGGCTGGCGCACGGGGTCGCGATCGTGGTGGTGGAAGGGGGCTCGCGGTCCTTCGCGGCCTTCGCGCGCTCCGATAGGCCCTTCGCGCCCGACGAGGTGGTAGAACTGGAGAAGGGGCTCAGGCGTCTCCACGACCTGACGGCGGCCGGCACCCCCCTGCCCGCCGCCGAGCGCGAGCGGCTGCGCCTCCTGTCGGTGGCCTTCACGCATCCGTGATGGCGGGGGCCTGGCGCTCCTCGACGGCCCGACGGCGGCGGCGCCGGCCGGGGGGCTCAACGGAATCCTAACCGGCCGGCGCCATCCTGGGGCCGACGCCCCGGGGAGCCCCATGACCGCGACCGCCGAGCTCGACCGCCGCCGCAAGGCGGCCATCATCGTCCGCGCCCTGCTGGAGCAGGACGGCCTGCCCCCTCTGGTCGGGCTGCCCGAGGACACGCAGGCGGAGCTGGCGCGCGAGCTGGCCTCCCTGCGGCTGGTGGACCGCGCCACGCTGCACGCGGTGGCGGCCGAGTTCGCGGACCATCTGGAGGGGTTGGGGATCGCGGCGCCGGGGGGGCTCGATTCGGCCCTGGGGGCGCTGGGAGGGCGCATCAGCCCGGGCGTGGCCGCGCGGCTCAAGGCCGAGGAGGCGCGACGCCGGGGCGCGGACCCCTGGGCGGCGCTGGCGGCTCTGCCCGCCGCCCCCCTCGCCCGCGCCCTGGAGGCCGAGAGCGTGGAGGTCGCGGCCGTGGCGCTGTCCAAGCTGCCGGTGGCGCTGGCGGCGGAGGTGCTGGGGCTGCTGCCCGGCGAGAGGGCGCGGCGCGTGGCCTTCGCGGTGTCGCGCACCGGGGGCGTGGGCGCGGACGCCGTGCGCCGCATCGGCGAGGCGCTCGCGGGGGCGCTGTGCGAGGTGGCGCCGCCCGCCTTCCCCAAGCCCGCAGGCGAGCGCGTGGGGGCGATCCTCAACGCCGCGGGCGCGAGGCGGCGCGAGGAGGTGCTGGGGGCGCTGGCCTCGGAGGACGAGGGCTTCGCGGCCGAGGTGCGGCGCGCCATCTTCACCTTCGCCCACGTCCCCGCGCGGCTCAAGGCCACGGACGTGCCGCGCGTCCTGCGCGTGGTGGAGACGCGCGCCATCGCGGCGGCGCTCCTGCACGCGGAGGCGCAGGGCGGGGCCGAGGCCGAGGCGGGGGCCTTCGTCCTGGGCTCGGTGTCCCAGCGCATGGCCGAGTCGCTGCGCGAGGAGATGAGGGAGATGGGGCCGCTGCGCAAGGGCGAGGGCGAGGCCGCGCAGGCGGCGCTGGTGGCGGCGATCCGGGACAGGGTGGAGGCGGGCGAGGTGCAGCTCAACGAGGTGGAGGAGTAGGCTCGCCCCTCCCCTTTCGGCGCGCTTGAGGGGAGGCCCCGTCTCGCCTATCGGGGCCCGCGCAGGGGGGCCGGGCATGGCGGAGGCGGAGGAGGGGTCCTGGGGGGACCGGGCGGTGGACCTCGCGCTGCGGGGCGTCATCGCGGCCGCCCTGCGCCTGCCCTACGAGCAGCGCGTGCCCTTCATGGGGGCGGTGGCGCGGGGCGTCGCGGGGCCTCTGGCGGGGTACCGGCGGCGGGCCATGCGCAACCTCGCGCTGGTCCGGCCCGACTGGGGATGGGGGCGCCGGCGCGACGTGGCGGCGTCGGCCCTCGACAACCTCGGGCGCACCCTGATCGAGAACTACGCCTGGCGCGAGCTGCGCGCGCGGCTCCACCCGGAGGGGGCCACGGGCGCGGGACTGCCGGCGCTGGAGGCGGCGCGGGCGCGGGGGCGGCCCGTGATCCTGCTGACGGGGCACTACGGCAACCACATGGCGCCGGTGCACCTCCTGACGCTGCGCGGCCACCTCGTGGGGGGGCTCTACCGGGCCATGGGCAACCCCTTCGTCAACGCCCACTACGCGGCCACCATGCGGGACCTGTCGGGGCCGAGCTTCGCCAAGGGCGCGCGCGGCAACCTCGGCTTCGTGCGGCACGTGGCGGGGGGGGGCATCGGGCTCATCCTCTTCGACCTGCGCGAGGCGTCGGGCGTCCCCCTGCCCTTCCTGGGACGGCCGGCGCTGACGGCGCTGACGGCGGCCGAGCTGGCCTTGCGCTTCAACGCGCCGCTGATCCCCGTGTGGGGCGTGCGGGGGGCCGACGGGCTGACGCTGGAGGTCGCCGTCGAGGAGCCGGTCGCGCCCACCACGCCCGAGGGCATGATGCGCGAGGCGACGCGGCGCCTGGAGGCCCGCGTCGCGGCGGACCCCGGCCAGTGGTTCTGGATCCACCGCCGCTGGAAGGGGGCGGCGGAGGGCGGCTAGTCCACGCGGGCGGCCGCCACGATGCGGCCGGGCAGGCCGTCGCGGTCCTCCTGGAGCAGCACGACGGCGGGCTCCGGCCCCGGGAGGGGGGCGTCGAGCCGCAGGGGCTCGGCGCCGTCCCAGCGGCCCACCACGTCCCAGGCGGCCACCACGTTGCGGTAGTCCATGGTGAGGCCCGCGTTCTCGCCCTTCTCGATGGTCACGGATTCGAAGGGGCGGACGCGGACGAGGTGGACGGACAGTGGCGGCAGGGGACCCGTGGCCTGCGCCTCGATGCGCAGGGTGGCGCCGTCGCGCGTGAGGCGCAGGTCCACGGGCGTGCTGACGCCGGAATGGGCGCGGAGGCGCTCCATGACCGCCATGGCGTCGCCCCCCACCATGCGGTCGGCGCCGTTCATGACGATCTGCGGGGTGTAGACCATGCGCTCGCCGGCGGCCCGGGCGTAGGCCTCCTGGCGAGCGGAGAAGGCGGGCTGGGCGAGGCTGTCGGGCCAGCCGAGGTAGTCCCAGTAGTCCACGTGCAGCGACAGGGCGATGACGCCGTCGAGCTCCGCGAGGCCGGCGAGGATGGCGTCGGCCGGCGGGCAGGCCGAGCAGCCCTGCGAGGTGAAGAGCTCGACGACCACGGGCATCTCCTCGGCGACGGCCGGGACGGCCAGGAGGGCCGCGACGATCGCCAGGTGGCGCATGGGGGACTCCCGAGGTGGTGCCCCCCCGGCTTAGGCGCCCGGCGGGAGCGCCGCCAATCACCCTTGTGCGAGAGGCCGCGAGGCGCGCCGCCTCGCCAACCGGCCCGCGCCCCGCTATCTGGGGGGCGAGCCTTCCAGGAGAGACGCCATGCCCATCGTCACCGGCCACGACAGCGCGGGCGTCCGCCGCACCCTGAGCGCCGGCGGCCGGTCCCTGGCCTACTATTCGATCCCGGCGGCCGAGGAGGCGGGCCTGGGCGACCTCGCGCGCCTGCCGGCCTCGCTCAAGGTGGTGCTGGAGAACCTGCTGCGCTTCGAGGACGGGGGCTTCTCGGTGTCTCTCGACGACATCCGCGCCTTCGGGGCCTGGGCGCAGGCGGGGGGCCGGGCGGAGCGCGAGATCAACTACCGCCCCGCCCGCGTGCTCATGCAGGACTTCACGGGGGTGCCGGCGGTCGTGGACCTCGCGGCCATGCGCGACGGCATCCTGGGGCTGGGCGGCAGCGCCCAGAGGATCAACCCGCTCAACCCCGTGGACCTGGTCATAGACCACAGCGTCATGGTGGACGAGTTCGGCAACCCCCGCGCCTTCCAGATGAACGTGGACCGGGAATACGAGCGCAACATCGAGCGCTACCAGTTCCTCAAGTGGGGCCAGACGGCGTTCCGCAACTTCCGCGTCGTGCCGCCGGGGACGGGCATCTGCCATCAGGTGAACCTGGAGTATCTGGCGCAGGTCGTCTGGACGGACACGGACCAGACGGGGGCGGAGGTGGCCTATCCCGACACGCTCGTGGGCACCGATTCGCACACGACGATGGTGAACGGGGCGGCCGTTCTCGGCTGGGGCGTGGGGGGCATCGAGGCGGAGGCGGCGATGCTCGGGCAGCCCATCTCCATGCTCATCCCGGAGGTCGTGGGGTTCAAGCTGACAGGGCGGATGCGCGAGGGGACCACGGCCACCGACCTGGTGCTGCGCGTCGTCAAGATGCTGCGGGACCACAAGGTGGTGGGCAAGTTCGTGGAGTTCTACGGGGACGGCCTGGATCACCTGCCACTCGCGGACCGCGCCACCATCGGGAACATGGCGCCGGAGTATGGCGCGACCTGCGGGTTCTTCCCGATCGACGACGAGACCTTGCGCTACATGCGCGGGACCGGGCGCGACGAGGGGCGCATCGCGCTGGTCGAGGCCTACGCCAAGGCGCAAGGCATGTGGCGGGGGCCCGGCTACGAGCCGGTCTACACGTCCACGCTGAGCCTCGACATGGGCGAGGTCGTCCCGGCCATCTCGGGGCCCAAGCGGCCCCAGGACCACGTGCCTCTCAAGGAGGCCACGGCCAGCTTCGACAGGGTGGTCAAGGAATACCGCAAGGCGGGGCGCGCCAAGGACGTGGCCGTCGAGGGGCAGAGCTACGCCATCGGGGACGGCAGCGTGGTCATCGCGGCCATCACGTCCTGCACCAACACGTCCAACCCCTACGTCATGGTCGGCGCGGGGCTGGTGGCGCGCAAGGCGCGCGCCTTGGGGCTGCGGTCCAAGCCCTGGGTCAAGACGTCCCTCGCGCCCGGGTCCCAGGTGGTCAGCGCCTACCTGGAGGCGGCGGGGCTCCAGGAGGACCTCGACTCGCTCGGCTTCAACCTCGTGGGCTACGGCTGCACCACCTGCATCGGCAACTCGGGGCCGCTGCCGGCCGAGATATCCAAGGCGATCAACGACAACGACCTCGTGGCCGCGTCGGTCCTGTCGGGCAACCGCAACTTCGAGGGGCGCATCTCGCCGGACGTGCGCGCCAACTACCTGGCCTCGCCGCCGCTGGTGGTGGCCTACGCCATCGCGGGGGACATGGACGTGGACGTGGCCGAGGGCATCATCGCCACGACGCCGGACGGGCGGGACGTCCACCTGCGCGACATCTGGCCCACCCAGGCCGAGATCGCGGAGATCGTAGAGAGGACGGTCACGCGCGAGGCCTTCCGGTCCAAGTACGCGGACGTCTTCAAGGGCGACGCGCACTGGCAGGGCGTGGCCGTGTCGGGGGGCGAGACCTACGACTGGGCGCCCGGCAGCACCTACATCCAGAACCCGCCCTACTTCCAGGGCATGGGCCGCGAGAAGGGCGCCATCGCGGACATCGTGGGGGCGCGCATCCTTGCCATCCTGGGCGACATGGTCACGACGGACCACATCAGCCCGGCGGGGTCGTTCCGGGAGGGCACGCCGGCCGGGCGCTACCTGATCGACAGGCAGGTGCCGGTCAGGGAGTTCAACTCCTACGGCTCGCGCCGGGGCGCGCACGAGGTGATGATGCGCGGCACCTTCGCCAACATCCGCATCCGCAACGAGATGCTGGACGGCGTGGAGGGCGGCTACACCTTGGGGCCGGACGGGGCGCAGGCCTCGATCTACGACGCCAGCATGGCCTGGCAGGCGCGCGGGGTGCCGCTCGTGATCTTCGCGGGGCAGGAATACGGCGCGGGGTCGAGCCGCGACTGGGCGGCCAAGGGGACGGCGCTGCTGGGCGTCAAGGCGGTCATCGCCGAGAGCTTCGAGCGCATCCACCGGTCCAACCTCGTGGGCATGGGCGTGGTGCCCTTCGAGTTCCTGGGAGGCATGACGCGCAAGTCGCTGGCCCTGAAGGGCGACGAGACCGTCAGCATCCGCGGCCTCAGGGGCGTGCAGCCGCGCCAGGAGGTCGAGTGCGCGATCCTGCGCGCGGACGGGACGGTCACGGAGATCGGGCTCCGCTGCCGCATAGATACGGCGGTGGAGATCGAGTACGTCGAGAACGGGGGCGTCTTGCATTACGTCCTGCGGAACCTGGCGCGGGCGGCGTGAGTCGCCGCTTTGGGGGCAGGATGCGCGAGGATGGTTAGCGGAGGCTGACGGCACCGCGCGGTGGGGGGGCGATTCGCGCAACGCCCCGTGGGGCGGGGTTCACCCCGCCATGGCGCAAGGCGGCGGGCCGAGGTCCGCCCTACGAGAGGAAGGCGGTCAGCTCGGCCACCTTGGCGTCCAGCAGGGCGCGGTCGCCGCGCGTCTCCAGGTTGAGGCGCAGGAGGCCCTCGGTGTTGCTCACGCGCAGGTTCGCGCGCCAAGCGCCGAAGTCGAGCGACAGGCCGTCCGTGCGGTCGACGGCCCCTGCCCCGCCGGCGTAGGCCGCCTCGAAGCGGGTCAGCGCGGCCTGGGGGTCGGGGGGGGCGAAGTTGATCTCGCCCGAGGAGGGGAAGCGCGCCCTCATGCTGCCCACCATCTCGGAGAGGGGGCGGTCCTCGCGGGCGAGAAGGCCCGCGACCATCAGCCAGGGGATCATGCCCGAGTCGCAGAAGCCGAAGCCGCGAAAATAGTGGTGGGCGGAGAGCTCGCCGCCGTAGGGGGCGTCGTGGTCGCGCAGGGCGGCCTTGAAGTGGGCATGGCCGGTTCGGGACAGGACCGGCGTGCCGCCGGCCTCGCGGATGGCCTCCTCGACGGCCCAGAGGACGCGGGGCTCGTGGACGATGGGCGCGCCGGGCTCCCGGGCGAGGGCGGCGCGGGCGAGGAGGGCGACCACGTGCTCGCCGTCCACGAAGCCGCCCTCGTGGTCGAAGAGGAAGCAGCGGTCGAAGTCGCCGTCCCAGGCGACGCCGAGGTCCGCGCCCGATTCGCGCAGGGCGGCGGCGGTGCGGGCGCGGTTGCCGGGCAGGAGGGGGTTGGGGATGCCCTGGGGGAAGGAGGGGTCGGGGGGCCAGTCCATGCGGACGACCTCCCACTCGGGGGGGAGATGCGGCGCGAGGGCGTCGAAGGTGGGGCCGGCCGCGCCGTGGCCGGGGTTGAGGAGGACGCGCAGGCGGCCGGGCGTGGCGAAGGAGGCCACGAGCGCGGCGTAGGCGTCGCGGAGGTGGAGGGGGGCGGCGGCGGCGGGCGCGGGGGCGGGGCGGCCAGCGGCCTCGGCGGCCACCACGCGGTCGTTGATCTCCTGGAGGCCCGTGTCCCAGGCGATGGGGCGGGCCTCCTCGCGCACCACCTTGAGGCCGTTCCAGTCGGCGGGGTTGTGGGAGGCCGTCACCATGATGCCGCCGCCGACGCCCTGGGAGGCCAGGTGGAAGGCGCCGTGGTAGACCTCCTCGGTGCCGCAGAGGCCGAGGTCGAGCGCCTCGGCCCCCCCTGCCCTGAGCCCGCCGGCGACGGCCGCCGCCAGGGCGGGGGAGGACAGGCGGGCGTCGCGGCCGATGACCACGCGGCCGGGGCGGATGGTCTCGGCGTAGGCCTGGGCCATGCGGGCGACGCGAGGGGCGTCGAGGTCGAGGCCCAGGCGGCCCCTCACGTCGTAGGCCTTGACGCATGCGAGCCTCAACGGGCGGCGGCCTGGGCCAGCGCGGGGCGCAGGCGCTCCTCCAGGGCCCGGGGCGTCAGGGGCGTGGCCATGCGGGCGACGACGGTGCCGTCGCCGGCGATCACGAAGGTCTCGGGCAGGCCGTAGACGCCCCAGTCGAGGCCGAAGCGGCCCGAGGGGTCGGCGCCGAGCGCGGCGTAGGGGTTGCCCAGGTCCCGGATGAAGGCCAGGGCGTTGTCGGGCAGGTCCTTGTAGTTGATGCCGTAGATCGGCACGCCCTCGGCCGCCAGGGTCATGAGCTGGGGGTGCTCCACGCGGCAGGGGGGGCACCAGCTGGCCCAGAAGTTGACCAGCTTGACCTCGCCGTCCGCGAGCACGGCGGGGTCGAGCGGCGGCAGGCCGGGCAGCGCCTCGGTGGGCAGGGCGGGGGCCTGCTGGCCCACGAGCTGGGAGGGCAGCTCGTTGCCGTCGTCGCGCCACAGGCTGGCGGCGAAGAGGCCGGCGAGGGCGGCGAAGGCCACGGGGGGGACGAGGACGAGAAGGGGCAGCCTAGCCATGCTCGTCGCGCTCCTCGTCGCGCAGCCGCTTCCAGCGGATCCAGGTGGCGCCGCAGAGGGCGGCCAGGATGAGGAGGGCGCCCGCGTAGGCGAGCGCGACCTCCAGGGCGTATGGGCCGAGGTCGGGCATCAGGCCTCCGCTCCTCGGGCGCGCAGGCGCAGGGCGCGCAGGCGGCGGGCGCGGATCTCGGTCTGGGTGCGGGTCAGGACGAGGGCCACGAAGAGCAGCACGAAGCCCGCGATGCAGACCAGGAGCGGCAGCCAGAAGACGTCGGCGATGTTCTCCCGGGCGTCGAGCGACAGGGTGGCGCCCTGGTGGAGCCCCTGGCTCCAGAAGTTGACGGCGTAGCGCGACAAGAGCGCGAAGACGGAGCCGACGAGGCAGAGGCCGGAGGTGAGGTCGGCGGCGGTGTCGGGGTCGGGGACCGCCTCCCAGAGCGCGACGTAGCCGAGGTAGAAGAGCAGGAGGATGAAGAAGGAGGTGAGGCGCGGGTCCCAGGCCCACCAGGTGCCCCACATGGGGCTTCCCCAGACGGCGCCGGTCCAGAGGGCGACGAGCGTCATGGCGAGGCCCACGGGGGCGGCGGCGCGGGCGGCGAGCGCGGAGACGTGGTGGCGGCGGACGAGCCAGATCAGGGAGGCCACGAGCATCATGATCCAGGCGTTGATCGCCAGCATGGCCGAGGGGACGTGCAGGTAGATGATCTTGACGGTGGAGCCCTGGCGATAGTCGTCGGGGGTCAGGAAGAAGCCCCAGAGCAGGCCCGTGGCGGTGAGCAGGAGCGCGGCGCCCCAGAGCCAGGGGAGCGCCGGGGTGGTCACGTCCAGGAAGCGGCGGGGGTTGGCGTAGCTCCAGAGCGACATGGGGCCTCTCTATGCCTGCCGGGCTGCCGCCTCAACGGCCTCACCGGAGATTGACCCGGACGGCCCAGGCGGCCGCGAAGGGCATGGCGGCGGCCGAGAGCAGCGTGACGGCGGCGAGGAGGGCGAAGGGGGCGAGGGCGGGCTCGCCCTCGGCGGCGCGGCGGGCGGCTTCGGCGCCCAGGAGGAGGGTGGGGAGGTAGAGGGGGAGGAGGAGGAGCGGCAGGAGGGGGCCGCCCCGGCGCAGGCCGAGGACGAGGGCGGCGGCGAAGGCGCCGATGAGGGACAGGGCGGGGGTGCCCAGGAGGAGCGAGAGGGCGAGGGGCGCCATGGCGGCGGGCGGCAGGCCCAGGAGGAGCCCTAGGGGGGCGGCGGCCAGGGCCAGCGGCAGGCCCGTGGCGAGCCAGTGGGCGGCGGCCTTGGCCAGCGCGGCGGATTCGAGCGGGAGGGGGGCGGTGGCCAGCAGCGGCAGGGAGCCGTCCTCCATGTCGAGCGCCCAGAGGCGGTCGAGGGACAGGAGCGTGGCGAGGATGGCGGCCACCCAGAGGATGCCGGGGGCGACGGCGGCGAGCGGGCCGAGGTCGGGGCCGGCGCCGAAGGGGACGAGCGCCACGACGAGGAGGAAGAACGCGAGCGACAGGCCGAAGCCGCCGCCCTGGCGCAAGCTGAGGCGCAGGTCGCGCAGGAGGACCGCCCTCATGGGGGAGGCCGGGCGCCGGGGGGGCGGCGGGGCGCGGCGCGGCCCGGGCCGCGCCGGGGGGTGCGGCCTGGCGTCACAGGAAGGCGGCCTCGGCCCCGAGGGGGTCGGCGGCGTGGGGGGCGAGGTCCAGCGCGGGGGCGTCCAGGGCGAGGTCGCCGTGGACGGCCAGGACGGCGAGGCCGCCCCCCGCCAGGTGGGCGCGCAGCCACAGGAGGAGGCGGTCGGCGGAGGCCCTGTCGAGGGCGGCGAGCGGCTCGTCGAGGAGGAGGAGGGGGCGGCCGGTCGCGGCCAGGCGGGCCAGCGCGAGCCGCCTCCCCTGCCCCGCCGAGAGCGTCCCGGCGGGGCGGTCCCGCAGGGGGGCCAGCGCGAAGGCGTCCAGGAGGGAGGGGTCGAGCGGGCGGCCGTGGAGCCTGGCCCAGAACAGGAGGTTCTCCTGCACCGTGAGCGCGGGCTTGGCGCCGTCGAGGTGGCCCGCGTAGGCGGCGTCGGGGGCCTGGAGCGTGCCCGCCCAGGGGGGCGCGAGGCCCGCGAGGGTGCGCAGGAGCGAGGTCTTGCCGACGCCGTTGGGGCCTCGGAGGACCAGCGCGCCGCCGGGGGGGACGGCGAAGCTCAGGCCCTCCAGCACGGGCCGCCCGCCGCGCGCGACGGCGAGGCCGCGCGCGGCCAGCATCACACGGGCAGGGCGGCGAGGCCCACGCGGCGGCCTTCGCCCAGGAGCACGTTGTAGGTGCGGCAGGCCGAGGGGGTGGACATGGGCTCGACGGGGATGCCCGCCTCCTCCAGCGCCTCGCGCAAGGCCTTGGGCGGCGGCGCCATGGCGGCGCCGGTGCCCAGGAGCAGCACGTCCACCCGCGCCGCCAGCAGGGGCGCGGGGTCGCCCAGGCCGCCCCAGGCCCCGAGCCCCGTGGGCAGCAGCAGGAGCGGGCCGGGCCTGACCTCGCCCGCGACCCGGAAGAAGCCCGCCCCGTAGGCGTCCACGGGGGGGCGGTCGGGGTAGCTGACGGGGTCGAAGCGCATCGGGCGCCGCCTCAGGCGTCTATGTCGGCGTACTGGCCGCCGACCTTGCGCGCCTTCTCGCCCCGGGGCAGGCCGATCCAGAGGACGATGTTCTTGGCCACGTAGACGGAGGAGTAGGTGCCGATGAACACGCCGAGCAGCATGGCGAGGATGAAGCCCCGGATCACGTCGCCCCCGAAGATCAGGAGCGGGACCAGCGCCAGGAGCGTGGTGCCGGCGGTGACGAGGGTGCGCGAGAGCGTCTCGTTGACCGAGAGGTTCATCACGTCGCGGAGCGGCATGGCCTTGTACTTGAGCAGGTTCTCGCGCAGGCGGTCGAACACCACCACGGTGTCGTTGACCGAGTAGCCGAGGATGGTGAGCAGCGCCGCCACGATGGTCAGGTCGAAGCGGAGCTGGAACAGCGAGAACACGCCGGCCACCACGATGACGTCGTGGAGCAGCGCGACGATGGTGCCGAGCGAGTACTGCCACTCGAAGCGCAGCCAGATGTAGATGCCGATGCCCAGGGACGCGGCCGCCACCGCCAGGAAGGCGGTGCGCACCAGCTCGCCCGAGACCTTGGGGCCGACCGATTCCACGGAGGTGAACCGGACGGCGGGGTCTCTGGCGCGCAGCGCGTCCTCGACCTGGGCGATGGTGGCCTGGTCCACGGCCTCCTCGCCCTCCTGGGCGCCGATGCGGACCTGGGCGACGTACTGGTCGGCGCGGAAGGTGGGGTCGAAGACCTCCGTGACGGCCACGTCGCCCAGGGACAGGCCGTCGAGCGCGGCGCGGTAGGCGCCCACGTCGAGGGGTTGCGTCGATTCGGTGCGGATGGTGGTGCCGCCCTTGAAGTCTATGCCGAAGTTGAACCCGACGAGGACGAAGGAGAGGATCGAGACGGCCACGGCCGCCGCCGACAGCCCCAGCGTGATCCACTGGAGCTTGAAGAAGTTGATGCTGGTCTTCTCGGGCGCGAGCCGCAGACGCCAGGCCATGATGGGCTCCTCAGACGACGATGGTCTTGGGCCGGGTCCACCAGAACCACAGCGCGATGAGCACGCGCGTGACGAACACGCCCGTGACGAGGGTGGTGACGACGCCCACGGCCAGCGTCACGGCGAAGCCGCGCACGGGGCCCGCGCCCACGTAGAACATGACGGCGGCGATGATGAAGGTGGCCACGTTGGCGTCGAGGATGGCCGAGAAGGCCTTGGCGAAGCCTTCGTGGACGGCCTTGACGGGGGAGGCGCCGCGCCGCAGCTCCTCCCGCATCCTCTCGTAGATGAGCACGTTGGCGTCCACGGCCTGGCCCATGGTGAGCACGATGCCGGCGATGCCGGGCAAGGTGAGGGTGGCGCCGATGACCGACATGATGGCGAAGATCATCAGGATGTTGATGACCAGCGCCAGCACGGCGACCGTGCCGAAGAAGCCGTAGGAGGCCACCATGAAGATGACCACGAGGACCATGGCGGCGTAGGCGGCCTCGCGGCCGGCGTCTATGCTGTCCTGGCCGAGCTCGGGGCCGATTGTCCGCTCCTCCAGGAAGACCAGCTCCGCCGGCAGGGCGCCCGCGCGCAGGAGCACGGCGAGGTTGGTGCTCTGCTCGATGGTGAAGTTGCCGCTGATCTGGCCGGTGCCGCCGGGGATGGCCTCGCGGATGACGGGGGCCGAGATCACCTGGTCGTCGAGCACGATGGCGAAGGGCGAGCCCACGTTCGCGGCCGTGAACTCGCCGAAGGCGCGGGCGCCCTGGGGGTCGAAGCGGAAGCTCACCGACGGCTGGCCGTTCTGGTCGAAGGCGGGCTGGGCGTCGGTGAGGTCCTCGCCCGTGACCACGGGGGCGCGTTCGAGGAGGTAGAAGACGCCGGGCTCGTCCAGGGAGGGGAGCAGCACCTCGCCGGGGCCGGCGGGGGTGGCCCCGTCCTGGGTGCGGCGCACCACGGGCTGGAAGGTGAGCTGGGCGGTGGTGCCGATGATGTCCTTGACCTCCTGGGCGGAGCCGACGCCCGGCACCTGCACGAGGATGCGGTCGGCGCCCTGGCGGGTGATGGTGGGCTCGCGCGTGCCGACCTCGTCTATGCGGCGGCGGACGATCTCGAGCGCCTGCTGCACGGTGCGGTCGTCGGTGGCGGCGCGCTCGGCCTCGGAGAGCTGGATGGTCAGCAGGTCGCCCGAGGCGGCCACGTCGAGGTCGGAGGCGCCGCCGCCGGTCAGCGAGGCCACGGGGCGGGCCAGGCCGCGCACGATCTCCAGGGCCCGGGCGGCGCCGGCGGGCTCGGAGATGCGCACGCGGAGCTGGTCGGGCGGGCCGTCCTCGCGGGTGACGAAGCCTACCGCGTCGCGGCTCGCGGCCAGGGCGTCGCGCACCTCGGGCCAGAGCGCGTCCATGCGGGAGGCGTAGACGTCGGCCACCTGCACCTCGGCCAAGAGCGAGGCGCCCCCGCGCAGGTCGAGGCCGAGGTTGATGAGCGAGGAGGGCAGCCAGGCGGGCCACTCGGCGGCCTGGGCCTCCAGGGCGGCGTCGGCCTGGCCGGCGGCGATGGTGGCGCGGGCGTCGTTGGCGGCCTCGACGCGGCCGTAGAAGGCGTTGGGGAGCGCGAAGAGGACGGCCGCGACGGTGACGACCGCCACCAGGAGCCGCTGCCAGAGGGGGATGAAGATCATGGCGCCTTCGCGGGCTCGGTCTTGCTCAGCACCGAGGAGACGGTGGAGCGCACCACGCGGACGTTGACGCCGGGGGCCACCTCGACCTCGATCTCGTTCTCGGTGTCCTTGACCTTGGTGACCTTGCCGATGAGGCCGCCCGACGTGACCACCTGGTCGCCCCGCCGCAGGCCCGCGACCAGGGCCGCGTGCTCCCTCGCGCGCCGCTGCTGGGGGCGGATCAGGAGGAAGTACATGATGGCGAAGACGAGGACGAGCGGGATGATGTTGGCGAGGAAGGGGTCCATGGCGTCCCTGTGGGTGGGGGGGCGGCGCCCTCTGAGGTCAGGGCGCCCCATAGACCCCCGCGGGGCTCTGGGCAATCGGGGGCGGCCTTCCGTCGCCGTCACCCTTGCGGCATAGGGGCCACGAGGGAGGGCGCCATGCACGACATCCGCGCGATCCGGGAGAACCCCCAGGGCTGGGAGGCGGCGCTGGTGCGCCGCTCGGCCGGCTGGGCGGGGACGGCGGAGAGGGTCCTGGCGCTGGACGGGGCGCGGCGCGCGGCCATCGCGGCCTCCGAGGCGGCCGTGGCCGAGGGCAACCGCGCGGCCAAGGAGGCGGGCGCGGCCAGGGGGCGGGGGGACCACGCGGAGTTCGGGCGGCTCAGGGCGCTGGCGGCCGACAAGAAGGTCGAGGTGGCGCGGCTGAACGACGACGCGCGCGACCGCGACCAGGACCTGCGCGAGATGCTGCTGGGCATCCCCAACCTGCCCGCGCCGGACGTGCCGGAGGGGGCCGACGAGGCCGCCAACGTGGAGGTCAGGCGCTGGGGGACGCCGCGGGCGTTCGCGTTCCAGCCCGTGGAGCACTACCAGCTCCCCGCCGCCGCCGGGCTCGACTTCGAGGCGGGCGCCAAGCTCGCGGGGTCGCGCTTCGCGGTGCTGCGCGGCGCCATGGCGCGGCTCCAGCGGGCGCTCGCCCAGTTCATGCTGGACCTGCACACGCGCGAGCACGGGCTGCTGGAGACCTGGACGCCGGTGCTGGTGCGGCCCGAGATGATGGTCGGCACGGGGCAGCTCCCGAAGTTCGGGGAGGATTCCTACGAGACCACCAACGGCTGGTGGCTGGTGCCCACGGCCGAGGTGACGCTGACCAACCTCGTGCACGGCGAGACCCTGGAGGACGGCGCCCTGCCCCTGCGCTTCGTCGCCCACACGCAGTGCTTCCGCTCCGAGGCCGGGTCGGCGGGCAAGGACACGGCCGGGATGCTCCGCCAGCACCAGTTCGAGAAGGTCGAGATGGTGTCCATCACCCATCCCGACCGGTCGGACGAGGAGCAGCGGCGGATGCTGGGCTGCGCGGAGGCCGTGCTGGAGCGGCTGGGGCTGCCCTACCGAACGGTGCTGCTCTGCGCGGGGGACATGGGGGCGGGGGCCAGGCGCACCTTCGACGTGGAGGTCTGGCTGCCCGGCCAGGACCGCTACCGCGAGATCAGCTCGGTCAGCACCACGGGCGACTACCAGGCGCGGCGCATGAACGCGCGCTTCCGCCCCCGGGGCGGCGGCAAGCCGGAGTTCGTGCACACGCTCAACGGCTCCGGCCTCGCGGTCGGGCGCACGCTGATCGCCGTCCTGGAGAACGGGCAGGAGGAGGACGGCAGCGTGACGCTGCCCGAGGCGCTCGCGCCCTGGCTGGGGGGGCTGCGCCGGGTGACGGCGGAGGGCGTGCTGGCATGAGTCGCGGGTCATGGCGACGAGGATGCCCCCGAGCGGTTAACGCGGTCCTGCGGCACCGTTCGGTGCCTAACGAAAGGTGAATGCCCCCATGCGCCCCCTGCCCCTCGCCGTGCTCGTCCTCACGCTCCTCTTCGTGGCCTCGCCCTTCCTGTCGGGGAACTTCAGCGGCTTCGAGGCCGCGCAGCTGCCCATCCCGCAGGTGGACCCGCCCATCCAGCCGCCGGGCGCGTTCTTCTCCATCTGGACGGTGATCTACGCGGGCCTGCTCGCGTCCGCCGCCTTCGGCGTCTGGCGCCGCGCGGGGGACGCGGACTGGGACCGCGCCCGCCTGCCCCTGGCCGCGAGCCTCCTGGTCGGGGTGCCGTGGCTGGCGGTGGCGCAGCGGTCGGCGGAGCTGGCCACCCTGATGATCGTGCTGATGGCGGCCACCGCGATCTGGGCGCTGCGGGCCGCCCCCACCCGCGACCGCTGGCTCTTCGAGCTGCCCGTGGGGCTCTATGCCGGCTGGCTGACGGCGGCGACCTGGGTGTCAGCGGCGGCCGTGGGCGCGGGCTACGGGGTGCTCACGGGGTCGCTGGGCTGGGCCTTCCTGGGAGTGCTGGGGGCGCTCCTCGTGGCGCTGCCGGTGATCCTAGCGCGGGCGAGCTTCGGCTACGCCTTCACGGCCTGCTGGGCGCTGCTGGGCATCGCGGTCAAGAACGCCGGCATGAACCCGGGCCTCGCGGCGCTGGCGGCCGCCGGCATCGTCACGCTCGCGGCCGTCACCTGGGCGCGGCGGGAGCGCGCGGGCGCCGCCTAGAGGTGCTTTCGGAGGGCGCTCGGGCCTGACGGGGCCTTGCGGTCCCTGAAGGGGTTCCTGTTGCCCTGGTCGCGGAGCGTCAGGCGGATCGGCGTGCCGGGCAGGTCGAAGGCGTCGCGCAGGCCGCCCACGAGGTAGCGCCCGTAGCTCTCGGGCACCTGGTCGGCGTGGCTGGTCATCACCACGAAGGCGGGGGGGCGCGCCTTGACCTGTGTCATGTAGCGCATCTTGATGCGCCTCCCTTGCGGGGCGGGGGGCGGGTGGGCCTCGGTCATGCCCATGAGCCAGCGGTTGAGCTGGGCGGTGGGCACGCGGCGGTTCCAGGTCTCGTGGGCCTTGAGGACGGCCGCGCGGAGGCGGTCGAGGCCCCGGCCCGTGAGCGCGGAGACGGTGACGAGGGGGGCGCCGCGCAGCTGCGGGAGCAGGCGGTCGAGCGCCTCCCTGAGCGCGCGCAGGCGCGCCTCGCGGTCCTCCACCGCATCCCACTTGTTGACGGCCACGACCACGGCGCGGCCCTCGCGCTCGGCCAGGTCGGCGATGCGCAGGTCCTGGCTCTCGAAGGGGGTCTCGGCGTCCAGGAGGATCACGACCACCTCGGCGAAGCGCACGGCGCGCAGGCCGTCGGCCACCGACAGCCTCTCCAGCTTGTCCGTGACCTTGGCGCGCTTGCGCATCCCGGCCGTGTCGAAGACGCGCACGGGGGTGCCTTCCCAGGCGGTGGCCACCGAGATCGCGTCGCGGGTGATGCCGGCCTCGGGGCCGGTGAGCAGGCGGTCCTCGCCGATGATGCGGTTGACGAGCGTGCTCTTGCCGGCGTTGGGGCGGCCGACCACGGCGATCTGGAGCGGGCGGGCCTCGGTGGGGCGCCAGTCGGGGGCGGGGGCGTCGTCGTCGGTCTCCGCGCCCGTCCAGCCGAGGTCCACGTCGGTCGCGGGGGCCTCCTCCTCGCCCGCGGCCTCGGCCGCGTCCACCAGGGGGACGAGCACGTCGAGGAGGTCCTCCAGGCCCTCGCCGTGCTCGGCCGAGAGGCGGACGGGCTCGCCCAGGCCGAGCGAGAAGGCGTCGAGCCAGCCGGGCTCCCCCGCGCGGCCCTCGGCCTTGTTGGCGGCGAGGATCACGGTCCTGGCGCGCCGGCGCAGGAGGTCCGCGAGCGTGCGGTCGAGGGGCAGGACGCCCGCGCGGGCGTCCACCAGGAAGAGGACGGCGTCGGCCATGTCCACGGCGCGCTCGGTCAGGCGGCGCATCCGGCCGGGGAGCGATTCGTCCGTCGCCTCCTCCAGCCCGGCGCTGTCCAACACCGTGAAGCACAGGGGGCCGAGGCGGGCCTGGCCTTCGCGCAGGTCGCGGGTGACGCCGGGGCGGTCGTCCACCAGCGCCAGGCGCTTGCCCACGAGGCGGTTGAAGAGCGTGCTCTTGCCGACGTTGGGCCGGCCGACGATGGCGAGCGTGAACATGGGCGGGGCCTCCCGGGGAGGCGGCCCCCCTAGCGCGCCCGTCAGCGGAAGGCCAGCAGGGCGCCGTCCTGGGAGATGACGTAGAGCGTGCCGCCGGCCACCACGGGGGCGGAGGCGGCGCCGCCGGGGAGCGCGATCTCGCCCAGGGGGGCGCCCGTGGCGGGGTCGAACTGCCGGAGCGCCCCGTCCGAGGAGGCGACGATGAGGCGCCCGCCCGCCAGCACCGGCCCCATGTGGGCGGTCACGCCGCGCCGCCGTTCGGGCTGCGGGAGGGGGACGCGCCAGACCACGCCGCCGTTGGCCGGATCGAGGCGCAGGAGCTCGCCGCGGTCGTTGATGACCCAGAGCCCGTTGCCGGCGGCCACCACGGGGGAGGCCGCGCCCTCGGGGATGGACCACAGGACCTCGCCGGTGGCGGCCGCCAGCGCCGCGAGGCGGCCCGAGGCGTTGCCCACGTAGGCCACGCCGTCGGCGAGCACCGGGTCGCCGCCGATGTCGGTGGCGGCGTAGGCGGCGGCGGAGCCCGGGCGGCTGCCCGCGACCACGGCGCGCCAGCGCTCGAGGCCGCCTTCGGGGAAGGCGCCGACCACCTCGCCCGAGGGGAAGGGCACCACCACGAGGCCGGGCTCGGCCGCCGCCCCCGCGCCGCCGGCGTAGGAGGCGGCCACGGCGATGCCCTGGGAGGTCCAGCGGATGCGGCCCGTGGCCGTCTCCAGGGCCCAGGCGGCGCCGGAGCGGTCCACGACCAGCACGAGGTCGCCCAGGACGGTGGGGGCGGAGGCGCCCGGCGCCTCCAGGCGCTGCGTCCAGCGCGGCTCGCCGGTGGCGGCGTCGAGCGCGGTGAGGCGGCCGTAGCCGGTGGAGACGTAGACGGAGGCCCCGTCGCTGGCGAGCCCGCCGCCCGAGGCGTCCGTGCGGGCGTCCGCGTCGGGCACGACCTCGCGGGACCAGAGCACGGCGCCGCCGGGGGTGAGGGCGGTGACGGTGGCGCGGGCGTCGAGCGCGAAGACGCGGCCCGCCGCGACGACCGGCTCGGCGGTGATGCGGGCGCGGCGCGAGTCGCCTTCGCCGATGGGGGTGGAGAAGAGGAGCGACGGGGCAGGGCCGAGCGCCACGTGGCCCGCGTCGCGGGCGGGCGAGCCGCCGCGATGGGTCCAGTCGGCGTTGGCGCGGGGGGCGGGCAGGCGCAGGGCCACCGCCTGGGCGGCGGGGACGGGGTTGGCGAGGGCGCCGTCGCGCAGGGACAGGCGCTCGCCGGGCAGGATCTCGTCGCGCTGCGCGCAGGCGGCGAGCAGGAGGAGGGCGGGGAGGAGGGGGAGGCGCACCTAGCCCTCCGCCGCCGGAGGGGCGCCGAGCGCGGAGAGCAGCGCGCGCAGCCGGGCCTCCTGGTTGGGCGTGACGCCCGCGTCGGCGCGGATGGCCTGGAGGCGGGCGACGGCCGCGTCGCGGTCGCCCGCGCCGAGGTCGAGCATGGCCAGCTGCTCCTGGGCGAGCAGGCCGAAGGGGGCGCCGGGCTGGGCGAGGGCCTCGAGCGCGGCGCGGTCGGCCTCCGCGCCGCGCAGCATCTGCGCCTTGAGCGAGGCGAGGTCGCGGTAGAGGGGGCGCACGGCCCCGTCCGCCGCCACCGCGTCGAGCCCGGCGATGGCCGAGGCCGCGTCGCCATCGGCCGCCTGCTCGCCCGCCAGCAGGAGCGCGGCGACCACGCCCTCGTCCCCCGCGAGCGGCACCTCGGCCAGGGCGGCGACGCGGTCGGGGCCGGCGGGAAGCTCCAGGGCGGTGAGCAGAACCTCGCCGCGCAGCTGGGCGAGCTGGCGCTCCTGCGCCTGGCGCCATTCGGTCCAGCCGGCGAAGCCGACGACGAGGACGATGGCGAGGGCGATCGCCCAGCCCCAGCGGCGCAGCCAGCCGTAGAGGCGGTCGCGGCGGACCTCCTCGGTCACCTCGTCTATGAAGCTGTCGTTGGCGTTGGTCATGGGTCCCCCCGCGCCCCCTAGCCCGGCCCCGCCCGTGTAGCCCGCCCCCGCGAGGGCTGCCAAGCCCTACTCGGCCGGGGTGGCGGCAGGCCGCGGCAGCCGCCGCATGACCACGAGCCCGACGAGGAGCGCCGCGGCCGCGCAAAAGGCGATGGTGGCCACCATCGGCAGGGCCGTGCCGTCGAAGAACGGCCCCGTGGCGGCCACCAGGATGGTCCCCGTGACCATCTGGATGGTGCCGCCGAGCGAGGAGGCCAGGCCCGCGATGTCGCCGTGCTCCTCCAGGGCCAGCACGAAGGTCGGCGGCATCACGAGGCCCATGAAGGCGTTGCCCACGAAGAGGAGGAGGAGGATCGCGGGCAGCGTCCCCTGCCCCGCCAGCGTCAGCAGGAGCAGCAGCGACGTGGCGGCCGCGAAGCCCCAGAGGCCGACGCGCATGACGCGCGCCAGCCCGAAGCGGAAGCCGAGCGGCGCGGCCACCTGCGAGGAGGCGAAGAACCCCAGGGCGTTGAGCGCGAAGGCCAGCGAGAACTGCACGTCCGAGAGGCCGAAGCCCTCCTGGTAGACGAAGGAGGCGGAGGCGATGAACACGAAGAAGGAGCCGAAGCCGAAGGCGCCCACCATGGTCAGGCCCATGAAGGAGGGCGAGGACAGCAGGACGCGGCAGCCCCGCGCCATGTTGGCCAGGTTGATGGGCACGCGGTCCTCGCGCCGGAGCGTCTCGGGGAGCGCGAAGAGCGTGACCATGAGGCTCATGGCGGCCACGAGCACGAGGACCACGAAGACCTCGCGCCAGCCGCCCCAGGCCAGGACGGCCGAGCCCGCCAGCGGCGCGAGCATGGGCGAGACGGAGATCACGAGCATGATCATCGCCATGAGGCGCGTGGCCTCCACGCCGGTGTGGCGGTCGCGCACCACGGCGCGCGGCACCACGCCCACGGCGGCCCCGCCGATGCCCTGGAGCACGCGGGCGGCGATCAGCCATTCGATGGTGGGGGCGAGCGCGCAGGCGACCGAGCCCACGGCGAAGAGCGAGATGCCGAGGATCAGGGGCAGCTTGCGCCCGTAGGCGTCCGCGAGCGGCCCCCAGATGAACTGCGACACGCCGAAGGCCAGGAAGTAGAACGAGATGGTCATCTGCACGGCCGTCTCGGGCGCCCGGAGGTCGCGGCTGATGTCGTCCAGCGCGGGCAGATACATGTCTATGGAGAACGGCCCGATGGCGGACAGGAGCCCGAGCACGAGCGCCGTGCGGAAGAGCGAGGAGTGCATGGAGGGCGTCCTGGCGAGGGGAGGCCCCGGCCCTACGCCCGCGCGCGGAGGGGCGCAAGGCGCGGGGGCGAGGATCCGGGCGGGCGCGGCGCGCGCGCCACGTCAGGG